>DGYMR06203__coassemble_545_pt1 | contig 124372 bp, 102 predicted proteins | sample DGYMR06203__metabat2_low_PE_012 | metagenome-assembled genome bin DGYMR06203
GGAGTACTCCCCGAAGAGGACTGGAAACGGATACGGAATTGCTACCGCAACCATCCGTATATATGCCCTCGTAAGTCTTGACTGCCATAACCGCTATCCAGATCTTCCAATAATCCCTATTCTGAACGATCCATAATAGGCATCGTTAATCCCATACAATGCCTGTCGTTATTTTAGCTATTGGGGAATGTTCCTGATCAACGGAATCTAGCCGGAGTAAGAATCCAGTCCAAGAGCATTAATCAACAACACAAAACGCCCTATTAATATGTATATCCTGAACGTAATGCACATTACTGCGTATTTCCTATATAAAATATGCCCGTTTGTGGATATTTTATTCGTAAATTTGGCGACGCAAACAAAAGAATACTAGAAAAACATCATTATATATTAACTTAAAAGTATAGACAAATGGAATTTATTATGAAAAGAACTGGGGCTGCTAGCTTGTTAGCCACTTGCGCTTTCGCGCTGTTCAGCTCTTGCGCTTCACAAGCGCCCAACACATTAACAGAGGAAGAGATCGCCGATGGTTGGACTCTGCTGTTTGATGGAAAAACATTAGATGGATGGAAAGATTATAATGGCACAAGCCTGACCGCTCCTTGGCATGTGGTCGATGGCTGTATCCAAGCTAAAGGTGCGGGTAGCGACGCAAGCGGCTATATCGTCACCGAAAAACAATATGAGAACTTTGAGTTATCATGGGACTGGAAACTGTCGAAAGGCGGTAACAGCGGTATGTTATACCATGTCGTAGAGCGTCCGCAATTCGCGGTTCCTTACGTAACCGGTCCTGAATACCAATTAATCGACGAGCCGAATTTCCCCGAGCCTCTTGAAGAGTGGCAAAAGACAGGTGTTGACTACGCGATGCATTTGCCTGACAAATCAAAAATGAAGGTAAACCCGCAAGGCGAATGGAACAACTCGAAGATCGTATTCGACAATGGTCATGTTGAGCATTGGTTGAACGGACAGAAGATCCTTGAGTTTGAGGCTTGGACAGACGACTGGTTCGCGAAAAAGAACAGCGGCAAATGGGCCAACGCTCCTGAGTATGGTTTAGCTAAGAAGGGTGTCATCTGCTTACAGGATCATGGTTATCCCGCTTCTTTCCGCAACATTAAGATCAAAGAGTTACCACGCAAGGCTGGCAAAGAGGTTAATCTGTTTAACGGTGTTGACCTGACTGGCTGGGAGGCTTACGGAACGGAAAAATGGTATGTCGAGAATGGCTTGTTAGTTTGCGAGAGTGGTCCAGACAAGGAATATGGCTATTTGGCAACCCGTGAGTATTACGATGATTTCGACCTGACTGTTGAATTCAAACAAGAGGCCAACGGAAACTCCGGCGTTTTCATTCGCTCATTCATCGAGGAAGGCGTTAAAGTAAACGGCTGGCAAGTAGAGGTCGCTCCGAAAGGTCAAGACACAGGTGGTATCTATGAGTCTTATGGTCGTGGCTGGTTGATCCAGATTCCGGACGAGAAAGAGGATATCCTGAAATTTGGTGATTGGAACACTATGCGTATTAAAGTTCAGGGCGATAACGTACAGACTTGGTTGAATGGCCAAGAGATGGTCAATATCAATGATGAGAAGATTGGTGCCGGACAAGGCCGAATCGCCTTGCAAATCCATTCAGGCGGTGGCATCAAGGTACAATGGAGAAACTTGAAATTAAAAACCTTATAATATAAGGTAACCAAAGGGAAGCGCCAGATTTTAAGGAATGGCGTGTTAAACAAACGGGAGGCGCATAGACGAAAAACTCGTAATTCGCCTCCCGTTCGTGTTTCTGTAAGGGTCACACTTCCTCTGTTTTCCTGGTTTTATATCCGATATTCCCTGCCCCCAAATCATCTCCACAAACAGTTAATAAAAGTAAAATAATAACCACTAAATTAAACATGCGTCCGTTAGACTCGTCAATTGAATCAAAGTAACCTTAAAAAACAGTGTAACGACATGAAATCATCCACGGTCATTATATATCTATTCCTGTTAACCAGCATTCTGTTTGGGGCTCCTTGTCGTGTACAAGCGCAACAAGTCAAAGTCAATATTACGGGACAAGTGATCGAACAAACGACCCAAGAACCGGTTGAGCAAGCCACGGTCCGCCTATTACAACCAAAGGACAGCAGCATGATCAGGGGAACGGTTAGCGCAAATAATGGCCAATTTACCCTAAAAGGCGTACGACCTGGCAATTACCTGCTGAACATATCATTCGTCGGATTCGATCCGATCTACAAGACAATCCGTGTCACGGGTAAAGAGAATCCCCTCAAAACAGGAAAACTTGAGCTATCGGATGCCTCCATACGACTGGCAGAGGCGGTCGTTGTCGGGAAAGCGCCCGAAGTCAGTTTCCGCAACGACACCATAGAATATAATGCCGACTCCTATAAGCTCACCGAAGGTTCTGTCCTAGAAGACCTATTGAAGAAAATGCCCGGTGTAGAGGTTGACAGCGACGGAAAAATAACCGTCAATGGTAAAGAAATCACCAAAATCATGGTGGATGGAAAAGAGTTCTTCTCTAATGATCCCAAAGTGGCCTCCAAAAACTTGCCGGCCAAAATGATTGACAAGCTTCAAGTTCTTGACAAGAAAAGCGATATGGCCAAGATGACTGGATTCGACGATGGAGAGGAAGAAACCGTCATCAACCTGACTGTCAAGCCAGGCATGAAGCAGGGCTGGTTCGGTAACACTTATGCCGGATATGGCAGTAAAGATCGTTATGAGGGCAACGCCATGATCAATCGTTTCATCGGAAACGACCAGATAACCTTGATGGGCGGAGCCAATAACACCAATAATATGGGTTTCTCGGATATGGCCTCCAATATGTTCTCAGGAATGATCGGCGGAAGAGGCCGGGGCATGAATGCGGGAAGCGGTATCACCTCATCAGGCAACGCCGGATTGAATTTCAGCAAAGAGTTCGCGCCTAAAACCATTCTAGGCGGTAACCTTCGTTATTCCCACTCCAGCAATGAGGCAAAAAGTAAAAGCAACCGGCAAAATATCCTTCCGGGCGACAGCTCCAGTTATGACAACAGCGAAGTCAGCAACCGAACCAAAAACGACAATATCGGCGCGGACTTTCGTTTCGAATGGGAACCGGATACGCTGACACGCTTAATCTTCCATCCAGGCTTTAACTTGAGCCATAGCCTGAACGACAGCTACAGTGACGCGACAACCTTGGGAAATGACCGGGATAGCGTGAATACCAACCGGACAGTCAACCACACGGAGAGCCAAGGTTATGACCTGAACGCCAGCGTGGAGTTCAGCAGAAAACTGAACCCCCAAGGACGAACACTCAGCATCTCCCTTTCGGGTGGCAACAAGAACTCGGACAGCGACGGATCCAACCGCTCGGACCTGCGTTATTTCAAAGAGGACGATCAATCACGAGACGAGATTATCGACCAACGTTCGCGCTATGAGAACAAAAGTTTCAACTATCGGGCTTATATCTCGTGGGTTGAGCCAATCGGACAAGGCAACTTCCTGCAAGCGACATACAGTTTCAGCCAAAACCGACAAGAGTCCTTGAAAAATGTTTATACCCAAGACGAGAACGGGCAATACAATGTCCTCGACACGGCCTACAGCCAAAGTTACCGGAACAATTTCATCAACCAACGGGCAAGCCTTAGCTTTCGCTCGCAAAGGGAAAAATACAACTACACGATCGGCTTGAACCTGGATCCCTCCTACTCGAGCAGCGAGAATTTCGTGGGCGACACGACACTCTCCCGACTCTCACGCAAAGTGATCAACCTCTCGCCCATGGCCCGTTTCAACTATTTGTTCGACAAACGGACCCACTTGAGAATCATGTATAGCGGACGGACCAGCCAGCCCAGCATGACTCAATTGCAACCAGTGACCGATATAACGGACCCGACCAATATCGTCACGGGAAATCCAGATCTTGCCCCGGTCTACACCAATAATATGGTCATTAATTTCCAAAAATTCACGCCCCAGAAACAACGTGCCTTCCTGATCATGCTCAACCTAAGGTACGTGATCAACGATATTGTCAGCTATTCCGCCTACAACGCAGAAACCGGCGTCAAGACCACGACGTATAAAAATGTCAATGGCAATTACAGCGGCAATTTCCGCACCATGTTCAATACACCGTTGAAAAACAAAAAATTCTCAATCAACTCGACCACGATGCTCTCTTATAACAACAATAACGGCTATATAAACGAACAGAAAAACACGAGTCGTAACATGAACCTTTCCGAACGAGCCGGCATTGATTATCGTTCCGATCTGTTTGATGTCGGAATCAATGGAAACTTCCGATACAACCAGGCACGCAACAGCTTGCAAAAAGAAAACAACCAAAACACCTATAATTATGGTGTCGGCGGTTATACGACGATCTACCTGCCTTGGGAAACCAAAATAGAAAGCGACATCAACTGGTCCGCCAACGCCGGTTATGGCGAGGGATTCAAGCAGAAGGAAATCCTGTGGAACGCTTCCTTATCAAAATCCTTCTTGAAAAACAATCAAGGGACATTACGTATCAAGATTTATGATATTTTACAACAGCGCAGTAATATTTCCAGAAGTATTACCGCCTCCTACATACAGGATTCGGAATACAACACGTTGAACAGTTATTTCATGGTTCATTTCATCTACCGCTTCAGCATATTCAAAGGCGGAGGCGGCCAACAAGATGCCCGTCCCATGCCACCCGGAGAACGAAGAGGACCACGCCAAAGACCGATGGGGCCACCACCGCCTCGCCCCATTTAAACAGGCTCGGAACTCCAACAAGGAGAAAATACGCCCTCTCACGTCAGAGACAAATATTTGTTTGACGAAACTTTTTTTTGCAGAGATTGTTATACTAGAAACGAATAAGTTAAATCCTATTTATAAACAGGGATAATTAACATTTCGTTCGCTCACTTTTTACCTTTTTTAGGTGAATATTAAATTAAAACCGACGTTATTTGCGCTGTTGATTAATTAAGCTGTGATATGAAAAAGTCTACTATTTGGTTGCTCGCTGTCGTGATGGCATTCGCCTTCGCGGGATTGCTTTACTTGCAAATCAACTATGTCAGCATTATCCTGAAGACCCGGAGCGAGCAATTTAACGAGACCGTCAAGCGAAGTTTGCGCCAAGTATCCAAGAATCTGGAGCTTGATGAGACGCGCAAATACCTGGAAGAGGATATCAAGCGCGACGAGAATAATTTCATGTACCAGAACGCGCCCGACGCGAAAAGCCTCGGACAGGTGTTGAACAGTGAGAGCTATCAACTCCAAATCAAGGATTCCAATGGATCCGTTCAACAAATCGAGCTCAAAAGCTTCCATAGCCATAAGGTTGGTCCGTTGTCGACCCTTTCCAGCCGACAATCGACAGCGAACAGTATCGTCAATACCTCAAGGGATTTACAGAAAACCTTGAAAAGGCGGTATCAATATCAAGGCGGATTGATCGAGGAGGTCATTTATAATATCCTTTATACGGCAAACCTGAAACCCATAGAGGAGCGTATTGACTTTAAGAAACTCAACAACTATATCAAGTCCGAGTTGATCAATAATGGCTTGAACTTGCCGTTTATCTTCTCGGTCATCAACAAGGACGGGAACCAAGTCTACATCAGTGGAGAACTGCCCAAACAGCCTTTGGCCTCCGACGTGATCACACAGGTTTTGTTCCCGAATGATCCACCGTCGAAGCTCAACTATTTGCGCGTCTATTTCCCGACAAAGGGTGATTATATCTCCAGTTCGGTAACATTTATCGTACCATCGGTCATTTTCTCGCTGATCCTATTGATCACGTTCATATTCACGATCTATATCGTGTTCCGCCAGAAGAAGTTGTCGGAGATGAAAAATGACTTCATCAATAATATGACGCATGAGTTGAAAACGCCGGTATCAACCATCTCATTGGCAGCCCAGATGCTTAAGGACTCGGATATCACGAAGAGTCCCGACGTATTCAAGCATATCTCTGGTGTCATAAACGATGAGACGAAACGACTCAGTTTCCTTGTGGAGAAAGTATTACAGATGTCTTTGTTCGAGCGCCAGAAGGCAGCCTTGAAGCTGAAAGAGATCGACGCGAACGACTTGGTCGCCAACGTAGCCAATACCTTCATCCTGAAAGTGGAGAAATATGGCGGAACGCTCGACATCGACTTGCAAGCGACCGAATCGGATATCTATGTTGATGAGATGCACATCACCAACGTCTTATTCAACTTAATGGATAATGCGGTTAAATATCGCCGGCCAGAAGTACCGCTGACCTTGATGGCACGGACCTGGAACGAGAACGGGAAACTGCAGATCTCTGTAGAGGATAATGGTATCGGTATCAAGAAAGAATACCTGAAGAAAGTATTCGACAGATTCTTCCGCGTACCGACAGGCAACGTGCATGACGTCAAAGGTTTTGGCCTTGGCCTGGCTTATGTGAGAAAAATTATCGAAGACCACAAAGGCTCTATACGGGCTGAAAGTGGCAACGGAAATATCGGGACAAAATTTATTATTACTTTACCTCTTATAAAAAGTTAGTTATGGAAGAAAGTTTGAAAATCTTCTTTTGCGAAGACGACGAGAATTTAGGAATGCTTTTAAGAGAATACTTACAAGCAAAAGGGTATGTTACGGATCTATTCTCGGACGGAGAAGCAGGATTCAAAGGATTCACGAAGACCAAATACGACCTTTGCGTATTGGATGTCATGATGCCTAAGAAAGATGGATTCACTTTGGCACAAGAAATTCGTTCCATCAATCCGGATATTCCAATCATCTTCTTGACAGCTAAAACTTTGAAAGAAGATATTCTGGAAGGTTTCAAGATCGGTGCGGACGATTACCTGACCAAACCTTTCAGTATGGAGGAGTTATTGCTCCGTATCGAGGCGATCTTGCGCCGCGTAAAGGGCAAGAAATCAAAAGATGTACCTTTCTATAAGCTTGGTGAGTTCCTGTTCGACACACAGAAACAGACGCTTACTATTGGCGAGAAGGTAACGAAGTTGACAACTAAGGAGTGTGAGTTGTTAAGCTTGCTCTGCGCTCACGCTAATGAGATCCTTGAGCGTAACTATGCCCTGAAAACAATCTGGGTCGATGATAATTATTTCAACGCCCGCAGTATGGACGTATATATCACGAAACTGCGTAAGCTTTTGAAAGATGATCCAGGTATCGAGATTATCAACATCCATGGTAAAGGCTACAAGCTTATCACACCTTCAGGAGAGAATGTGGCAAGAGAAGAGGATATCCAGGTTCTCTAACAAAAGAAAAAACATCCATAAAATAAGAGAGGCTGCCCATTCGGACAGCCTCTCTTATTTTTATTTACTCTCAAGATCTATCAAATATTCCTCAAATGCTCATCCATGGCGGCCGCAGCCTTTCGTCCGTCACCCATAGCCAAAATCACGGTAGCGCCACCACGTACGATATCGCCTCCAGCATAGACATCCGGCAAAGCGGAACGCATATCGGCCTCGCCCACAATAATCGTACCCTTCTTACTAATCTCCAACCCCTTGAAAGCATGTGGAATTAATGGATTCGGAGAAACGCCCACACTGACAATTACCTCATCGACATCAACCGTCTCGATCGCACCCTCAACAGGCACCGGACGACGACGACCAGAAGCATCAGGCTCTCCCAATGCCATTTTCTGCAAACGCATCTGACGCACCCGTCCACGCTCGTCACCCAAATACTCAATCGGATTATGTAAAGTCAAAAACTCGACACCTTCCTCTTTTGCGTGCTTCACCTCTTCCAAACGGGCAGGCATCTCTTCCTCACTACGGCGATAAACGATCATCGCCCGCTCAGCGCCTAAACGACGAGCCGTACGAACCGAGTCCATAGCCGTATTTCCACCACCGATCACGGCAACCCGCTTTCCTTTCAACACAGGTGTATCGCTCTCGGGATTAGCGGCGTCCATCAGGTTGACACGAGTCAAGTATTCATTCGACGACATGACGCCAACCAAGTTCTCACCAGGAATATTCATGAAATTAGGGAGTCCGGCACCACTGGCAACAAAGATACCCTTAAAACCTTCATCATGAAGATCGTCGTAGCTTAAGGTCTTACCAACGATACAATCTTTCACGAACTTAACACCCATCTGTCGCAAGCCATCGATTTCCACGTCCACGATCCGGTTTGGCAAGCGAAACTCAGGAATACCATACTTCAAAACGCCACCGATCTCATGCAACGCCTCGAAAACCGTTACCTCATAACCACGCTTCACCATATCACCAGCGAACGACAAACCCGCAGGGCCAGAGCCAACTACCGCGATCTTAATGCCATTTTTCTCCGCGATCGTCGGGACAGAAACTTGACCACTCTCACGCTCGTAATCGGCCGCGAAACGCTCCAAATAGCCAATCGCCACCGCCGGTTTCCCCATCTTCAGATGAACGCACTTGCTCTCGCATTGTTTTTCCTGCGGACAAACCCGACCACAAACAGCAGGTAACGCACTTGTCTCTTTCAGTATCTTGGCAGCCTCCAAAAACTCACCCCGCTCAATATTCTTAATGAACGAAGGAATATGAATTCCTACCGGACAACCTTGCATACAGGTCGGATTCGGGCAATCAAGGCAACGATGCGCCTCCATCATCGCCTGTTCTTTCGTTAAGCCCAAATTCACCTCCTCCAGGCGGGTATGGCTCCGGTACTCCGGATCCAGCTCGTTCATTTTCACCCGCTCAATCGCCGAACGTTCCTTATTCTTCATGCCCTTGCGAAGTGCCTCACGCCAAGGCTCCGCACGCCGGGCCGCTATTAATTCCTCTACCGTCATATCACCGTACTTTTTGATTATTTCTCGACATTCTTATAAGCACCCAGTCGCATGATCATCTCATCGAAATTCACCTGATGCGCGTCAAACTCCGGACCGTCCACACAGACAAACTTTGTCTTTCCGCCTACCGTCACCCGACAAGCGCCACACATTCCAGTACCATCGACCATAATCGTATTCAAGGAGGCGACTGTAGGAATCTCGTATTTCTTGGTCAGCGCCGACACAAACTTCATCATGATTGCCGGACCAATTGTCACACAAAGATTAACCGGCTCCCGCTTAATGACATTTTCCACTCCTTCTGTCACCAAACCTTTCGTTCCATAAGAGCCATCATCCGTCATGATCACTACCTCATCCGAGTTTGCTCTCATTTGCTCCTCAAGAATAATCAGGTCCTTCGTACGTGCGGCCAAAACAACAATCACCTTGTTGCCTGCCGCATGAAACGCCTTGACAATCGGCAGCAACGGAGCGACACCGACACCTCCACCAGCGCAAACCACTGTACCGACCTTCTCGATATGCGTCGCCTGGCCTAAAGGACCGACAACATCCGTCACGTAATCACCCACATTCAACTCACACAATTTCCTGGAAGAGGCGCCAACCGCCTGAATGACCAAAGTAATGGTCCCCTTCTCGACATCCGCGTCGGCTATCGTTAAAGGAATACGCTCGCCATGCTCACCTTCACGGACGATCACAAAATGCCCCGCTTTGCGCGAGCGAGCGATAAGAGGAGCCTCGATCTCCAACTTCACGACATTTGCCGAGAAGTGCTCCTTACTGACAATCTTATTCATACGTTATAATACTGTATATGTTATTATTTATTCACTTGAAAAGCTCCTCATCCCGAACTAACATCAGGATGGCGGAATGGGGGACGATCAAGAACTTCTCGTCGTCGAAATTGATCTCGTAAGCGGCGCTCTGAAGATAAACGGCCAAATCGCCCTCTTTTGCCTGAAGAGGCAAATAGCGAACCGCCTTATCCTCTTTCCTTTCCCAAACCTCATACTCTTCCGCCTGGGCAGGCAAGGGATATCCCGGACCAATCTTGATGATGTAACCGGCTTGTATCTTCTCGCCCTCTCGAACAGTGGGAGGCAAATAAAGCCCCGTCTTCGTCTGGCTTTGCGGATTCTTCGGCTTAATCAAGACCTTATCACCAATCATCAAAAACTTATCGATGTCCTTCTGATCTATAGATAACTGCATAATTATAAACTCAATATTAAGATATTAGATTTTCAGAATGCAAACATACATAAACTTTATCGAAGAAAAAACTCCATTCATCGAATAAATCGACACGTTCGTTGATTATTTTTTTTCAAAATGTTATCCACTTTTATATTTGCAGCGTTAGAACTTGTGAAAGCGCATAACAGCCGGAACTTTTTTCAAAGCCGGAACAAAATTAGGTTAACATTAACAAAGGTCGCACCTTCTCCCCATTGGTCAATTAGGGATAAAGGTGCGCCTTTATTTATGCCATTTTCCTTCCCATCGCACACATACATACTTATCGCCCTTCACGTACGTACCTGTCAGCCTACACGAACGTTCATAAAAATCGATACATACGTATGTATCACCTCACACGTACTATTGTGTACGCACACCACCCCAAAATGACTATTTTTTATTATAACCAACCCATACACAAAAATGAGATATTGACCGAAATCCCACTTTGATTGAGTAAACCTACAGGTTCATTGAATTGATTTGGCATTAAGTGGAAAAGCCACGCGACTGTAAACTGCTCTATGCCGAATGCCTGGCCAATGACGGCGAGCTGGCAGCGGCTATGCAACAGGTGAACGATATCCGCGAGCGTGCGGCCAATGAGGCGAACATCATTTACCTCGACGACGGGACACCGGCCGCCAATTATTTGGTGAATCCTTATCCTTCAAGCCACGCTGCTTTCACCGACAAGGCGACCTGCATCAAGGCCATCCGTATGGAGCGTAAGCTAGAGCTGGCGATGGAGGGACAACGTTTCTTCGACTTGGCCCGTTGGGGTGGTGATTACATGCACCAAGAACTGCAAGCCTACGTAGAATACGAACGGCAATACCTGACCAAGTTCTATGGCGTTTCAGCGCCTTCGGCCGACAAGACCATGTTCCCGATCCCAGAGACTGAGATACAAACAAAGGGTAACGACGAGAATGGCGAACCCTATTTGGTACAACCAGAACCTTGGCGTTAAACACCTTCCAATCGTAAAGCGGGTGCCCCTTCCATTTCTCCCAGACACTCAGAAAAAACCAGGGCACCCGCTATTTTTATTATATCAGGACCGCCGTGTTACGATCAGCAACGAGAAATAGGGAATCTCGCGAGCCAGGATCTCCTCCACGTCGGTCAGGCAAACTGCCGCCGGAGTCGCCACGTTCTCCAAATAATAATAATGATTCTGTGGGCGAGATCGCATATAATCCCCCAACCGCTCCGCCAGGCGGGAAAGCTTCATGATGACCAACGTGCAGCCCTCATCGAGCCAACGATCCATTTCCTCGGCTGTCGCTTGCCCGGGGACGACCAGCAGCTTCTCGCCCTGGCTGATCAGGCTCAGATTGGCTGTCGCCGCTGCCGCGATAAAGGAAGGAATCCCCGCAACCTGCCTTACCGGCACGCCCTTTTCCTGAAGCTGTTCCAAGACGTAATGGATCGAGGCGTAAATACTCACGTCGCCCTCGACAGCCACGGCCACCTGACGTCCGGCGGCATAATCGCTCCTTACCTGTTCGAGAAGCTCGCCATAGGCATTCCAGGCCGCTGTCCGATCCGTACGCATCGCCAAGTCGAAACAGGCGATCTTCCCCGGATCAACTCCCAGCGCCTCGATCAATTCGGCCGCTCGGGAACGGCGCATACCTTGACGATCCTCAACCGATGGACAATAAATCACCTCCGCCCCACGCAAGGCCTCGAGGGCGGCGATCGTCACCAAATCCTTATCTCCCGGGCCCAACGAGACGAAGGCCACCCGGTTCTCTCTCTTATCTTTTTCCATATCCACGCTTGATTTCGCGGACAAATTTGGAGAGAATCCGGCATCTAAACAAGATAAATCCGTACATTCGCGGAAATTAAATCAAATTCCCGACATGAGATTCCAAACTATATTCGCTTTCCTGTTGATCGCGGCGCTCACCGCTTGTGGCGGTAAGGGTAACCGCAACAACCCGGAAGCGCATGAGAGTGACCAGCAAACAACCGTCCTTTTCGAGACAAGAATCGCGCCGACTTACGCGAAAGGATTCAACATTACCTATAAGGAAGGCTACTGCCTTGTCGACATACAAGATCCACAAAAGGAGAACACGCAGCAGTTCCATTACGCCCTCATTCCACGAGGTATGGAGGTTAGCGGATTGCCCGAAGGCTACGAGCCGATCCGTGTCCCGGTGCGGAAAGCGATCTGTATGACCTCATTGCAACTCTCCAGCTTCATCAAGCTCGATGAGACGGAGCGGGTCGTCGGCATCACCAGCACACGGCATCTCTTCAACGAGAAAGTCAACCGACAGATCGAGGCGGGCCAAACCACCAAGATCGGCATCGAGGGCAACTTCGATAACGAGGTCATCATGAGCATCAATCCCGACCTCATCCTCATCTCGCCTTTCAAGCGGGGCGGCTATGACGTACTGAAGGAAATGGATATCCCGCTCATGCCGTATCTCGGCTATAAGGAGACCACCCCACTTGGACAGGCGGAATGGATCAAGTTTACCGGTCTTCTTTTGGGTGAGGAGAAAAAGGCGAACGCGCTCTTCGCCGAGATCGAGCGACGCTATAACGAGCTGAAGGCGATGACCGACAGCGTAGAGACACGCCCGATGGTCTTCAGTGGCGAGCTGCGGGGCGGCAACTGGTACGCCGTCGGAGGCAAGAGTTTTCTCGCCCAGCAGTTCCACGACGCCGGTGCCGACTATTTCCTGAAGGACGACGACCGGTCGGGTGGCGTTTACCTCGATTACGAGACGGTTTACAGCCAGGCGGAGAACGCCCAGTTCTGGCGTATCGTCAACAGCGACGAGAACTTCTCTTACGAGACCTTGGGCGAGAGCGACCCGCGCTACCGCGACTTCCGGGCCTTCCGCGAAAAGGGTATTATCTATTGCAACATCCGCAAGCATCCTTTTTACGAGAGCATGCCGATGGAGCCCGAGGTGGTCCTGGCAGACCTGATCAAGGCTTTCCATCCCGCCCTGTTGCCCGATTACCAACCTGTCTATTACAAACGATTACCTTGATAACGAGATGAACCGACCGACCAGCCTCTACATGTTCCTGCTCGCGGCGAGTATTCTGCTCTTCTTCCTGCTGAATCTCGTCCTCGGTTCCGTCCATATTCCCTTCGCCTCCATCTGGCATATCCTTTGGGGCACGGGCTCGGAAAGCGACGTCTGGACCAACATCATCTGGAAATCGCGGGTGCCGCAGACCATCACGGCGATGGTGGCGGGCGCCGGCCTCTCGGTCAGCGGCCTCCAGATGCAGACCGTCTTCCGCAATCCCCTGGCGGGCCCGTCGATGCTCGGCATCAGCTCGGGAGCGAGCCTGGGTGTAGCCTTCGTTGTCCTGTTGTCGGGCAGTATTGGCGGCGTCGCCCTCAGTCGGCTGGGCTATATGGGTGAGCTCGCCCTCACCATCGCCGCCATCGTCGGCGCCTTGTCGGTCATGGCTCTCATCGCCTTCATCTCGCAAAAGGTGAAGGGCAACGTCACGCTACTCATTATCGGCGTGATGATCGGCTACGTGGCGAGCGCCATCATCGGCGTGCTCAAATATTTCAGCGTTGAGGAGGACATCCGGGCCTACGTCATTTGGGGCCTCGGCAGTTTCGCCCGTGTCTCGGGCGACCAGATGACGCTCTTCGCCTGCATCATGCTCGCGCTCCTGCCTCTCTCCTTCCTGCTGATAAAGACATTGAACCTGCTCCTGCTGGGCGAGAACTACGCCCGCAACCTGGGGCTCGACATCAAGCGAGCCCGCCTCTCGGTGATCTGCTCGGCAGGCATCCTGACGGCTATCGTCACCGCCTATTGCGGACCGATCAATTTCCTCGGACTGGCCGTGCCGCACCTCTGCCGAGCCCTGTTCCAGAGCTCAGACCACCGGGTGCTGATGCCCGCCTCGCTCCTGGCCGGCGCGGCGCTGGCGCTGGCTTGCAACCTGATCGCCCGAGCCCCCGGATTCGAGGGCGCCTTGCCGGTCAACTCGGTCACGGCCCTCATTGGCGCCCCGGTCGTTCTTTCTGTCCTCTTCAACAAGAAACGTAATGAGATAAGGGAATGAAGCATCATCAGACAAGCATAGAGATCCAAGGCCTCTCAACCGGCTATATCACCTCGAAACGGCGCATCGTCATCGCCGACAAGATCGACGCGACCATCCGCGCCGGCGAGCTCACCTGCCTGCTTGGCGCCAACGGGGCGGGCAAATCGACCCTGCTCCGAACGCTTTCCGGCTTCCAGCCCCCATTGGGCGGCGAGATCCGACTGATGGGCCGCCCACTGGGCGAATACTCGGACAAGCGGCTCTCGCGGGTGATCGGCGTGGTGCTGACCGACAAGTGCGAGATCCGCAACATGAGCGTCGAGGAGCTGGTCGGCCTCGGCCGCAGCCCCTACACCGGCTTTTGGGGCACGCTCGGCGAGCAGGACCGGCAGATCGTCCGCCAGGCTCTCGAGCACGTTAAGATCGGCCATTTCGCCCATCGCATGATCCAGACCCTGAGCGACGGCGAGCGGCAAAAGGTGATGATCGCCAAGGCCCTCGCGCAGGAGACGCCGATCATCTTCCTCGACGAGCCAACCGCCTTCCTCGACTTCCCCAGCAAGGTGGAGATCATGCAGCTGCTCCATGAGCTGTCGCGGACAATGGGCAAGACCGTCTTCATGTCGACCCACGACCTCGAGCTCGCCCTCCAGATCGCCGACAAGATCTGGCTCATGGACCGCCAGCGGGGCGTCACCGTCGGCACTCCCGAGGATCTGGCCCTCGACGGCGCGCTCAATCATTTCTTCGAGCGCAAGGGCGTCGCCTTCGATAAGGAGACGGGCCTCTTCCGCATCGACAACACCTTCAGTCGCGAGATCCGCCTCGAGGGCGAGGGGCAACGCTATGCCATGGTTCGCAAGGCCCTCGAACGCAACGGTATCCGTGCCGGCCGCGAGGTGGAGAGCCCCATCACGATCGTTTGCGACGATCCTTTCACGATTCTCACCCCAACCGGCCAGGAGATGGCCTTCACCATCGGGCAGCTGCTCGAAAAGATCTGAGAATTATCCAACCAAGCAGAAAAGGAATATAAAAACCAGTTCGTATTATCCCCATAGGTTTATGGGGAACACAAGAAGAAGTATAAATTATCCCCATACACCCATGGGAATAATAAATACTTCTTCTTATTATCCGAATAGGTGTATAGGGAATACACGAACTTGTATTCTTTATCCTCATAGGCATAATTGGATAAAAATAATCACAATTTATTGTCCCATCAGGTATGATAAGAATATTAAAATTATTATCTTGCACGAAAAAGAAGAGAAATGGGAACAATCATCAAGCAAACGACCATAGAAGATATCTATGTTTCAGTCCTCCAGGCCCGGCTCGTTGTCAACGAGGAAGGATGGAAACGTTTCGAGCCGATTGACAAGCGCCTCCAGCCGACAGGCTCTCTCATCATGGACGCGGTGGCGACCATACTCTCCACTACCGACGAATCGGAGGCATCGGGACTCGCCAAACGGCTGGAGGTGAGCCTACGCGACCTGAACGGTGCCGTGCGTATCCTGACAGGCATGCTCACCTCCGATCTGATCATGCGTTACCGGATGCGTCAAGTCAAGGAATGGCTCTCGTGCACCGATCTATCTATCAGTGAGATCGCCAGCAAGAGTCCCTTTAGCGGGGCCCCCGCCCTATCGAAACATTTCCTCAAGACGGAGGGCATGACACCGGGTGAATACCGCCGCAAGCACCGGCCGGAGAATTTCAGGGAGCTTTACCGCTGGTGATCGACCTGATAGCGCACGCTCCCCGCGTCGTCAATCAAGAGGATCGTCAATCGACCGGGGAAAAGCGGGGCACAAACCGCCAGGCAATCATCGAGCAGGCGGGTGAAGAAACGGTCGCTATCGTCGGCCGTAAGTCCCTCCCACAGCTCGCGGGCCAAGGTCATCCGCCCGATCAGCGAGATCGCCGCGGGCGAGCAACCCGCCTCCGTGGCGAGCCGCGTCAGGTAATCGCGGTTGAAGACCACCTTGTGACTGTGCGTATCCAGATGCCCCTCGGCCAGCTTTACCGCCTTGCCCAGCATGATGCCCAAACGCAGGTCGGTCGCGCCCGCCTCGGCCGCCACCTGGATTGTCTCGCCAATAAAATTGCCATATTGCACGAAGGCCTGTGCGGGCAAGCCGGGGAAATAGGCCCGCAAGAAACGCTCGCTCTTGGCACCCGAGTTGATCACCACCGCCGGCGTGCCCGAGGCGATGGCGACCCCCATCTCCTTACGGATGGAATTGACGAAAGCCTCCGACGAGAAGGGCTTCACGATGCCCGAGGTACCGAGGATCGAGATGCCCCCGACGATACCCAGGCGGGGATTGAAAGTGCGCTTCGCCAGCTCGGCCCCCTCGGGCACCGAGATCACGACCCGCACGCCGGGCCAGCGATCACCATAAGCTTTCCGGAGCTCCCGCTCCAGGTTCTCGAGGATCATCCGCCGCGGGGTCGCGTTGATCGCCGCCTCGCCCACCGCAATCCCCAATCCGGGGAGCGTCACCCGACCTACGCCTACACCACCGGCGATCTCGATCCGATTCGCTGCCCCGGCGGGTAACCAACTAACGGTCGCCACGATCGCCGCTCCATCCGTCACGTCGGGATCATCGCCCGCGTCCTTACGCACCGTGGCGATCGCTTCCTCTCCAATATTCTCAAGACTGGCGATGGGCACCAGCAGCCGCTCGCCATCCGGCAAGGTCACCGCCGCCTCTTCCACATTCGCCGAGGCGGAAAGCAAACGGGCCAGAGCCGCCACCGCCGCCACCGTGGCGCAGGTGCCGGTCGTCAGCCCCGTGCGCAACGGATAAAAACCGGGCAACAGCCGCTCCACCTCACGCCGGAGCCCATGCCGCCCCGTGACCACCACGAATCCCTCCGGCAAGGCGGGCCGGCAAACGGCATAAACCGCGATGCCCAACCGACGGGCCGCCGCCACCTTCTGCGGGAAGCCACCGCTCTCACCGCTCTCCTTCGTGAGGATCGCCTCCGGCCGCAGGGCCTCGAACAATGCCTCGTCCGCCGCATCGTCGTGATAAAAGCATAACCGTTCCCTCGGAAAACCCTGCCGCAAAGCCAACTCAACCGACTCCGGACGATCGAGCACCCGGAAGTAGGTCTCGTGCCGCGACCAATAAGACGCCAGCTTACCGATCGTCTGCACGCCCGTCAGCGCCAACAGCCGACCGACGCCAGCCGCCTCCAAACGACGGATCGCCTCGTCGAACGAATCACACCAATGAATATCGGCCGCCCGCTCCGGATATTGCCGCTCGAGCCGGATAACCGGAATCCTCAACCGGCGGGCCACCCCGGCAATCGTCTGCCGCAACCGCTCGGCGAAAGGATGCGCCGCGTCGACCAGCAACCGGATCTCCTTCTCCCGACAAAAAGCCGCCATTGCCTCCCCGTCGAGCGCACCCGTAATCCGCTGCCCATGCCGGCAAGTTATGGCCTGCGCCTCGCCCCGCGTGGAATAAAAATAGGGCGCGCCGGCCTCGTCGAGTGTCTCGACCGCCAGCCGCCCCTCTGTCGTTCCGCCAAAGATCAGGATCATGGGCGGAAAAGATGTTTAAACTCGTGTGAATAAAGCCGCGACAAGCCCTGACGGTTGTCGATCGCATCGCCAACCACCAAAAGGGTCGTCAAGGTCAGATTGTTCTCGCGCACCAGCTTGGCCAGGTCCTTCAACTCGCCCCGGTAGATCTTCTCCTCCTTCCAGGTCAGCTTATAACAAGCGGCCACCGGCGTTTCCGGCGGATAAGCCTGCAAAAGTTCCGCCTGTACCTGCTCGACGATCGCCGCGCTCAAGTAGATGCACATCGTGCTGCGCGACTGGGCCAGCTTATGTAGCTGCTCCCGCTCCGGCATGGGCGTACGTCCCTCACCGCGGGTCAGGATGATGGTCTGTACCTTCTCAGGGATGGTAAACTGCGAACGCAACGCCGCGGCCGCAGCCTGGAACGACGAGATGCCCGGCGTGATGTGATAACTCATCCCGTAACGGTCAAAGAAAGCCATCTGCTCCTGTATAGCGCCATAGATGCAGGGATCACCCGTATGGAGACGCACTACCAACAATCCCTTATCATAGAACGATTTCATCAGCTCGAACTGCTCCTCGAGTGTCAGGCTGGCCGAGTTGCGCACTACAGCACCCTTCTTGGCGTAGAAGGTCAACTCACGTGGTACAAGGCTACCGGCGTAAAGGATCAGATCCGCCCGCTCCAGGAAACGCTTGCCACGCACGGAGACCAGCTCCGGATCTCCCGGCCCTGCGCCAACGATCTCGATGTGCCCCTTGCGCTCCGCTGCCCCGTCGATCGAAAGGGCGAATGTGAAATGGGCACCCTCCTTCAAGCAACCCTTCTGCTTCTCGATCAGCAGGTCGCCCCCCTCAGCCGCACTCAAGCAACAAGCCTCAGCCACACCGTAAAGCCCGGTCGCAGCAAAAGCCTTCTCCGACGGATTGGGAACTTGGATCCCCTCCAGATCCTCCTTCTTATAGATGACACGTTCCGCTCCCGGATGACGAGCCAACAGATCAGCAAGCAACAGCTCCTCCTGCTTCAACTCGATAGTCAGGATCCGACGAATCGAAAGCGGCGACAAACCACGACCAAGCAACGTACGATCGATCTCCTCGGAGATGCCCTCCGGATCGCAAGCCTTCCGGCAACCGATTCCCAAATTCAAGACTGCCGGTCGATAATAAAGTGTTGGAACAGTTGACTCATGAATCCAGGGCGTCACGGCGATCAACAGTTCGAAGTCCGCCAATGGGATCTCATCGAAATGATAGAAGATCCGTACATGGGCTGGCAACGTACGCTCCAGATAATCGGTGCCCGCATCCCGGATCTCGAGTAACAAAGCGGTCGGCTTCCCGTTGACAAAAGCGAATATCTTTTGGTTCATCGAGGCGGGAGTCTCTTCCGTTCGCCAGCCCCATTGACGGGCCAACGTATCGAGCGGCCAAAGCGACTGATTGTCGCTCTGAGTCGTGATGATTGCCTCACCACCCGAAATAGCCGCCAACTGACGGGCCAAATCATTAGCTCCGCCCACATGTCCGGAGATAACCGGAATTACCTGCCGCCCCGTACTATCTACACAGACCACCGCCGGGTCATGATATTTATCCTTGATACACCCGGCGATACTCCGTACGCAAATGCCCAATGCCCCGATGAAAATCACCCGGGCCAACTCCGCGAAATGGGCCTCCAGGAAATCCTTATGCGAGGCGATTCGCTCGCAACCATTCCACTCACTTGTGGCATAGATCACCGCATCGCCCAATTCCCGCTGATAAAGCCGTGCCACTGGGAGGCCAGCTTCCGATACCACCAATATCGCTGTCTTATTCTCACTCATGCTTGTAATATTTCTATTGGATTATGGGCATCGACTACCAATCGAATCCGGTTACGCAACGGTCGTCCGATCGCCGCAATGCCCTCTAAAAACATCTTCTCACTCTCTTCGGAGACAGAATTGAAAACGATCGTTCCCTCAGGGGAAAGATAATCTTCGATCCGTCGCAACATCGCCTCCAGCTGACCACCATGCCCACCGATAAAGACCGCGTCAGGCCGTGGATAAGCCGACAGATCAAGCGCCATGAAATCACCAATGACCGCCTCAATGCCTGGCGTACCAAACCGGCGGCAATTCCGCTCGATAATCCCCGCACAGGACTCACGCCGTTCGAAGGCCGTAATCCGCAAATGGGGAAACTGTGTTTTCGCCTCAATCGAGACTGACCCGGTACAGAAACCAACATCCCAAAAGACACGTCGTTTCCGTAAATCGAGCAAACTCAATGAAACCAATCGCACCGGCATCTTCGTGATCATGTTCACCCGCCCGTCAAGCAGATCAAACGCTGACTCAGGAATACCAAATAATCGTGGTCTTACTTCCGTCCGCTCCAAGATAACGCAATTCGGAAAACGGAACTCGCTGGTCGCAGCCTCCTGAAGCGAAAGCGTACGAACTCGCTCATCCGGCCGATTGCCCAACACCTCACCCACCGACATCCGGTAATTATCATAACCATAGTCGAGCATCCGTCGGGCAATCTGATCGGGACTTTTCTGCCGGTCTGTCAACAGGCCGATCATCGCCTCGCCTTCGATCAACGCCTGGTCAAAACGATCCCACGGACGGCCCGTCAACGAAACCATCCGCATCTCATGATAAGGCAATAACAAACGATGCGCTAACAATTGTAATGAATTGAAATAGGGATAAACCCGGATCTCCGCATTGGGGAACTCCCGGCGCAACGTATTGGCAAACCCGAAGAACAGGGGATCACCCGAAGCGAACACCAAGATCTCCTCTTCCGCCAAATAAGACTCAAATACCGCCTGAAGCGGCACCGTGATATCGATCCAACAACTTCCCTCAGGTAAAAGAGAGGCCACGATCGCATGATGCCGCTTACCTCCCGAGAAAACCCGGTGGTGGGCAATCAAATCCAGAACCTCAGGACTCCAATGCGGAGCCTGCTCGTCACTCATCCCGATTACCGTAAACCGCATCCGACGATCAAACATCCCTTCCCGGTTTTAATTGTTCAGCATCGTTGAAACAGAGTACAGCATTGACTAACGTCGCCGCCAAGTTACTGCCACCTTTACGTCCTTCAACGATAATCTTTGGCACCTCCTTAAATACTTTTACCTGATGCTTACTCTCGCAAACATGAACAAACCCGACCGGAGCGGCCACGACTCCTGAAGGTTTCGCCTTTCCCTTCCGCATCAAGTCACATAACTCCATCAAGGCAGTCGGAGCATTACCGAAAACAAATAACGCGTCAGGATGTTCCGCTACTGCCAGACGAATTCCTGCTTGAGTGCGGGTAATGCCTTTCTCGGCCGCTAAAGCCGCTACCCGATCATCATGCAGATAACATTTCACCTCAATGCCCATCCGTTCCAAAGCACCCTTCCGAATGCCGGCGGCGGCCATCGTTACATCCGTCACGATCACCCGGGTCTCACCTTCCGTCAGACGACGATACATCTCGGCCACGGCACCCGGATCGGTCCATAAGATCGATTCCATCTCAAAATCGGCTGTCGTATGAATAGCGTGCAACAAGGCCCACTTCCTGTCCAATGGAATATTCGGATTCCGTAACTCACGCTCGATCGTCCGGAAGCTTCGGATCATAATCTCCTGCCCGATCTTGGCACCCGCTTCATCCGTTTCCCGATAATAGCCGCGCGGCGTCACCATCTTACCCTCCTGATCTATGAAGGTCTGTGAGTTTCCAATGATCACGATCGTGAACATATCGATCATCTCCGGATCGAAAGCCTCCAAAGTAGTGACTTGGATCGTTTGCTCCTCACGTCCGGCCTGACGGACAAATCCAACTGGAGTCTGTGGTGAACGCTCTTTCAAGAAGATCTCCTTCAAACGATAGAGTTGCCAATAACGTCCCTCACTTTTCGGATTATAAACAGCGGTGATAAAATCGCCAACAGCTGTGGCGAAGATCCGTTTCTCGATTCGCTCCCAAGGCGTCATCAAGTCGGAAAGGGAAATGATGCAAAGATCATGCCCGATCGGGGCGCCTAACAGAGAAGCAGCTTTCTGGAAAGCGCTGATACCCGGCAGGACACGAACTTCCATGTCGCTTCCACGTTCACGCCGCATCTCATAAATAAGCGGGGCCATCCCATAAATTCCAGAATCACCAGAACTGATCACGCAAACAGCCTTACCCGCCTCCGCAAATTCGAAAGCCTGTTCCGCCCGAGCCCTTTCCCGTTTCATACCGGTGTCCACACACTGGGCTCCTTCATGCAGTAATGGGGTGATGAACCGGAAATAATACTTATAACCAATGATCACGTCGCTCTCCTGGATAGCCTCCCGGACAGCAGGTGTTATATCCGATACATCGCCCGGTCCTATTCCGGCCACGACGATTCTTCCTTTTCGCGTTGTCTCCATGAAATCTGTTCCAAATAATATGATAACGCGAAGGTAGGGATTTCCGTGGAATACCTTTACCTTTGCCTAAAAATCATTAGGAGAGTTCGAATGAAGAGACATTTTCTGATTGGCGCCGCCACATCCGGCAGCGGGAAGACCACCTTCACGACCGGATTGCTGCGCGTCTTATATAATAAAGGTATAAAAGCGCAACCGTTCAAATGCGGGCCGGATTACATCGACCCACAGTTTCACACCCAAGCGGCCCATCGCCCATCGGTCAACCTCGACAGTTGGCTTGCTTCGATGCCCCATCTCCAAACGGTCTACAGCAAATATGGCGCCGACGCGGAGGTGCTGGTCACCGAGGGTGTCATGGGACTGTTCGACGGCTACAACAAGTGGCTCGGCAGCAGCGCCCAATTGTCCAGCTCGCTCAACATCCCCGTGATATTGCTGGTCAATGCCCGCTCGACTGCCTTTTCGGTCGCTCCCCTGATCTATGGCTTCAAGCATTTCAATCCCGACGTCCGCATTGCCGGGGTCGTTTTCAACCAGGTCGCTTCCGAATCTCATTTCCGATACTTACGTGAGGCTTGCGAGGCGACAGAGACGCCCTGCTTCGGCTATCTTCCCCGACTGAAAGAGCTGGAAGTGCCCTCCCGGCACCTGGGATTGACTCTCGACCAGGAGTTTGAGCGTGAGCGATGGATCGGACGTGTCGCCGAGGCGATCGAGGCCTCGATCGACATCGATAGCCTTCTTGACCATTGCCCGGCCGACCTACCGGAGCCAGTGGAGGAGACCAAACCGGCCGACGGCACCCTGCGTATGGCTGTCGCCCGCGACGAGGCTTTCAATTTCATCTACCGTGAGAATATCGCCAGCCTGAAACGGCTTGGGCAGGTCCTCTATTTCTCGCCCTTAAAAGATCATCACCTGCCGGAAAGGATCGACCTGCTCTATTTGCCGGGCGGTTATCCGGAGTTCTTCCTTCCGGAGCTTGAGGCGAACCGATCCCTGAAAGAGGAGATCACCCAATTCGCTCGCGAAGGCGGCAGGGTTTTGGCCGAGTGCGGCGGCATGATGTATCTTTGCCGGGAGATCATCGACCCGGCGGGCGGCCATCACCCGATGTGCGGTGTCTTGCCGCTCACGGCCACGATGGAGGGGATGCGGCTTCACCTCGGCTATCGCCAGTTCGAGTACAACGGTCATGCCTGGCGGGGGCACGAGTTCCACTACTCCAATATCGTCGGCGATCACCCTTCGGCGGCGGCCCTGTTCGACGCCAAAGGAAAGGCCAGCGCCACGCCGCTCTATCGGCAAGAGAACGTCATCGCCGGATACACCCATCTCTACTGGGGCGATCAAAATCCATTAAATCTTTGGGAATCATGAGAAGAATCTATACGAAAACAGGCGACCGCGGCACGACCGGCATTCACGGTGGCGAGCGAGTCCCTAAAGACGATATCCGGATCGAGGCCAACGGTTGCCTCGACGAGTTGAACTGCCAGATCGGCATTGTCCGCTCTTTGCTTGAGGCGGCGCACGATTGGCAAACGATCCTCCAAACGATCCAGCAAGAGCTGATGGTCGCCATGAGCCTGGTCGCCACGCCCTCGGCCCTCCGCGAGCGCAACCCGAACCGGTTCTCCGGGCAGGTCGTCGCGACCTGCGAGCGGGAGATGGACCGGCTGATGCCCCTGATCGAGGACAAGGACTATTTCATCCTGCCCGGAGGGACACCCATCGCCGCCCAGCTCCAGATGGCCCGCGCCATCGCCCGCCGGGCCGAGCGACGCCTCTGGAGCCTGAACCGGCAGGATCCTCTCCCTGAGGCGATCCTGATTTTCCTCAACCGCCTCTCGGACCTCTTTTTCGTCATGGCCCGTTACGAGACACAGCAGCAGGACTGGCCGGAAGAGCGTTGGCTGGCTTTCGCCTACAAACGCAAAATGAAACAGGAATGAAACATCTTATTCCGGCGGTTTATGTATTTTTGCCGTTTAATCTATACAAGAGCAACAAGACTAGAGAAACTATAAATAGACATTTAATATAAGTATGGAGAAAAAACACCATTATCAGGGATTAACCCAACAACAAGTCGAGGAGAGCCGCCGGCAATACGGCGAGAACATCCTCACACCACCCGAGAAGGCCTCCCTTTGGAGCCAGTTCCTCGAGAAATTTGAGGATCCCATCATCCGGATCCTGCTTGTCGCGTGGCTGCTGTCCATGGTCATCGCCGGCGTTCACTGCTGGGGGCCGGAAGCGAAAGGCGCGTCCGCGTTCCTCGAGCCGGTGGGCATCTTCTTCGCGATCATGCTGGCCAGCTGCGTCGGCTTCTTCTTCGAGGTGAAAGCCAACAAGGCGTTCGATATCCTCAACACGGTCAACGACGACGTGATGGTCAAGGTCATCCGCGACGGCAAGATCCAACAGGTCGCCAAGAAAGAGGTGGTCGTCGGCGATATCGTGGTCCTGGAGACGGGCGAGGAGGTGCCGGCCGACGGTACGCTGCTCGAGTCGGTCTCCCTGCAGATCAACGAGTCGACCCTTACCGGCGAGCCGGTCGTCAGCAAGACGACCAATGAGGCCGACTTCGATCCGGAGGCGACTTATCCCTCCAACGTCGTCATGCGCGGCACCAGCGTCGTGGATGGCCACGGTGTCATGCAGGTCGAGAAAGTAGGCGACGCCACCGGCTACGGAAAGGTCTACGAGGGCTCGCAGATCGAGAGCGGTGTCGACACGCCGCTGCAGATCCAGCTGAAGGGGCTGGCCAAGGTGATCAGCAAGGCGGGCTATACCATCGCCACCGTCACCTTCGTCGCCCTGGCCGCCAAGCTGTTCCTCTCCGGACAGGTTTCGGCCCTGCCGCCGATGGAGATCATCGCGCACCTGCTCAACTACTTCATGGTAGCGGTCACGCTGATTGTCGTCTCCGTCCCCGAGGGATTGCCGATGAGCGTCACCCTCAGCCTTGCCCTCAGCATGAACCGGATGCTCAAGACCAACAACCTGGTCCGCAAGATGCACGCTTGCGAGACGATGGGCGCCACGACCGTCATCTGTACCGACAAGACCGGTACGCTGACGCAAAACCAGATGCAGGTACACGAGACCAAATTCTATAACCTCAAGAACCAGACGCTGGCCGACGACGAGCTGAGCGCCCTGATACAGGAGGGCATCGCCGTCAACTCGACCGCGTTCCTCGACTTCTCGGAAGAAAAGGTCAAGACGCTGGGCAACCCGACCGAGGCGGCGCTCCTGCTCTGGCTCAACAGCCAGGGGGCCGATTACGCCGCCCTGCGCGACAACGCGCCGGTCATCAGCCAGCTGACCTTCTCCACCGAGCGGAAGTATATGGCGACGGTCGTCCGCTCCGGCCTGCTGCCCGGCAAGCGGATCCTCTACGTGAAAGGCGCGCCCGAGATTGTCCTGGCCAACAGCCAGCGGGTCGCCATGGAGGGCAAGACCATCAACGTCGAGGCCGCACGCCCCGTCATCGAGAGCCAGCTGCTGGCCTACCAGAACCAGGCGATGCGTACGCTGGGCTTCGCCTGCCAGATCCTGGAAGAGAACCAGGCCGCGGATTTCTTCGCCGACGGCCGGCTGCATGATACCGACCTGACCTACATCGGCATCGTGGCCATCTCCGATCCGGTCCGCCAGGACGTGCCCGCCGCCGTGCAAAGCTGTATCAGCGCCGGCATCGACGTCAAGATCGTCACGGGCGACACGCCGGGTACGGCCCGCGAGATCGCCCGGCAGATCGGCACCTGGAATCCCGACAAGGATACCGACCGCAACATCATCACCGGCCCCGCCTTCGAGGCCCTGACCGACGAGGAGGCACTCGAGCGGGTACTCGACCTGAAGATCATGTGCCGCGCGCGGCCGACCGACAAGCAACGCCTCGTGCAGCTGCTCCAGAAGAAGGGCGCCGTCGTGGCCGTGACCGGCGATGGCACCAACGACGCGCCCGCCCTGAAAGCGGCGCAAGTGGGCCTCTCGATGGGCGATGGCACCTCCGTCGCCAAGGAGGCCAGCGACATCACCATCATCGACAACTCGTTCAGCAGCATCACCCGCGCCGTCATGTGGGGCCGCTCGCTCTATCGCAATATCCAGAAGTTCCTGCTGTTCCAGCTGACGATCAACGTGGCGGCCTGCCTCATCGTCCTGCTGGGCTCGCTGATCGGCACCGAGTCGCCCCTGACCATCACGCAGATGCTTTGGGTGAACCTCATCATGGATACCTTCGCCGCCGGCGCGCTCGCCTCGCTGCCGCCCAACGAGCGGGTCATGAAAGACAAGCCCCGCCGCAGTGGCGAGCATGGCGACTTCATCATCACCCGCCCCATGGCCTACACCATCTTCGGCGTCGGCCTGGCCTTCGTCGTGGTGCTGATGGGGCTGTTGCTCTACTTCCACGCCGGAAGCGGCCTCTCCGCACACGACCTGTCGTGGTTCTTCAGCTTCTTCGTGATGCTGCAATTCTGGAACATGTTCAACGCGAAGGCCTTCATGGAGGGTACCTCCGCCTTCGCCCGGCTGGGCGAGAGCAAAAGCTTCCTGCTCGTGGCGGCGATCATCCTGGTCGGCCAATACCTGATCGTCACGTTCGGAGGCGAGATGTTCAACGTCACGCCGCTGCCCTGGAAGGATTGGGGCATCATCATCGGCTCCTCGTCGCTCGTGCTCTGGATTGGCGAGCTGATCCGGTTGTTCCGGCGCTAGGCTACCGTCTCGCGAAAGATTAAAAAGAATGAACACAGATTTATTTATTGGTTTTCAATAAATAATCTGTGTTCATCTCGTTTATATCCGCGTCATCAGGCGTTCCTTACGCCCTCTTTTCCGCTTTCATCCCTGTTAAACACCGCCGGGCGTGCCGCCTCCTTCCTCCTCGCCGGTATCGAGCCCTTTCGCCAGACGATAGGATTTGACGGAACCATATTTAATGCCATCCTCAACGACACCCTCCACCTGAAACGTCGCCCCGGCCAAGGTCGCCTTCAACGACTTCGAGGGCGAGAAAATGAATTTCACGTTCTGGATCATCGTACGGGCATCGAACTCGTCGATTGTCGCCGCGCCCTTGCTGCCAAACGAGAGACGCAACTTGCCCAGATCGCCAATCGAGATGGTCAAGCCGCTCAAGATCAACGAGACCAGCTTGTCATTCGTCACCTCCATGGCATATTTGTACTCGCCCTTCGAGAGGGTCGTATCCGCCACGGCCATTTTCGCCGTCTCATCCACGTCAAGCAGCCCCTTGCTGGCCGGCACGGCATACCACATCTTTTCTTTCGTCTTAGGATTCACCTTATAGACCAAATTATAACTCGCGTTCATAATATTAAATTGTAAAGTTAATAAAATCAATATCAGATATTTATAAAGCAGACAGAAAAACGTCGGCGTCTCACGCCCGGAACATCGGCATCCCAAGCGTGAAACGTCGGCATCTTTCAACCAAAACATCGGCATCCCAAGCGTGAAACGTCGGCATCTTTCAACCGAAACATCGGCATCTTTCAACCGAAACGTCGGCATCTTTCACCTAAAACGTCGGCATTCAATTTTCCTCCAGCCCGATCAACGCCCGGAAAATACCTGCCGCCACTTGCCAGTAACCAATGTCTGTCGGGTGAACACCATTCGATCCGACTTCCTCATTGCCTGGAACATAATCATTATTGGGCCGCTCCTCTGTCGGATAGACATTCTGGCAATCGAACTGAGCGTTGTTATCGATAAAATGGGTAAAAGAGGCATACTCCTCACTGTTGGCCAATGCCTGATAGGCCGCGTTCAGGCGATGCACCTTGACACCGAAGCCCGCCGCGCCATAAATGCCGTTCACGTCGCCCTCCTGGTAGTTCGCCCCCAAACCGCCATTCTGCGAGGGCAGCAAGACGCTTCCCAACAACACCACGCAATCTGGATAGGCCTCGTGGAAACGGTTGATCAATCGCTTGGCGCCATTCAGGATCCAATCCAGGTCGTCAAACGGGCCGCTCGACAGCAACTCGTTGGTGCCCAACTGGAGATAGACATAATCCAACTGCCCGCCACAATGCTCCGCCACATAATCCTTGACGTCGAAATCCTTGTAGCTATCCCACGTATAGCCGCCGGTCCCTTCCCAGCCGACCGTCCCGTCCGCGTTCTTCTTGCGGCCGACCAGCTGATAGTTATCCAACGACAACGGGGCGGGCCACGAGGTCGCGCCAACGGTTCCCTTCAGGCGACGGCTCAACTCGATCGGTGTTTGCCCTGCCGACATGAGGCTGTTGCCCAGGCAGAGCACGTGACACGGGCTTGCAGGATTACGCGCCTCACGGGTGACGAGCGTCACCTGCTTCGAGTCCAGCAGCTGCCCATTATAGTCGTAGATCGAGAGATTCATCTCGCACTCGCCCACGTCCGCCGAGGTCGGCACGTAACGCCAATAACGCTCGTAGTTGCTCCCCTTCCCGCACTCGAGGGCCAGGATATAGTTTCCCGACCGGGGATTCGTCACCACGCCATAAAAATAGACTTTCAACGTATCGCCCACGACGGCGTAAAGCCGGTCGCCAATCGCGATCTCCGCGCCCGTGCCCGTCAGCTCCTCCTCCTCAAAAACAGGGATGGGATCATCGTCGCTACAGCCGGGCAAAAAGGCCAGGACAGCCCAAAGAACCATCCAGAACGGTAAACAAACTCTTTTCATCTCGATTTAATTTAGGGGGAAAGGTCTCTAAAAGGAAAGACCTTCCCTCTGCTAAACTTTAATGATTCATTTCATAATCCCCTACTTTCGCGATTTCAAGAGTTAAGGATGATATTTTGTTATCCCATGTACCATTGCCACAAGCATACCAACTCAAATTGCGATGCACATGATGATCCCATTGTTTACCGATACAAATCAATACATTCCCGCTATATTGAGTATTCTCGTACGCGTGAAGAACCGTACAATAGGTATTGTCCTCTCCTGTATAATAGACATTTAATGATGTCACTTTATCATTAAAATAATATGGTGACGCACCAAGATTTGGGACCTGAGCAAATTGATACATCCCCGCATAGATAATAATGTCATCACCCATACCATCAATGTTATCCCACATTTGGGTCCGTCCTATTATTCCTGTATCTGATCGGGTTAATGCCTTCGCTTCCTGCTCATTCAGTTTTTCATATTGTATTGCCGCTTCCGCTTCCGAAACCGAATCGAAATATTCAATACTTCCATCGGGATAAGATACTGTTGTCAAATTGGATTTAGAGCGTAATGTGGTTTCAAACAAAGTATTAAAATCCTCATTCAAATAAACAATCGTGGAATCATTCACACGTTCACAATCCGTAACAAACTTCTGTCCCTTATAGGCAACATTCAGGGTAACACGTTCCTCACTCGTTTCCTCAGAAGACTTCGTCATTAACTCCGCAGGCTGGTTAATCTCCTCCAAATCGTTTTGACACCCAACTAAAGCAGCCAACATCAAGCCGCCAACTAAAAACAAATTCTTTTTCATTTTGATATAAATTAAAGATTAAAAATAAAAATCAAATTGATAATTTCCCTGTTCACCCACGATCAAGACCGTATAGCTTCCGCACGGTAAATGATCGACCGGAATCATGTACAATTGTGGTTGATCCACGGAAATAAATTCCTCATAGACGATCGCACCCCATTCATTAATAATTTGGACGGAAACAGATGTGCGGAGAGGATTTAAATACAAGATACCATCCTCGACATAGACTTTGAAGAATGGAGCACATTTTTCGCTCTCATCTTTATTCAATTTTTCCGCATAGGCCACACTAAAAAAGGCCCCAAATAGAACAATAAAAATTAAGACTAAATAGCGTTTCATACATTACAATTTGTTTACAACGCAAAAGTCTATTTTTCACGAAAAAAGAGCACAAAAACGCCGTTTGCATTTTGTTCGCATTTTGTTCGCAAACGCAGAAATATCTAAATATCAAGGATTAGCTTATCAAGGTTTTCAGGAGAACCTTCCTCTCCTGTTATCTTTTTATAGAGACGACTTCGAATGGAGGAAATTGTTGAAACCGATCGAAACATGATTTTTGCCATATCAGAAACTTTCATTGAAATCTTAATAAGACAACAGATACGTATTTCTTGTTCTGAAATTTTTGGATATAGCGCATAAAGACGTTCCGTAAAATTACAGATATGATTCAATTCCTTTTGCAAAAGGCTCCAATCTTCCTCTGTTATTGTTACGCCATGAGTATGAAACTTTATATATATTGGTTTATTAGAGAGCTCGTCATTCAAAATAGTCAACTCTTTTTGGCGTAACTCAATTCGTTGATTAATGACTCCTAATAATTCTTTTTGCACGCGAATTAACTCCACCTGCAGAAAATCTTTTTGAGACAATGCCTCTTCTAACCGCTTCTCCATTTGACCAATTTTCTTCAAATTTCGTTCTAAATGTATTTGGCTATCTCGGTATTGTTCATCTTTCTCACGCTTCCAACGGTCTGCCTGCCTTACAATCTCCTGCTTACGTTTTTTCTGCCAAAACAAAAGAAATACCAAAAGTGAAAACAGGACTAAAGCAATCATTGCTATTTGATATGTCCATAACCTCATGCGCTCATTTTCCTTTTCCGCTTGAAAACGGGCCTGCTCATGCAAATTATAATCATATAAAGCTTTAATACGCCTTATATCTTCCGCACGATCTACCTTGACAATCGAATCCTGACATTGGCGGTAAAGATTATAATAAACAAAAGCCTGCTTGTAATCCACTTCTTCCCCGGCAATTTGAGCCATATAATTGTACCATTCCGCTCGCTTATAGATATCTCCATCCAAACACACACGACTCATCCAGTAAGCGGCCGAGTCCAACCGACCGGTCAACAGATAAAGTTTACCTAAAGAATAATAAGTTGGTGTCATGTCTCTTCCCACAGAATCAAGTAATGATGGATACAATAATTCAAACGCCTTCTCCATATTACCACGATCCCTATAAATCGCGCTCATCTCAACAAGAATCCCCAATTCCCGTTTCCGGTTCCTTGTCTCTAATGCGATCGCATATGCTTTTTGATAATAAGCCAAGGCACTATCCATCTGACCCAATTCATAATAAGCCCCGGCGATATCGCGGATTGGCATACTCAACGTCACGCTATCCCCGGAAAGCAATTTATATTCATAAGCTTTCCGATAAAAAGGAATTGCCTCCTCATATATATTTTGGTATTCATATATTCCTCCCATCTGGCTGTAAATTCTGGAGAGCAACAGGTATTGCCGTTTCCCCTCGGAGACCTCCACCGCCTTCCGGTAAAAATGGAGAGCCTGAAGCGCGTCGTTGAGGTCTGCGCAAACACGGCCACGGTAATAGTAGGCGAGCATCAGCTTGTCGGGGTCGCCATACGCCTCATAGAAAGCGGTGATCCGGCGGATCAGGGTGTCGTTCGTGGCCCGGACATTGAGCTTGTCGTTCACCCGGAGGCGAAGCAGGTCGTAATAGACCCGTCCCTCCTCGTCGAGGCGATCGAGACTGTCCGCCAACGCCTCCAGCAGGGGCAAGGCGCGGGCCGCCTCGTGCTCCGAAAGGCGTGCCGCCTCCACCATCGTCGGCGGATACGACGAGGGCACGGGCTTGCCACAGCCCAACAGGCAAAGGGCCAGCCAAAGCGGAATAAACAAGCGGAGCAACTGTCTCATATATTCTTTAGTCTAATGATCAGGGGCAAAGATAGAAAAAACGACCGGCGCCGGCAAACGGGAACCAAGCTTATCTTCCACATACAGGAATCCACTTGTTTTCCATTTACCGGCGCCGATCGTCCCTCACGGCCCTTTCCTTTAGCCTTGCTTCACCTCCAGGATTGGCATCCTAGCCCATCTTGCTGATCTTCCGCAAGCGATCCTCGTCGATCAACTTGATCTTACGACCATCGAGCGCGATAATACGCTCGGCGACGAAAGTCGACAGCGTCCGGATCGCGTTGGATGTCGTCATGTTCGACAGGTTCGCCAAATCCTCACGTGCCAAATAAATACTCAAGGTCGCGCCATCCTCCTCAAGACCATAACTGTCCTTAAGGAACAGCAACGACTCAGCCAGACGGCCGCGGATGTGTTTCTGCGTCAGGTTGACCGTCCGCTCATCGGCGATACCCAAGTCGATGGACAACTGACGGATAAAGAACATCGCCAAGTCCGGATTACCCTTGATCAGGTCGCGCACGACCGTCATCGGGATCATGCAAACGGTCGACGCCTCGAAAGCGGACGCATTTGTCAGGTAATCCTCCTGGGCGAAACTCGCCCGATAACCGAAATACTGGATCGGCTTGATCATCCGGATGATCTGGCTACGGCCGCCCACGCCATCCTTGAATATTTTCACCTTGCCCTTTAACAAGCACATCATATCCCTCGGTTCATCCCCCTCGCAATAGATCAACTCATTACGTTTAAAATGCTGGATGGATGAATTATTCCGGAGAACCTCACGTTCCTTGCCTGTCAGGACCCTCCATACCTCTGATAAACTTGCCGAAAAATCGACCTCTTCTTTTTGCTGCTTTACCACGACTGTTTCATAACATACTTATGAAGCACAAATATAGAGAACATTTTAAATAACACCAAAACAATCTGTATTTTATTCACCCCAAAATAGACGAAATCGTTATTTTCAATGGAAAAACCATATTTATTCACTAAGTTTGTCACAAAATGCCTAAGATGATGCCGCTCAAGTTGATCGTATGCCTCCTTATCCTGACGTTTCCCCTTTCCGGGATTTACGCCAACGAGAAAACCGGCGAGAGTGTCGCGACGGTCAAGGAGCAGGCGGCGGAAGCGATCATGCGACAGGTGATCGAGAAGGCGGATATTTATGAGGACGTCATCCAGGAATATGGCGCCGAGATCTACCTGAAGGGACGCACCGAGATCCTGAAGAAGAATTTCCTGATCCGTTTCGCCAATCATCTCTTCCCGCTCGACTGGAAACATGACGACCAGTTTTTCGAATTGGTGACGAACTCCCGATACAACGCCCCCAACAACTTCGTCCACACCGTGAAAGCGGTCAACGCCAACACGATCCCGAACCAAAAGAAACAGCTGGAGGCGCTCACCTTCCTCAATATCAACGTCTATTCCCAAACCGCCTACGACGAGGCGATCTTCATGCCGACGGCCAAGAACGCGTTCCGGCACTATCGTTTCGAGCTGGCCCGAACGGAGATGATCGACGGGCACAAGGCACACGTCATCAATTTCTACCCCAAGCAATGGAGTCCCAAATTGGTCTGCGGAACACTCCACGTGCTCGACAAGAGCTGGCTTATCTGCAAGATCGACATGAACGGGCGTTACTCGTTCGCGGAATTCAACGTCGTCCTCAACTTCAGGGATAAGACTTATCACTTCTTCCTGCCGGAAAGCTCGGACATCTTCCTGAGATACAAACTGCTCGGCAACGCCGTCGTCAGCCAGTATCACGTGGCCTTCAAATACGATCACATAAAACTCCAGGAAATCGTGAGCGCCAAGAAAAGGCGTCCGCTCGACCTGACCAATTATTTCAAGATCGAGCGCGACAACGAGCACCTGCTGAGAGATTCCGCCTATTGGGCCGAAAAACGGGACCTGCCCCTGACGGACGAGGAGATCGCGCTCTCGCAAGTCGAGCCGATTGATTCGGCCGCCATCGCCGCCATCGATACCCTATCCAACCAATTCCTGAAACGCTCCAACGAGATGGCCCAACGGCTTACCGGCTCATGGAACTGGGACCTGAACGCCACCCGAATCAAATACTCGGGCCTGCTCAACCCTTTCCAGCTGGGTTACTCGCACAGGAATGGCATCACCTATAAACAGGAATTCCGCATCAGCAAGACTTTCCCACGCGACCGTCAGCTCCGTTTCAATCCGGACATCGGTTTTGTCTTCAAGCGGAAAGAGATCTTTGTCCACCTGAACGCCCTTTGGGAATATTTGCCGGAAAGACGGGGCCAGCTGGGCTTGTCGCTCGGCAACGACAACCAGACCTATTCCTCCAAGATCACGAACCAGATTCAAGAGATCCTGGAGGAGCATCAGGCTACGATCAATTTTGATGATCTCGACCTGGACTATTTCCACCACTATTACGCGGAATTGAGAAACTCCATCGAGCTGTTCAATGGCTTCGAGCTGGATACCCGGCTCACTTATCACCAGCGTACGCCCGTACGGCCCAAAGACAACATCATCCCGCCCGGCGGGCAGTTGGAGGATCTGGCCTTCAGCAATTATCATGATTTCGTTCCCTCGATCGGCTTTATCTATACGCCCAGACAATATTACCGGATGGATGGCCACAGGAAAGAGTATCTCTACTCCTATTTCCCCACCTTCTCGCTCAACGTGGCGAAGGCGATCCCCGGCGTATTGGGCAGTACGGGTAACTATTGCCGTGTCGAGGCGGATATGCACCAAAGCATCAACCTCGGACTCAGCCGGCGGCTGAACTATCACCTGAGCGGAGGTTTCTATGCGCAACAAAAGTCCACCTATTTCGCCGAGTTCTACTACTTCACCCGCCGTAACTTCCCGGAGAGCTGGAACGACCAGATCGGTGGCGTATTCAACCTGCTGAGTGGCGAATGGTTCAACGCTTCCGACAAATACATGCAAGCCCACCTGATGTACGAAAGCCCGTTCGTGCTTTTCAAGTTCCTCGCCCGGTCGCCCAAATACCTGCAAGTCGCCTCACGCTACATCATCACCGAGCGTTTTTACCTGAGCCAGCTTTGGACACCGGCCTTGCCCAGCTATACGGAGATCGGCTATGGCATCGGCAATAATCTTTTCAACATCGGTTTCTTCGCCGGATTCGACCGTTGGAAATACGACGGCTTCGGCCTGAAATTCGCGTTCGAGTTATTCCAGTGAACAGGGACGGATCACCAATATTCCCCGGCAACTCTTGATCGCCTTCGCGTAATCGGCCAACGATTCCGGATTGACAATCACCTTCTTCGCGGACATCGAGGCATGGATGAAGGTCAATTGCCCGTCACGCCAATGGGTAATGCCCACATGCGTCACGTCGAGCCCCTTGATCGAAGTGACAAAACAGACGATATCGCCCTCCTGGATACGCCCAGCGCAACTCTCGATCTTCTCTTTCGGCAAATAATAATAGCTCCGAGCGCTAATCGCCTGCTCCTGGGCGGCGATCCTGGCCGTCAGCTCCGGCTGCCCTTTCAATTGCTTATAACTGTCCGGATGGGTAGAGATAAAGTTGAGCGCCAAAGGCAAAGGTTCTCCGCCTACCGCCTGGTTCACATCTTCCACAATCCCTTTCCGTTGGTTCACATAGAGCCAATCGGTCATATAATGCAACCGGTCGGCATAATCGTGGATCTCGCCCTCACGGTAACGAATCAGTCGCAACTGGTCGCAAAAGGCATCGAACGTGGGCTCGTCCAATCTTGCCGTGCGGCACAGGGCCAACGTCGTCTCCATGAAGGTCGTACAATCCAGTTCCCTGAGATTGATCACCAAGCCTTCCGGTTCCTTCTCCAACGTCGAGGCGACATAAGGCTTATCCAGGAAAAGAAGGGCGGTCCGTGTCATCAGCTCACCCATCGGCAAAGCGGAAGCCTCCTGTTTTATCGAGGCCATATATTCCTCAAACAACCGCCGGTCTTCCGGCTCACTGTAACGCCGTTCCGACGACCGCGCATGGGCAGTCGCCACCAAAGCCAACAGACAGCCCACGGCGAGGAGCCATCCGATACGAAGTTTTCTCATCTTGTTACTCGTTTTTAGATTTCAAAAGGTCTTCCAATTTGATCAACTCATCACGCAACTGCGCCGCCTCAATGAAGTCAAGCCGCTTGGCCGCTTCCGTCATCCGCTTGCGTACCTGCTCGATATTCTTGGACAGCTGCGACCGGTCCATATAACGGACAACCGGATCGGCCGCCACGTCGAGCTTCGGCTCCACATAAGCGTAAGGCTCCGTCTCGGCGGGCTTGCCGGCCAAAGCGGAAACAGCGTTCTTCATCACCTGTCGCGGCGTAATGCCATGCGCCTCGTTGTAAGCCATCTGCTTCTCCCTGCGGCGGTTCGTCTCGTCCATCGTCTGCCGCATGCTGTCGGTGATCTTATCGGCATAGAAGATCACCTTGCCATTGACATTGCGGGCCGCACGTCCGGCGGTCTGCGTCAAGGAGCGGTGAGAACGGAGGAAGCCCTCCTTATCGGCATCAAGAATAGCCACCAACGAAACCTCCGGCAAATCCAAGCCCTCACGTAAAAGGTTAACGCCAATCAATACGTCGAATAACCCTTTCCGCAGATCCTCCATGATCTGTACCCGCTCCAACGTATCGACATCGCTATGGATATAATTGCATCGCACGCCCATACGCCCCAGGTAAGCGGTCAGCTCCTCGGCCATTCGCTTGGTCAGCGTCGTGACCAACACCCGCTCGTCGCGAGCGGCCCGGGCGGTAATCTCCTCCATCAGGTCGTCGATCTGGTTCAATGACGGACGCACCTCGATCAATGGATCAAGCAAGCCGGTCGGCCGGATCACCTGCTCCACCACCACGCCCTCGCTCTTGGCCAACTCATAATCGGCCGGTGTCGCGCTGACATAGATGGCCAACGGGGTAAGCGACTCGAACTCATCGAAGGTTAGCGGACGGTTATCGATCGCCGCAGGCAAACGGAAACCATATTCTACCAAATTCTTCTTACGGGCATAATCGCCACCATACATCGCCCGGATCTGCGGGATCGTCACGTGGCTCTCGTCAACCACCAAAAGAAAATCCTTCGGGAAATAGTCCAACAGACAGAACGGACGCTCACCCGCCGCCCGCCCATCGAAATAGCGGGAATAGTTCTCGATACCGGCACAATGCCCCAGCTCACGGATCATCTCCAGATCGAACGTCACCCGTTCATAAAGCCGCTTCGCCTCGAAAGGCTTGCCTATCTCCTTCAGGAAATTGACTTGCGTACCCAGATCGACGTCAATCTGGCTGATCGCCTGGTTTATCCTTTCCTGCGTAGTAACGAAGAGGTTGGTCGGATAGATATTCAATTCTTCCTGCTCATCGTATTCCTGGCCGGTCTGCGGATCGAATGACGAGATCCGGTCGATCTCATCGTCCCAAAACTCGACCCGATAAGCCATACCATCGAAGGTCTCGATCGCCGGGAAGATATCTACCGTATCCCCATTCGCCCGGAAGCATCCGCTCCGGAATTCCAGTTTGTTATTAATGTAAAGCGAGTCGACCAGACGACGCAAGAGCAGGTCACGGTCGAGCCTGTCGCCCCGCTTGAGATGAATCACCTTCTCGGCGAAAGCCCGAGGATCCGCCATACCATACAGACAAGAGACCGACGACACGACGATCACGTCCCGCCGCCCCGAAAGCAACGAGGCGGTCGCCCGAAGACGCAGCTTGTCGATCTCCTCATTGATCGCCAAGTCCTTTTCGATATAGGTATCGGTCGAGGGAATATAGGCCTCCGGCTGGTAATAGTCGTAATAAGAGACGAAATACTCGACAGCGTTATTCGGGAAAAAAGCCTTGAACTCGCTATAGAGCTGGGCGGCCAGCGTCTTGTTATGGCTCAGGATCAATGTGGGCCGTTGTACCTCCTTGATCACGTTCGCGATGGTAAAGGTCTTACCCGAGCCGGTCACGCCCAGCAATGTCTGAAACGGGACACCCGAACGGATGCCCTCCGCGAGCGCGGCGATCGCCTCGGGCTGATCGCCCGTCGGGCTAAATGAGGAAGAGATCTCGAAACTCATGGCCTGAGACTCTCCTTTTTAGGCATCACCAACCAAAGGATGAAATAGAGCAGGATACCGAAGCCGGCGAAGAAAATCATCAGGACATAAAGCACCCGCACGACGGTCGGATCCAGGTTCAAATAATCCGCGATTCCAGCGCACACGCCGCCAATCATCTTGTTGTCCGAGCGTGTCAGTCGTTTCTTCTCATTTTCCATAAGGCATATTCTTTAGAATTCCTTACAAAGATAAAAGAATATCTGATATGGGAAACCTCCAGACGACCCAAAACCGTGACAATAAACACGCTGTTTCTTACGGGCTACCGTTCCGGACTTACATCCGCAAGACAATCCGCTCACCCAGCTCCTTGCAAAGCACGCTCTTGATCTCGTTAAGCTTGGCGATACGGGCCATCAACGTCATCACGCCCTCCATATCGCCAGCGGCTTGCGCCGTCTTGATTTGCGATTGCAGCTCCTTGATTTGATGAAGGATATAAGCCTCCTTAAAGGCATAGATGTCTCGCGGAACCAAAAGATCAAGCTTGTCTTCCTCCTGCTCCAGCTCCCGATATTTGGAATGGTACTTACTCAACTGGTATTTCTCAGAAATAAGGCTGGCGGCAGCCTGGCTGATCAGCGGGTCGGGATGAGCCAGGAAATAGCGTTGGGCGACAAAGCCCGGCTCATCGCAACGGTCGGCCGCCTCATCGAGCATCTGCTTGAACTGGGGCGTATAGAAAGTAAGATCATCGCGCTCAAGATCGAAACGGATATAGGCCGCCACCCGCATCGTCACCTGCTCCTGCCGCTCCTCGTCAAAATAGTCGAACAGGACACGCTCTCCATAACGCACAACATAGCGCAAGAGGGCAATCTCAAAAGGACGATAAGGCGAAGGCGCCACGGGAGCTTTCGTCGTCGCGGTCGAATCGCCTGCCGAACCGGCCTCCACATTGGCCTCAGGTCCCTCCTCTTCTCTTTTCGTTCCGTCACCTGTCGCGACAGGCGTAACGGATGGCGTTTGTGGAGAGGCGGCGGTCACCTTCCCAAGCCGGATCTTATTCACCTCATTGATCAACACCTGTTCGTCGATGGTCATCATGGCGGCGCACTCACGGATATAGACCGCCCTGGAGATGTTATTGGGAATAATAGCGATCGTACGGACCATGTCGGAGATCAGGTCGGCCCGCTTGACCGGATCGTCGCCCACCTCCTTCAACAGGAGTTGGGTCTTGAAACGGATGAAGTCGGTCTCATGCCCGGCGATAAACTCCCCAAACTCGCTGGCGCTCCTCGAACGGGCAAACGAGTCGGGATCCTCACCATCTGGCAAGAGCACCACCTTGACGTTCATCTCCTCCTCGAGGAACATATCGATTCCACGGATCGCCGCCTTGATACCGGCGGCATCACCATCATAAAGGATAGTAATATTGTTGGTAAAACGACGGATCAGCCGGATCTGCCCTCGAGTCAACGCCGTACCCGACGAGGCGACCACATTCTCGATGCCGGCCTGGTGCATGCCGATCACGTCCATATAACCCTCGACCAGGAAACAATGGTCCTTCCGAACGATTGTCTGCTTCGCCTGGAAAAGGCCATAAAGCTCATCGCTCTTATGATAGATCTCGCTCTCGGGCGAGTTCACGTATTTCGCCGTCTTCTCCGCCTTCTTCAGGATACGCCCGCCGAAAGCCACCACCTTGCCACTCAACGAATGCACCGGAAAGATCACCCGGCCACGGAAACGGTCGTAAGTCCTCTTACCATCCTCGTCGGCAATAACAAGGCCTGTCTTCTCCAGGTATTTCCGCTGGTATCCCGCCAACTGGGCAGCCTTGGCCAGGGCATCACGCTGATCGAGCGCATATCCCAACTGGAACTTGCGGATCGTCTCCTCACGCAAACCTCGCTCAATAAAATAGCGCAGGCCTACCAATCGCCCATCAAGGTTCTCGAACAGGTTCTGGGTAAAATACTGTTGTGCCCATTGGTTGACAATGAACATACTCTCGCGGTCGTCACGAAACTGTTTCTCCCGTTCGGTCAGCTCACGCTCCTGGATCTCGATCCCATATTTCTTGGCAAGATAACGCAGGGCATCGAGATAGCCGATCTGCTCATGTTTCATGATGAAATGAACCGCCGTTCCACCCTCACCACAAGCAAAGCACTTACAGATATTCTTGGCCGGCGAAACATAAAAGGAGGGCGACTTATCCGCATGAAAAGGACAAAGACCGACGTAGTTGACGCCCCGCTTGCGCAGGGTGACAAACTCGGAAACAACGTCGACAATATTGGCGGCGCTGATGATTCGATCGATGGTCGCTTGGTCTATCATGCCTGGATTCCTTTCATTCCATAAAGTCACGCAAATTTACGTTTTTATTCGCAAAACCCAACATTACCCAGCACATAGGTTCCTGTCGTCAGTCATGTACGCAACATAGCCGTCTCGTTTATCGAACTACTGTACTTAACATATCGAAGTACTGTACTTCATATAATGAACTACAGTACTTCATAAAGAGAAGAGACTTGCACAAGCGTTGGGTCAGAAGACAAAAAAGCCGTCCGAAAAGGCTTCCCCCTTCTTCGGACGGCTCGTTGTTCAACCAGGATTCGAACCTGGACAAACAGGACCAGAATCTGTTGTGCTACCATTACACCATTGAACAGTAATCACTAATCATTTAAACGCTTAGGTCAGTCCCTTCCTCTTGTTGTTCAACCAGGATTCGAACCTGGACAAACAGGACCAGAATCTGTTGTGCTACCATTACACCATTGAACAATAGAAACTGGAACTTTTCCGTTTTGCGAGGACAAAGGTACGCGCTTTTTCTTATCCAACAAATTTTCCGGCCATTTTTTTATAAAAAAAGCGTCTTACGCCCTTTTCTCACCCAATTTCAGGCCATCATAACGCCCCTCTCATTACAAATATTAATATAAAGAAAAAGGTTGCTTATAAATAAAGCCTTATCTTTGCAAGCTGGAAAATTATTCAATAGACAATATATTAGATCAATGGATCAAACAGAATTATTAGTAAAATCAATTATCGAAGGCCTGCAAGAGAAGAAAGGCAAAAACATCGTTACAGTCGACCTGAATCAAACAACCGGCGCGATCTGCCAATACATGGTCATTTGCGAGGGCAACACACCGACACAAGTTGCCGCCCTCTCTGATTCCGTTTGGGATTTCGCCCACAAGAAAGCGAAAGAGAAACCGCTCTCTATCGACGGACAACATGGCGCCCGCTGGATTGGAATGGACTATGGCACGGTTCTTGTTCATATTTTCATGCCGGAGCTCCGGTCGTTCTATAACCTGGAACACCTTTGGGCCGACGCGCCGGTATCAGTCATTCCGAACATTGACTGATCCAGTGTTCACTTTTTATTATCGTTTTATTTCTTATGGAAAACAAGAAGAACATGTTTGATATGTCTCCCCGGAAAAAGGGCGACAAGCCTAACCCGTTCCGTTTCAATCTGTATTGGATGTATGGGCTGATTTTCGTCATGCTCATCGCCCTTTACATGACCAACGATACGGCCGGCTCTAAAGACCTGGACTGGACACAGTTCCAGAAGTATGTCAAGGAGAACACCTTCAAGGATATCACGGTCTACAACCAAAAAAGGATGGCCGAGGCAACCGTCAAGGCCGACAAGGTAGCGACTGTTTTCCAGGATATGGATCCTTCCAAGATCGGTCCTTCTCCGAAAGTATACGTGAAAATCCCGTCGGCTGACAAATTTTCTGACTTTTATGACAAGGCCGTTGAGGAAAACCAGATCGATACCCAATTGCGGTTCGAGGAGGGCGAGGATCTTTTCTGGAGCTTCCTGGTCTCGGTCGGACCGTTCGTGCTGATTATCCTCATTTGGTTCTTCCTGATGCGACGCATGTCGGGTGGAGCCGGACCGGGCGGTGGTGGCGTATTCAGCGTCGGCAAGGCGAAAGCCCAGCTGTTCGACAAGGATAACGAGCATAAGGTGACCTTCAAGGATGTCGCCGGACTGGCCGGAGCGAAACAGGAGGTTGAGGAGATCGTCTCATTCCTGAAGAACCCGGAGAAATATACCGAGTTGGGCGGTAAGATTCCTAAGGGCGCTTTGCTGGTTGGCCCTCCGGGAACAGGAAAGACCCTGCTGGCCAAGGCTGTAGCTGGTGAGGCCAATGTACCGTTCTTCTCCCTGTCGGGATCTGATTTCGTGGAGATGTTCGTCGGTGTCGGCGCCTCTCGTGTACGCGACCTTTTCCGCCAGGCAAAAGAGAAATCACCATGTATCGTCTTTATTGATGAGATAGACGCCGTGGGCCGTGCCCGCGGACGTAACGCGAGCATGAACAGCAACGACGAGCGCGAGAACACGCTCAACCAATTGCTGACCGAGATGGATGGATTCGGCTCCAACAGTGGCGTCATTATCCTGGCCGCCACCAACCGCGCCGATATTCTTGACAAGGCGCTCCTCCGCGCTGGCCGTTTCGATCGCCAGATCCACGTGGAGCTGCCCGACCTCAACGAACGTAAGGAGATCTTTGGCGTACACCTGCGCCCGATCAAGATCGACGAGACAGTCGATACCGACTTCCTCGCCCGTCAAACGCCGGGATTCTCGGGTGCCGACATCGCTAACGTCTGCAACGAGGCGGCTCTTATCGCTGCCCGCAACGGAAAGAAATTTGTGCAAAAGGTAGATTTCATGAACGCTGTCGACCGAATCGTTGGCGGTCTTGAGAAACGAACCAAGATTACCACAGCCGAGGAGCGACGCAGCATCGCGATCCACGAGGCTGGTCACGCGACACTGAGCTGGATGCTTGAGCATGCCAACCCGTTGGTAAAGGTAACAATCGTCCCACGCGGCAAGGCATTGGGCGCCGCCTGGTACCTGCCGGAAGAGCGACAGATTACCACTAAAGAGCAGTTGCTCGATGAGATGTGCGCCACTCTAGGTGGACGGGCCGCTGAGGAACTCTTCCTGGGTAAGATCTCTACCGGCGCCTCGAACGACCTCGAGAAGGTCACGAAGCAGGCTTACGCCATGGTGGTCTATTTCGGTATGAGCGAGAAATTACCGAACCTCAATTATTACGATTCAACAGGTCAGGAATGGGGTTTCACAAAGCCTTATAGCGAGGAAACAGCCAAACTGATCGATAACGAGGTACAACGGATCATCAACGAGCAGTATGAGCGGGCAAAGCGTATTCTCTCCGAACAGGCGGAAGGACACGCGAAACTGGCAAACGTATTGCTCGAGAATGAGGTGATCTATACGGAGGATGTCGAGCACATCTTCGGCAAGCGTCCTTGGATCTCACGTTCACAAGAGATTCTGGAGGCGCAAGAGAAGGAAAAGGCCCTGGAGCAGGAGGAAGAGAAGGAAAAGGAAGAAAAAGAGTCGACAACTCCTGATACGCAAGCCGATAACTCCGGACTGGCCGATAACGGATCCACTACGGATACCGGACAACAAGATCCCGCATAAGCTTACAAGCGGGCACAATATCATCAGGCGACGTGCCACCTTTCCATAAGGACGGTACGCCGCCTTTCTTTTCTTCTCGCCCAGCACACGCAACATTTTTTCAATCAATTTTCAATTATTAGCCAAAAAGATTGTTATTTTAAAAAAAAATGCACATATTTGAAGCATAATTACGTGGGAGGCTAATAACAATTTAATGCAACTATGATGGAAGAATCAATGAAGAAAGTTCATGTTGAGGGCGGAGATAGAGAGATTCTCTATTCTAAAGCCATAAAAGCGGGGAAAAGAATCTATTATTTAGATGTCAAGAAGAACCTGAAAGATGATTTGTTTATCGCGATAACGGAAAGCAAAAAAGTTCTCGCCAAGGAAGAGAACGCTCAAACCGTTTTTGAGAAACACAAGATATTCCTTTATAAGGAAGATTTCGGAAAGTTCATGGAAGCGATGAACGATGTGATCGCCTATATAGACAAACGTAAATTGTCGATCAACAACGCAAGCGAGGAAACCGGCAACTCGATTGAACTCAATCAGGAAGAGGCCGCGACAGAAGAGATCAAACTAGATATTGACTTTTAGCCCTCCTTAAGAAAACAGCGGCACGCATGGGAGATACGTCATCCAATAAGTGCCCGAATTAAATTGACGCAAGTCATTACAAGTCTAAAATAAAGGGAGTTGCCTGTCATTGAAAAACACATATCAATGGCAGGCTTCTTTGTTGAGGTGCGATTGGAACGACGCGAAATAGCGCATTGACAATAAAAATTCCCACAAAAGCCATCCACCATACAAGAAATTCCCATAATTTTAGAGGTTGTAAACTTCGATTTACTATTAATGAATTATCCAATTTGTCTTTGAATTTTAAATGTTAATACTTCTATGAACAAACAAATTCTCAAAGGGTGGACTAAAACTCACCTGCAGTGGATTGGAATCGTGGCAATGGTATGTGCCGGTTTCCTGACCTCTTGCGTACAATCTCGTACGCCTCAAACTTTAGATCGGTTTACGAATGCCCAACAAGAAACGTTGGAAGGAAACGAGTTGAAAGTAACGGCCGGTACATCGTGGCTGGCAGACGGGGATTACAAGAACTTCATCCTGAAGGGCGAAGCCTTGACCGAGCCATCAGCGGAAGCCTTGTTGCGTTTTCATACGGACGGGAAAACAGGTTATGACGTGATCTTCCACAACGGACCGATTGATGGATCCCGTAAAACCGGAAGCTTGGCTTCGGTCCGTAACCTCTATCGTTCCCTGACAAAAGATGAGACTTGGTTCCCGTTCGAGATCGCCGTCCGTGGACAGAACATCGAGATCTCCATTCAAGATACAACCGTAGTATGTTACACCGAGCCGGCTCAACCCTACCGCACGGAAGAACATGCCGGACAATTGCTCAGTCATGGAAAAATAGCGTTATGCGGTATTCAGGGAAATGTCTCCTTCCGGAACTTGCAAATCACCCCACTTGCGGATGACGCGCTTAATCCTTGTGACACGATGCCGGCGATCAACGAGCAACAGGATGCGGTAATCCGTTTCCAGCAGAAAGACTTCCCGGTCATTGATTATCACGTCCACCTGAAAGGAGGATTGACAAAAGAGATGGCACAGGCGATGTCGATGAACTACGGTATCAATTATGGAGTCGCTCCGAACGCTGGCGAAGGTGGTGTTGGTCGTATGTTAGCAGACGACAATGAGGTCTATGCTTATTATGAGGAGGTGAAAAATATGCCTTTCTTGTGCGGTGTACAGGGTGAGGGCCGGAAATGGACAGCCACTTTCTCACAAGAAGCCTTGGGTATCTTTGATTATCTCTTTACAGACGCCATGACAATTGTCGATCACAAAGGTCGTCTCTCACGTATCTATCGCCCGGAAGAGGTACATTATGACGGTATTACCAAAGAACAATACATGGATCACCTGGTCGATCAAACAGTGAAGATCTTAACGAACGAACCGGCGGACATCTTCGCGAATCCGACCTATCTGCCTGAGGATATGCAAGCGGATTACGATAAATACTGGACAGACAAACGGATCAACCAAGTCCTGGACGTATTACAAAAGTATCAAATCGCACTCGAAATCAATGCCCGTTACAAGATTCCAAGCCTGAAAATCATCCGTATGGCGAAAGAGCAAGGAATCAAGTTCACCTTCGGAACAAATAACGTGGACGCTAATTTCGGCAAACTGGAATACAGCCTGGAAGCTGTTGAGGCCTGCGGCCTGACTACGGATGATCTTTGGTTCCCGACCATGAGCATTCGTAATACTCGCCCGGTTGTCATTTACAACAAGTTTTAAGCAAAAGCCGACAGGAAGATATTCCACGAGAAACGTATAACAACACTTTTTAGATTCCACAGCGGCGCATCGAAAAATTCACCGCTGTGGAAATCGATCCCCACGACACAAAAAAAGCGGATATCAAAACTGATACCCGCTTTTCCTCTTCCCAAAGGAAGAAACGCTTGCGGAGCGATTACTCTGCCGGATGAATAGCCTCAGCCGGGCATGCGTCAGCGCAAGTTCCGCACTCTGTACACATGTCAGGGTTGATTGAATACTTATCACCCTCTGAAATCGCGCCTACCGGACACTCATCAATACAAGTTCCGCAAGCTACACAATCATCGCTAATTACGTAAGCCATATTCGTTCTTTCTTTAATTAAATTGGTTCTTTTAGTTGTTGCAAAATTATATCTTTCTTCTCATTATAAAAATTTCTCCTGACTTTTTTTTCAAAAATCTTCTTTTTTGCAATATCTTTGGCCGTTCGCCGTTAAATAATAAATAAAGCGTAATAAGATTTTGAGACGAATAATATTATTAGTGAGCATGATCGGACTGGCGCTCTCCCAGCTGCTGGCCCAGAAAGAGGTGGAGAAAAACCTGCCTTACGTAGACTTGAAATGGGCACATCTCGGGTTCTACGTGGGACTTCATTCCCAAGACCTTTTGTTAACAAACAACGGGGTTACACAAAACGGGGAGATTTGGTTCGCGGAGATTCCCAGCTACTCACCTGGATTTAGTGTCGGCGTCATTGGAGATCTCTATCTCAATCCCTATCTTAACCTGCGCTTCTCGCCGGGTATCCATTTCGGCGACAAGGAATTTATCTTCAAGGAACAAAGCACCGGAGAGGAATTCAAGACGAATGTCCGTTCCAATTACCTGAATTTCCCGCTCGACCTTAAATATACGGCCGTACGGCTTAACAATTATCGCCCGTACTTGATTGGCGGTGTTTATGGCGCATTCGATATTGGCCGCAAAAAGGGCAATCCAATATTACTGAAGAATAAGGATTTCGGAATTGAGTTCGGTATCGGTTGCGATATCTATCTCCCCTACTTCAAGCTTTGCCCGGAACTGAAATTCTGCTTCGGCCTAGTCGACCTGCTGGAAAAAGATCGTCCAGATCTTTCAGACCTGGACATGATGAAATACACCAACTCGTTGTCTAAGGCGACCTCGAGAATGGTCATCCTCACCTTCAATTTTGAATAAACAGGCGGATATAGATGTAGGCCGACGGAATCGCCAGCATAACACTATCAAAACGATCAAGCATACCGCCATGACCGGGCAAGATTGAACCGGAGTCCTTCACGCCCAGTGTCCGCTTGATCAACGACTCCACCAAGTCGCCCCATGTTCCGGTAATCACGACCGTAACCGCCAAACCAAGCCAAATATACCAGGCGATCGACGGCACGAGCCAGGCGAAAAAGGAGGAAATGGCGGCAGAGAACAGCAATCCACCGAAAAAGCCTTCCCAAGATTTCTTGGGCGAGATACGCTCGAACAGGCGATGACGCCCGAGCATGGAGCCCACCAAATAGGCACCCGTATCATTGAACCAGACAAAGATAAATATGGCCATGGCAAAATAGGGGAAATGAACTATCACGCCTGGCGTATCGGGCACGGCCGTAATCAGGTTCAACATGGAGAAAGAACCGGCACAATAAACCTGGGCGAATAATGTGATCGCCCAATTGTTGATTGGGTTATTCTCCTTATGATAAAGCCCGGCGACAAAGACATAAATCAAGAAAGCCAAATAGGGCAAGAAGACCTTGTCACCCATCAGCTCATTCGTGTAAGCGAAGGTAGCGGCAAACAGGTAAGCGCCTCCCAGGGAACAGACCAACCGCTTGATATTCGCATTCTCATAATGTCTCGTGAGACCATAAAACTCCCACAGCGTCAAGCCCGTAATCAAGCTGAACAAAATCAGGAAATAATAGGAATGGAAATAAATGGCACTCATCAGCACCAACACAAAAACTATTCCCGTTATCGTTCGTACAATAAAATTCTTCAAGACGTAGTATATGTTAAATCGTTTAACTCCTTTGTTTATGACGCAAAGATAGGTAAATTGACCGATAACAGAAACGTAGCCTCGCCTAAAACAGGCAGGCAAGCCCATTTTTGGACATGGGCTTGCCTGGCGACCTTCATTTATTGATAGCTCTCGCCTGTCTCCCAAGCGTCCGGATCATCATAAACCGCCTTTAAGTGATCAATCCAAATCTGACGGACGGTATCATAATCACCCAATCCTTTGATCGCACAATGATCTATACCACCATTATGGCTTTCTCCCAAATCCACTTGAAATCCCATATTCAACAATTTCAGGCGCCAACAAGCATCAGACTGCGGAGTCGCTTGACTATAATCATCGCCCTCCTCTATTCCCCACAAATCGTTATGCGCATGATCGCCGGCAACCGACATGAAAGGGGCTAATGTCACCGTAATCTCTTCCGGTTTCAGGTTATTGCTCTCACAATAGGCCATCAGTTTGCTATAGACACATTCCGGATTTGGTTCTCCACTCTCCGGCCAAAAGAGCATAGGACCATAATCAACCGTACCGATGAAAACATTCTTGTTCGTCGCCAAGTCCTGCAAGTAACCCTCCGTTTCCGAGTACTTTGAGTTTGCGTTGTAATTAACATCGGGATTACCATGCCCCATCAACAGCAGGATGTTCTTTTTATCCGCCAGTTTATCCTTATAGGCGTCATATAAAACGGAGGCAACCGCCCGACTATCGTTCTCATCATAAATCAGGCAGGCGCCTTTAGCCACCTCGACTGAAGGATAACCCCCGATCATAAAATCCTTCTTCACGGCTGAATTCATCAAGTTCAGATACTCCTCGCCAGGAATAATGTGAAGCGACTGAACCGCAACCCGTTTATAACCAGCCTCACCAATTGCCCGCAACCACAAATCCGGCTGATAACGCTTGATACCTGTCGCATTCTCCACCCGGTTAACACAGGTATAAGAGGTAAACGACAAGTAAATGTCCGCATTTGGAAAAGCTTTCTCGAAATCCTGGATCGTAGCGTCGTAAGTCTTCACCGACTCCTCGAACGTACTGCCAAAGGTACATAACAGAATCGCCGTATCGCTCGTCTTCTTGACCGCGACCTCTGTTTCCGCCGGATTAGTCGTCGTGTTGGGATCATCATCGTCTCCACAGGAAACCACTGCCAGGCTGGAGATGCCGAATGCGGTCATCGCCAACCAATACTTCAAATTTCTCATACTGATTAAAATTTAGTTATTAAACAATCCGCTTTATTTCGCGTTATTTTGGAATTTCAAGATCAGAGAGGCATACACCGTCCGACCGGGCGAAGTGGTCGCCCGATGCCTGCCGAAAGGTGTCCGGTCAACATAATCAAACAAATTGTCGATCCCCACATGAGCGACTAAACGCCATTTATCGTTCCTCAGAAGTTGGTGTGACGTATCCAAACGCCACAACTGGAAAGGGTCCGTATTCCCGTCAGTGATGTAATAGCGGGTAGAGGAATACCGGCCGAAGAGGGAAACATCCAAACGATAACGTTTCCAATCCCGATGCCAAGCGACCTTCCAATTGGCGTTATGAAACGAAGTGCCGTTGATCGGCGTATAAAGCATATAGTTCGGGTCGTCCGGATCATCCGTGTATTGGGCTTTAGCGTTGGTATAACTATAGCCGCCAGAGAAAGACAACCAATCAAACGGTTGATAAGCGATCGACAGCTCCGCTCCAAACGAGCGGGCCTTCGCCAGGTTCGCGTAACGCATGGTCGCCTCGATCTCATCCAGCCGATCCTCCGCGCTGGTTGTTACCTCTGTCAGGGCAATCATGTCGCGAAGCCAGTTATAATAGCCCGAGACCGAGATCCGCCAAGGACCATCTTGATACTCGAACCCGGCAGAAACATAGTTGGACGTTTGTGGTTTCAAGTCGGTATTGCCAAGGTAATGCTTCAGCGGACCTCCACCAATTTGGGCTACGTAATCATCATAAAGTTCCTTCAGTGTCGGCGCCTTGAAACCATAAGAATAGGAAGCCCGCAGGTTCCATGCCTCGCCCAGTTTATAAAGCGCTGAAAGTTTCGGTGTCAACCGCTCGCCAAAAGTCTTATGAAAGACCCAGCGAACACCTGCCGTCAGGTTCAAGCGCTCCGTAACGTTCCACTCATCCTGAAGATATTGCGAGGTAGTATAAACCGACGCATGTTCCACCTCCATCCGATGTGGGGCACGCAAATAATCAGCCTGATGCTCCAACCCGACACTTAACACATGCGCTTCTCCCAAATGGAAAACGCCTTTCAAATGGCCTAATAATCGTTGCTGGGCAGTCTGCAAAACACGCTCTCCAGGATAACGGATGATACGATAACCCGTCTCCTCATCAAAATAATTGGTAGTGGTCATCGCGTTATAATCATAATAGAAACCATACTTTCCGTATGAAAGGTCGAGTGTAAGGTAATCCTTTTCCCGTAACTTGAGTTTCCCGCCAACAGCGGCATCAATATTCCTGTAAAACTGGTCGTAAGAATAATATTTGTAAGGCCCCATCAGGCGATAGGCAGAACGTTGATAATACGAGGCGTCAGCAGTTAGCGTCAAGCGATCGGTAGCCTTATAGCTTAAATTCTCCGTGAACGTATAATTGGTGGAACGGTTGACGGTCTTCGTAACCGAGCCATCGACCACTTCATGATGATCCCATTCTTCCGTCGTATTGCGCCAGCCATCCGTATGCCGAAGGTTAAATGAGGTGGTCGTATTCAGGCGACCATGAGAGAAGCCGATCACGTTACTCTGCCGCACGTCGCCATAATAACCCACCCGGCTGTTATTCGTCACGCTCAACTTGTCGCGATTCTTCTTGGTGATGATATTGATCACACCAGCGATCGCGTCGGACCCATAAAGAGAGGAAGCCGCACCCTTTACGATCTCGATACGCTCAATCGTTGACGGATCAATCATGTTCAGGTCATTCTGCCCTCCCACATCGCCATTCATTCGCTTACCATTGATCAATATCAGTATGTAATCGTTTCCCAGGCCATTCATCTGGATACCACTCCCCATATCACTGGGATTAAAAGTGATCGAGGCGCTCAGCCCCTCGAGGATATCCGCAAGGTCACGACCTTGATACTGATCCAAGGCCTTACCGGAAATAACCTCCGTTTGCACGGGTGTCTCCTTCAGGTAATGCTCCGTTCCGGTACCCGTAACCACGATCTCCTTCAACTCGACCGATAGTTCCTGCCCTGATGGCGATAATAAAGTCTGGGCATCCGCGACGGACGCCAACAATAATAAGGTAAAAGGGTACAATAACCTCATACGCATGTTTTATTTTAGTTCGTAAAATAAAACATCAAGTCCCTGCCGTAAGTATGTCTAGTTCTGAAACTAATGATAGACACTAACTCCTAATCCTGGAAGCTTGGTGTTCGTTATTTATGATTTAGCAGGTATTCTGGCTCTCCCCTGACTGGAAACCTTCCCATTCCCAAAGGAACAGTGGCATTGACGATCCAGTCAACAAAATGGGGATTACAGCTGCAGGTACAGCTCCGGTCTCTCACCGGATTCCCTTACATCAGGCTAAGCGTTAGCCCGATTTCTAAATCTTCCGCAAAACTAACTAATTTTCTCGAAATGCCAATCCTTTTTGGGGCTAAATCAATTTCATTTCTCCTCAAACATTTTCTTTCCTACCAAACAGCATATTCATAAGACCATGAAAATCAACATACAACAATAGAACTTTCATAACAGACAAAGAAATTCCCAACGCATCCGAAGAAATAAGGACTCGTATGCGCATGAGATCCTTATCTCAAGCTTTGGGATAATTATCTCAAAGCCTGAGATAATTGTTTCAAGCCTTGATTTAACTGTCCCAAGGCTTGAGATAAGGAAGTCTTTTGGTTGGAGTTAGCTTTCCATCCGCATCCCTATAAAAAGAGATCCGGATGAAATAACATTCATGACACGACGAACACAGACATCTATCAAGAGAATAATCATATTTCGCCTGAAATTATTACCTTTGTTTGTCAACAAAATCTGTTTACCCATGAAAATGAATATTCCTGAGCGTATCAAATCGTTGCGCGAGGCCATGAGCCAGCACGAGATCAACGCGTATATCATCCCCAGCTCAGATCCGCACCTGAGCGAATATCCGGCGGATCATTGGAAATCCAGAGCTTGGATCTCCGGCTTTACCGGTTCGGCGGGAACCGTCGTCATCACTGCCCACAAGGCGGGTTTATGGACCGACTCCCGTTACTTCCTTCAGGCGGCCCAACAACTGGAGGGCTCGGGCATCGAGCTTTACAAGATGGGTATCGAGGGAACACCTACCATCATCGAGTTTCTTGTCAAGGAACTGGAGAGAGGAGAAAAGGTCGGATTCGACGGAGCGACCTATAGCGTAGCCGACGCGAGAGCACTGGCCATCCAGTTGGAGAAACGGGGCATCGAGCTCCTGACCACTCCCGACTTGATCGGACCGCTCTGGACAGACCGTCCACCGATTCCGGCACAGCCCCTCTTCGTCCTGCCCGACGAACTTAGCGGCGCTTCGGTCGAGGAGAAACTCAACCAGGTTAATAACCTCTCGCACCAGGAGGGCGCCGACGGATTGGTATTGACGGCGCTCGACGAGATCGCCTGGATGTTCAACTTACGGGGAACCGACGTAAACTATAATCCCGTCGGGATCGCTTATGCCTACATCTCGGAAGAGGAATCCGTCCTGTTTACCCTGCCTGAGAAACTGACCGAAGAGGTGACCGATCATCTGCGAAAGGCGGGTGTCGTCATCGCCGACTACAGCCGGATCGAGGCCTACCTGTCGAAGCTACCATCCGGCCGGACCATCTTCGTCGACAAACGGAAAACCAACTCAAATCTTTTCTACGCTATTCCGAGAACATGCCGGATCATCGACGGCACGACACCTGTCTGCCGGTTGAAGGCGATCAAGAACGAGACGGAGATTAAAGGGTTCCACGAGGCAGTCGTACGAGATGGCGTCGCCCTGACCCGTTTCCACAAATGGCTGGAGGAACAGATCGCCGACCCGACGGCTACCGTCACAGAGATCAGCGCGGCCCAAAAGCTCACCGCCCTCAGGGCCGAGCAATCCTTATATATTATGGATAGTTTCGCGACCATCTGCGGTTACGCCGAGCATGGGGCGATCGTCCACTACTCGGCAACTCCCGAGAGCGACGCGACCTTACGTCCGGAAGGACTCCTTCTGATCGACTCGGGAGCGCAATACCTGGACGGCACGACCGATATCACCCGTACCATCGCGTTGGGTGAGCCGACTGAGCAAATGCGCAAGGACTTTACCCGTGTATTGAAAGGCACGATCAGCCTGGCGAAATGCAAATTCCCAGCGGGCACACGCGGCTCGCAACTGGATATCCTGGCCCGTAAGGCCCTTTGGGATTGTGGCCTGAACTACCTGCACGGCACGGGGCATGGGATCGGCCACTGCCTGAACGTTCACGAGGGGCCACAAAGCATCCGCATGGAAGAGAACTCAACCGTCCTGAAACCAGGTATGGTGACGAGCGACGAGCCGGGGCTCTATCGTGCCGGGGAATATGGTATCCGGATCGAGAACATGATCCTGACACGAGAGGACAGCAAGACCGAGTTCGGCACATTCCTCGGGTTCGAGACCTTGACGCTCTGTTATATCGACACGAGCCTTATCATCGTCCCAATGCTATCGGTTCGGGAGCGAGCCTGGCTGAACAAATATCACCAGATGGTCTACGAAAAGCTGGCGCCTCACCTCAACGACGAAGAAAAGGCCTGGCTGAAAATGAAGACCGCCGAAATTTAAAAGCCGCATGATGAGTAACGAACGATCCATACGACTCACCGAATTGACAGAGACGGACCTGCCCTTCGTGCTGGAGCTTTATAATTATTATACGCTCCACTCGACGGCGGTCTATTTCATCGAGCCGATCACGCTCGAGGAGGTACGGGCCATTGTCCCTGTGGGCAACCCGCTCTACCGGTCGTTTCTCATCCGCGACAACAATGACGAGGCGGTCGGCTTTTGCTACTTCAACCGTTTTAAGGAGAAACCGGCCTTCCGGATATCGGTAGAGGTAACGATCTACCTCCATCCCGACCAAACGGGCAAAGGTTTCGGTGGCGAGGCGCTTTGTCTTCTCGAGCCTTATATCCAAATGGGCGGATTCACCAACGCCGTCGCCTTGATCGACTCGGCGAACGACGCCAGTATCCGCCTCTTCAAACGGCACGGCTACGAGTGTTGCGCCAGTATCCGGTCGGTCGCGGAGAAAGGTGGCGAATTATTAACATTGGAGATTTATCAAAAACTATTCAAATAACAAACTATAAAAATATAAAGCAATATGGCACTAATTAAATCAGTACGAGGCTTCACACCTAAAATTGGCAAAAACACGTTCCTTGCGGACAACGCCACCATCATTGGTGACGTTGAGATCGGCGAGGGCTGCAGCATTTGGTTCAACGCCGTTCTCCGCGGCGATGTCAACTCCATTCGCATCGGTAACGGGGTCAATATCCAGGATGGTTCCGTTCTTCATACCCTGTATGAGAAATCGACCATCGAGATTGGCGACGACGTATCGATCGGTCATAACGTAACGATCCATGGCGCCAAGATCTGCCACGGCGCGCTCATTGGCATGGGCTCCGTCGTTCTCGACCACGCGGTCATTGGAGAGGGTGCCATCGTAGCGGCAGGTTCGGTTGTCCTGAGCAAGACCGTTGTCGAGCCTGGCAGTATCTATGCGGGCGTACCGGCGAAGTTCGTCAAGAAGGTCGATCCCGAGCAGGCGAAGGAGATCAACCAGAAGATCGCGAAAAACTATCACATGTACTCCTCATGGTATGAGTAAACAAACCATTATCACCAAAAAACAAACAAGCTGAAAATATGATCAAGAACAATTTACTCCTTATGGCCCTCGCGGCGAGCGTCTCATTGACCGCCTATGGGCAACAAGCGGACGGCGGCATCTCACCCGAGATGCTGAAGCAGATCCAAAAATCCTATGAGGGTACTCCGTCGGATAAGGCAATCCGCAACGCGATCAGCGCGAACAACATCAATAAGCTGGCGATAAACAGCGAGAGCCTCAACAACTTCGACACCTATTTCTCCGATAAGGTCGAGAGCAAGGGAATCTCCAACCAGAAATCATCCGGACGATGCTGGCTCTTCACCGGACTTAATGTCCTCCGTGCGAAAGCCATCGCGAAATACGACATGGGCGAGTTCCAGTTCTCGCAGAACTACTCGTTCTTCTGGGATCAGTTGGAAAAAGCCAATCTCTTCCTTCAGGGCATCATCGATACCCGCGAGAAGCCGCAAGACGACAAGATGGTCGAGTGGTTGTTCAAGAATCCGATCGGCGACGGTGGCCAGTTCACAGGCGTATCCGACCTGCTGATGAAATACGGCGTTGTCCCGGCGGAGGTGATGGTCGAGACCTACAGCAGCGAGAACACCTCTCGCATGAGCAACCTCATCGGACTTAAGCTGAAAGAGTTCGGACTCGAGTTGCGCGACATGTCCGCCAAAGGCAAAAAAATGGCGGATCTGGAAAGCCGTAAGACAGAGATGCTGGGTACTGTCTACCGTATGTTGGTCCTCAACCTGGGTGAACCGCCAACGCATTTCACCTGGACTCGCAAGGACGCCAAAGGCAATCCGGTCGAGACAAAGGAGTACACGCCACAGTCCTTCTATCAGGAATTTGTCGGCGAGGACCTGAAGAACAACTACGTCATGCTGATGAACGATCCGAGCCGTGAGTTCTATAAACTGTATGAGATCGATTACGACCGCCACGTATACGACGGAGCGAACTGGACATACGTCAACTTACCGATCGAGGATATCAAGCAGATGGCTATCGCCTCGATCAAGGACAGTACGATGCTCTACTTCTCATGCGACGTGGGTAAGTTCTTCGATCGTGAGCGTGGATTCCTTGACGTGAACTATTATGATTATGGCTCACTGATGGGCACGACTTTCGGTATGGATAAGAAGCAGCGTATCCAGACCTTCGCCAGCGGATCATCTCACGCCATGACACTGATGGCTGTCGACCTCGACCAGAACGGCAAGCCTAAAAAATGGATGGTAGAGAACAGCTGGGGACCGGGCGCTAATGCCGGACACCTGATCATGACCGATCAATGGTTCAATGAGTATATGTTCCGCCTCGTGGTCAACAAGAAATACATCACCGACAAGGTAAAAGAGGTTTTGAAACAGAAACCGACTCGCCTGCCGGCTTGGGACCCGATGTTCGCGGATGAAGATTAATTCTTCATATTAGGAACCTGAATCCTATCGAATGCGGATGGACGCGATCTTATGGTCTCACGTTCATCCGCATTTTTTTCATCAGCTAACACCGACTAATTTTACGATCCATTTCTTTCTCTTTTTAGAGTAAAATCCCTAAATTTGTAACAAACAGAAAGAGAAAAGCATCTCTATATTTCAGAAAGAGATATCGCATATAACTTAATATACCGTGAAATGAAAAAGTATCGACTTCTCTCCGTGGCCATCGCCACTTGCTTCGGGATTTTCTCGCTCCCGTCGCTTCCCCTCTCCGCTCAGGAAATGAATTATCAACTTCCACCCAAAGAGATCAAGGAGATCGCCTTGGCCAAAATGCCACCAACAACACTCATCAGTGGAGACAACAAATGGATGTTACAACTGGAGAATATCCCTTTCCTGACGGTCGAGGAACTGGCGAAACCGGAATACAAACTGGGAGGAACAAGAGTGACCGGAATTTTTGGTCCGAGTCGTCGTGAGGGTTATTCAAGCGCCCGATTACTCGAGATCGAGACCAAGAAAACTTACGACATTAAAGGATTGCCCGCCGGAGCCGATATCCTCGAGGCGGAATGGGCACCGGGATCAACACGTGTCGCACTTACTCTCCGTGAGGCGGACGGGCTTTATCTCTGGATGGTAAACCTGGCCGACCAAACGGCCCGTCAAATGAGTAAACGACGGCTGAACCGCACGATGAGCCAACCCGGCCCGTTGCGTGGAGCGAAACCATCGATCAATGCCAACTGGCTGAACGACTCTACAATGATCATCGCCACAGTACCCGAAGGCTGGGGTGAAATGCCTAAAGCACCCAAAGCGCCTACCGGACCGATTGTCCAGATCAGTGACGGCAAGGCCGCACCTGCCCGTACATATCAGGACCTTCTGAAAGATCCTTATGACGAGCAACTGTTTGATTATCTCTTCACGGCACAATTGACACGGATATCTCCCAATGAAGAAAAGAACATCGGCAAGCCGGGCATTTTCCTTCAGACGGAGCTGTCACCCGACAAGTCACTGTTATTGACTACTAAAGTCGAGCGTCCTTATTCCTATATAGTTCCGATGCGCTCCTATCCTAAAAAGACGGAAGTTATCAACCTGGCGAACGGCAATATCAAACAGATTAACCAGCAGCCGATGGTGGCTGACATTATGGGCTATGATACCGCCAATCCCTATCCCCGTAATTTCGGATGGCGCCCTGACAAACCCGCGACACTCTATTGGACAGAGGCACAAGACGAGGGTAATCCCCGAGCACATAAAGTCGAATTCATGGATGCCATCTATGAGTGGACCGCACCGTTTGATGGGAACAAACAGCTTGTGGTAAAGACACCATGGCGTTGCCGGACAATCTATTGGTGCGACGATGAATTCGCCATCGTCACGGAATCATCCAGAGCGCAACGGCGGATGAGATATTCCTCATTCAAGCCAGGTGACGAGACAAAGGGACTAAGTGTCATCTTTGATTACTCGACCGATGACAACTACGCAAATCCAGGTCGCCCATACCTGACGAGCAATGCCTATAAGCAAAAGGTTCTCTATACCGACAAGCGACACAACGAGTTGCTTATGATCGCTCCTGGAGGTTCCCCAGAAGGAGACATGCCTTATCTGAGCCGTTACGATATCGCCAAGAAAAAGAACCAGATCCTGTGGAGATGTGCCGCGCCCTATTATGAGGAGTTTGTCAGCATGATCGACCCGGCCAAGCAGCGTTTCATTACCGCTCGCCAGTCTGTTCGCACACCTGTGAACTACATCCTGCACGACGCCAAGCGCAACCGAGAGGAGACCATCACCAATTTCCCCAACCCTTATCCCTCATTAGAGAACATGAAGGTGGAGAAGATGAAATACAAACGTGCCGACGGGCTCGACCTGACGGCAACACTCTATCTACCCGTTGGATATGACAAGTCACGTGACGGTCGTCTTCCCGTTTTAATGTGGGCTTATCCTCGTGAGTATCGCTCAGCAGACGATGCGGCTCAGGTTCGCGGCTCGCAATATAAATTCACCGAGATCACTTACCGTTCGCCGATCTATTGGGTAACACGGGGCTTCGCCGTAATGGAGAGCGTGGAGATGCCGATCGTAGGCGTCAATGGAGCCGAACCAAACGACGACTTCATCAACCAGCTGACCATGAATGCAGAGGCAGCGGCCAAGGCCATCTATGATTTAGGCATCGGCGACACGACACGCCTGGCGGTTGGTGGCCATTCCTACGGCGGTTTCATGACGGCGAACCTATTGACGCATACCAACCTCTTCAAGGCCGGTATTGCCCGAAGCGGCGCCTATAACCGCACGTTGACGCCCTTCGGTTTCCAAACGGAGACACGTACCTATTGGGAAATCCCGGAGATCTACAACGCCATGTCGCCCTTCATGTATGCGGACAAGTTGAGTGGTGCGTTACTGCTTATTCATGGAGAGGCCGATAACAATACAGGAACCTTCCCGATCCAAAGCGAGCGACTCTTTGCAGCCATCAAAGGGCATGGAGGTATCAGCCGATTGGTTATTCTTCCTTATGAGAGTCACAGCTACTCGGCTCGGGAGAATATTCTTCAAGTACTCTACGAGCAAGACGCATGGCTGATGGAATACGTCAAGAACTATAAAAAAAAATAAGTCACTCTTAATACATGATCGGGCGATGATGCGATAAGGCAATCTCATCATCGCCCGATTTATTCCGGAAACCATAACTACTTTTAAAACGCCATTAACAAATAAAGACATAACCTGCGAACGATCCCCGCTGTTACAAATATGTAGAAAAGAGAGTGTCAAACAGCCCGGTTATATTCACAAGCCGGCAAAATCCATGAGTCATGAAACATTTTATCCTCGCGTCGGCCTTTGCGCTGACCACGAGCCTTGGCTGGGGGCAAGAGACCAGCTATCAGTTATCAAGTCATATATTGGATATCAATAAGGGCATGCCCGCCGCGGGCGTCAGGATCGCCCTTTCGAAAATGGAAGCCGGCGAATGGCATTCCGTCGAGGAGAAAACGACCGACGAGAATGGCCGAATCAAGGATTTCCTGGAGGAGAACGGACAGAACCATCGTGGCATCTATAAACTGACCTACTACACGGCGCCCTACTTCGAGCAAGCGGGACAAGAGAGCTTTTATCCTTTTATCGAAGTGGTGTTCGAGATCAAGGATGATAAGCACTATCACGTGCCGATCACCCTTTCGCCCTACGGCTATTCCACTTACAGAGGAAACTGATTATTTGCCATAAACAACATGGCGCCGCCTAGAGATCCTTGCAAGGCCGCTTTCGGATATATCCGAGGGCGGCGCCAATCGCCGTTCGGAACTCCGCATATTTCGGCACGATAAAATGTACCTGATAGATATCCTCCAGCCGTGAGAAGACCGGCTCACACTGTGAGAGGCGGGTCAGATTTCCGATCAGGACAATATCGTGTATGCCACTGTTCATCGAGGCGAAAGCCGCGCCTTGGCCCACTGTCTGCAACACCATGTGCAGTATGCCGAGGGCAATATCCTCCGCCCGTGCGTTAGCGTCCGCCTTACCAAAGATAGAGGCCGTTACGTCAAGCGGTAGTCCTGGCAGTGGATGAGGCGTGATGTCGCGAATCCGCAAGTCGATCCCATCAAGCGAGCCCACCTCCGCCAAGGCGACAATCTGCCTGAAATCGGATGTTTTCAACATCAGCTTTGAGAGCCCCAATATGGTACCGCCGCCGATACCCAAACCGCCGATGTGCTCAATCCGCTCGCCTTCAACACGAACAAACGAGGTGCCGGTTCCCATACTTGCCACCAATAACCGATCAAGCCCCAGTCGATATTGGGCACCCAAACCGTTAGCCAAAAACTCATCGATCTTGGCTGTCGGCAACCCATAAAGAGGTTGATCGATATAAGCGCTCCCGACACCTGTCAGGACAACCTTCTCGACTTCCGCCAAATCAATATTATTATCGTAAATATATTTTCCAAAAGCACCAAACAGCGAAGTCAATGGATCTCCCGCCTTAACGAAGATCGGATTCTGTATCCTGTCACCCGCGATGCCCACGATTTTCGTGGTACTTCCACCGACATCAATTCCTATCACAACACCCATAACTCAAATTTTATAGATTGTTACTTCCATTTCAAGCTCCCTTATTTCGTTTCTCCTCTTTTTTATCCTGATAATTGAAATAAAGAAGGCCAACAATAGCGATCACCGACACGAATACGCTAACGATGATCACACCCATATCCGGACTTACCATAATTATTCTCCTTTCCTATTATTATCGCGCACGAGCCACAAGCCCACGGCAAGAGTTGATACTATACCTGAAAGCGCAAACACGTAAATGATCCATAATTTCTCGATGTTCGCGAACATGGACGACAGCAACACGGCTGTCGTCAGATACTTGGCGATATCCATCAGCCATTTTCCGAATTCCTTTTTCATATGTCCTGGTTTTGTCTTGTTCTCGCGAATATAGGGAAAATCAGGAAACAAAACAGTTTACATACAAGATAATACGAAAAAAGCGCCGGACGAACCTGTCGCCCGGCGCTCTATATAATTTAGGAGAACGAATTATTCACCCAACAAGATCTCCATGATCTGGCAAGCAGCCTTCGTTACGGAAGTACCCGGACCGAAGATAGCGGCAACACCAGCCTTATACAAGAAGTCGTAGTCCTGAGCCGGGATGACACCACCAGCGATTACGATGATATCCGGACGACCCAATTTCTTCAACTCCTCGATTACTTGAGGAACCAAAGTCTTGTGACCAGCAGCCAAAGAAGAGACACCCATTACATGGACATCGTTCTCTACTGCCTGACGAGCAGCCTCGGCCGGAGTCTGGAACAACGGACCCATATCCACGTCGAAACCACAGTCAGCATAACCTGTAGCGACTACCTTAGCACCACGGTCGTGACCGTCCTGACCCATCTTAGCGATCATGATACGAGGTTGACGACCTTCCTTCTTAGCGAACTCGGCTGTCAACTGACAAGCTCTCTCAAAGTCCGCGTCTTTCTTAGTTTCTGATGAGTACACGCCTGAAATAGTTCTAATGATTGCTTTATAACGTCCTACAACAGCCTCGCAAGCGTCTGAGATCTCGCCCAAAGAAGCGCGAACAGCAGCAGCCTTAACCGCCAAGTCGAGCAAGTTGCCCTTCTTAGTCTTCACGCACTCAGTGATATCAGCCAAAGCCTTCTGTACGGCAGCCTCATCACGGTTAGCACGCAATTGCTTCAACAACTCGATCTGCTCATTACGAACGGCCGTGTTATCGATCTCAAGGATGTCGATCGGAGCCTCTTTCGGCAAACGATACTTGTTGACACCAACGATTGTCTGGATACCTGAGTCGATACGAGCTTGTGTACGAGCTGCAGCCTCCTCGATACGCATCTTAGGAAGACCTGTCTCGATCGCCTTAGCCATACCACCCATGCTCTCGATCTCCTGGATCAAAGCCCAACCTTTGTGAACCAACTCGTTCGTCAATGACTCAACGTAGTAAGAACCACCCCATGGGTCGATCTGCTTGCAGACCTTTGTCTCCTCCTGGATGTAGATCTGTGTATTACGAGCGATACGAGCGGAGAAGTCTGTCGGCAACGCGATTGCCTCATCCAACGCGTTCGTATGCAAAGATTGTGTATGACCCAAAGCGGCAGCCATTGCCTCGATACAAGTACGGCCAACGTTGTTGAACGGATCCTGCTCTGTCAAAGACCAACCTGAAGTCTGGCAGTGTGTACGCAAAGCCAATGATTTCGGGTTCTTAGCGCCAAAGCTCTTAACGATCTTAGCCCACAACATACGAGCGGCACGCATCTTGGCGATCTCCATGAAGTGGTTCATACCGATTGCCCAGAAGAATGACAAACGAGGAGCGAAAGCGTCGATGTCGATGCCCGCGTTTACGCCGGCACGCAGATACTCCAGACCATCGCACAAGGTGTAAGCCATCTCGATATCGGCTGTAGCGCCCGCCTCTTGCATGTGATAGCCAGAGATTGAGATCGAGTTGAATTTCGGCATCTTCTGTGAGGTGTACTCGAAGATATCGGCGATGATACGCATAGAGAATTCAGGCGGATAGATATAGGTGTTACGCACCATGAACTCTTTCAGGATATCGTTCTGGATCGTACCTGCCATCTCCTCCAACTTAGCGCCCTGTTCCAAACCGGCGTTGATATAGAACGCCATGATTGGCAAAACGGCACCATTCATGGTCATGGAGACAGACATCTTGTTCAAGGGAATACCATCGAACAATACCTTCATGTTCTCAACAGAGCAGATAGATACGCCGGCTTTACCGACATCACCTACGACACGCTCGTTGTCGGCATCGTAACCACGGTGAGTTGCCAAGTCGAACGCGACAGACAAACCCTTCTGGCCGGATGCCAAGTTACGACGGTAGAATGCGTTAGACTCCTCGGCAGTAGAGAAACCAGCATACTGACGGATCGTCCAAGGACGCAAAGGATACATGGCGCTGTACGGGCCACGCAAATAAGGAGGCAAACCAGAGACGAAGTTCAAGTGCTCCATGCCTTCCAAGTCTTCTTTCGTATAAACCGGCTTCACATTGATGTGCTCCGGTGTTTTCCAATCGGCCTCAATGCCGTTGGCTTTCGCCCATTCAGCCGCGTTCGTTGCGGCGAAACCAGCGTTTTTAATATCGATATCTTTAAAATTTGGTCTCATTGTCTTTTGGATTTTAAATGCCTAACTTAGCGTTGAAAGCCTGCAATGTCTCAAGCACATTGCTCTTTACGTTGATAAACTGATCGATGCCCTGAGCCTTCAGGTCCTCCATGCAAGCCGGAGCGCCAGCTACGACGAACTGCGCACGACCGTTCAAAGCCTTGAACGCAGCCGGAGCGAACTCAGCGTACTCATCGTCGCTTGAGCACAATACGACGATATCAGCACCCGCATTAACAGCTGCCTCAACGCCAGCCTCAACAGTATCAAATCCTAAGTTGTCGATTGTCTTATAGCCTGCGCAAGCAAAGAAGTTACAAGAGAATTGAGAACGAGCCAGACGCATAGCCAAGTTACCAATCGTCAACATAAACGCCTTCGGAGTCTTGCCACTCTTCTCTGTAGCCAGACGCAAAGCCTCGAACTCGGAAGCGCCACGGGCGAAGTTCAACTTCGTCACGCCCTCGCTCTCGCAATGGTTATGAGCGGCACCCTTGCAGCAGCAAGCGCCTTCCTCTTTCTTGATCTTAGCGGCAGCGACCTCCGTGAAGTTCGGGAACTGGTTCGTACCCAGCAATGTCTCACGACGGGTAGCGACAGCTTTGTGACGAGCCTCGTTCGACGCGTTGACAGCGGCCTGGATCTCGCCAGCGTTTGCCAAAGCACCAAAACCACCCTTCTCCTCTGTCTCGAGGAACAACTTCCAAGCGACGTCAGCGATAGAGTTCGTGAAGACCTCTACGGTATAAGAACCAGCGGCAGGATCCACGATCTTGTCGAAATGAGACTCCTCCTTCAACAGCAATTGCTGGTTGCGCGCGATACGCTCGGAGAACTCATCCGGAGTCTCGAACATCTCATTGAACGGACGAACCGTGATTGAGTCAACACCAGCGATAGCGGCAGACATAGCCTCCGTCTGGGAACGCAACAGGTTCACGTGAGCGTCGTAAACTGTCATGTTCCACTGTGATGTCTGCGCATGAACGTTCATCTTGCAAGCGCAATCACAAGCCGGCTTGTAAGCGGCAACGATCTCAGCCCACAACCAACGAGCGGCACGGAACTTAGCGATCTCCATGAAATAGTTAGAGCTGATACCGAAGTTGAACTTGATCTTCTTAGCGACCTCATCAACAGAGAAACCAGCGTCTGTCAACTTAGCCAGCAACTCGTTACCCCAAGCCAAAGCGTAACCCAACTCCTGGGCGATGTACGCACCGGCATTGTTCAACTGGAACGCGTTGACAGCCAATACACGATAGTTAGGCAACGCCTCGCCTGCCTTCAAGACAGCGGATGCGGTAGCTACCCAATCCTCGTTCTTATGACCCTTGATCAACGGCTTCTTGAACGGATCGTAATTAACAGAACCGACACACTTGTTCAGGTCAGCGCCCTTGCTCTTGTAATACTCAACCAGGATAGAGAGCAATGCCTCAGCCTTGCACAGGCAAGTGTTGAAGTTCAACTCTACGCATTCCGGGCAGATCCCGTTCAGCAAAGTGGCGATGTTCTCAGCGTTAACGTCATCACCCTTGATAACAAAACCCAAAGAGGTAACGCCCTTGTTCAGGATATCAAGCGCCTTCTCGTTAGCCGCCTTGCAGCACTCTACCTCGATGTTCTGACGGACATACCAATTGTTATCTTTCTTTGTCCCACGGACATAAGGAAACTCACCAGGAAGAGAAGTTGTTGTTTTCAAACCTTCCAAATCTTCCAAACGATAGAAAGGATTCGCGTTGAAACCCTCTCCAGTCTTCCAAACCAACTTTTTCTCGAATGGAACACCTTTCAAGTCGGCCGTGATCTTCGCGATCCATGCCTCGGTTGAAACGGGTTCAAACTCCGAGAAAAGTTTTTCTTTTTGTTCTGCCATAATATTAGTTGTTTATAAAACTTGTGTTAGTTAATGTCTCTCATTCATGGTATTTGTCCATGTTTTTCCAACCGACAAAGTTAGGATAAATAAAACGGATAAAAAAGATTTTCCATCGAAAGAATGCGCTTACAATCAAAAATCCTCTCTCATCCATAGGCAGAAATAAAAATAAAACATTTCCACTGGTTATTCATTTCCAGCATCCCGATTTATCCGGCCTCTCCCTCAAAATTTCCACATCCATAGGTCGAACATCGGCGCGCTGCCCCGCTCGCCCGTGATCCGCTCATACAGCCGCTTGCGGGTCATCGAGATATCGGTTAGCGAACAAGAGAAGAGCCAAGCGATCACCGTCGGCTGGACCTTCACCTTCGTCAGGCAGGCGATCTTCAGCTCCTTGTCCGTCAAATAGACCCGCTCCTGAAGCCGCTTGGTGAAATCCGCGTGAACCAGGTCGATCGCCCAATAGAGACGGACCCAATCCTCGGGACCGGGGCGCCAACTCCGCTTTTCGCGAAACTGCATGACCACATATTCCAGACAACACTCCGCCCGAAAACGCCTCAAGTCCTCCATCGTCAACTCACGCTCCGGGTTCAATTTCTCTATCTCTAACTCTTCTTCCATAATTCATAATTATATTTTCCCTTTCGGACCGAAACCAATATGGAATAGAAAGGGATTTTCTACGGGGAGGCATCAAATTCATCTCAATTTACCTAAAAACAGGACCGGATTGCTCTCCTCATCCAACCCCGGGAAACGTTGGGCGAATACGGAGTTCTTGAAAATATCCTCCGGATAGAGCAACATCGCGCACCAACCATTCGGCAACGGATAAAGATACTCCGGCCGATAAACAAAACCATCCTCAAATATAAAACGATTGATCGCCCGTGATTCACGGGTAGCCTTGTCGACAAAGGCAAAGCCCTGCCGTTCCTTCGCCCCGCCGTCATATTGAAGAAAAATTGAAAGATCCGATTCCATGAAAAAAGGAATGTGACCTATATAATCGTCTATCAAACGGTAAGTCTCAAATATATCCTTATTCTCTTGACGCCAATAACCCTCTGGTGGTATTTTATTATCAATATTTATCCGATATCGTAAAATAGCGCTGTCGCGGGTCAGTTCATGGATATCATTACTTTTGTAACGATTCAAAAGGATCTTCTCACCATAACGATAAAAATAATCCAGCATGTAAGCAAAAACCTTATCAGGCTTTTCCAGTTTCCAATAAGCGCTTTCCTCCATTCCCGTATTGCGGTTAATCACATGAAACAGATAATCATCTTTTTTCAAGTCCGTACATCGTATTAACAAAAGACTGTCATCAAGAGAGATCATGTTAAACATATCCCATTCCGGATATCGGAACCTTGAGATAAAACTGTCTTCTTCGGAATAAGTCAGGATCGCCTTGTGATACATATCAAAAATAGAAATATCCCCATTCTTCCAGAGCGTAAAACTCCAAATGCCAAAATAATCCTCCGGACCTTCTCCTTGATGTCGATAACGACGATCAAAACGCCCATCAAGATGGAATCTCATGACGCTATTCCGATCCGAGATAAAAATGTGTTGCCCATCATCCGATAACGTCACCCGCCTTATTTCGCTAATATCCGGCAACAACAAGTCATCCCGTGTCTCCAGGGGAATGTAGCGATGCTCAGAGAATATGTCCTCTATGGGCACGTCGCCCTTTCCTTTGGTCGAGATAAATATCTCTTTACTATTCGGGGCTGGACATGAAGAATTACCGGAACAGCCCAAGACAAACCCGAGAGTAACCTCCAATAATAAACACGTGAATATAAGCCGTATATTTTTTATCATGAATTCGTTCTATAATATAAAAGAATTGGAGTTTCCCCCAATTCTTAATATATTCATTTTAATTAGTATAAATAATCCAACCGGATCTTGTTCAAACCCCGCCGGGCGTACCGCCTCCTTCCGTACCGCTACCGTCAAGGCCTTTCACCTTTTTGTAATTCGCCAACGAACCATAGTAAACATCGTCCTCCTCGACACCCGCGTCCTCAAAGGTGATATCACGCAAAACGTTCGATCGCAAATTGGAGTCGGGAATGAAATTGATCTTGATATTTCGGATCAAACCCGTATGGATTCTATTGTTTTTCCCTACCGGACCCAAACCACTACTGAATAAGCTGAAGTTTTCTCCGAGGAGGATTCCAGTACTTCCCGAAGAAAACTCCAGTCCGACTGGGAGGAAACTCCAGTCCGATGCGGGTCGGACTGGACACTAGATTTATCACATTTTACAATATATGAATTCGCAGCAGAGAACGATATCAGTGTAACTGCCCAATGACAACAATCGGGTTATCCATCTCGCCAGTCGCTTTCAACGGAGCCAATTTGGGGTTTGATGCCCAATCGCCGGATTCGCTTTCCGACCATTCCAAGAACGTCTCCGCATTGACATAACCCACCAGGCGACCGTTGGATACCGAAGAGAGTGTCATGGGCGCAAAACCATCTACGTCGTTCGTCAACGTACCGCCCTCGGCGGCATGCGTAACCTGCTTTGTCCGCTTATTATAAAGTGACAAGGCGGGCTTGCCTTGATAAACATAGCTGACAAACAGGAAATCACCGGTCTCACCGACCATTTGAGGATAACAAAACGCTTGTGCGGCGGCTTGGTCGCCCATATTCTCGATCACGATCCGATGGCTGCCCCAATCCAGCCGATAACGAGCAGACAAGTCGCCAGCCGGACTGATCGAGTAGATCGTATCGCCTAAAGACTCAAACAGATTCACCTGATTGTCGTACTCGAAGAAGCCACAATTCGGCACCAAAAAGGCGTTCGTTTCAGCCACCTTCGAATTGGCAATACGCTTCACTTCACGTCCACTCTTATCGAACAAGATCAACTTGTCCGGCATATTGAACTGATAACCCGCATAAAGATCCGGAGCCACCCGTACCAAGTCGAAACAGGCAGCGTTTTCCGGACGGTTCACCTGGTTGATCATCTCACCCTCATAAGAGTAGGTTATCAACCCTTTACCCGTATAGGCGGAAATACTCCGTTCACTCTCATTCACAGGCAATTGACGGGTTATCCGAGAATACTCGCCCGGCCCCTCGCCTCGCTTTGAGATGGCCCGCACGAAATGCCCATCTTTCCGGTCGAACAGGTAGATCTGCCCATTGGAGAACGAGAAAACGTATTGGTCGTCCGCATAAAGCTGGAAATTATTACCGATCAGGCACGAGTCGTTCGTCTCCAGCTTAACGTAAGTCACGTCGCTTGTCACGTCGGATAACTTGATCTCTGTCCGGTTGGTTACGTCCGTAAGATTAACAGAGGGTAAAACTTCCAAATTCTTTTCTCCCGCACAGGAGAACAGCCCCATCAGGGCCAAAAGAGGCAAAGCATACCATCGGTTGCCCCATGCCTCTTGAATTTTTCTTGAGAATGCCATAAGATTATTATTCTATAAATTCATATTTACCCAAACAGCAAAAGCCTATCATTTTATCTATTCAAACCCCGCCGGGCGTACCGCCTCCTTCCGTACCGCTACCGTCAAGGCCTTTCACCTTTTTGTAATTCGCCAACGAACCATAGTAAACATCGTCCTCCTCGACACCCGCGTCCTCAAAGGTGATATCACGCAAAACGTTCGATCGCAAATTGGAGTCGGGAATGAAATTGATCTTGATATTTCGGATCAAACCCGTATGGAAGTCGCGGATGTCGTCCACGCCCTGGCTTCCGAACGTGATCCGGAATGTTCCCAAGCCGGGTATCTTCGCCCGCTTGCCATTCATGATCTGGTTATAAATCCATTTTGAGATGAGCTTGGAGGCTCCCTCCAACTCAAAGTCCGCCATTGTGGTGTCTTCCGTAGCCAAACGGGACATGACGTTCTCATCCGCTGGCCCTCCCGTCTTGGGGACCGCATACCACTTCGCTGCCGCCTCACGGTCTTGCGGGTTTTTCCGTTTCAATAGTTTGTAGGGTGTTCCCATGATAAAACTTTTTATTTGTTTATAAATTAGTGAATTATATGGATTGACAATCATTGGCAGACACATACGTATCTCTCCCCATGACACATACGTAAGTGTCGGCAAGAGACATACGTAAGTGTCGACGGGACACTTTCGTATGTGCTTCCAAGAGTTTATGATAACTCTGTTTGATTATTCGTTTCGCCGCAAAGTTCAGTTTTTACAAAAAACAGGTCAAATATTTATAGTGACAATTTCAGTAATCTCCAAAACAAGCATTATTTATTGATTATAACCAACTTATATTTAACAACACTCCCTAAAACAGGGTGACAGGAATAAGCCGGGAAATCAGAAATTACGGATATAGTCGGTCAATTCGGCGTCGTTAGCGGGCTTTTGGACCAATCGGCCCCGCAGCCTTTGCTTCTGTTTGGTGACCGAATTGAGGTTGATGGCAAGCAACGTCGCCAAATTCTTTCCCGAAAAACCCAGCCGGATAAGGCAACAAAGTAAAAGATCGCCCACCTTCAGGTCGGGATTCGCCTCCAACAAACGGACCGTAAAAGAATTGTTTTGGGCATCCATAAAGAGCCGGAGCTCCTGCCGCTCCTGTTCGCTCAACACCCGAGGCTCCTTGCGCAACTGGTCCAGTACCTCCTCGAATGGGCGGCGTTCGGCCAACGGCCCGTCGGCATACTGGCGCAACTCCTTCTTGTAGCTCTTGGCCAATTCTTGCGCCTTGGCATATTTCGTCCGCCATTTGGCAGTCTCCTGCTCCAATTGTTTTTGAACAGCCGCCAAATCATGAGTCAGTCGATCTATAATCTCTTGGTTTCGCTTTCGCCTGAAATCTTGATCTTGATTGATGCCCATCAACTCATCTTTCAATCGTTCCTCCTCTTGCCGCAAATAGAGAATTTGCCGCTCCAACCGCCTCCGGCTGGTCCGGTAGCGATAATAAAAATAACCCAAAGCGACCAACAGGGCCAATACAACCGCGCCAGCCAACAACCAACGCCGCGTATCTACCGCCTGACGATTAACGGCCTCATGCGCCTCCTTCACTTGATAGAGATCCGAAGCGTTGCCCATCTTCGCGATGGAATCCGCACTGGCATTAACAAGTTCATTATACTTAATGGCTTTAGATAAACTATCCGCTTCAATATATAAATAATACAAAGCTTGATATGTGGAACGTCTGGTATAAATATTTTCAGAACCAAGGGCTTTCTCCAAATAGAAAAGAGCACTATCAACCTGACACAATTTCCTATATATGTTGCCTATTACCAAATCCGTACTGAAATCATGAGTAATATCATATTTTATTTCCAACTCTACAGTACGTTTCATCAAGTTCAAAGCAGATATCAAGCTATCCTGCCTCGCATAAACAGAAGCCAATTCTTGCATACCTATAAGAACGACATCAATATTTTGACTCTGTCTAGCAATTTTAATGGCTTGTTTATAAAAATCACTTGCTTGTGTCCAATCGTCTTGTTTACCATGGCCCCGAGCCAAGTATACTAATGTATACGCAATGTTTAGGCTATCCTTTGATCGCTCAGCAGCCTCTTTAGCCTTATTAAAATATTTAAGAGCCAAATCATTCGCTCCTTGATGAACATAAATATCTCCCAAATAGGATTCTATCAAGTATGTTAATTTATAATCTCCTGTTCCTTTAACAAAATCAGAAGCCTTTAAATAAGCCTCTAATGCCTTTTTCACATCTCCTAAATCCTCATGAACCCTACCTTTATAAAAGTAGGCTAACGCTTTTTCATGCCGGTAACGGAAAAAACTGAAACCATCGAAATAATCAACCACCCGGTTAATAACTGAGTCCGACGTATGGCGGATATAAAGCTTGTCTTTCGCCTGGGTCGTCAGCAACGCCCAATAAGCCCAATCCTTTTCAGGCAATCGCTCCGGATTTTGAATGGTTTCCAGCAACACCATCGCACTATCCGGCCGCTTGTTCATAACGCTTTCCACTTGCCGAAACAGCGCCTCATGCTCGCCTGCCCGGCTACAGGCGAGGAGAAACAGGAACAAAAGCCCGAAAAGATATTTCCATTGGTTCATCATCATCTCTTATATAATCGTGGACTCATAAGCGTTCGTTTGTTTAATTCGATCTCTTTACGCAAAGATATATTTTTCCTTTCAAAGGGGAACCATCGTAAAACCATCTCAATGATTCCCGATCCGGCTGAAAACAGGCAAGAAAAAGAAAATGCCCACCACCGACAGGGCCAACCCACCGATCGTCCCGGCAGCCAAAGGGAACCAAAAAGCCTCCTTATCCACGCCGATCAAGAAGGGGACGAAGCCCAAGATGGTCGAAACCACCGTCAGGAAAATCGGGACAATCTTCGCGTTCCAAGCCTTCAGGTAGGCCGTCAGGGGAGACATCAGCGGCTTTCGCTCCCGCAGGCGGTTATACTCGTTCAGGATATAAATGCTGGCATTAACCGTGATGCCACACAACAAGACAAACGAGGCGAAACCGCCCTGGTCAAAATTAAGATGAAACAGATAGAACGTCAGGAACACGCCGATGTAGGAGACCGGGATCACGAAAATCACGGACAAGGGTTGCCACAGGGAATTGAACAGGATGCTGGTGGTGAAGAAAATGATCACGATGATCAAGGCCAACAGCCAATATTGCCCGCTGTCCTCGCCACCCCAATAGAACGCCGTATCATCGGGCCGCGCCGTGTAGCCCATCGGCAACTGGCGATTGAACTCATTCAAGACCCGCTCCTGGATCCGCCGTCCCTGATTGCCGGACCCCACATACTCATATTGCAGGCAGAGCCGGTATTGCTGGTCCTCTTTCACCACCTCCTGAGGGATCTGCTCCTTAGTCATCTTCCCGATCTCCGCCAGCTTGACGCTTCTGGTCCCAACCTGGATCGGCAGGTTCACCAGGCTCCAGGTATCATACTCATCCGCTTGCCGCGAGGTCAGGCGCAAGTTCTCCGACTCACCGTCCACCACGATCGATCCGGCAGGGTTATCACGCCCCATCAAAGTACTCGTCGAGGCAAACAACCGCAAGGGATCGACCGAGGCCCGGGCCAGCCCTTCCGGCTCGACCCGAAAGACAAACTCCTGATAGTCGCTCTTCCACCAAGAGAACCGGGCATTGACCTGGACCTCCTTGATCCTTCGATAGGTCAGGAGTTGTTCCTTCAAGCGCTCCGCCCACGCCAACAGCTCATCATAATTATACCCCAGCATCTCTATCCGATAAGAGCCGGCATACTCGCGCACGTCGTTACTGAACCCCTGATCCATCAAGCCGAACACGCTCCAGCTTCCGCCGCCAAGCTCGAGCGCCTTGCTGACGACCTGGCTCTTCAGCACATAGGGGAACCCCGAACGCTCGGCCTCCCTCGTAAAATAGACATTGATCAGCGCCTGTTGCGGATTGTAGATCGAGGTCTGGAATTGGCGGATCTCCTTGAAGCCGCTCAAGTAAGCCTCCATCCGCCCGACCAGATGGTTGGTCTGCTCGAGCGTCGTCCCGCTGGGCAACGAGGCGCTGATCGACAGCACGGTCTCCTCATCGCGGGTGAAATAACTCCCCTCATAGACCTTCTCGACAAAGAGCCTCAACGTGCCCCCCAAAGCCTTATCCACGATGGGCTTTATGGTCTCTTTCCAGATCGGCTTGCTTACGAGCTCGTTGTATTTCTCGATCAAAAGCGTATCATTGGCCGTCAACACCCGTTTCTCTTTCGGGTCCGGATACTCTATTTTCTCGGGCAAGAGGAAGACCGGAACGCCAAACGCCAGGAGCAAGAGGCAACAAATCGTCTTGCGCCAACGACACATAAAAGAGATCTGCCTGCCATAATAACGGGAGAACCAGACGGGGAAACGCCGCCAGAAACGGGGCAACTGTCCCGCTTGCCCTTTCCGTTCCTCCAGCCGGAAACGCTCGATCAACGCCGGGACCAGGAAAAGGGCAATCGCCAAAGAGACCGCCAGGTTAATGATAATCACGGCCGCGAAATCTTGCAAGTTCAACCGGATCTTCTCATCGAGAAAGAAGATGATCACCAACGCGCCAATCGTGGTCAACGTCGCCGCCAGGATCGAAAGGAAGGCCTTCCGGTCGTGCCGGTTGCGGATATGGTCGGTCATCACGATCGTATTATCAATCACGAGACTCAGCGAAATGGTGATACCCGCCAACGAATAAAGCTGGATCTCCAGCCGCAACAGGTAATAGAAAATCACGGCGACACAAAGATTCACCGTCAGGCTGATCACGATCAGGAACAGATAGCGGGACTCCCGGGTAATGCCCCACACGAACAACAACAAGATCAAGATCGTGAAGCCCGTCCGCAAGTAGATTGTATCCAACTCCTTCTGGATATATTCCGTCGCGTCGTAACTGACGTGCATCTCATAACCGGCAGGCAAGCTCTCCCGTAAGTCGGCCATCGCCTCTTTCACCTGCTTGGCCAGGCTTAACTGGTTGGCGGTCTTCTCCGCCCGTATCGAGAGATAAACCGAGTTAAGTCCATTGATCCGGAAGTAGCTGGTCGGCTCCTCCTCCCGATGAGAAACCCGCAAGATCTGATCCAGACGGATCAATTTCCCTTTCTTGTTGGTCACCGCGATCCTCGAGGGCTCAAAGCCCGGATGATCCCGATCGGGCATCAGGGCCAAACGGATCCACTCGTTCGCCGATTGCCCCCGGCTGACGTTCACGATCCCCAGGAATTCCTCCTTATAATAATGGCCGATCGCCTCGATCACCTGATCCAAGTCAATCTCCAACTGTTCCAACTGATGGGTATCATAGACCAATTGCCATTCCATCGGCGTCGCGCCCTCAACATCGATCCTGTAGATGCCGGGGATGCCGCTCAGCCTTGGCTTGACCCGCTCTTCCGCATACCGCTGGATAAAAATGGGCGAGGCGGGCGCGTTCAAGGTATAGCTCAAAAATGGCCGATCCTCCTTCTCGTCGGGGCGGCTGGCCGCGATGATCGGATAGGACATATTCTCGGGCAAGCTCGGCCAGGTCTGCCTGATAATGGACGAAGCCTCAAAGCGAATCACGTCAATATCGGCATGATGATCCAGTTCCATCGTGATTTCCCCATAACCATTCCCCGAGGTCGAGGTCATCCGGCGGATACCACCAATCCTCGACAACATGGACTCCAGTTTCGAGGTCGCCTCCATCTCGATTGTCCGCGCGGAATTGCCATACATCTGGAAACTGACCGAAAGCTGGGGCAACTCGCGTGAGGGCGAGAGACGCACGGGCAACAGCGGGACCAAGGCCAAACCGACCAAAGCCAGGCAGAAGAAAGACACGATGATCGTGAACGCGGATATGTTCGGCTTATAATCCATGCTCGTAATCAAACTCGTTAGACAAGGAAAGCCCAGTCTCAAAATCGAACAGGGTCAACTTGCGAATCTTATAATAACTCAACCAATAGTTCTGCAAGGCGGTCACGTAATTCCGCTGAGCCTCCTGCTGGCGATTCCAGGCTAGAGTCAGGCTACTGATGTCCGCCTTACCGATGACAAAGCGCTGCTTCGTCTCATCGTAAGCCATGGAAGCGATATCCAACGCCTCCTCCGCGCTTGTGATCAACTGTTGCTGAACCTGAAAATCACTCACGGTTATGATCACCTCCTCCTCCAGGCTCACCTCCTGCTGCCGTGAAGAGATCTGGGCGATATTCAGGTTGCTCTTGGCAATGTTATGCTTCCCTTTCCGGACGCCCCAATCCACCAAGGGGATCGATATGGAGATGGAAACCAAATCCTGCCGGGAAGGATCCTTATAGACATCCCTGAAGTTCGAAGCCACTTGGTTGAAACCGACACTCGCGTTCAACGAGGCGTTGAACCACGACTCCTTCCGGGTCTTATCCACCTCTTGTTCGGCCTCCAATACCTGTTGGCGCATCGCCAGATAGTCCGGGTTATTCTCGCGGGCCAGGCTCAAGGCCTGATCCACCTCGATATCCAGAACCCTTGGGCGGGAGGGCAACCGCAAACGGATATTTGTCCCCTTCTCCATATTCAAGAATGAGGAGAGACTGAACATCGCTCGCTTCAAGGCAATATCGGCGTTTTGCAAAGTATTGCGGGCATTAGTCGCGTCAAGCCGGAGAGTCAACAGGTCCGCCCTACTGATCGCCGCGATCTTATGGCGCTCCTGACCGATACGATAGAGCGTATCGCTATTGGCCACGTTCTCACGGGCCATATCGTATTCCACTTGAGCCATCGCCAACTCGAAGAAATAATTGGTCGCCTGTTCGCTAATCCCCTCGATATTATAAAGCAGCTCTTTCTTTACCTTCTCGTACTTCAAGGGCTCAATCTTCTTCTCCCAACGGAACGCGTTGTAACCGATCAGGTCCTGCGTATAACCGATCCGGATCGGTACCGAAGTGAACTGGTTGTAGGTCTGATCACCGAAATAACGCATATACCCCAGATCGGTATCCACATAAAAGCTACCACCCAACCAATCAAAATTCTGCTTGATCTCCAAGTTGCCTCCCGCATAGAAGGATTGTTGCGTCCGATAAACGTCTATATCCGCCTCCGAGTCGTAGCGCCTCGTGATGTCGTGATAATATTGCGCCGGCGTCAAGTTAAGGGTCAGGCTTGGCAAACGCTCCGCCTTATAATTACGAAACTCCCAATAACCGGAAAGATAGAGGTTCCTCGTACGGAACGCCTCCAACGAACTGTCGGCTGCCAGCTCGATCGTCTCCCCCAAAGTAAGCACGACCGACTGTGCCCGGTTAATTCCTATGTTTCCGGCCCAGATGGCCAACCACAACAGGCAGCGATAGAATAACTGTTTTCTCATGCCTCTTCTCTCCTATAAATATACCAATAAACTAATGGAATTATAAATAAGCTGACCATCGTGCCGATCAGCATGGCCGCGATCATGGCGATCGACAAGGGCTTCTGCAACTCACTACCGATATCAAATGAGAAAAGGAGCGGCACCATGCCAAAGATGGTCGTCAGCGAGGTCATAATGATCGGCCGCAAACGCCGCCGCCCCGCTTCATGGATCGCGTCCATCAAAGGCATGCCCGCCTTTCGGTACTCGTTTATAGCATCCAGCTTCAGGATGGAGTCGTTAATAATAATACCACAGGTTACCACGATACCGATCGCGCTCATCAAGTTCAACGTATGGCCGCAGACCCACAAGACCAACAATGAGGCGGCCACGTCGATCGGGATCTCCAACAGGACGATCAACGGTTGCCTGAAATTCTCGAACTGGGCAGCCAGGATAAAATACATCAACAGGATGGAGACAAGCAAGATTACCACCAGCTCATTCAGCATCCGCTGGTTCGAGAAGAAGCTGCCGGAGAAATCCACCTCCCAGTTAGGTTTCTCCGCAATGACCTGCCGTGTGGCGTCCATCAACCGTCCGGCATCCTTAACGCCATAGAAAGAGAAGGGAACATACTCGCCATCCTTCCCGGCGGTCAAGGTCTTCAGGTCCTCGGCTGTGGAGACCTTGATAAAGGCCTCCAGTGGTATATAATTCACCTGGCCTTCTGCCTCGTCGGGAGTCGTGGCGACCAAGGTTGTCCGCAAGATCTCATCGATCGTCCGCGACTCGCCCGCGACCGTAATCGGCAAATACTGCTGGAATGAGCGCAAGGTAGCGATCTCGTTCTCTTGGAAAGCGGTTTTCAAGGCTCGCTCCACCTCCGTGTAGCTCACCCGATAAAGGAGGAGTTTATCCCAATCGATCGCCAAGTTCAGCTGATTCTCGAAAGCGACGCCCACCGGCTCCATCCCAGACCGCCGGCCGATCTCGCCGGCCACCGAGCGTAAATAAGCCACGTCGGTTGCCTCGCTTCGGTTGTTCGACCGCAATTCGGCCACCAGATCGGCCTCTCCCGTGACGAATAGTTTCTCGAACACGGTCGCCGGCGGCGAGAAGGTGAAAACCGCGTTCGGATAGCGTTTCCGAAGCCACTCGTCGAGCGTCAGGCGCAACGGTTCGATCTCCTCGGATGTTCCTGTCCGCAGATAAAGTTCCGCCTCCGAAACAGACAGTTCCTCCTCCTGGTTCAGCAGGAATTGTTGTTGTCCGATATAGGCCGTATGCGAAGCGCCCTCCTCATCGAGCAACCGGAACAGTTGGTTGACCCGGTCGTAGTTCTCATCCAGATGGATATTCTCGTTCCAATCCACATGCACAATCAGCTCCTGCTGGTCGATTTCCGGCATCCGGCTCTTGGGCATCTCGTAGAACAACCAGGCACAAATCGGGATAGCCACCACGAGAGAAAGCAAACTCATGCGCTTATGACGGAAGACAAACTCAACTCCGGCGTCATAGAAACGGTCTAACGCCCGGTCGTTCACCATCTCCCGCAAATTCAGCCGGCCCAGGAAGCCTTTTGGTGAGGGTAATTGATAGACCAGCTTATAGAGCACCGGCAGCAACAGGATACCCGTAAAATAGGAGACCATCAACCCGACCGTCACGGCAAAGGCCTGGTCGTAGAAGATCGCGCCGGCGATACCGCTCATAAAGACCAACGGGACGAACACGGCAATGGTCGTCAATGTCGAACTGAGCATTGGCGTGATCACCTCGGTCGTGCCGCTGGCGCAAGCCTCCTCCAGGCCCTGCCCCTTCGCCCGGTATTGCGCGATGTTCTCCGTCACGATAATCGAACTGTCGATCATCATACCCAACGCCAGGATCAGGCCGGAGAGCGAGATGATATTCAGCGACATATTAAACAGGTAGAAAAAGAGGAAACTGGTGACGATACTCACCGTCATGCTCAACCCGATCACGATCGGGCTCCGCATATCGCCCAGGAAAAGGATCGCGACAATAAAGATGAAGAGGAAACCAAGCGACAGGTTCTGCTTCAGGTTCGAGATCGTATAGTCGAGCAGTTCGGTCTGGTCGCGCGTGATCGTGAACTTAATATCGGGATAGATCTCCGAGAAATAATCGGTCACCTCAGCCAAGGCCTCTTTCATGTCGGCCATGTTCTCGTCGGACTGCTTGATGATCGAGAGGGTAACGGCCCGCTTGCCATCCGCAAAGGCATAACCATCCGGCTGGCGAGACACCACCTCAACTTGGGCCAAATCCTTGAATTGATAGAGCCGGTCGTGGCTTTTCAGGTAAATATTCCGGACATCATCCGCCGTACGGAGCAACGACGAGATCTTGACATTATACTCATAATAGCCGTCGCGAATCGTCAGGTTGCCCGGCTCCACGTTGTAGGTCGCCAAGGCCTCCTCCAGGTCGGCCTGCGAGAGGTCGGCCATCCGCAGTTTCTCCATGTCGGGCGTGATGCGTAACTCCTGCTCCAGCAAACCTGTGACATCGACCATCGCCACCTCCGGCAACTGCTCGATGCGGCGCTTGATAACGGTCTCGGCGAATTGGCAGAGGGTTAGGAAGGCCGTCTCGTCGCCCGCCTCGCGAAGCGTCAAATTGAGGAAGAACACCGGCACGTCGGTCGCGCTCGCCTTCACCACCCTCGGGCGATCCACCTCGCGGGGCAGATTGTTCATCGCGGCGTCGATCTTCTCGTTCACCTCGATGAAAGCCAGATCGGTATTGGTCCCGAAGTCGAAACTCAGGCGGATCAACCCCGCCCCGTCGCGCGTCTCGCTATGGATATCGCTGAGGCCGGCCACCTGGGTCAACTGCTGACGGATCGGCTTGACCACCGTATTCTCGAGCTCGCGGGCGGAGGCCTGCTGGTCATTCACCTGAACCGTGATCTCGGGAATGGCGATATCGGGCAGCAGGGAGATGGGCAAGGTGAAATAGGTCACCAGACCCAGCAGAAAACAGGCCGTGAAGGCCATGAATACGGCAATGGGGCGACGTAGCAGGAACTGAATCATGGCAATACCTTGACAGGGGCCTCGTGGGCCAGGTTAATATTTCCGCTCGTGATCACCTGGTCGCCGGCTTTCAAGCCCTCGACGATCGTATAACAGGAGTCGTTCTCCAAACCGGTGCGGACGTAGTTCCAGAGCGCCTTGTCACCATCGAGCGTGAAGACCACCTGCTTGCCCGACCGCATCACGACCGCACCCTTGGGTACCACCAATTGCTTATCCAACGAGCGGCGTACCCGTACCCGCACGTTCATGCCATAGAACAGCCCTTCCGACGAACGGACAACCGCCTTGACACGCACCAGCCCATCCTCGTCGACCAAGGGATTGACCTCGCTGATCGCCCCGATAGCCACCCGTGTCGGATCGGCGAATGGCGAGACACCGACCTCATCACCCACCCGAATCAAGGCCAACTCATTCTCGAGTACCGAGAAGTCTACCTCCATCGCCGTCGGATCGATCACGAGACAGAACGCCTCATCCGTCCCGACCCAATTGTTCTCACGTGAAAAAAGATTGGCGACCATCCCGGCGAATGGTGCCCGGATCACGGCGTTACGCTCCTCATAAGCCGCCAGGTCGTAGGCCGCTCTCGCCTGCTCATAACCACTTTGCGTACGGGCCAATCGCCAAACCTCGGCAGGCACTCGTGCCGAGTCCTCCAACAGGTAGCCCTGGCCGATCAGGACATCCTTCAGGTCCAGCTTGGCCTTCTCGAAAGCCTCTAAAGCCTTCTCGGTCGCGTTATGAAGACGGAAAGAATCGAGGCGGGCGATCTCCTGCCCGGCGGCAACCCGCTCGCCATTATGGGCCGACACATGGGCCAGCCGACCGGACACCTCGAAACGCAACTCCGCCCGCCGCTGCGCCGCGAGCTTACCGTTACTGATCAGGACCGGGTTGAAATCGGTCTCGCTCAAGGTCATCACCGTCACTTGGCTGGTCTCCTGCATCAAGGAGGTCTGCACCGTCTGTTCCTCCTCCGGCTCGGATTTTCCGCCACAAGCGCTCAGCCAACCGGCCAAACCAACCAACAAGATCCCAATCACGCCTCTTACTTTCATTTTATCCATAATATCGCTTAGATTTAAAACCAAAACAAAGTTGCTTGCCCCCAAATGTAGGAATTTGACAGAACAAAACCAATTTTATCCGATGCACAAATCCGCGGAAACAGTACACAAACCGAAAAACAGAGAGGATTTCAAAATATTTAACGGCCGGAGCGGATTTGTAATCATAAGAAATGCGGTAAAGCACACGGATAGCACAGATCGCGACAGATGAACACGGATTTATATTTTTGAGGATAGGCTGAAGGCCCGCATGAACAACTCGCCCAATTGGATAACAGAGTTTCAGACAAGAAAACATAGGGTTGTAATAATCTTATTAGTAATAACAGTATTAGTAATGACAATATTTCGTACCTTTGTACTTGAATAAGGTTGAAGATTATGGAGAATAAGCCTTTTATATTTGGCGTTGCTACGTCAGGTGATAATTTTACAGACCGAGAGAAAGAAACGGAACGTTTATTACTGAATTTTCGGCATGGCGTCAATACCGTACTGATTTCTCCTCGCCGTTGGGGTAAGACTTCGCTAGTACAGAAAGTGTGTCGTTTGGCGCAATCCGACAAATTGAAGGTTGTATATCTCGATATTTTCTCGTGTCGCAGTGATAAGGATTTCTATGATGCGTTTGCGGCTGCCGTACTCAAACAAACATCGTCCAAATTAGATGAGTGGTTGGAAAATGCCAAGTTGTTCCTTTCTCGTATCAGTCCCAAAATCTCAATGAGTACAGATCCGATGACGGATTTTTCCATATCGCTTGAAATAAATCCCAAAAGCAGTGACATAAATGAAATCCTGCAGCTTCCCGAGAAAATAGCTCAAAAGAAAGGGTGCGATATTGTTGTTTGCATTGACGAATTCCAACAGATCGCAGAATTTAAGGATTCCAAAACTTTTCAAAAGCGCTTGCGCTCGGTTTGGCAATTGCAAAAATCCGTATCCTATTGCCTTTTCGGGAGCAAGAAACATCTAATGAATGAACTGTTTGAAAAAAAGAGTTACCCGTTCTATAAATTTGGAGATGCAATTTATCTGTCAAAGATCGGTACGCAAGATTGGATAAAATATATTTGCAGACGGTTTGAAGTTACTGGCAAACAAATCTCTGAAGAGCTGGCTGAGAAGATTTGCCAAAAAGTGGATAATCATTCTTCGTATGTACAACAGTTAGCATGGCTGGTATGGATTCATACGGATAGAGTTGCAACAGAACAAGATTTCGAGGCCGCATATCAGGATATCATAGACCAGAATACTCCGTTATTTGAGAAGCAGACCGAGAGCCTGACAACCTATCAAATGAATTTTCTGCGAGCCATTATAGATGGTATTCACAGCGAGTTTACCACACAGGAGGTCCTGCATAAATATCAGCTCGGCTCGTCCGCTAATGTCAGTATTGTAAAACGGGCTTTGGTCAAGAAAGAACTCATAGAGATTGAGAAACGACAAGTTATCATTCCTGATCCGGTGATGAAAGTGTGGCTAAAAAGGGAGTTGGGAATATAATGCACAGATGAAGAACTTTGGATAGAATCCTCAAATGGCATAACGAATCAAAATATGACAGTGGTTGAAAGAACTTTTTCCATCGCACTGCAGTGAAATTAGAAATACACTGCAGTGCGATGGAAAATCCACTGTTATGTTTTGTTTTATGGTTTCACCTCAAATGCGAAAAAATGAGGGGTAAATACACAATAGTACGTGTGAACTTACACGTACTATTGTGATAGGCCACACGACCGATCCTGTAAGCTCACACATACGCACGTGAAGGGCTACACGTACTATTGTGATACAAAAGACCGGCAAAGCACCTCTTTTCGTTCATGGCAATGCCATTCAAAAGTATCATTCAGAATGTAGGTTCCGCAGCGGACCCTCACGCATGGCCCGCCAACTACGGCAAGAGATCGTCAACACTGTTACAGAGGCCACCAGCAGGAAGGCAAGTGGCCATATCCACCAATAGAGCGGAACCCGATAGGCGAATCGTGACAACCAATCCGATACGAAATGCCAAGCGAGAGGTGCTGCCAGCGCAAAACAAAACAGTTGTCTTTTGAGATAGGTCAGATTAAAAGCGAATACAACCTGCCCAGCCGTGGCACCAAAAACCCGACGAATCGCGATTGCCTGCCGCCTACACTCGCATTCGAACACCACGGCTCCAAAAACGCCCACTATTGAGAGCAAAATAGCGACCAAGCAGAAAAGGGCGACCAACAAGCTCTCGTCCGCCTCACGAACATAGGCTTCACGAATCGCCTCAACCATCGGGAGTACCTCAAACGAGGTCTCACCATCCAATACTGCCAACGTCTCATGCGCATGAGCGATCGCTACAGCTTGATCCGCTCCAGCCCGCAGCCGCACGTAAGCCACGTCATAATAATTGCCCTCTTGCCCCCATTGATATTTTCCCCAAAGGTAAAAGGCCATTGGTGAGACTTCTTGCCTTAGCGAAGCAAACTTTACATCAGGAACGAATCCAATTATCTCCGCTCCCTCGATCTTATCACCCACCTTCAGATCATAAAGAGCACGGGCCTTTTCATTGAAAAGATAGCATCCCGTACTTTTCAGCTCATCCTCAGGACGAAAATCACGCCCGGCCTCAAGCTTGATCCCCATCACGTCAAGAAAATCGGATGAGACAGGCAGGCACTGGAACATAATCGAGCGATCGCCCAACGGCCGGCTCCAACCCATGTATTGATCCTGGCTTCCCAAAAGGAATTGAGAAAAGGCAACTCCTTCCACCTCCGGATATTGCCTCAAACGATCGACTAGAGCTGACCGATCTCGATTGATCTTCTCATTGAGGCGAACTACAAGCGTTTGATCTCGCTCATAGCCTAATGAGGCATGGCGTATATAATAATTTTGAGCGTACATGAAAAAACTAGTAATCACCAAGGTGAAAGCAACTAAAAACTGGAATTCCAGCAACAGGTCACGAGTTCGTCGACCCGCTGGAGACAAACCAAAATTCCCTTTCAGCACCAAAGCTGGCGTAAAGGCTGTCGCATAATAAGCGGGATAAATTCCAACCAACAAACCGAACAGAAGGGCGATCAAGCCCACACCTAACACGATCATCAATCGATTATCCACAGGCAATGTCCAATCGACCAACGAGACCAACGATGTCCGGCTGACAATATATAATAATCCCAATGAGATTAGATACGCAAGAAAAGAGACCACAACCGTCTCCAGCACCAAGACTCCACGCAGCAGCCGATCAGAACAACCTAATACCCTTTGGATATTGATGACCCGTAAACGCATTGGAGCAAGAGCTAAACTATAATTCATAAAATTAACGCCAGCCACCAACAGCACCACAAAAGCAACCGACAACAAGATAGCGATCGTTTGGCGACTCGCTTTCGGAAAAGTATCAAAATCCACATGCTCCAAGAAATGTAATGCCCGTAGGGATGTCAGGCGCATATTGAAAGCATCCGGCCCTTCGCCAAACAAACCACTTGCCATTATCTTCGTCCTGTCAAGGTTCTCCATAAAATTCGCCAAGACATCCGCCTCTTTAGCGGTATCATCAAGCCTTACGAAACAATAGTAACTCCAATTCTCCCAATCATCGAAAGCCTCCTGAGGATGCATCGAGGTATAGATCACATTACGCAAGGAGGAATTACCCGGAAAATCCTTATAGACTCCCTCGACTACCAACATCGCGCCTGAAGCACCAGACAAGCGCAACGACTGGCCAACCGCTTCCACCGTGCCAAACAACCGGCGGGCCATGCTCTCAGGAATAAGGAGACTGTTTGGCTTGTCGAACGAACGTCCGTCGCCCGCCAACATCTCGAACCGAAATACTCTCAAGACGCTAGGCGTCACGCTCAAAATTTCCTCCTCATAGGTTCGCCGAGTATCTTCTGTTCCAATCTCAAATGAAAGCCTGTTTGGCCAAGCCGACAACAGACAACCACTCACCACATGAGGCGATGATTCAACAAAGGTTCGTGCCAAAGGACGACAAACAATAGCCTGCGAACTTTTGGGCTGAACCACATCCAGACGATAGATCGAACGAGCATCCGGCTGGCAAGCATCAAATCCTAAATCATAACCAACTTGGATCATGATCAAAATAAAGACAACAAACGCAACACTCAACCCCAACAAACTCAGCCCTAACGAGAGACGAAAACGGCGCGACGCATCCAGGAAATTTCGGAACAGTGCTTTCATGGTGTGGTCCTCCTTCCTTATATTATTGAATAGCTATGCCGTTGTAGGACTTACCGCCTCGCCATTCTTCCCTAACGAGACCAAGCCACCCATCGCACCTAAGTTCATCGTATCAAGTGCCGAGCTAGGAACAATAACCATCGAGCCCTTCTCCTTCAAACCCTCGAAGAGCATATTCATACCACGCAGATGGAGAGCGACTGGATTATCCGTATATTTCTGGCTGGCTTGCGCAAACTTCTCCGCAATCTCAGTTTCCGCTGTACCCAAGATCACACGAGCCCGACGCTCACGCTCAGCCTGCGCCTCCTTACTCATCGCTTCAGCCAAATCTTGTGGAATAGCGATATCCTTAATACCTACCGTTTGACAAGTAATACCCCACGGACTAGTACTTTGATCGAGAACATGTTGCAAATCGTCCGCAATCTTATCCCGTTCTTGCAAAAGCTCCGACAATTCATGCTTACCGATCGTATCACGAAGCCCTGTTTGCGCAATATGCTCAATGGCCTTCTGATATTCCTGAACCTCGAGAGCAGCTTTCTCCACATCCCAAACCGTCCAATAAACCACAGCGTCAACATTAACAGGTACCGTATCTTTCGTCAAGGTCTGCTCCGCATTAAAGACACTAACCCGAACTCTCTGATCTATATAAGTCGAAACCGAATCAATGACCGGAATAATCATAAACGGGCCAGGACCTTTCAACCCTTTATATTTTCCCAAACGTAAAACAACCGCTCGCTCCCACTGGTCCGCGACACGAATAGCGGAAGAAACTAACAGGGAAAAAACCAATAAAATGATCAATCCCACCACGCCAACAACAGCCAACAGATACAAACCCACCGATACTAGTACCAGTACGATAAACACGAAAAGGGAAATCGGATTGAACCATCCCTTAGAAATAACATTTGTCGTCATAATCTTATTATTTATTAGATGTTTCTATTTTTTTCAACTCATTCACGATCTCATCAATACTATACCCATAACTCAAAGCAACGGACGAGAACTGCGTACAGATCTCTTTCAACTTGTCCGCTCGCTCTTTCTCGAGAACAACGGCCTCCACCTTACTGATGAAGGTCCCAGAGCCTTGCTGCGTTTCCAAAATATTCTTAATCTCCAATTCCTTATAAGCCTTGGATACCGTATTCAAATTCACCTTCAACTCAACAGCCAACGCCCGAACGGTTGGTAATTGTTCGCCTGGCTTCAACTGTCCCGATGCGATACCAAAGCGGATTTGGTCAATAATCTGCCGATAAATCGGCATACCGCTCGAATAATCCAACAAAAACTTGATCATAAATCTCTCCTATTGTAATAAAAGAACATTGTAATATTTATATAGTACAAACATACTACAAATAATCGAACTCGCAAACAAAATCGGACTTTTCTTCCTATAAATTTCTTAGAAAAAACAAAAGAGGCGCACCAACATCGGCACGCCTCTCACAAATGGGAACTTCTAAAAAGGTTCAATACAATAAATGATCTCTTTTACTTTATCTGGAACGTATTGACAGAATGAGCTTTCAATGTCGGCGAATAGGTCGCTCCGTTGATACGGAAAGTGACGGTCCGTGCCTCATCGGCATTGTTACCGGCGATCACAACGACACTACGGTCCGGGTTGATGAAAGCCAACAGGTCTTCGTAGCTGCCCTCAGTCTCGATCCGACGAGCGCCGGGCATGACGTAATGGCTGACATGCTTCATGATAAAATACTCGGGCGTATAGGTGAACGATTTCCCGTCGGGAGCCACGACGACAAGCGAGTTCTGCGACCAGCCCCAACGGCTGACGCCGCCCTCGTCGAGCGAAGTGTTCCAATACTCATAGACATTTACCCCATTTTTCAGGTAATGCTTCATCAAGTCCCAAGAATGGCTGGCGCCTGCCCAATCGTTCTTGCCATCGCCACACTCCTGCTCCGTCTGGTAGAACTTGAGTTGAGGATAATTCTGATGAATACCGGGCAACGCGTCCTTGCCGGCCCATTGGAAACCGACACCCTCAACATATTGACCACTCGCGGCATCGTTCAGGATCGTATCGACCAAGGCGGTATTGGCGCGCTCCATCGTTCCGAAATAAAGCTTAACCCCTTTCTCGCGCATCGTCGGGCCAAGGTATTGACCGATAAACCGGCTCAGGCCCTTAGCTGTCCAACAACAACTCGGGAAGATCTGGGCGGAATTGAACTCGTTCTGCGGCATAACCATGAAGATGTCGATCCCCTTGGCTTTATAAGCGTCGATAAATTTCGAGAAGTAAAGCGCATAGGCCTTAAAGTAAGGCTCTTCCTGGATAAAGGCGTCACGTCCCTCATGATATTCCTGATCCTCGGGAAGGCCATTATCAACTACCTTCGACATATAGGTGCTCTCTCCCTCTTTTAGACTCTCTTTCAGCTCACGGGCCATCTTCATGGTCGAACGGCTGGCATAATGCTTGCTGTATTTCATCCATGAAGGCGGACACCAGGGCGAAGCCCAGATCTTCAGGTCGGGATTATAGGCTTGAGCGGCCTGGATAAAAGGAATCAGCGCCTGCTCGTCGTGGGCGATCGAGAATTTCTCCATCGCGAAATCGCCCTCATTCTCGTTATAGGAATACCAATCGAGCGCAAAGTCGTTCGCTGCGACAGGCATACGGCAGATCGTGAAGTTGGCGCCGACACCCGGACTGAACATCTCCCGAAGGATCGCCTCACGGGTCGCCTCGTCGAGCTTGCTCAATGAGGTCCAGCCCAATTCGTTAAAGCAGGTGCCAAAACCGTCAATAACTTGAGCCACACGTGAGGTATCGATCACGGCATCCGCCTGATTGCCGCTAGCGGCGGCGACATTATTTTCCTCGACCCAACGCTGGTCGAAAGTGGTGCTGACCCAAGTGGCCTCGGGCGCGCTTTGACAAGCGCTCAGAAGGGCACCCGCCAAAATGGAGAATAACCAATTTGATGTTTTCATGAATAATTATAGATTAAAGTCATTTAACTTACAAAAAATGCCATCACCTCCGTCGCTTAAGACCTCAGTGATGACATTTCGTTATATTGATTGATTCATAATCATTTTGCCTCCTCAGCCTCGGGCTCTGTTCCCTCAGCCTCGGCAGCCTGCTCCTCAGCGGGCGTAAACTCGTTGATGCCGGCCTTGATCAGGATATTATACCAATTCAACAACTTGCGGATATCGCTGGGATAAACACGGTCGCGGTCAAAATTGGGCAAGACCTCAGCAAAATAGGCACGCAACTCATCCGTGCTGGCTTTTGTCGGGTTGATAGAGGCCACCTCGCCATTCTCCTTCTCCTTAACGCTGGTCAACACCTTATGCAGAGGCGTCTCACCATCTTCCGTATAGATAGCAATATCGCCAAGCGAGATCACTTTATCTTTCGCGTGTGCCGGGATTTTCTTCTTGTCAATTAACGACTCAACGATCAGCATGTTCTTGGCATGCGACTCCAACTTGTACAAGCCGGGTTTCCCGGAGATAGACAAAATAGTCCGTAACATAATCTTCTCTTTAGGTTATAATCTACTTATAATATATAGTGTGTATAATTAATTCGCGAATTTAACAAACTGGGTGGATTAAAAAGAAGGCCGGGCGTTAAAAAAGCGCGTTCTCACGGTTCTTTAGCCATCCGATGAAGTTTTCCACCTGCGGGATCAAGGCTTGACGGTCGTCGTTATGGATCACGTAATCGGACCGCGACGCCTTCTCCTCATCAGCCATCTGGCTCTTGATCCGACGTTCCAGCGCCTCACGCGAGGCATGATCGCGAGCGATCGCCCTTTCCAGGCGTATCTCGAGCGGCGCCAGGACCATCAGTTTCACATCGACAATCCGATCAAAACCCGACTCGAACAGGATGGCGGACTCGATGGCGCAAAAGGCCTTCTCCTGCCGTTCGCTCCAATCCAGGAAATCCCGGTTCACCTCAGGATGGATGATGGCGTTCACACGGGCCAAATGCTCCGGTTGCCCGAAGATAAAATTAGCCAAACGGGGCTTGTCCAGCTTCCCGTCCGCGTCATAAACGGCCTCGCCCACCAAATCGACAAGTGCCCGACGTATGACAGGCGAGCTGTTGGTCAGCCGTTTGCTCTCCTCATCCGCGATATACACCGGGATACCATACAAACGAAGCAACGTCGCGACAACCGATTTACCGCTACCAATTCCTCCGGTGATGCCAATCTTGATCATATCTCAATAATTATGGTTCTCTTCCAGGATAAACTCTATCTTATCGGGCACCAAGGTCGCGGAATGGATCCATGCCGGACTTTTCCCGAGCATGACTTTCTGGAATCCCGAAGTGTTCTGATAAAGCTCGGCGAACGGGATGGTAATCTCAAAATCCTTGGCGTTCACGCTCTTGAACTTCGACAAGGGCACCTTGCAACTGACCGCGATCGAGGCGGGAAACATACGTACCTTATAATTGGAGGGAATCCCCGTACAAGTAATCGGAATATCGAGCGTCTTCTCCGTATATTCCTCGATCGGGATGATGACGGCAACATATTCAGACTCGAAATTCACGCCCTCGATCGGCTCCAGCTTAAGCTCTTTCGAGAAGGTCTTGCTCGCCTCCTCAATACGGGTAAAAGCGGTACAGGCCTCGCTCAAAGTATCAAGAATCGCTTGCGAAGCATAAGCCTTGATGTGTTTCGGCCGGATCAATATCTCGCCGGACAACTGGAAACCGGTCTTATAAAGAATCTCTCCATTGAAACGCACCGGAATCTCCTTCTCCTTGCGCTGCCCATACTTCACGTCCACCTGCTGCGGCGTGATGCTCACGATCCTCGAGGTGGCAAACAATTGCTTCCTGACAAAGGCCTCGATAACCTCCGCGGGAACGTTCAGGCGTGCCTCCTCGCTGCCCGGATTCATCAGGACCGACAGCGGTAACCGCTTGTGAGAGATGGAATAGTTCAACAGGACACTTCCCTTGTCCTTGATCTTGACCACCAATTCCTGGGGCGCGTTCTCCTCGAGAGCGATATTCGACGGAATATCATCATATTCGATGGGGAAACGGATCTCCATCTCATAATCCCTTTGCAGGCTCTGCAAGAGCCAGAAGCCAAACGCGAGCAATATAAAAAGGGAAAAGATCAACATTTCTTTCCACTTTTCCCCGTGAAAGAAACGATTGATCTCTTCCCTTGCTGTTTGAAAGCGATGTCGTATGCGCTCGTCTGGAGACATAAGTCAACGCGCCTCCCGTTTATTTTTGTTTCGCGTCCTCAATAGAGGCATAAACAGAGGCCTTATCCACCCGGATGCTGACGCCATTGGCAACCTCGATCATCATATAGATGTCGCCGATCTCACGGATCTTGCCATAGATACCACCAGCCGTGATAACGCTATCACCAACCTTCAGGGCCTCGCGTGCCTTCTGGATCTCCTTTTGTTTCTTTTGTTGCGGACGGATCATGAAGAAATAGAAAATGGCCACGATGACAACCATCATGATGATACCAGACCATTGGCTTCCGCCCGTCGCTGGCGCTTGCAGTAAAATGTTCAGAAAATTCATGTCTTAAAATTAAATTATACGTTTACGAATAGCATAAATCCATTATGCTATCCGCGAAAATAGCGATAATAATTAATCTTTAAGCAATGTGCCCTCTTTTTTTAATTCATTGACAATCGCGTCGAGGATACCGTTGATAAAGTTACCGCTCTTGGGCGTGCTGTAATATTTCGCCGCGTCGATATACTCATTTAGGCTGACGCTGGTCGGGATCGTCGGGAACGTGAGGATCTCGGCCAAGGCGGTCTGCATGATGATCATGTCCATGCAAGCCAGACGCTCCGCTTCCCAGTTCTTGACATGCTTGTTGATACGCTCGCGCAATTCCGGACCTTTCAGGATAGTCTTGCGGAACAGGTTGATGGCATATGCCTTATCATCAAGATCCTTGAACATCGGCAGGAGCGGTTGCCCGGCGCCATTCTTCTCGTCGAAACGCTTGATGGTCTTGATCGCGAAGGTTCCGATAATATCGATATCGTCGTTCCAATAGATGCTCTTGTCCTCAAGATACTCCTCGACCATCTCATTACCACAGATCAATTTCTTAAAGACTTGACGCCAGAACTCACGGTCGGTCTCGTACGAATCCTCCTCGTTAGCCAGATAGCTCTCGTAAATATCGGAAGCGAGAATCAAGTCCAACAGGCTCTTGATAAACTCCTCATCGTTCGCCCACGAGAGACCTTGCTCGTCAACATACTTTCTCAAGGCGGCATTATCGGCTACCTGAGCGGCGAAACGGTTGTTGATAAGACGGGTATTGGGATTCAACTCGTCGTGCGAAGGCATGAACTTGTTCCGGCGGATGTCGATAAGCCTTCTTTGGAGATTCGTCACTTCCGTGATGAGCAAAAGATAATAATGATACAGGTCATACGATTTCTGGAGACTGAACAGGAGTTCGTTTTCAGCGACTTTCAAGTCGCCGTTTCCGTTCTGATAGTAGGAGTATACTATCTGCAAAACTTTAATACGGATTAAAATTCTGTTGATCATTTCTTTAAAGAGCTTCTTTTAGATTTTGAACGCGAAATTACGTTTTTTTTCGCAACAATTTGTCCCTTCTCGTGTTTTTCTCCATTTTGAGTGGTTATTTTGTCCTTTTCCCGCCTGGCCGGCTTTTCTTCCGGAGAGAAATTTATTTTCATTCGATGGTAATCATATTTTCCTTCGGAGGTAATTCCAGTTTTCTTCGGAAGAAAATTCTTTTTTGTGCGGACATAAATCCGGGTTTCTTCCGAAGAAAAATCCGGCCGGGATTCGCTACCTTCGCGAGCATAAGCGATAATTTTTTAATATCAATATCATGAGAAAATGGATTTATGCCGCTATGGCGCTCTGCGTGATGTGCGCCTGCGGCGGAAAAGGAGAAAAGGCGGAAAGCCAAACAAAAGAGGAAGCGAAAACACTTTCAGGCTTAAAGCCATCCGACTTCGTATCGGAGGTGGACGGTAAACCAACCGCCCTGTATGTACTGAAAAACAGCCAAGGCGCCGAAGCCTGCGTCACCAACTGGGGCGGCCGCCTGGTATCGGTCATGGTACCCGACCGCGACGGGAAACTGACAGACGTCGTGCTGGGTTACGACAACATCCAACAATATGTCCAGTTCCCGGACAATAATTATGGCGCCCTGATCGGCCGCTACGGCAACCGGATCGCCAACGGCCAATTCCAGATCGACGGGCAGAGTTATCAACTGCCACAAAACAATAATGGCCATTGCCTGCATGGCGGACCGAAAGGTTATCATGCCGTCACCTGGGACGCACGCCAGATTGACGGACAATCGGTCGAGCTCACCTACCTGTCGCCCGACGGCGAGGCCGGATTCCCCGGCAACCTGAAGGTCAAGGTGATTTACCGACTCACGGACGACAACGCGATCGATATCCAGTATGAGGCGACAACCGACAAGCCGACGATCGTGAACCTGACCAACCACAGTTACTTCAATCTCTCGGGCGTGCCGGGATCAACCATCACCGACCATAAGATCCAGATCAACGCCGACACTTACGTACCTGTTGATGAGACCCTGATCCCGACAGGCAAGATCGAGACGGTAGAGGGAACACCTATGGACCTGCGCCAGCTGGTAACGGTGGGCGACCATATTGACGACGATTTCGCCCAACTTCGCTATGGTGGTGGCTACGACCACAACTGGGTCCTCAATACGAAAGGCGACCTCAGTGCCCCGGCAGCGAAAGTCGTTTCCGAAAAGAGCGGTATCGTGATGGAGGTCTTCACCAACGAGCCGGGCTTGCAATTCTATGCCGGCAACTCCATGAGCGAGGCTGGCGACAAGGGCAAGCTGGGTGTCGTCTACCCACGGCGTGGCGCGCTTTGCCTGGAGACACAACATTATCCGGACAGCCCAAACCAGAAGCAGTTCCCGAGCGTCGTGCTCCAACCGGGTGAGACTTACCAAAGCCGGTGCATCTATAAGTTCTCAAGATAAGCGGGTTCCAAATGCCCTGAAAAAGAGAAGGAGAGCGTGCCTAAAACCATTCGGGCACGCTCTCCTTCTCTTTTCGGCCAGGCGATCAATGGGTCAGGATTTCCAGGCCGTCCTCGGTCATGAGAAACGTATGCTCCCATTGTGCGGAAGGTTTCTCATCCTCCGTCACCACGGTCCAGCCATCCTCCTCATCGACAAATACACGCCAATCGCCCATGTTAATCATCGGCTCGATCGTGAAGACCATACCGGGCACGAGCAACATACCCGTTCCCTTCCGGCCAAAATGAAGCACCTCAGGCTCCTCATGGAAAGCGAGCCCGACACCGTGGCCACACAGGTCGCGCACGACGGAATAGCCATTCTTCTCGGCATGACGCTGGATCGCGTTACCTATATCGCCGACATAACAGAAAGGATGAGCGGCCGCAGCCCCAATCTCAAGACACTCCTTGGTGACCTCAACCAGCCGGCGCTTCTCGGGCGAGACATTGCCGATCATGAACATCCGTGAGGCATCGGAATAGTAACCATCAAGAATGGTGGAGACATCCACGTTGATGATATCGCCGTCGCGCAAGATCTCCTTGTCGCTGGGGATACCGTGGCAAACCACCTCATTTATAGACGTACAAACGCTCTTCGGGAAACCCTCATAATTCAACGGGGCGGGAATGGCGCCATGATCGGTCGTGTACTCATAAACCAACTTGTCGATCTGGGCGGTCGACATACCCGCCTTGATCTCGCGCTCGATGAGGTCGAGCACGCCCGTATTGACAACGCCACTCCGACGGATGCCCTCAATCTGCTCCGGGGTCTTGATCAACTCTCGTGTAGGAACCAGATGCCCCTTCTCCTGCTCCGCCAGGATCTTGCGGTCCAAATCCGTCACCGGCTGCCCCTTGATCAGGTGCCAGTTGTGTATTCTTCTCTTGAACATCGCTAAAAGATTTATTGTTGACGCAAAGGTATAAAAAATCTATTTTCCCTATTTTTGCCCAGATTAAAGACGATATGAATAAATTATTCCTGATTGGCTGGTTGACGCTCATGACGCTTCTCGCCTGCGAGGGCGACAGGAGACATGGTGTCCGCCTGCTGGAGGCTGAACGCCTGGTCGAGACACGCCCCGACAGTGCTTTACTCCTGCTCGAGCGAATGGGCGATCCCGCCGGCTGGCCGGAAAGCGAGCGTGCCTGGTGGGCCCTGTTGAAGGTAGAGACAATGGGACAAGAACCCTCGGGCAACCAAGCCGACTCCTTGATCCGGATAGCGACAGATTATTTTGAGAAACCGGGCCGCGACCCGCAACGCCGCGCACGGGCCTGGCTCTGCAAGGCAAGGGCCTGCCGCGCCTCCGGCCAATGGCTCTCCGCCCTGGAGTATTATCAGGCGGCCTTAAGCGACCGGTCGAGCCTGTTGAAACGCCTCGTGGGAAGAGGCGAGCTGGAGATGGCCGGACTGCTCACCGAGATGAACCTGTTCGACGAGGCATTGGCGGCGCAGAAACGATCGCTCGCCTACTTCAGCCAGACGGGAGACACGCTGGAAATGGTCCGGACCTATGGCGAAATGGCTTCGAGCTACGCGTCGCTGAACGAAATAGACAGCCTGCTCGTCTGCCTCATCCGGCTGGATAGCCTCAAGGCCGGATTGCTCGATCCCGAAGCCAGGCAAATGCTGGAGATACAGGAAAACCTGGACTTTGGCTTGCGACGGGCACGGAGCGAACAAGAGGAATATCAAAGGGCACGGCGTCACGTGGCTTATGGCCTACGGGCCTTGACCGATGGCAACTCGTCACGAATGGCGTTGGCGAAAGGCTGCGCCTACCTTTACGGACAACGCTACGATTCGGCGGCGGTCCATCTGGAGCGGGCCGCCCTCGCCCCCGATCCGACAATCCGCCAAGAGGCCACTTACTTCCTCTCACGGCTCAATCTGAGACGGGGCCGGATCGACGAGGCATTACACGCGTCGCGTGAGATCGAGTTACGGCAAGACTCGCTGACCCGGAAGGATCTAAGCAAGCGAGGCATCTATCATAACCTTCTCCTCGACTACCAAACGCTGATCGAACAGGAACGGGCCTCCTCCCAGAAGAAAGAGGTCAACAGCATGGTCCTTTTCTCTCTCCTGCTCGCGGTGGTCTGGCTGGGTGCGATCCTCGGCAATGCTTATCGCAACGAGCGGAAAAACGCCAACCGTCTCGCCCGGCGCTCAAAAGCGCGTCACCTGAGCGTCGGGATTCCTGACACGGAGCGGTTGATCACCGACAATGAGGCCCGGCTGCGACGACTGGAGAATAACGGGGAATCAGGTCTCGACGCCAGACTGGTCGAGACACGCCGGCACATGCTCGAGATGGAGAACCAAAAACTGCGGGCCGACGAACAAAGGCGGGCGGAACTGGAGGAGCGATTCAAGCGATCGGAGATCTACGCCCTCTTCACGGACGAGGCGGCCAAGCCCAAGGAGGCCGATTGGACGTTGCTGCTCGAGACGATCGACCTCGTGTACGACGATTTCGCCACCCGCTTCCGCCAATTGTCAGACCGCTTCAACGAGAAAGAGATACGCACTGCCTGCCTGATCAAGATCGGCCTGCCACCGGCGATGATCGCCCGACGCCTGTTCTGCACCAAGACCAACATCTCGATGATCCGTCGCCGCATCTACGAGAAAATCTTCGGCGAGAAGGGATCGAGCGAGCAATGCGATCAATTTATTGGGTCGTTTTGACTTGTGCACTCCCCAATAACGCGTTTGTGCACCCTTTCCAATCCCCTTTTCGCCCGCTTACCCTTTTATTCGCGACAAAACTTCTAAATCTATTAGTAATCATGAGAACATCAATCCCATTTTTCCTAGTCCTTATTGTAATGATGGCTTGCTCGGGCGAAAAAGAGGAGCGGCCGATGGCGTTTTGGACCGTCGATATTCGCGAGGCGGTCGAACGGCCCGGAAGTGTCCATATCGGGGAAGAGATCAAAAGCGTAGAGTATATCCCATTGGAGACGACCGACGACCCGGCCTCGCTCATTGGCGGGATCGCGGATTTCGCCGTAACCGACCAATTTATCTATGTTTATCCCCAAACGGAGCCACGTATTGCCCTCTTCGACCGTCAAGGCCGATTCGTGCGCACCCTGATCCGCGAGGGACAAGGGCCGGGCGAGTTCAGCGGACCGCTCAGCGGCATTCAGGTGGTGCCCGAGGCGGACCGGATTTACCTGTATGGGAGCAAGACATGGGAATTCACGTTGGCGGGCGAGCCAATCCGCTCCTGGCTCAACCCACGGCCTGTCCTCTACAGTCGCCGGATAGCGGCCGACCGGTTCGCCCAGGTAGCGATGCCTTTTGTGCCGTTCACGGCCAGCGGTTTCGGGATCGGCGTGAGCGACGAGCGAGGGAACTTGCTCTTGGGCAAGAACGATTTCAGTGCGGAGGGCCTGCCGCCCGAGCGGACCGGGTTCACCGGAAGTGTCGCCGCCTGCCTCGCGCCCGATGGCCGATCGGCGCTTTTCAAGTCGGGATGCGGCGACACGATCTATCGCCTGACACCCGACTCAATCGCCATCGCCCTCGTGACCCATACGGACAACTCGGAGGAGGAGATCCGCCGCGGACTGGACATCGGCGATTTCGCCAACCTGCGGGGCGAGGGACGGGCCGACCGGGAGATCGTCGTCGCCGACCTGATGGAGACCGCCCGCGCCTTCTACCTCCGTTGCCGATACGACCGGGGTTATACGATCCTCGCCATCGACAAGCGAAGTGGCGCGGTCGGAGCGGAACGCTGCGTGATGCCGGTCCCGACACTCGAGGAACTGGCCGGCTCGAGCACCTACCAACTCGGCATGCTGGGCGCCCGAGATGACAACGGCTTCCCTGTCTGGGGGCGGACGGAAGGCGACCTTCTTTTCCAGGTCGTCATCCCCGACGAGCTCATCCTCTATCGCGACAAGGCGGGCATCCCGCTGCCGAAGCCGCTCCAGCAGGCGGATGTGGAGGAGGGCAATCCCATCTTCCTCATTCACCACCTGGCCGAATGAGGGTGCTTTCGCTCATCTCGCCTTGCGTGCCGGGATGTAGAAATCGGCCTCTGTCAGGCCGCAGAGCGACGCGATTTGCTTGCAATAATCGAGACGGAAGGTGCGATGGTCGCGCGTGTCGGAACCGAAGGTGAACTTCACGCCCGCTTGTTTGGCCTTCAGGATGAACTCGGCGTGGGGCGTGCGGGCCAAGTCGTTGATCTCGATGGCGATGCCCCGCTGCCGGACCGCCTCGATTACCATCTCCTGCCGCTCGCGGGTCCAGAGGCGGTGATAGTCGCGGGCGATGGCGGGCGGCAGGAACAGCGGCCAGCCGAAAATGTCGAGCGGCTCGGGATTGTTGATCACCTTCATGTAATAACGCATGTTCACCTCCATGAACTCCTCAGCGTCGGGGATGTAACAATCGTGCTCCCAGACCTCCGCCGTATCGCCATAGCGATTACTGTCGGGGACGGTCTGCGGGTCCATGATCACGTAGTCGATCTTGTCGAGCAGCTCCCTCGTGAAGCGTTTGCTCCAGCCGATCTCCATCGGCTGCAACCCGATGTAGCAAGGCAGGTCTTTCAAAGCGTTGATGAAATAAAGCAGCTCCTCATCGTTCTGGATACCATACGTCGAGGCCACGTTGTCGACGATCCCGAACATCTGGATATTATGCTCCCTCGCCTTCTCCAGGATCTTCTGGGGATTCTGGCGACCGGAGGTATGGACATGCAGGTCGTAAATGGGGAAAGAGGCGGGGCCGTCCGCCACACGGGCTCTCTCGCCCGCCGTCGCCACGGGATGGAAACCGAAGGCCATCCCGCCCGCGATCATCAGGCCTGAATTTCTCAGGAAATCTTTTCTTCTCATGATATCAATTTTTTAGGAAAACAACAAAACAATAAGATCACTCAACCGCGAGGCTTGCGCTCGGGAAGGAAGAGGTCCGCCTCCGTCAGGCCGCAGAGCGACGCGACCCGCTTGCAATAATCGAGGCGGAACGAACAATGGTCGCGCGTGTCGGAACCGAAGGTGAACTTCAGCCCGGCTTGCCTGGCCATCAGGATGAACTCGGCGTGCGGCGTATGCGCCAGGTCGTTGATCTCGATCGCGACACCCCGCCGCCGGGCAGCCTCGATCAGCGTCTCCTGCCGCTCGCGGGTCCACAGCGCGTCATACTCCCGCTGCAACGACAAGGGCAGGAACAGTGGCCAGCTCAGGATGTCGAGCGGCTCGTCGTTCTCCAGGATCCGCCGATACCAAGCCATGTGCCGCCGCATGAAATCCTCCGGGTCGTCGACGTAGCAGTTATGGTCCCACACCTCCATCCGGTCGCCGTAACGATTGCCGTCGGGCATATATTGCGGGGCCATCAGGACATAATCCACCTGCCCGACCAGCTCGGCCGACAGGTTCGCGCTCCAACCCGGTTCCGCCGGCCGCAATCCCATCAGGCAAGGATAATCCTTCACCTCGTCGATAAAGCGCCGTAGGTCCTCGTCGTTCTTGATCCCCCACGGGGCGACGTCGCCGACCACCCCGAAACTCCTGAACCCCGCGTCCGCCGCCTTGCGGACCAAATCGTCCATGCCTTGCCTCGGCGAGGTACGCAAATGCAAATCGTAAAGAAAAAAAGCTTGCTCACTCATGATGTTCTCATATTATGGTATTAAACAAAATGTCATTTACTCCGGTAAATGGGGCTTCGCGACCCCGCGAAACGGCATTTACTTCGGTAAATGAGGCCTCGCGTTGCGCGGGAAGCCATTTGCCCGACAAAACGGGGCCTCGCGTTGCGCGGGAAGCCATTTGCCCGACAAAATGGGGCCTCGCGAGCCGCGGGAAGCCATTTGCCCGACAAAACGGGGCCTCGCGTTGCGCGGGAAGCCATTTGCCCGACAAAATGGGGCCTCGCGTTGCGCGGGAAGCCATTTGCCCGACAAAACGGAGCCTCGCGTTGCGCGGGAAGCCATTTGCCCGACAAAATGGGGCCTCGCGTTGTGCGGGAAGGCATTTACTCCGGTAAATGGGACCTCGCGTTGCGCGGGGAGGCGTTTGCCCGACAAAACGGGGCTTCGCGACCCCGCGAAACGCCAAGCCCCGGCTCATTTCTTATATTTCGCGATTAGGATCACCGGATTGTCCTCCTCGTCGAGGCTCGAGGCGATTTCCTTCAATGGGCCGCGGAGCTTGCCGTCGTTTAGCGCCTCGACGAGATCGGGGGCTTCCAAACGGGTAGCGAAAGCGATCTCATCATCATTAAATTCCATGATCACCCGATGCGCGAACCACAGGTTAACTGGCGTCCCATCGAAATCACGATTGATGACCTCGCCCTCATAGGCCGTTTGCTCCGTTTTGTCATAGATTAAGTTCGTCCTTGGGACATCTTTGTCAACGCCAAAATTAAAACTGCGCTCGACCGCTTGCATAAACACATAACGATCCGTGAAGATGGTCGGGAAAAGGAAAACTTCCGGATCCATCTCATTTACGGGCGGTGTGCGAACGATCAACGGCATCAAACCCCGAGAGGCGGAATAGGAGTAAATCGTGTCCGCCGACGGTTCGATCAAGAGCCAGCCATCTTGATAAGGAGGCATAAGCGTGTTTCGTATGCCCCAATTGCCAGTAAGTTTCCCATTCAAATCTCTCCGCAAGATTATCAAGCTCTTCTTTTCCTTATAAGGGATATGAATTTTCTCCAAAAGACGACCATCCTCCCTTGAAAGAATCAAATAGCAATCTCTTTTTACAGGGACTTTATCATATTCTGAATAATCATCGTAGGCGATCAACCGTTCCGTATCCAGGATTTTTATGGGATTATACAATATTCCGTCAAGATAATCGAAGCCTCGCTTGTAATTTCCTTCCGAATCATACACAAAAACCTTATCCGAATAATGGGAATTCACGAAAAGCTCGTCCGCTTGCTCATCATAATCAATACCCAGAATATTGAGATATTCCTCGCCGCTTTGCCCCAAACGGTTAATTTTTCTCACGGCCTTCCCTTGTCGATCAAAAATGAAAATCTCGCCAGCCATACGGCCAAGATTCTTAAATATCATATAGTTATCACTAATATATTGAATATGTCCCTCCGTGAGCATCTCATCCGTTGTTTCCAAAGGGACATATTCAATATCGAACAGGTCTTGCAAGATCAACTCTTTCTTGGGATAGCTCTTGGAGACATCCACCCTGATAAGGCCATCCGAATCCTTTTGCTTGCCGTCCCCGCAACCGAACAAGAGCGAAGCGACAAGAAGGGCCGACATCCAACGAACATGTTTCTTCATTTTGTTAATCATAATGGTATGGATTTATGTTATTACTCATTTCTTATATTTAGCGATTAGGATCACCGGATTGTCCTCCTCGTCGAGCCTCGAAGCGATTTCCTTCAATGGGCCGCGGAGCTTGCCGTCGTTTAGCGCCTCGACGAGATCGGGGGCGTAAAGTGTTTCCGTAAAAGAAACGCCTTCATTGTTAAATATATTTAGGATAAATATGTTCACGCCTAACTTCATAGGCATTTTTTCCAAGAAATCGCCATTATATACCACCGCTTCATAAACCTTGTTCTCTATTTTATCATATGCGATATCTGTCCTTGGAAATCCTTCTCTCGTTTGGAAATCATACTCCATTTTCACCTTCTGCATGAACTGATAGCGATTAGAATAAATTCCAGGATAAAGCAAAAACTCTCTTCCTTCTTGAACAGAAGGGGTGCGGACAATGAATGGTTTCAAATCAAGACCTTTACCTATTCGAAAGATCGTATCGGAAGATGTTTCCATAAGCAACCAATCTCCTAGATAAGGAAACAGTTCTTTATTTCGTGGATAATTCATTGCTTTGCCCTCAGAGGACCAAACTAATTGAGATATTTTTCTATCGTAAAGAAGAGGTATGCTAGTAGTTTTCCCATCTTGTTTGGAAATAAACATAAAATAATCTCTTTTTTCTGGAGATTCATTTGCGGATTTTTCCCATCCACTATCATGGCAGATTAAATAGTCCTCATCAAAACAACCGATTTGATCATAAAATGTATCAGAGTTATGTTTCCAGCTTCTCTTGAAATTTCCTTCAAGATCGTAGACAACTACTTTCCTAGAATAATGGTTGTTGACAAATATTTCGCCTTGCTTTTCATCAAGAAGGATTTCCAAAATATTAGTATAATCTTCTCCTCCTTGACCTAAATGATCAAAATGCAGAATACCTTTGCCTGTCGTACGATCGAATAAGAATATGTCGCCATCTAAACGTCCGTTATTCTTCGTGACAATAATCTTTTCCCCTACTGCCCGTACATTTCCTGTCGTAATGAACTCATCCGTCGTCTCCAACGGGACATATTCGATATCGAACAAATCCTGAAGGATCAACTCTTTCTTGGGATAGCTCTTGGAGACATCCACCCTGATCAGGCCATCCGACTCCTTTTGCTTGCCATTGCCGCAACCGAACAAGAGCGAAGCGACAAGAAGGGCCGACATCCAACGAACATGTTTCTTCAATTTGTTAATCATAATGGTATGGCTTTATGTTATTACTCATCTCTTATATTTCGCGATTAGGATCACCGGATTATCTTCCTCGTCGAGGCTCGAGGCGATTTCCTTCAATGGGCCGCGGAGCTTGCCGTCATTGTAGGCCTCGACGAGATCGGGGGCTTCCAAACGGGTAGCGAAAGCGATATCCTTACTATTCTTTACGATAAGAGAAAGAACATCAAAAGCCAAATTTCCAGTAGTTTCACCCATGAAATCACGATTATACAAAACATATTCAAACATTTGATTCTCCGTTTTATCATATAGTATTTCCCTTTTTGCCAACTTACTATATGGATCAGATTCATTATATTCCTTTTTTACCGCTTGCATAAAATAGTACCGATCAGTTATAACCCCAGGGAACAAAAAAACTTTCGGTTCCATCGTCTGGATTGAAGGCGTTCGTACGATAAAAGGTATCAACTCCTTTTCTGAGGTATAACGATAAATTGTATCTGATGAAGGCTCTACGAGCAACCAATGATCATGGTAAGGAATGAGTTCATCATTGCGAACAATCCCAACATACTGTGGCGTATATAATACCTGTGAAACTTTCTCCACAAAAGGGATTTCAATTTCTTTTAAAACACGTCCATCCTTTTTTGATATTAAATGAAACATATTCTTATTATCCAATAACGCTTCCCGACCGTTAATCCAACGACCACTTGTAAAATCACACCCAATCATTGTTTCAGAATCAAAGGAATACATAGGTTGATATATAATTGGCGAACCATTATCTTCCTTATATCGAAAGCTCCTTTTAAAATTACCCTCTAGATCATATATGTATATTTTGCTTGTCGCAAGACAACTAACATACAATTCTTCTTTTTCCTCATCAAAAAACATATGCGAGGTGTATACATACTCACCTTCAGCGGATCCTTTATGATTGAATTTGTTTATGACTCTTCCATCCCTTCCAAAAACAAAAATATCCCCATCTCTAAAATTTGAGTTTTTTACTATTATATATTTATTACCAATCGATTTAACAAACCCAGATGTCACAAATTCATCCGTCGTCTCCAACGGGACATACTCAATATCGAACAAATCCTGAAGGATCAATTCTTTCTTGGGATAACTCTTGGAGACATCCACCCTGATCAGGCCATCCGATTCCTTTTGCTTGCCGTTGCCACAACCGAACAAGAGCGAAGCGACAAGAAGGGCCGACATCCAACGAACATGTTTCTTCAATTTGTTAATCATAATGGTATGGATTTATGTTATTACTCATCTCTTATATTTCGCGATTAGGATCACCGGATTGTCCTCCTCGTCGATCTTCGAAGCAATATCTTTCAATGGTCCACGAAGCTTGCCGTCATTGTAGGCCTCGACGAGATCGGGGGCGTAGAGCCGAGAGACGAAAGCGACACCATTGTTATTAACAAGCACATGATTGTAGATCACTTGACAAACGAGATTAATAGGGCGCTCCTCATCAATGTCAGCATTGTAGACGACGTATTGGTAAATTTCCCCCTCCTGCCGGTCATAAACCAATTCGGTCGTGACGAAACCCGTCCGCTGGGCGAAATCAAAACGGTTGTCAACTGCCTGCAAGAAACAATAACGGTCGGTCATGACACCAGGATAAAGATAGATCTCCGGCCGCATGGACTGGATCGACGGGACACGAACGATAAAAGGCTCTTGTGGTTGACCGGGGGCTATCCGATAGATCGTGTCTGACGAGATCTCGGTCAGCAACCAACCGCCCCGATCGGGAACGAGGGCCGTGTTCTGGATGCTGTAATAGACCCTACCTTCCGGCGTCTCACGGATGATGGTCGACGATTTCAACGTCTCGTAGGGGGTCGGCAGGTGGCTGACGCTCCCATCGCGCTTGCTCACGAGCTTGAAACCACCGTTCCTCACACCCTCGTCGAAACCACCTTTGTCGGGATCACTGGCCGACACGGCATAACAGATCAGGTGCTCGCTATCGAAATCGCCGACCCGCTCATAAAAAGTATTGGGCGGACAATTGAGTTGCCGCCTGAAATGTCCATCAAGGTCATAAACCATGATCTTTTCGGCTGGCGTATTATTCACAAAGAGCTCCCCGTTCGTCTTGTCCAGAATGGCTGCGCCCATATAGATGTACTCCTCATCACCTTGCCCCCGACGATCGATCTTTTTCTGGTAACGCCCCTGCCGGTCGGTAAAATAAATATTCCCAGAAGAGAAACCGTCCGAGACCAGGATCGTCTCGTCATCCAAGTCCTGCAAACGGCCCGCCGTCACGAACTCATCCGTCGTCTCCAACGGGACATATTCAATATCGAACAGATCTTGCAAGATCAACTCTTTCTTGGGATAACTCTTGGAGACATCCACCCTGATCAGGCCATCCGACTCCTTTTGCTTGCCGTCCCCGCAACCGAACAAGAAGAGAGCGACGAGGATCCAAATCCAATTCATTTGATTTTTCATAAGCCACATTAGTATTTTAAGATTAAAACTATGGCCACGAATATAAGGAAAGGGGGCTTTGGGCATCTGCACATCGCTGCACAAATTCCGCGACAGACAGGAATGACTATAAATTAAGGAGATAGCGATCGAAATCCTTGGCGGATCCGTTGGTTCCCGTGGCCTTCTCGTAGAGGCGTTTGCGGGTCATGGCGACGTTCGTGTCGCTACAACAGAGCAACTCGGCAATCACGCCGGGCCGCACCTGGATCTTCACCAGGTAGCAGAGGCGGCGGTCGGAGATATCGAGCCAAGGGAAAAGCTCATCCAACCGGGTGGCGAAATTGGGATAGAGCAGGTCCACCTGTGAGACAAGCGCCTGCCAATCGCTCCGGGCCGGTCGCCAGTCCGCCCGATGGAAACGAAGGTAGAGATCGGAATTCTTGAAGGCCAGCTCCGCCGCCTGGCGCTCCTCCTGGCGCTTGCGTGCCCGCAGCGTCTCGAGCTCCTCCTCCAGACGGGCAATCTCCTGGTCGCGCCGCTCGCGCAAGGCCTTCAGGTCGCGCTCGCCCGTAGCGATGCGATTCTCATAGTCGCGGATCCTCGCCTCTTGCCGCTCAATAGAACGATCCGCCGACCGCTTGGCCCGACGGGCCTTCCGGTAGAAATAGAGCGCGAGCAGCAAACCGGCCAACAGGAACACCCCGATCGCCCCGGCTACCATCGTCTGAGTGAACGCCCGCTTTTGTCGCCGGGCCTCCTCGAAGTCGCGCTTGATCTGGTAAAGTTCCAATCCGCTCCCCATCGCCTCGATGGAGTCGCGGCAAGCGTGGTAAAGCTCATTGAAATGGCGTGCCTCCTCGTGCCGTCCCTCACTCAATAACAACTCATGCAATTCCTGATAAGCGGTGCGACGGATATAGATATCGTCCGAGCCCATCACCAGGCTCAGGTAATGATAGGCGCTATCCGGCCGATGGAACGCCTCATAGACATTCCCGATCGCCAGGAAGGCGCTCTCGTCATTATTGTAATCGAGTGTCCATCGCAGCAGATCCAGGTGCATCGCGATGTCGCGGTCGTCGGGCCGCTGGTTCATCAGACCCCGGTTGATATAGTTCAGTATATGTTCCTGCAAGCTCTGGCCGTAGGTACGCCAGTCGCCGATACGCAGGGCGATAGTACCCGCACGATTATAATAAGCCTTGCTTAACCGCCAGTCCTCGACCAACCGATAGGCCCTGCCAAGATACACGCAACCGACCCCCATGTTGAGGCTGTCCTTGGCCAAGCGGGCCACGTCGAAAGCCTGCCGACAGGTAGCGATCGCCTCATAGGGCATCTCCTGCCGCATATACAGCAAGCCGGCTTGTGAGAGGATCCGGAAAGCGAGGTCGGGATCATCCACCCCTTCCATCAGCTCCGCGGCTTGGAGATAGGCGGTCGTCGCTTGCTTCAACTGCCCCAGCCCGGTGAGGACACGCCCCTGGCAATAATAGGCTTGTGCCCGTTGGTGACGATTGCCACGGCGGGCATAATAATCGACCACCCGATTGATCGTCGAGTCGGACGTGGGGCGAATAGAGGCCTCATCATCCGCCCAGGTGGAGAGCAAGGCCCAACGGGCCCATTCTCCCTCGACTAGCCGCTCGGGGTGATCGACATCGGCCAATAAGGCCCGTGCGCTATCCGGCTGCCGGACGAGCAGACGCTCCGCCCGGTCGAGCAACGCCTCATGCCGCCAGCCCGGCCGGTAGCAAGCAACCAGCAGGAGCGGCCAAAGACACAGATAAAGATAAACACGCGAGCCCATCAGCCTTCCATTCAAATCTTGTTATTCACCCAAAAGTTCGTTAATGATGCTCGTCGCCCCGGCGTACTTATCAATTACGAAAAGGACATAACGGATATCGACAATAATGCTCCGTTGATAATCGGGCAGGTACTCAATGTCGCCACCGACGCCTTCCCAGTTGCGGTCGAAGTTAATACCGATCAGCTCACCCTTGGCGTTCATGACCGGGCTTCCGGAGTTACCGCCCGTCGTATGGGTCGTCGCGCAGAAGGCCACCGGCATCCGGCCATCCGGCAGGGCATAGCGACCGAAATCCTTCGCCTCATAAAGCGCCTTCAGCCGCTCGGGCACGACGAACTCCCAGTTATCGGGATCCTCCTTTTCCATCACGCCATCGAGCGTGGTCTGATGGCCATAGAAGTCGCAGTCCCTTGGGCTGTATCCCTTCACCTGACCGTAAGTGATTCGCATCGTCGAGTTCGCGTCGGGCGAGAGGTTGAGCTCACCATTCATCTCGAGCACGCCCCGCATATAGACACGGCGGGCCTGGTCGTACGCGTTATTGAAGCCAGAAAGCGACTCATTCAACGCCTTCTTTTCCGCCTTGACAGACTGCGCGAAGAGGATCATCGGGTCGTTCGCCAATCGATCGGCCGACGGATTCGCCTTGAACTGGTTGAAATTCCCGTTACTGCCGAAGATGGAGGTCTCGAACAGATGATCGACAAAACGATCCACGTTGCCTCCGAAATCCTTATCGATCACCTCCAGATAGGCGGGACGGCTGCCGGCCTTCACCTGTTCAAGATAATCCTTGAGGATAATCTTGGAGATCTTCTTATCCACCGCAGGCGCGTAATCCTTGTTGGCAAAACGGAGATAACCCTTCTCCAACTCGGCCATCAGCTCCGCCGTCTTCTTCTCATCCTTATCATTCAAGGCCTTAATGAGCGCCTCCGTGTCGGTCGGGACTCTCGAGAACTCGATGCTCCGCTCCAACGCCTCACTGAGCATCATGCTCCGGAACCGGAAAGCCTCACGCTCCTTGACGATCCGCTCCAGCTGAGCCAAAGCCTCCGCATAAGCGGGATCACCCTTCTGCTTGGCCCAGGCCAACAGCTTCTCCTGCTCCTCACGCTTCACCTGCTCGAAGTTCCGCTTGTTGATCGCCCAGTTGCTGCCGATCGAGCTCTTATAAGAGTTGGTCGAGCCCGCGTATTTGCTGGCATATTGGATGCGGACCTTGTCGTCCTTCAGCATCTCCTCGAGCATTGCCTCCTGGCGCAACTCCCGGACATGAATACGGACCGTATTCTCGATATCGCGTCGCTCGGCCACCTCCCACGAGGTATAATACTTGTTGGTGCGGCCCGGGAAACCGATGATCATGGCATAATCATCCGCCTTGACCCCATCGGTCGAGACCTTCAGCCAACGTTTCGGGCGCAAGGGCACGTTATCCTTTGAATAGGGAGCAGGCTCGCCATTCTTGTCAGCATAGATCCGGAAGATGGAGAAGTCGCCCGTATGGCGCGGCCACATCCAGTTGTCGGTATCGGCTCCGAACTTACCGATTGACGAGGGCGGCGCCCCGACCAAACGGATATCCGAATAGATCTTCTTGGTGAACATATAATACTTGTTCCCATCATAAAAGGCCCTGATCTCGACAGCCATACCGGGATGCTTCTTGAGCTCCCGCTCGCCACCGGCCCGTTTCACGGCCAGCTTATTCAGGTAAGACGAGGAAGAGAACAACGTCTGGTCCTTCTCTTTCTCGAGTGCCTTCATCACATAATCGGTCACGTCCTCTATCTTCTCAATGAAAGTGACAGTCAATCCCGGGTTGGGCAACTCCTCCTCGCGGCTCATGGCCCAGAAGCCATCCGTCAGGTAATCGTGCTCCACCGAGCTGTGCCGTTGGATATAGCCATAACCGCAATGATGGTTGGTCAGTACCAGACCATCGGCCGAGACGACCTCACCCGTACAACCACCGCCAAAACGGACCACGGCATCCTTCAGCGACACACCAGCCGGATTATAGATATCGTCGGCCGCCATTTGAAGTCCCATCTGGCGCATTTCCATATATTTCTGTTGCTTTAGAAGAGGGAGCAACCACATGCCCTCATCCGCGAATGCCGGCAAAGCCAAACAAGCGGACACAATACCTAAGATCAGTCTTCTCATAACGTCTTATTTTTAATATTATCATTCTGAATAAAGGTCGCGCCCCATTCCCGGAACGGGTGCTTGGTCAGCATGGAGTTGTAGAAACGACGGTCGCCGCTCACCTCCTGCCCCAGCCATACGGGCCGCTCGAAAGAGGTTGTCTCGCTCGGCAGCTCAATCTCGGCCAGGACCAGGCCCTCGTTCTCGCCATGGAAAACGTCGACCTCCCAAGTGAAACCGCCGCAAGGCACCAAATAACGCTCCTTGTCGATCATGCCCGGCTCGCAGAGGGCGAAAAGCCGCTCCGCGTCGGCGACAGGAATCGCCCACTCAAACTCCTCGCGGGTCAGGCCACGTGCGTCTGACGGCCCCTTGATGGTCAGGAAAGCCTCGTCGCCCCGCAGACGCACCCGGACGGTCTTGCCGGTCTGGACGCAGATGTAGCCTTGGCGGATGACCGTCACACCGGTTGCCGTCGCCTTGAAATCGCCATCGACCAAAAACTTACGTTCTATCTCAACAGCCATAAGCGCCCCTCCTATCGGATCGTGACCATCGTCGCCCCAAAGCCATACTCGCGGAACGACGCGTCCTGGTAATAATGCTGCTTATAGCGGGTCTTCAACTCCTTCTCGATCGCCTTGCGCAAGACGCCGTCGCCCTTCCCGTGGATGAAGACGATCTTCTGCCCCTTCTGGCTGGCGTATTGATCCATCACCTCGCGGAACTTGTCGAGCTGGTAGTTGAGCATATCCCCGTTCGAGAGGCCCGCCGTATTGTCGAGCAGCTCCTGGATATGCAAATCCACCTCGAGGATGGCGGAATTGCTCGCTTTCTTGCGGGCAATCGGCTTGGCCGCGCCCGGACGGCGCTCCTCGCGGGCCTTCTCGCGCATCGCCTCCTGAAGCTCGGCCGCCGAGACCAGCACCTCGCGCTCCGGCAGGTCGTCGCGGACGATCGGGTAGATCAAGGCATTCTCCTCGAAATAGTCGTTCGCCATGAAACAATGCAGCTTATAGAACTTCACCGTGTCGACGCGTGTCTCAACCGAGATGGCGTTCTTCAGCGCGTAGGGCTTGTCCTTTTTGAAAGCGATCAGCTGCACGCAGATCCGCTCGAGGCCGTTCAGGTCCGCCTTGCCGAACTCCTCGAGGAAGATCTTGGTATTAGGCTCGATCAAACCATTATAGCGGCTCGTCCAGCTGTTGTTCTCGCGGCTCATATAATTAAAGAAGAGGTAATAGTTGCTGTCATTCACGAAGTAAGCCTCATAACCGCATTGCTGGATCGCCTTGGGATCGGTTGGCAGGTAGGCCAAGCAGACATTCAGGCGCTCGCCCTCCGCAGTCTCCTCCGGTTCATACTCCTCTTCCTCACGACTTGTAGCGACCGGTTCGACCGGCACCTGAATCTTCGGTTTGTTCTCACTACGCACCTGCATATCGCCAGAGCCGACAACAACACATTCCCGCTTCAAGGCCGGTACCTCGAAACCATCCTCATCCTCCACAATCACTTGGTCCTTTCCCTGAAAACCACGTACGACACCGCCACCCGTACTGTTCAGGAAGCGGACTTTATCTCCGATTTTTATATCCATATTCTTTTTGCTTTTTGTTTATGAGGACAAAATTAGTAAAAATCCGCATGAGAGAAATTGGATAGAATCACGTACCTTCGCGGAAATTACACGAGAATGACACCGAAAGAGATACGAATCGAGGATTACAATTATCCTCTGCCTGACGAGCGGATCGCCAAATACCCGCTTGCCAAACGAGATGAGTCCAAGTTATTATTATATAAGGATGGAAACGTCAGCGAAAGCGTCTTCAAGCGAATCACGGACTACCTGCCGAACGATGCGTTGATGGTTTTCAACAATACGAGAGTCATCCAAGCCCGACTGCTCTTCAATAAAGAGACAGGCGCCCGGATCGAGATTTTCTGTCTCGAACCGGCCGAGCCAAGAGATTATGCGTTGATTTTCCAAACCACCAGCCGTTGCCGTTGGACCTGCCTTGTCGGTAACCTGAAGAAATGGAAATCAGGATCACTGACAAAGGAATTACTCGTCAATGATCACCTGCTGACCTTACGGGCCGAAAAACTGGAATCAAAAGGCGATTCTCACCTGATTGAGTTCACTTGGGACGACGACCGGGTAACATTTGCCGAGTTGCTTGACGCTGCCGGAGTCTTGCCCATCCCACCCTATTTGCATCGAGAGACGGAGAAAAGCGACCTGAGCACTTATCAAACGGTTTACTCCAAGATCAAGGGATCGGTAGCCGCTCCAACTGCCGGCCTGCATTTCACACCTGAGGTTCTGGCCGATATTGACGCCCATGGCATTGGCCGCGAGGAAGTCACGCTGCATGTTGGTGCCGGTACCTTCAAACCGGTAAAGAGCGAGACAATCGCCGGGCACGAGATGCACACGGAATTCATCTCCGTAAACCGCTCGTCAATCGAACGCCTCCGGGCCAACCTGGGCAAGATCATCGCCGTCGGCACCACCTCGGTCCGCACGCTCGAGAGCCTCTACTACATCGGCGTGCTCATCGAGAATAATCCGGATGCCACGAGCGAGGAACTGGTCGTCAAGCAATGGATGCCTTATGACGAGGCAAATAACCGACTTACCCCGGAGCAGGCATTGGAGAATATCCTTGCCTACCTCGATCGCCGAGGTGCCGACAAATTGGTAACGGCGACACAGATCATCATTGTTCCCGGCTATGAGTTCAAACTGGTAAAAGGAATCGTCACCAATTTCCATCAGCCGCAAAGCACTCTTTTACTGCTGATCTCTGCCTTTGTCAAAGGCGACTGGCGAAAGATCTACGACTATGCTTTGGGACACGACTTCCGTTTCCTGAGCTACGGTGACAGCTCGCTGTTGCTTTAAGGCAATAAACGGGAACAATCCCCGTTCTGTTTAATGTAGTGATTGATAATGACAAGAATCGAATGAGAAGAAAGCATATCCCGTTTTGGTGGTCCTGCCTGCTGATCGTCTTCCTCTTCTCCTGCAAAACCGCCAAGTTGAGCGACGCGGAGGAGAAACAACGGATCGGCGAATATTATGAGGCAGCCGCCATCTACCGGAAAGTCTATACGAAAACCTCACCCAAGAAACGTGACCTGCGTGGCTACATTGCCTTCCGTATGGGCGAGTGCAACCGGATGATCAATAGCACGGCCAAGGCGACCAGCGCCTATATGAACGCCATCCGCTACGATTATCCGGACAGTATTGTCTATCTCCGTTTGGCGCAAACCCTGCACCAAAGCGGAAAATATGCCGAAGCGATCAAGAACTACGACCTCTATTCCGAATGGCAACCCTCCAGCCAATTGGCCATCAATGGCATCCAGGGCTGCGAGCTGGCGCAACAATGGAAAAAGAACCCGACCCGCTACGAGGTACGCCGCATGGATAAATTCAATTCCCGCCGGGGCGAGTTTAGCCCCATGCTGACGGGAGAGAATTATGACCAGCTTTATTTCGCCTCATCACGCACACGCGACAAGGAAGCGAAAATAAGCGCGATCACCGGGCAGAACAACAATAACTTCTACGTTGTGAAGAAGGATGAGCAAGGCAACTGGCTCGCCCCCGAGGAACTGGAGGACGAGGTCAACACGGAGTTCGACGAGGGCACCCCCTCGTTCACGGCCGACGGCAACACGATGTACTACACCTTCTGCGGGCAAGACCCCGAAGACGACCGCACCTCCGAGATCTACAGCTCGACCCGCGGCGGCGCGACCTGGGGAAAAGGCACGCGGGTGTCGATCGTGAAAGACTCGGTGACAGCGCTGGGCCATCCCGCCGTCTCGCCCGACGGGCGATACCTCTATTTCGTCTCCGACGTCGTGGGCGGCTTTGGCGGAAAGGACATCTTCCGCTGCCGGCTGAACGGCAACGCCTTCGGACCGATGGAGAACCTGGGCGAACAGATCAACACTACGGGCGACGAGATGTTCCCTTATGTCCGCGACTCTGTCACGCTCTATTTCGCGTCGAACGGCCATCCCGGCATGGGCGGACTCGACCTTTTCGTGGCGAAACTCGACAGCACCGGCAACTGGAACGTCAGCAACCTGGGCGCGCCGATCAACTCGATGGGCGACGACTTCGGGATCACCTTCGAGGGCAGCCGCGAGAAGGGCTTCTTCAGCTCGAACCGCAACGACGCCCGGGGCTACGACCATATCTATTCCTTCGAACTGCCGACCATCACGATCAAGATCGAGGGCTACGTCTACGATGTCGACGAATACCCGATCGAGAACGCGACGGTCCGGATCGTCGGTCGCGACGGACTGAACGAGAAGGCGCTCGTGAAGAAAGACGGGTTCTATCAAGTGGAGCTGGAGCGTGATATCCGTTACGTGATGATGGCCAGCGCCCGGGGCTACCTGAACCAAAGCTTCGAGCTGAAGACCGACCCGGAGGAAAAAAACGAGACCTACATCGTCGATTTCTTCCTCTCGCCCATCTATAAACCGGTTGTAGTGGAAAACATCTTCTACGACTTCGATAAGGCAACCTTGCGCCCCGAATCGAAAGAGGCACTCGACGAGATGATCAAGATGCTCAACGACAACCCGAACGTGACGATCGAGCTGGGTGCGCATACCGACCGCAAAGGCACCGACAAATACAACGAGGGGCTGGCGCAACGACGGGCGCAATCGGTCGTCGATTACCTGATCGCCGGCGGTATCGCCATGGACCGCCTGGAGGCCAAAGGCTATGGCGAGAGCGTCCCGAAAACGATCAACAAGCGCATGGCCGAACAATACGACTTCCTGAAAGAGGGTGACGTGCTGACAGAGGAGTTCATCGAGCAACTGCCCCCCGAGCAGCAAGAGATCGCCGACCAGATCAACCGCCGCACGGAATTCAAGGTATTGCGCACAAATTACAACCTGTTCTAGGCGACAAGCGCCAATGTAAGGATTATTATGTTTATTATTCGAATAATAACAGACTAAAACAGGCCTTTTGTTGTTATTAAAGTACAGTAGCAACTTAAATTTAATAACAACAAAAACATTCATATCATGACAAAAGGGAAAATTGGGTTGAATGCGGGCGCGGTCTGGAACCTGTTGGCGGACGGCGAAAGTTTCACGTTTGAGACATTGAAAAAACGCCTCGCATTATGTGACGCTGACTTGTGGTCGGCCATCGGTTGGCTGGCCCGAGAGAACAAAATTGAGCTGAACGATGACGCGACACACAACTTGGTCATCAGCCCGGGTACCAATTACTATTACTAATGAAGGTATCCAGACTCATATACCTGAGAAGACAAGATCGCGATAACTGAAAAACGGGGATGTGCCTAAAAAACCGGCACATCCCCGTTTTCATGAAAATGGCATGCGAAATGAATTTACGCCTATCCATTTCCACATGCCATCTCTTTCATTCAAGACAGATAAAAAACTTATCTAAAGGATATATTATCCCAAGAATCCCAACAAGATACCGGCAGCGACCGCAGAACCGATCACACCAGCCACGTTCGGGCCCATAGCGTGCATCAACAAGTAGTTGGTCGGATCATATTCCAATCCTACGATTTGCGAGATACGGGCAGAATCAGGCACAGCCGACACACCCGCATTACCGATCAATGGATTGATCTTGTTATCCTTTTTCAAGAACAAATTGAAGAACTTCACGAACAAGACACCAGCGCAAGTCGCGATCACGAATGACAACGCACCCAAACCGAAGATCTTAATCGAATTGACCGTCAAGAACTGAGTAGCCTGGGTCGACGCGCCCACCGTGATACCGAGCAACATCGTGATCACGTCGATCAGCGGACCGCGGGCCGTCTCGGCCAGACGACGAGTGACGCCACTCTCCTTACACAAGTTACCGAAGAACAACATACCCAACAAAGGCAGACCTGAAGGAACCAAGAAAGCCGTCAGCAACAAACCTACGATCGGGAACATAATCTTCTCTGTCTGAGAGACCGCTCTCGGCGGCTTCATGCGGATCAGGCGCTCCTTCTTAGTTGTCAGCAAACGCATGAACGGCGGTTGGATAATCGGCACCAATGCCATGTAGGAATAGGCTGATACCGCAATTGCGCCCATCAAGTTAGGTGCCAATTTCGAAGAGAGGAAGATGGCCGTCGGACCGTCAGCACCACCGATAATACCAATCGCACCAGCCTGGCTTGGATCGAATCCCATCTGAAGGGCAATGATATATGCGCCAAAGATACCGAACTGAGCCGCTGCTCCGATGAGCAACAACTTTGGATTGGATATCAAGGCAGAAAAGTCCGTCATCGCCCCGATGCCCAAGAATATCAACGGCGGATACCATCCTTGCTTGACTCCCTGATATAAGATATTGAATACCGAACCCTCTTCGTAAATACCCAATTGCAATCCCGCGTCTTTGAAAGGAATATTACCAATCAAGATACCGAAACCAATCGGAATCAAAAGCATCGGCTCGAATTCATACTTAATTGCCAAGAAAATGAATGCCAATCCCACCAGCAACATGATGAAGTGCCCTGGTGTCGCATTCGCGAATCCAGTATACGAGAGGAACACCTCGATGTTTTGCGCCAAGAACTGGAAAAAACTCTCGTGTGCCACCCCCGCTTGTAATAATATAGAAGTCAGCATAATGTCAACCGATTACGACGAGATCCGTACCTTCCAGTATGGAATCGCCCTTGTTTACCTTAATATCTACAATCTTACCATCGCGATCGGCATTGATGACATTTTCCATCTTCATTGCCTCAAGCACCAAGAGTTTCTGTCCGCGTTTTACCACATCGCCTACTTTGCAATCAATTGACAAAATCACACCTGGCAGCGGAGATTTGACAGCACCTGCCACACTAGGTGTAGCCGGACGTGAAACGACAGGATCTCCCGAAGCTGTACGTGGTGCTTGAGCCGGACGCTTCAACGTAATCATTTGCTTCTTCGCCGGTTTTTCCATCTTTACGTGATAAGGCGTACCGTTCACTTCTACATCCGCCACATCATCCACAATCGAGTTGATATGTACTTTATATACGTTACCATTAATGGTATATTTAAAACTTTTCATCTTACATTCGATTTAATATTGTAATTACTTTCTTACTACCGGAGTTTGACGTAATCCATAAAGTTTGGAACTCCATGGAGAATAGCTACGTTTTACTTTACGGATGGTTAATACCGTGTTTTCAATATCGTGATTGTCATCGCTGATTTCATACAACGCCATTGAGATAGCAGCAAAAATTTCACCTGATTCTTGTCCTGCATTAGCAGAGATCGTTTGCCCTGTAGCTTCCGCCGCTTTTTTAGCGTTGCGTTGACTTGCCCGAATGGCAGCATTACCAATCTGTTTAAATACCAGATATAAGACAATCAATCCGATGAATACAACCGCCATGGCTGTAATAGTCATGCCGACGCCCCACGAGTCATTTTCTTGGAAATTTTCAATCTTTTCGTTCGTATCCAATGTCACATTGTTCGTGCTTGGAGTCACTTTCGTTAATGTTGTCCATTTGCCCGTACCATCCATGTCCAAACCATAGCTGATATCCGCCTTTTGTCCGGCAGGAATGACAATCTCGTCAACCAATGTTTTACCATCGGAATCATACAGAGCGATGTAGTTATCCTGATTGGGATCTAAAGTAAAATTCAAATGGAATGTACCACGATCTTTCTGGTTATCCGCCCAAAACAAAGTATGTTGCCGTGGAGGGATTTTCGTCAGCACATCCCCTTTGGGAATCATATACTTTGTTGGATTATCTTTTTCATTTGTCAAGTAACATCCGCCCAAATCGACAGTTCCAGCCGAGTTATTGAACAACTCTATCCATGGATGGCGCATCCCATAATCATCCACGAAATTCGTTTCGTTGATGACCAGCACCTCGTTTATTCTCATGGAAGTCACCAACTGAGCCCGAACCCCTAACGAGAAGAACGCCAGCAACAGAAGGAATATTCCGAATCTTTTGTTTATCATACGCATTCGTTTAAAAAAATTACAAAGGCATATTATCATGTTTCTTCGCAGGATTGCTCAACTTCTTAGTTTGCAATTGCTGCAAAGCACGGATAATACGGAAACGGGTGTTGCGCGGCTCGATCACGTCATCAATATAGCCATATTGAGCGGCGTTATACGGGTTCGCGAACGCTTTCTTGTATTCCGCTTCTTTCTCGGCAGCGCAAGCCTTCGGATCCTCAGCGGCAGCAACCTCTTTAGCGAAGATGATCTCAACAGCGCCGCTCGGGCCCATGACAGCGATCTCAGCAGTCGGCCAAGCATAGTTCATATCACCACGCAGGTGCTTAGAGCTCATCACGCAATATGCGCCACCATAAGATTTACGCAATGTTACAGTTACTTTAGGCACAGTAGCCTCACCGTAAGCGTAAAGCAATTTAGCGCCATGCAGGATAACACCATTGTACTCCTGACCTGTACCAGGCAAGAAACCAGGAACATCAACCAATGTTACCAAAGGAATGTTGAACGCGTCGCAGAAACGTACGAAACGACCTGCCTTACGAGAAGCGTTGCTGTCCAAGCAACCTGCCATTACCTTCGGCTGGTTAGCTACGATACCAACAGACTGGCCATTGAAACGAGCGAAACCAACGATGATGTTCTTTGCGTAGTCCGCATGAACCTCCAAGAACTCGTTGTTATCAACAATCGCACCAATAACCTCATACATATCGTATGCCTGGTTAGGGTTATCCGGAATGATCTCGTTCAAGCTATCCTCCAAACGATCGATCGGATCCTTGCACTCGATAAGCGGAGTCTCCTCCATGTTGTTCTGAGGCAAATAACTCAACAACTGGCGGATCAACTTCAAGCCATCCTCTTCCGTATCAACGGCGAAGTGAGCCACACCCGATTTCGTAGAATGGACACTTGCGCCACCCAGCTGCTCCTGAGTCACATCCTCACCTGTCACGGTCTTAACAACCTTCGGGCCAGTCAAAAACATGTAGCTCGTACCACGAGTCATGATGTTAAAATCCGTCAAGGCCGGAGAATAAACGGCACCACCGGCACACGGGCCAAAAATACCAGAGATCTGCGGAATAACACCTGAAGCGAGGATATTGCGTTGGAAGATCTCAGCATAACCGGCTAAAGCGTTAACACCCTCCTGAATACGTGCGCCACCGGAATCATTCAAACCGATAACCGGAGCACCCATCTTCATAGCCTGATCCATAATCTTGCAGATCTTCATGGCCAACATTTCCGACAAAGCGCCACCGAATACGGTAAAATCCTGAGCGTAAACGTAAACCAAACGACCGTCTATCGTACCATAACCTGTTACGATACCATCACCCAAGAACTTCGTCTTCTCGATACCGAAGTTAGAGCAACGGTGCTTTACGAACATATCGATTTCCTCGAAACTGCCCTCATCCAAAAGCATGGAGATACGCTCGCGAGCTGTATACTTACCTTTTTTATGTTGAGATTCGATTCTCTTCTCGCCACCACCCAAGCGTGCTTGTTCACGAAGAGCGATGAGCTCTTTTACTTTTTCAAGTTGATTACTCATTGTCTGGTTGTTTGTTATTAATACTGGAATCCTTTTGATACGAATATTATTTCTGCCCCGGCATACAAAGCTCTGTCAATACGCCGCAAGTAGATTTCGGGTGCAAGAACGCAATGTCCAAGCCCTCAGCACCACGACGGGGAGCCTTGTCTATCAGCCTAATGCCTTTTTCCTCAGCCTCGTTCAAGCAAGCCTGTACGTCAGGTGTAGCGAACGCTATGTGATGAATACCCTCACCCTTCTTCTCAATAAATTTAGCGATCGTGCTGTCCTCGCTTGTCGGCTCGAGCAGTTCCAATTTAGTTTGGCCAATCTTAAAGAAAGCGGTTCTTACTTTTTGGTCAGCGACTTCTTCGATGCTATAGCACTTCAAGCCAAGAACCCCCTCATAATAAGGCAAACAGGCCTCAATACTCTTTACTGCGATACCTAAATGTTCGATATGTGTCAGTTCCATGTTAATTAATAATTTAAAGATTATGTTAATAATGAATTGATTTTTTCTTTGTCTGCAAAGTTACATTCTTTTTTTATTATATATCGAGAAAAAATTCCTTATTTTATCAAGAATCTTATTCAATGTTAAAATATAATTACGATCAGAAATCAACCAGCAACCGGACATTGAGCTGTCGACCGGTCAAATAGTTCGGTACAGCGAACTGGTTATTATAAACATCTGTAATCCAATAATAAGAATTGACGTTTTTTATATCCAAGAGATTAAACACGTCGAGGCCTAGCCAAACGTTTTTCAGGTTCCTGAAAAATTTACGGTCCATGATCGCGTCATCACCTCCCGCCAACAGGTAAGAAACACCCAAATCTATTCGCTTATAAGCTGGTGTCCAATAATAACCGCTTTCATATCCTTGGTAAGGAACCGTCACAGGCAATCCTCCGGAAAGGACGCCCTTCAAGCTCAACTGGACACGCTTATAACCAGGAAAATAGTCCTGGAAGAAAAGGGACACATTATAACCCGGACTGTTAGGCAGCGGCGCCTCTGTCGTCTCGCGGATGGTCTGACGGGCCTTCATCAACGAGAAGCTGATCCAGGAGTCTGTACCGGGCACGAACTCACCAAAGAACTTCACGTCGAGTCCCATCGCATAACCCTTCGCGCAGTTCTCGCCATAATAACGGATCTTCACGTTATCCACCGTATAAGGATTCAGGTTATCTAGTTTTTTGTAATAAAGTTCGGCAGTCAACTTAAAATTACGGTCCAAGGCACGGAATGTATAATCACCTCCCAAAATGAAATGGATAGAGCGTTGCGATTTCAAATCCTTATTGAGTGTCACCACATCATTTCCGAACTCGTCGACCTCCACCCGGCGCAATTCCTTATAAAAAGGTGCCTGGTAATAAACACCGGTCGCGAAACGCATCGTCAGGTTCTGATCAAAATTAGGGATGAAACCAACTGATGCCCGTGGGCTAAAGATAAATTCCTTATTGAAACTCCAATAACTTCCTCGCACACCACCAACGATCGTGAACAATCCCTGTTCGGTACGGAACTTGAACACATCCTGCAAATAGGCGGAAAAACGGGTGCTCTCCAACTGGTTATCGGAAAAGAGGTTGGCGATAACATTCACCGCTGTTCCCGTCTGCGGAAGCGAGTAGCCAGAAGAGTCGCGTTTCTCCCATTCGCTGATCTTGTCGTTAATACGCTCCATCTGTACGGTTGCGCCCCATTTCAGGGTGTTGTTGTTCAAACGGGCCGAGCCGTAATGCCCGACGTTCATGATGGTCGAGCTCAATTGGTTGCGGGCATGTTCATGATAGCGCCCGACGGAACGGGCCTGCGACAAAGGATCGTCTGGATTTGACACGCCATCCTCATTCATCCAATACTCGCCCGCGATATCGTAGCTCTCCCGCTCCTGGCTCTTGAACGCTGAAGCCTGCAAGCCCAACTCGATATTCTCATTGGGATTATGTTTCAAGGTCAAGGCGCCGAACAGGGTCTGGAACCGGTCTTTCTCCTGTCCGTCCAGATAAACGGTGAAATTCCGTTGCTCTTCCAGCGTTCCGAATGAGGTTTCCCGGCTGTAAGGGGTGAACTTATAATCGTTGTTCGCCCAGTTACCCAAGAAGTTCAACTCCCATTTGGGCGCCAACTGATAGGTCATATAGGTTTGCAGATCATAGAATTTCGGATCGTATTCCGCGTCGGTATCCATCGTTCCCAACAAGGCTCGCCCGCTCTTGAACCGGAAGCCGGTCACCTGCGTGAACTTACCGCTCGAACTGCCCACATAGGCATTGGCTCCCATCAAGCTTCCCGAGACAGAACCTTCCAGTTGCTTCGGCTTCTTATAAGTAATGTCGAGCACGGAGCTCATCTTGTCGCCATAACGAGCCTCGAAACCTCCAGCGGAGAAATTGACCGTCTCCGTCAAGTCCGGGTTCACGAAACTCAAGCCCTCCTGTTGCCCCGAGCGGATCAATAAGGGCCGAAATACCTCCAGGCCATTAACGTAAACGATATTCTCATCATAGCTACCACCACGCACGGAATATTGCGAGCTCAACTCGTTATTGGAACTGACACCGGCAAAGGTCACCACCAGGCTCTCGATACTGCCACCCGCAGGATCCGGCAACAGTTTGATCTTATCGGCGTTCAGGCTTTCCATCGTCGTGGTTTGCTTCCGGATCGCTGTCACCGAGACCTCGCCCAATTCCAAGACGGTGTAATTCATCTGGACATTCAGCCGCATATCGGCGTTTGCCATCGGGATAATCCGTTCCGCCTTGTTAAAACCAAGGCATGAGTAAATGATCGCGATGGAGTCGCCGGGTGATATGGAAAGGGAATAATAACCCTTCTCGTTCGTCATCGTCCCGATCAAGGTATTCTTGACCCGCACGTTCACCAACTCCAAAGGGCTGCCATCCGCGTCGCGGACATACCCCGTGATCTTGATCGGGCCGTCAGCGAAAGCCCGCGATGAGATAAGTATTAACAACAGCGTCGTCAGGATATGGATTCTCATGATCTTCCAGTTTATTTCGATCTCTCTTGGCATAATTACAGAACTAATAACGGGAAAAAATCGATTAACGTATATTTTAATTAATCATTATATTCGCGTTATTTCTAATTCAAACGCGAAGAACGATAAAAATGGAGAGTTTTGCAACACTTATCCGGAATCGGCGAAGCACTCGCCAGTTCACGGACCAGCCGCTTGCTCCTGAGCAGACGGAAGCGATCTTGAGGGCGGCCCTCATGGCGCCAGCCTCGAAACGGAAGAACCCTTGGCAATTCGTAGTAGTTGAAGACAAGGAGATGTTGGGCCACCTCGCCGAGTGCAAGCCGCACGGAGCGGAGTTCCTGAGAGGATGTGCCCTGGCGGTCGTTGTCCTGGCCGATGTGATGGTAAGCGATGTCTGGATCGAGGACGCTTCGATCGCCTCAATCTATATGCAACTTCAAGCCGAGGATCTCGGACTGGGCAGCTGCTGGTGCCAGGTCCGCAACCGCGAGCGCAAGGATGAGAGCGGTGCCGGAGAGTATATCCGCCAGTTGCTGGACATTCCTTACCAGCTGGAGGTGCTCTCGATTATCGGCTTCGGCCACAAGGCCCAAGAGCGCAAACCGTTCGACGAGTCACGTCTGCAATGGGAAAAGGTACATATCGACCGGTTTACCATGCCGGAGCCGGATAGCGACGAGGAGGGAAAAGCATGAGGATCGTCTGTATCGGGTCGGGGAATCTGGCGACCAACCTGACGTTCGCCTGGAAGGAGGCGGGCATCCTGGTCGAACAGGTTTTCAGCCGGACTGAAGCGAACGCGAAAGCGCTGGCGGGGCTGCTTGGGTGCGCGTGGACCTCCTCTACTGGGGAGATCATCAACGACGCGGACCTCTATCTTTTCTCCCTGAAGGATTCAGCGCTGGAGACGGTCGCCTCGAGGCTTCCGGGGAACAGCGGGCTCTGGGTCCACACGGCCGGCAGCATGCCACTTGCCGTCTTCGAGCCTTTCGCCACACGCCGGGGTGTCTTGTATCCGCTGCAAACGTTCAGCAAGGGCCGCCGGATAGACTTGGGTAATGTTCCCTTCTTCCTGGAGGCCAACAGCGAGGAGGATGGGGCGATCCTGGAACAGCTCGCACGGGCCGTCTCGCGTGATGTCCGTTTCCTCCCATCCGAAAAACGGCGCCATTTGCACCTCGCGGCCGTGTTCGCTTGCAACTTCGTCAACCACATCTATGCCTTGGCGGATGATATCTTGCGTAAAGAAGGGATCCCGTTCGAGGTCCTGCTCCCGCTGATCGACGAGACAGCGGCGAAAGTGCACCGCCTCACGCCACGGGAGGCGCAAACCGGACCGGCGATCCGCTACGATGAGAACGTGATCAACAAGCATCTGGCCATGCTCGACAAAACGCCTGAACTGAAGGCGCTCTACGAGACATTGAGCCGGAGTATACATAAGGAGGCCAACAAATGAGTACGATCAATTATGATTTAAGGAAGATACGCGCCTTCGTCTTCGATGTCGATGGTGTTCTCTCGCGCGAGGTCATCCCCTTGCATCCCAATGGCGACCCCATGCGCACCGTGAATATCAAGGATGGTTATGCCTTGCAGCTGGCTGTCAAGAAGGGGTACGAGGTGGCCATCATCACCGGAGGCTATACCGAGGCGGTAAAAATCCGCTTCGAGCGGCTGGGCGTGAAACACATCTACATGAGAAGCGCCGTGAAGATCCACGATCTCGAGGATTTCATGGCGAGGACAGGCCTGAAGCCGGAGGCGATCCTCTACGCGGGCGATGATATCCCCGATTACGAGGTGATGACGCGGGTCGGATTGCCCGTGGCGCCGGCCGATGCAGCTCCCGAGATCAAGGCGATCGCGGGTTATATCTCTTCCCGCGAGGGGGGATGTGGTGTCGCGCGCGACGTGATCGAGCAGACGATGCGAGCCCAGGGCGATTGGTTTGGTGAGGAGGCTTTCGGCTGGTGACGCCAGGCACGGATTGTTGGATTTAATGAAATGCACTATGATGAAAGATGAGTATAAATTGGTATTGGCGTCGAATTCACCCAGGCGCAAGGAGCTCTTGGCCGGTCTCGACCTGCCGTTTACCATCCGGGTGATCGGTGACATCGATGAGAGTTATCCCGAAGGACTGGCGGCGACAGATATTCCCCTGTTCCTGTCGAAGAAAAAGGCGGAAGCCTACCTCTCAACGCTGGCCGACGACGAGCTGCTGATCACGGCCGACACGATCGTCTGGAACGACAACCAGGTCCTGGGCAAGCCGAAATCGGAAAACGAGGCGTTCGACATGCTGAGCGCCCTGTCGGGACATACGCACCAGGTCATCACGGGTGTCAGCCTCACCTCCAAAAGGAAGCAGGTGAGCTTCTCGGTCGTCACGGATGTCACCTTCTCCAACCTCACGGAAGCGGAGATACACTATTACCTGGAAGAGTTCAAGCCTTACGACAAGGCGGGGGCTTACGGCATACAGGAATGGATTGGTTACATCGGCGTGGAATCGATCAACGGCAGCTTCTATAATGTCATGGGACTGCCCGTCCAACGGCTCTATCGCGAATTGAGATCCTTCTGAGCCCGGCCAGGGAAGCCTCAAGGATAAGGAAAGGGGGATGAGAACGGTCGGCGACCGCTTTCATCCCCATTTTTATCGCTTAGAGATAATAATCATCCACAACAATCCCCGCCGCTTCCAATGTGGCCACCACATAATTCTTCGCCTCCTCGTGCGAGTCGAAGATCAGGTAATCATAAGCGGCACTATTGTCGGGCGTAAGGGTTGTCTCAAGAAGGTAACGACGGCCAACGATCTCGAGTAAGGGTTCCTCAAAAAGGGCAGAGATCACCCAACGGCCATCCGATAGCTTCTCAAACCGATGCACAGTCCCTTGCGCCTCGCCGGTAAGTTGCTGGCCGTCGGTCGTGAGGATACCGGTTGCCGGATCGTAGTGGTAGTTGCAGCGCACGAACAGATGTATCGATTCCCCGCGTTGGTCAAGATAACTTTGCCAAAGCATATAGGGGTCATTCCCCATAGGCGCCCCCTCCCAGATTACCGCTCCAATGAGCAGGGTATGCTCGTCGACAAACCAGAAAGAGGAAGTCATGAGCGAGCCATGACCTCCGATATAAATCGTATCCGTCTCCAAGAGCTCGCCATTGTCTCCCGGAATCAACCAAAGGCCATCATTTGCCGGTACGAGATATTTTCCAATGGCAAAATCCATGAATTCGGCCTCATCCGGGAATGTCGCTTGGTCGTCATCACATGCGCTCCACGTCAAGCAAAGCAATAATGCGATTAGAAAAACAGACTTATTCATACCATGATATTTTCAAGTTAATAAATCAATATCCTGCAAAGAAAAAAATCAGATACCCGATGGCGAGCCACCATCATCGCCATCAGATGGCTCTTCTGGCTGGGTGGGATCATCCGGCTGCTCCGGGTCGGGGATGATATGGCCCTCGTCATCCTTCTCCGGGCTCTTTCCTGTTCGCAAGTTATATGATTTGTTCATGTCGTCAATCAGGCGGTTGACAGAAGCGACAAAGGTGGAAAGCTCCTCGCTTGGCATGGAAACGCTATAGGCGAAAGCGATAGTCGCGATATACTGATATTGACCAGTCATGATCCCCCGCAAAGGCTGGGCCGAACCCAAATTATTAGCGGCCATGTTCGTCGAACGTTGCTCAAGCAAGGCAGCGAAACGCTCGGCGACATCAGCGATGGATTCGATCAGGTCGTTAAGACTTAATGTGGTAAGATATTCAGAAATAGTCGGCTTCCTCATATCCGTCGCGAGGCCACGCAAAGCCTGCACCTGCTGCCTTTGTGGTAAATTATAAAGTCCCATATAAGGCTTCAAGGCGTTAAAAGCGCTCGTAGCGGCACTTTTACGTGAGGCTATCGGCGATTGTCGCTCACTTCGCAAACAGTTAAAGAAATAAACTACGAGAGATTGGGTTTCCTTTTTAATCTCCGAGATATGGGCCGTCTCATTGGAGATCCTACTTTGGACACAAATATCCCGCAACTTATCTACGTTATCGGAATAATTACTCACTAAAGTTGATGAAACATGCAATTTTTCAGGTGTCGCTTCATTGATAAGCTCTAAAAAGCGCTCGGAAAAATAGTTGAACTCATAATTATTCAACTTCTTAAAACCAAAAGATTTAATCGTAACAATTTCAGACATAAAACAAATAAATTATTAAGGTTTGATAATGGTCGCAATTTAAAAATCATTTTTGAATTACACAAGAGTTTTTCAATAAAAAATCATTCAGTGTCATTTTTTTTCAATAATAAATGGCCGAAAACCGTTTTCAGACCCGGGAAAACCATTTCCGAAGTGATCGAAAATCATTTTCAGACCCGGGAAAACCATTTCCGAAGCGATCGGAAGCCATTTTCAGACCCGGGAAAACCATTTCCGAAGCGATCGGAAGCCATTTTCAGACC
>DGYMR06203__coassemble_549_pt1 | contig 112069 bp, 97 predicted proteins | sample DGYMR06203__metabat2_low_PE_012 | metagenome-assembled genome bin DGYMR06203
GATTTTTACGCATGTTACTAAATAATTTGTGTCAACTTATTTAGTACACTACACTCTCCGGACGGTACTGGCATTATAATCGGACTTGTTTGTGGAAGACAATAGGTGGCTTGAGAATATTTTTCTTATTGTTGAGAATATTCCTTTTGTGAAGTAAGCTCTTGAAAGGGCATAAAAAAACGGGGCGAAAGGCTTGTAAGGAGTCCTTCCGTCTCGTGCTTGGAGATAAAAATAAAGAATGGGAGCAGATCGAAACGATACTGTTCCCATTCTCTTGAATTAATATACTTTATCTAAGTCAGTAGCCTTAACCCTGAATACGTGTCCATTTCTGGAGAAGACCAATTCACCATCCTCCTTCTTTTTTTGACTCACCAGACGCTGAAAAGCGATATGCGCTCCTCTTAATATATTTTCTTCAAATTCTCTGACTTCTTGCTCATTCATGATGTTCAAGTTTACTAAAAACACTCGGATTATATATCTCAATTTTCTCATTCTTGAATCCTTTGGCAATTACTTCCATCGGAGACATAGAATTGTCCGTGATCATCCAATAGTCACTAATAGGGAGGTATAACTCGAAGAGGTTGTGGATGCCCGCCTCATATCGCCGGCGAATTGTCGCCTCAGGGATATTGTGGCCTCCAGCCGCTACGCGCATTTTCACACGCTCTACCGCTAGATCTGGTGTATTCAACCAGAAATAGAGCAGGGTAACATAATAACCTTCCTTTTGTGCTTCCCGGATCAGTTTCGCGACCGATCGGGTGGCCAGCGTTGTTTCCATTGCGAATGTCTCGCCTGCGGCGATCAATTCTTTAATGCGTTTATACATAATACGACTAGCTTCAACGGCGACTGCTATACTGTCTGCATTAAAAGGGGAAAGTCCCTTGGCTATCTCGTCTGAATTAACAAACTCCCGGCATTTTAACATTTCTGGTAAAATAGTGAAGGAAGCTGTCGTTTTTCCTGCTCCGTTGCAACCTGATATTATATATAAATATGGCACTGTTCGCTGTTTTAGACGTTGCAAATATATGTAATAGTTTTATAATGTTACCTCTTTTATTTCTCAAAAATCGTGAAAATGTGCAGGAGATGTCCTTAAAAGCGCCTTTTTTGTACTGAAAAGAGGGCTTTTCGTTCGATTTTATTCAGACAGGAGCTCAACCATGACACTGTCGGAAATGAAAATACCCGCTCTTGTTAGGCGGAAATTCCCGTCGTGTATTTCCAGAAGTCCTTTTGTTTGGGCTTTGGTGGCCTGGCACATGAAATAGTCATGATAAGCCTGTCCGAATAGGGTGAGGATCTCGGAAGGGTTCAATCCCCAGCTGGTTCGTGTACGGGTAATGATGTAATCGTCATATTGGTCGTGTACGCTGAGTTCTTCCCGCTCGAAAGGAAGTTGGCCTTCCTGGATTGCCTTGATATAGGAGCCGATCGAGGCGATGTTCCATTGCCGGCTCTTTTTGTCGTAAGAATGGGCCGAGGGACCGAGACCAATATAAGGAATGCCTTGCCAATAGGAGCTGTTATGGCGTGAGTAACGATTGGGGCGGGCGAAGTTGGAGATCTCGTAATGCTCATATCCGGCTTTCCCAAGCTGGTCGATCAGCTGTCCGAACAGGATGAGGCTGGTATCCTCGTCGATTGGGGTGATTTGTCCCGCCTCTCGCATCCGGTCCAATGGTGTTCCTTTTTCGTAAGTTAGGTGATAGGCGGAGAGATGGGGTACTTGGAGACTGATTGCCGTGTCCAGGTTTTTTGCCCAGCGTTCGGGTGTCTGTCCCGGTAGGCCATAGATTAAATCGATACTGATGTTTTCCAGTCCGGCTTTGACGCAGTTCACGACTGCCTCAATGGCTTGTTGGGCGGAATGCCGCCGATTCAACAGGCGCAGGTCGTCGTCGTGGAAACTTTGGATGCCCATGCTGATACGATTTATCGGCAGGTGCTTCAGTTGGGCGACATAGTCGGGATGCAGGTCGTCGGGATTGCCTTCTATCGTGATCTCCTTGGCATCTCCTAATCCATATAGACGGTCGATTGCCTTGAACAGGCGATCGAGATCGGCCTCTCGCAGGAGCGAGGGCGTTCCGCCACCGAGATAGATGGTCTCGATGGCCTCGCCGTTCAAGTAATCTTCCCTCAGTTCCATCTCGCGGATTAGCGCTTCTATGTAGGGCGCTACCAGCGAGCGGTCGGTATTGGAATAGAAATCACAATAGACGCATCGCCTCGCGCAGAAGGGAACATGAATATAAAGTCCTGCCATGCGGTTATGCTTTCAGGATCATTTTCAAGGCGACATCAGTCGCTCCGGCATTTTGGCTAACCAAGTTACCGGCCGCTTTCCCGGCCTGTACTAAGGCCTGCTCATCTGTCAGAAACAGGTCGAACCGTTGCCGGAGTTCTTCTCCATTTGATACGGAGAAGCCGCCACCGACGGCGATCAGGTCTTTTGCCTCCTTGAATTTCTTGTAATTGGGACCGAAAATAACCGGGATGCCATAAACGGCCGCCTCGAGCGTATTATGGATGCCGACACCAAAACCTCCGCCGATATAGGCTATTTGTCCATAACGGTAGATTGATGAGAGCAGGCCAAAACTATCCACGATCAGGCAGTCATAGTCGGCCAGGTTCTTGTCGTGTGCCTCCGACAGGCGGACGAACGGTCGTTTCAGCATCGCCTCGATCGCCATCAAGTGCTCACGGTGGATCTCATGCGGGGCAATGATCAGCTTCAGTTCCGGATGCTCGTTGAAATAGGGGATAAGGTGCGTCTCATCCTGTGGCCAGGAACTGCCTGCCACGAGTACTCGTCTTCCTTTCCCGTCGTTCGTGAAGCTTTCCACAGTCGGCAGCTCACGAGCCTTAGCCCGTACCTCAAGCACCCGGTCGAAACGAGTATCGCCCGTAAGGGTGACATTCTTGATCCCAAATTCCGCCAGTAATTTTACCGATCGCTCGTCCTGGACGAAAAGATGGGTAAAATAATGAAGCATCTTCCGGTAAGGCTTGCCATACCATTGGAAGAACAGCTGGTCGGGCCGGAAAATGGCCGAGATAATATAAGTCGGGATACCTCGTTTGTATAACTCATGGAGATAATTACCCCAGAACTCATATTTAATAAAGACGGCAATCGCCGGATTAGCCAGTCTCAAGAACTTATGGACACGCCAAGGCGTATCGAACGGTAGGTAACAGATCACGTCGGCTCCCTCATAGTTCTTTCGAACCTCATAGCCGGAGGGCGAGAAGAAGGTGAGCAGTATCTTGTATTCCGGATGCTGTGCCTTGATCCGTTCAATCATTGGTCGGCCTTGCTCAAACTCTCCCAGCGATGAGGCATGGAACCAGATATAACGGGCATTGCGGTCAATCTTCTCGCGAAGAATCGAGTTGGTGCGCCATTGTCCCAGGCGCATCAACCTCGCTTTCTTGTGGAAAGGAGCGATCAACTCGATGATCAACGCGTAAATATGTATAGCGATACTGTACATGATCACGTTCTTTCGGCTTATTTCAGGATCTCGATCGCCCGTTGAATACGGCGGATGGACTCCTCTTTGCCCAGTGCTTCTGTGATATCGAAAATGCCGGGTCCTTTACCCTCGCCAACTAAGGCAAGACGAGCGGCGTTCATGATATTGCCCAAATGGTAACCTTTGCTCTCGATCCATGCTTTGCACTCGTTTTCCGTACCTTCCACGTCGAACGGCTCACGCTTGCGCAATTGCTCGATGAACTCCGTCAATTGGGCAGCCGAGTCCTCTTTCCAACGTTTCTTGCGTGTCTTCTCGTCGTAAGTCTCCGGAGCGATGAAGAAGAAAGAGCAGAGATCCCACAACTCCTTGACGAAGTTGACACGGCTCTTCATCATGCCGACAACCTTCTCAACATACTCGTGGGTGGTCTGGATACCGTGGCTCTCGACAATCGGTAAGAATAGGTCCGCGATTTCAGAATTGCTCTTCTCTTGCAGGTAGTGATGGTTAAACCATTTGCCCTTCTCATAATCGAAACGGGCTCCGCTCTTGCCACAACGAGACAGGTCGAAGAGACGGATCAGGTCGTCCATGCTCATGACCTCCTGGTCATTACCCGGGTTCCAACCCAAAAGGGCGAGGAAGTTGACAACCGCTTCGGGGAAATAACCGCTCTCGCGATAACCCGAAGAGACATCTCCCGTTTTGGGATCATGCCATTCGAGCGGGAAGACAGGGAAGCCCAGACGGTCGCCGTCGCGCTTGCTCAGCTTGCCGTTGCCTTCCGGCTTCAGTAACAAGGAGAGGTGAGCGAAACGAGGCATTGTCTCTTCCCAACCGAAGAAACGGTAGAGCAGCACGTGCAATGGCGCGCTCGGTAACCACTCCTCACCACGGATAACGTGTGTAACCTCCATCAGATGGTCGTCGACGATATTTGCCAAATGGTAAGTCGGCAGTTGGTCTGCTGATTTGTACAGGACTTTATCATCAAGGATGGATGAGTTGATGACGACCTCACCACGGATCAGGTCGTTCACGTGAATATTCTCATTTGGCTCGATCTTGGCCCGTACGACATATTGATGGCCGTCGGCGATCAGTTGGTCGACCTCCTCTTTAGACAGGGTCAAAGAGTTACGCATTTGCTGACGAGTCGACGCGTCGTATTGGAAGTTAGGAATTGTCTTACGTTTTTCCTCCAGCTCAGCGGGCGTGTCGAACGCGATGTAGGCATGACCGGATTCCAGGAGTTGGTTGACATATTTCTTATAGATATCGCGGCGTTCGCTTTGGCGGTAAGGACCGTAGTTGCCTCCGAAGCCGACGCCCTCGTCGAACCGGATACCCAGCCAAGTGAGTGCCTCAATGATGTAATCCTCGGCGCCGGGCACGAAACGTTGAGAGTCGGTATCCTCGATACGTAAAATCAAATCTCCACCATGTTGCTTGGCGAACAGGTAGTTATACAATGCCGTACGGACTCCGCCAATATGCAACGCTCCCGTTGGGCTGGGAGCGAAACGAACTCTTACTTTTCTTTCAGACATAATTCTTGATTACTTTATCTAAGATGTATAATGGGCGCAAAATTAGGCCTTTTTTTTCTCTTTACGTAAACTTTTCGTACATTTCGGCCCATAAACGGATTAGCAGCATGAAATTGAATAATTACCATATCCCGACTGCCGCCTATTTTATCATAGCGGCGTTGTTTATCGCCTATTTTTTCCCTCGTGAGGGAAAATTCCGTTATCAGTTTTATGAGGGTAAACCTTGGAAGTATGGTTTGCTGACAGCGCCTTCTGATTTCCCGATCTACAAGACGGATGAGGAAATCAAGATAGAGAAGGACAGCGTGTTGAAGGCGTTCCGTCCTTATTATCGATTGAACAAGGATATCCAGGCGGAGAAGATAGAGGAATTCCAGCGTGATTACCAGAATAAGTTTTATTTGAAGTTAACACCCTCATATAAGAGTTATATTGAGAAGTCGTTGACGCAGTTGTATGATCAGGGAATTGTCTCGACTGCTGATTATGAGCGTTTGAAGGAGGAGCATTATGATTATGTCCATCTGTTGGAGAACAGTGTGGCTCGTATGCAATATACGAGTGACTTCTTTATGGTCAAGAGCGCTTATGAGTTTATCATCGATAATTGTCCCTCTTATTTGGATAAGCGGTTGCTTCAGGATTGTGATATCAATAATTATTTGATAGAGAATGTAACCTATGAGCCAAGTACGAGCGAGAAGGTAAAGGAGGAGATGCTGCGGAATATCTCTGTCGCCAGTGGCATGGTGCAAGCGGGTGAGCGTATTGTCGACCGGGGTGAGATTGTGGATAACCATACTTACAATGTCCTTCGCTCATTGAAGACGATCCATGAGGCCAAGACGGGCGGGCAACAGCGGCAAAGCATTATTATTGTTGGCTTGTTGGTTTTGATATTTGGCTTTGTCTCCTGTTTCTGGCTTTATCTTTGGTCGTTCCGATTGAAGATTTTCCATAACAAACGCAGCGTGCTTTTCATGACGCTATGCCTTTTTGTAAGTTGCGTTGTTACGGAGCTGTGTGTCACTTACAGCCTTTTCAATGTTTATATCATACCGCTAGCTATCGTGCCCATTGTGGTCCGTACTTTCTTTGATTCGCGAACGGCGTTGTTCCTGCATATGGTTATCTCATTGATTTGTGCCTTGATGGTGCCTTTCCCACATGAGTTCCTGACGATGCAGTTGATTGCCGGTATGGTGGTTACCTTTAGCTTGAAGGATTTGAGCGAACGTTCGCAGTTGATCCGTTCCGCTTTCCTTGTTTTCCTGGCTTATGTCCTGGTTTATCTCGGCATCACGCTTTATCAGGAGGGTGATTTGCAGAAGATCAATTGGTTGATGTTACTTTACTTCGGTATCAATTTTATTCTGTTGACCTTCTCTTATATATTGGTCTACCTGCTGGAGAAGACGTTCGGTTACGTCTCGAATATTACTTTGGTAGAGTTATCGAGCATCAATACGCCGATCTTGAAAAAGTTGTCGGAAACTTGCCCTGGAACGTTCCAGCATTCTTTGCAGGTCTCGATTCTCGCTTCTGCTGCGGCGGATAAGATTGGCGCCAATACTCAGTTGGTTCGTACGGGAGCGCTCTATCATGATATTGGAAAGATGGCTAATCCCGCTTTCTTCACGGAAAACCAATCGAGCGTTAATCCGCATGAGTCGTTGGCGTTCGACCAAAGTGCCCAGATTATTATCAACCATGTGAATGATGGCGTGAAGATCGCCGAGAAGGCCAACTTGCCGAAAGCGATTATCTATTTCATCCGTACCCATCATGGTCGTGGCAAGGCGAAATTCTTCTATAATTCATTCAAGAATAAATATCCGGATCGGGAGATTGATGAGGAGCTGTTTACTTATCCGGGACCGAACCCATTCACGAAGGAGACCGCTATTTTGATGATGGCGGATTCCGTCGAGGCCGCTTCTCGAAGCTTGAAAGAGCATACGGAAGAGAGCATCAGCGCTTTGGTGAATAAGATCATCGATAGCCAGATCGCCGACGGTCTCTTGAAGAACGCTCCGCTAACCTTCAAGGATGTGGAGGCGATCAAGACTATCTTTACCGACAAGCTGAAGACAATGTTCCATACGCGTGTCAGTTACCCGGATCTCAAGAAGCCTTAGGCCGTTAAATCTTCGAGTAACCCGCCGCAAGCGTCTTCCAATAGGTCGAGTACCAGTTCGAATCCTTCGGCACCGCTGTAATAGGGATCAGGCACGTGATCGTAAAGTTTGTTGCGTGAGTACTCGGTCATTTGATGGACCTTTCCCATTGTCTCTAGGTCGGGAGCCCGGCGTTTCAATTCGTCTATGTTTCGGTCGTCCATGCCAATGATCAGATCGAAATTGTAGAAGTCGCGCTCTCGGACCGGTCGGGAGATGGAATCAAGTTGGTAACCTCGCCGGATGGCGTGTGCCCGCATTCGTGGATCGGCCATCTCGCCCTCGTGATAATTGATTAATCCAGCCGAGTCAATCTCGAATTGAGACTCCAGTCCGGCGTCTTTGACCAGCTTTTTGAATACGGCTTCCGCCGAGGGAGAACGGCAGATATTTCCTAAACAGACGAATAGAATTTTATGTTTTCCTGCTTTCATGTGTGTTATTAATTTATACGGGATCCACGTCGTAGTGGATCAATAGTTTCTTAAATAGGGGATGTTGTCTCATTGCCTCACGTGTTTTCTCCAGGAAAGCACGCATGGGCGTGATCGCGACAGTGGTCTCCACCTTTATCACCACTTGCCGGATGTAAAATGTCTGTACTCGGGCAACCGGTGGCGAGACGGGGCCAAGTACCCGATGGCCTAACCGTTCGCGGAGCTTATTGGCGTAGAGCGTGGCCAGTTCCAGGAGCACCGCCTCGTCACGGCTTCTCAAGACGAGTGTGATGAGGCGATAATAGGGTGGATAATGGAAAAGACGTCGCTCGGTCAATTGGCTTTCCACCATTGCCGGATAGTTGAAATCGTGGGCCAACCGTATGAGCGGATGTTCTGCCTGGTTGGTTTGGAGCACGACTAAGCCCTGCTCGCCTCGTCGGCCTGCCCGGCCCGCGACTTGTGTCATCAGTTGGAAGGCTCGTTCATGTGCCCGGAAATCGGGAAAGTTCATCAAGGTGTCGGCGCTCAGGATACCCACGACACGAACCCTGCTAAAGTCCAATCCTTTCGAGACCATCTGCGTGCCGATCAGGATCTGTATCTTTCCCGATTCGAAATTCTCGAATAATTGCTCATAGGCGTTGCGGGTACGGACGGAATCGAGATCAAGTCGGGCAACTCTTGCTTTCGGGAAGAGTGTTTGGATCTCTTCCTCTATTTTTTCCGTGCCGGCGCCAACCGTACGCAATCCCTCATGCCCGCACTCGGGGCATTTCTTGGGAGATAATATCTTATGGCCACAATAATGGCAGACCAGTTCATTATGATATTTGTGATAAGTCAGGCTGACGTCGCAATTCATGCATCGTGGGACCCAACCGCATTCCGGGCACTCAACAAAAGGCGAGAATCCTCGGCGGTTTTGGAAGAGGATAACCTGTCCGTTTGTTTCTAAGGCCTCATGAATGCTCTCCACCAGGAGAGGAGAGAAGTTGCTGTCTTTGATAATACGCTTACGGCGTAAATCTTTCATGTCGACAATCCGTATCTCGGGCATTTGGGCGTTTCCGTAACGACTCTTCAGCTCGACCAGACCATATTTACCTGTTCTGGCGTTGAAATAGGATTCGATTGACGGGGTTGCCGAGCCCAGTAATGTCTTGGCTCCGTGCGAGACGGCCAGGACGATAGCGGTGTCGCGGGCATGATAACGGGGCGCTGGATCCTGTTGCTTGAACGAGGGCTCATGTTCTTCGTCTACAATGATTAATCCAAGATGGGCGAAAGGTAAGAAGAGAGAGGAGCGTACGCCCAGGATCAGCAAGGGACCATCGTCGGTCAGCAGGCGGTTCCAGATCTCTACCCGTTCATTATCCGAGAACTTGGAGTGATAGACAATCAGGCGATCGCCAAACAGGCCGGCTAGTCGCTCGGTAATTTGTGTGGTCAGCGCTATTTCGGGTAACAGGTAAAGCACCTGTTTGCCCTTGTTGAGGACCTCTTCAATCAGGTGGGCGTAAATCTCCGTCTTCCCGCTCGAGGTGACACCGTGCAGGAGGCAAACCTCCTTTTCGCTGAAACAGTCGTGGATTTTTTGCAGCGCTTGTGTTTGCTCTTCCGAGAGCGGACTTAACGACGTGTTGGGACCCGTACTCATTCCTAACCGGCCGATCTCTTTCTCGTATTGCTCAAGAATACCCCGTTTGAGCAGGGCGTTGAGAGCGGAAGAGGAATGGTCGGGATCATTCTCTTGAAGTTTTTTCTTGGGAATGCCGGCCAGCCTGTCGGAAACGGTATCGCCGACCAGCTCGAGGAACCTGGTGAGTAACGCTTCCTGTTTCTTCGCCTTACCCAGTTGTGCGAAAGCGTCGACAAGCGCTTTGTCGTCGGTATAATATTCCGCCAGGCGGATATAGGCTTGTTTCTTGGGTTTGAATCCCTGCTTGAGAGTCTCGTCTATTTGTACGGCGCCTATGCGAGTCAAGGCGGAAACGATCGGCAACAGGTTTCTTGAACCGGTGCGCTTCTCCAATTCGCCGACAGTCAGTTTTAGGTCGCCCCGAAAAGCGTCGAGCACTCGTTGCTCGCTGGCCTTTAGTGGCGCATCTGCCTCGAAATCCTCAAGATAGGTAACGACCGTCTCGCTCTCCAGCTTCAGTCCGGCGGGTAAGGCCGCTTTGTAGACATCGCCCAGCTTACATATATAATAGTTGGCGATCCAGCGCCAGAATTCCAGTTGGCCCGGGCGTAAGATAGGCTTCTCGTCGAGCAAGGAGCTGATGGCTTTTATCTCAATGCCTGGCTCCGGTTGCCGGTCGTGCAGTTCGTTGACTATGGCCGTATAAAACCGGCGGGTGCCGAATGGTACAATCACCCGGCACCCACGCTCAATCGCCATACCCTCTGGAATCCGGTAGGTAAAATGATTTTCCAGGGGCAAGGGCAGTATGACTTCCGCGAAATCCATTTCCTGTTTTAGAATAGGATAGCTGCGGATATGGTCCAACCCCTGTTCTTGTTGCTTGACAGGTCAAGCTTTTCCGCGCTGAAATTGTCGGTTAATCCCAACTCATAGTTAAAGCCTACCTGCAGATGGTTGAATACCTCGACTCCAGCGCCAAAGTTCAATCCGGCACCGAATGACTTGGTCTCCAGCTGGTCGCTCAAGACATTCCAGATCTTGTCGCCACCCACACGGAAGCTGGCGTAAGGACCGGCCGCTAAATAGGCCTTGACAATAGGCAAGCCGAATTTCCATTTCAGGTTGACCGGAACGTCGATATAGCTTGTCTTCATGGTTGTCTTCACGCCAGAAGAGCTGCTTTCCATTCCTTTTTGTGAATAAAGGAGCGCCGCGTCGAAACCAAATCCTAGCAGCGGCATTGTCGCCTCGATCATCGGACCGATATGGAACCCGGTTACGTTATCCGATTTCAGCAGATCGGAGTCGAAATGAACTGACGTGATGTTTAAGCCACCTTTTACACCGAAACGCAGTTGTGCCTGGGCAGGAATAGCGACAGCTAAAAATGCCATCGCACATAAGAATGTAATAATTTTCTTCTTCATACTTGTCCAATTAATTATAAAACAAAGATACGTTTATAAAACAAGATTAGGAAACGATGAGTTTAAATCCTGTGGAAAAATATGAGGCGGATTCTTGATATTGTCAAATTGTCAAAAGTTGAGGCTTGCTTTCTTTTTGTCAAAATTGCCCTGTTTTCCTTGCGATATTCCGGGTAGGTGTCTTGGAAATGTGGAAATAGACGATTCTGGAGAAGTTTGGTGATGTTGATCTGTTCCGTTTATGAGGATTCTGCTTTGTTCTTGTCATTGTTATTCGTCGTTTCGTAACGTTTGGTATTAATATATGTGGCGATTGGCGATGAATGGATATTATGGGTTTGTTCGCTAAAGGGCCCGTAAGATGTGTTTGTAAATGTTAAATGTAGCCTTGTTTGCCTCTTTTTCTCGAGACAAACGTTCGTGTGAGGCGACGTGATAGGAGGTGTTGGTCGATAAGTACGTTCGTGTTGGGCTTCACGTACGTATGTATCCGTTTTTTTCTTCGGAGGCGATTGCGGTTTCCTTCGGAGAAAACCGGCATTTCCTTCGGAAGAAATAAAATTATGTCCGAACATAATGGCGATTGTCTCCGTTCAGGTGGTCAGATTTTACCTTTTTTGATCGATTTTGCCTGGAATACGTGTTTTTGAAATGGCCTGTTTTGATAAATAATGATATGGAAAAGCTTTTTTGTCTTTCGTTTTGATTTTTGTTCTTTTGCCGGATTTGGAGTGGGCTATGGAAGTGTGCTTATTGGCGGATGGATAAAAAAACACATGCCCCTTACCCGGCGCTCATCCCGGATAAAGGGGCATGCTCTTTTCCTAATCATTTGGCAGAACGCAGAAAAAGATGACGGCAAAAAGGGAAAACACGGGCAGAAACGCTCATAGATCTTCCAGCTTTTCCTCGAAGCCGTTTGAATTTGGGGCTTTGCAGGTCTTCTGACTTACTTCCGGCTTTGGGCGCCTTCCCATTTCCCTTTTTGCTGGGGAAACAGTGGCTGGAGTATGGCCCAGGCCGTTCATGAAGCTTACAGCAGCGGGACTGTCCAGGATTCTCACCTGGTTCCCTTTTAATCCCTCGGCGTGGACACGCCCCGGAAACAAAGCTCTTCGCGAATATAACCTTTTTTCTTGTTGAAATGTTCGGAAAAGGCGTAAAAAAACTTGAGCTGGCGATGCCGGGAGGAGCGCTTTTTCGCTTTTGTCATGGACAGGGCTTTTGCCTTTCGGCGATTATCCGTAATTTTGGCTATATAAAATGAAATAAGACAATGAGACAGGAGGAGAAATCGGCCTTGTTGACCTTGCGGACCGTAGCGTTCAGTGAGGCGAGAGATGCCGTGATTATTTTGGATCAAACACAATTGCCGGCTCGTGAGGTGTATGTCTCGTTGAGGACGGCGGAGGATATTTGGGAGGCGATTTACCATTTGAAAGTACGTGGGGCTCCAGCGATCGGGATTGCCGCGGCTTATGGTATCGCTGTTTGCATGAGTCGCTTTGAGGGAACCGACAGGGAGGCGTTCATCCGGGAATTCAAGCAAGTGAAAGCCTATTTGGCAAGCTCGCGGCCGACTGCCGTGAATCTTTCGGCCGCCTTGGAACGGATGGAGCGTGCGCTTATGAAAAAGGCGGATGGTTCTGTTGAGGAGTGGAAAGAATTGCTGATGGAGGAGGCGTTGGCGATCCGTGAGGAGGACGCGGCCGCTTGTCGGCGGATTGGCGAGAACGCTTTGGCTTTCCTGAAACCGGGGATGGGTATATTGACCCATTGCAACGCGGGACATTTGGCCGTCTCGGAGTATGGTACGGCTTTGGCTCCGATTTATCTGGGCGAGGAGAGAGGTTATGGCTTCAAGGTCTTTGTTGATGAGACCCGGCCGTTGCTTCAAGGTGCCCGGCTGACGGCTTATGAACTGAGCAGGGCTGGTGTCGACGCGACCCTGATTTGCGACAATATGGTCTCGTTGGTGATGAGCAAGGGCTGGGTGCAGGCCGTGGTGGTCGGATGCGACCGGGTAGCCGCCAATGGGGATGTGGCCAATAAGATCGGAACATCGGGAGTGGCGATCTTGGCTCACCATTATGGCATTCCGTTCTATGTCCTGGGACCGACCTCCACGATCGATACACGCTGTGCGACAGGCGCGGATATCGTGATCGAGGAGCGTGATCCTAAAGAGATTACGGATATGTGGTATGCCCATCGGATGGCACCGGATGGCATAAAGGCTTATAACCCGTCGTTTGACGTGACGCCCCATGAGCTGATCAGCGCTATAATAACCGAGAAAGGGGTGTATTATAAAAATATTTAGGCGAAAGTTTTGCTAATACCGAAACAATCAGTAATTTTGCCGCTCAATTTAAGGATATAATAAACAAAGTAATAATAACAAATTAAATTATGATCGTAGTTCCATTAAAAGAAGGCGAAAACATTGAGAAAGCGCTTAAGAAGTTTAAGAGAAAATTCGAGAAGACTGGTGTCGTAAAAGAGCTCAGAAACCGTCAGGCATTCGAGAAACCGTCTGTTACTAAGAGAAAACAGATGATGCGCGCTATTTACGTACAACATTTGCAGCAAGCAGAGGAGTAATTATCTTTCTGAGGATTTGTTTTATTGAATTCTTATTCCTATTTTCGTCACATGAATGTTGATGACGAGAATATGCCTAAGGAGGAGTTCTTGGATTACTTGAAGTACGAGCGGAATTATTCCCCGTGCACGATTCAGGCCTATTCAAAAGACTTGGACCAGTTCGAGAGTTATGTGAGAGCTTATCACGAGGGCGGTTTTAACCTGAGGTTGATTGATGCCGATGTCATTAGGGGCTGGTTGGCCATGTTGATGGATGAAGGTCTCTCACCTGTGTCAGTCAACCGGAAGTTAAGTTCTTTGAAATCTTTTTTTAAGTTTCAGTTGAAGCGAAGCGAGATTCAGGTCGATCCTACCCGTTTTGTCGTTGGCCCTAAACAGGCGAAACCATTGCCTTGTTTCGTAAGGAATGAGGATATGGAAAACGTATTGGACGGGGATGGGTTTGATGAGGATTTCACGGGGATTCGTGATCGTTTGGTCTTGGAGATGCTTTACGATACGGGGATGCGGCGCTCGGAATTGATCGGGATCCGGGATAAGGATGTCGATTATGGGGCGAAAGTCATCCGGGTAATCGGTAAGCGGAACAAGGAGCGGCTGATCCCATTCGCTAGTGGATTGGAAAACTTGATGCGAGCCTACATGGCGATTCGTAACCGGGAGGTCGGCGACGAATCAGGATGGTTATTTGTCCGGGAAAACGGTAAACAATTATCCACTGGGATTGTTTATAGAATAGTCAAGGATCATTTGTCTTCTATACCCATGCTGCCAAAATGTAGCCCGCATGTTTTAAGACATTCATTCGCGACGAGTATGCTGAACAATGGTGCCGAGTTGAATGCGGTCAAGGAGTTGCTTGGCCATAGCAGTTTGGCTTCCACCAGTGTTTATACCCATACGACTTTTGAAGAGTTAAAAAAAGTGTATCATGCTCATCCAAGAGCAAAAAAAGAAGGAGGTTATTATGGAAATTAGAATTCAAGCTATCCATTTCGACGCAACCGAGAATTTACAGGCGTTTATCCAGAAGAAGATTAGCAAGCTGGATCAGTATTTCGATGGCATCATCAAAGCAGAGGTTACGTTAAAAGTAGTGAAGCCTGAGACATCGATGAATAAGGAGGCGTCCGTCCGTTTGCAAGTTAAGAACGGCGAGTGCTTCTCTGAGAAGATTTGCGATACCTTCGAAGAGGCAATAGATGAATGTGCCGCCGCATTGGAAAAGCAGTTGGTGAAGTTCAAGGAAAAGATTCGTTCGAAATAAAAAAAGTAGTAGATAATTTGGTATATAAAAAATAATGCCTAAATTTGCACCCGTTTCGGAATGGTTCCGGAACGGGCGCAAACAAGAAAGAAATGCCTCTTTAGCTCAGTTGGCCAGAGCACGTGATTTGTAATCTCGGGGTCGTTGGTTCGAATCCGACAAGAGGCTCAAAATTATTAACAGGACATCTGCTAATAAGGGCAGTTACCAGAGTGGCCAAATGGGGCTGACTGTAACTCAGCTGGCTTACGCCTTCGGTGGTTCGAATCCATCACTGCCCACGCAAATTGCGGAAGTAGCTCAGTCGATAGAGCATTAGCCTTCCAAGCTGAGGGTCGCGGGTTTGAGTCCCGTCTTCCGCTCAAAGAAAATTAAGTTGCCTAAATAGCTCAGCGGTAGAGCACTTCCTTGGTAAGGAAGAGGTCCCGAGTTCAAGTCTCGGTTTAGGCTCGGATTTGAGACAGAAAGAGATCATTAATCAAAATAAAGAACAATTAAGTTATGGCAAAAGAGAAATTTGACAGATCGAAACCACATGTCAACATTGGTACGATTGGTCACGTTGACCACGGTAAAACAACTTTGACAGCTGCGATCACGACAGTATTGGCAAAGAAGGGTCTTTCAGAGCAACGTTCTTTCGACTCTATTGATAATGCGCCGGAAGAGAAAGAGAGAGGTATCACGATCAATACTGCACACGTTGAGTATCAAACAGCAAATCGTCACTATGCGCACGTTGACTGTCCGGGTCACGCCGACTATGTGAAGAACATGGTAACTGGTGCCGCTCAGATGGATGGTGCGATCATCGTAGTTGCCGCTACTGATGGTCCTATGCCTCAAACTCGTGAGCACATCCTGTTGGCTCGTCAGGTAAACGTTCCGAAGTTGGTCGTTTTCTTGAACAAGTGTGATATGGTTGATGATGAGGAGATGTTGGAGTTGGTAGAAATGGAGATGCGTGAGTTGCTTTCATTCTATGGCTTCGATGGTGATAATACTCCTATTATCCGTGGTTCTGCTCTGGGCGCATTGAATGGTGATCCGAAATGGGAAGAGAAGATCATGGAGTTGATGGACGCTTGCGATACTTGGATTCCTCTGCCTCCGCGTGAGATCGATAAGCCTTTCTTGATGCCTGTTGAGGATGTCTTCTCAATCACGGGTCGTGGTACTGTCGCTACTGGCCGTATCGAGACTGGTATCGTTAAGGTAGGTGATGAGGTTCAGATCATTGGTTTGGGCGCTGACGGTAAGAAGTCTGTCGTAACTGGCGTTGAGATGTTCCGTAAGTTGTTGGATCAAGGCGAGGCTGGTGATAACGTAGGTCTGTTGCTTCGTGGTATTGATAAGAACGAGGTTAAGCGTGGTATGGTCATCTGCCACCCGGGTCAGATCAAGCCTCACTCTAAGTTCAAGGCAGAGGTTTATATCTTGAAGAAAGAGGAAGGTGGTCGTCACACTCCGTTCCACAACCACTATCGTCCTCAGTTCTACATCCGTACTTTGGATGTAACTGGTGAGATCACATTGCCAGAGGGTACTGAGATGGTTATGCCGGGTGATAACGTAACAATCGAGGTTGAGTTGATCTATCCGGTAGCATGTAACGTAGGTTTGCGTTTCGCTATTCGCGAGGGTGGCCGTACGGTAGGTGCTGGTCAGATCACTGAATTAGAGAACTAATTCTGTAATATGATATGTTTATAGCCAGCCTTCATAAAAAGGCTGGCTATTTTACGGAAGTAGCTCAGTTGGTAGAGTACTGGTCTCCAAAACCAGGCGTCGGGAGTTCGAGCCTCTCCTTCCGTGCAAAAATCTATAGATTCGATGAAAAAAGTAATAGCTTATATTAAGGAATCTTATAACGAACTTGTTTATAAAGTTTCTTGGCCGACCAGGACAGAGCTTTCGAATAGTGCGGTGGTTGTTATGTTTGCTTCCCTTATCATCGCCGCCATGATCTTTGTTGTGGATGGGTTCTTCGAGGCAGGTATGAGTTTTGTCTATGATCGTATCTTTTAATCGGGTGTAGGGTATGTCTGATGTACAGAAAAAATTCTATGTTTTACGTGCGATAAGCGGTAAAGAGAATAAGGTGCGTGAGTATCTGGAAGCTGAGATTAAGAATACGGATTTAGGTGAGTTTGTATCACAGGTCTTGATCCCGACTGAGAAGACTTTCACGATGCGTAACGGAAAGAAGGTCGTTAAGGAACGGGCTTATTTGCCGGGTTATGTATTGGTGGAGGCCGCTTTGGTTGGTGAGGTTGCCCATCGTCTGAGGAACATTCCCAATGTTATTGGTTTTTTAGGAGGATCTGACAATCCAGTGCCTTTGCGTCCTGCTGAGGTTAACCGTATCTTAGGTACGGTTGATGAGTTGCAAGAGCAACCGGGTGATTTGGATATCCAATTTTATGTTGGAGAGAATGTCAAGATTACCTTTGGACCGTTTAACGGTTTTATGGGAGTGATCGAGGAGGTCAATACCGAGAAGAAGAAGCTTAAGGTTATGGTGAAGGTCTTCGGACGTAAGACACCGCTTGAGCTGAATTATATGCAAGTTGAGAAAGAATGATAGCTTTGGTTACGAAAAGTTCTAGTTCTTTCTGTTATTGATGTTATATATCTAATAAATTTTAGAAAAATGGCTAAAGAAGTTGCTGGACAAATCAAATTGCAGATCAAAGGAGGAGCAGCAAACCCTTCTCCCCCAGTAGGACCGGCTTTGGGTTCGAAGGGAATTAATATTATGGAGTTTTGCAAGCAATTTAATGCCAAGACCCAAGACAAGGCTGGAAAAGTATTACCTGTGGTAATTACTTATTATACAGACAAGTCTTTCGACTTCATTGTCAAAACCCCTCCTGTAGCTGTACAATTGTTGGAGGCTACAAAATTGAAGAGCGGTTCAGCTGAGCCTAACCGTAAAAAGGTTGCCGAGATTACTTGGGATCAGGTAAAGGCTATCGCTGAGGACAAGTTGGTCGACTTAAACTGCTTTACTGTCGATGCAGCCATGAGAATGGTTGCTGGTACTGCTAGAAGTATGGGTATCACTGTTAAAGGGACATTCCCAGGTAATAATTAATAAACTTCAATTGAAATGAGTAAACTTACAAAAAATCAAAAGTTGGCTTTAAGTAAGATTGAAGCTGGGAAAGCGTATACATTGAAAGAAGCTTCAGCTTTGGTTAAGGAGATTACGACTACTAAGTTCGATGCTTCTGTTGATGTTGATGTCCGCTTGGGCGTTGATCCTCGAAAAGCGAACCAGATGGTGAGAGGCGTTGTCTCATTGCCTCATGGAACGGGTAAGCAGGTTAGGGTTCTCGCATTATGTACGCCTGATAAGGAAGCTGAAGCGACAGCCGCTGGTGCTGACTATGTTGGATTGGACGAATATATCAATAAGATCAAGGGTGGTTGGACAGACGTTGATGTAATCATCACGATGCCTTCTATCATGGGTAAGATCGGTGCTCTCGGTCGTGTTTTGGGTCCTCGTGGCTTGATGCCGAACCCGAAGAGTGGTACGGTAACGAACGAGATCGGTAACGCCGTTAAGGAGGTTAAGCAAGGTAAGATCGACTTCAAGGTTGATAAGACTGGTATTGTTCACGCCTCTATCGGTAAGGTTTCTTTCGATGCTGAGAAGATCCGTGAGAACGCTAAGGAGTTTATCGCTACTTTGATCAAGTTGAAACCGGCTACAGCTAAGGGCACTTACGTTAAGAGTATTTATCTTTCGAGTACTATGAGTGCGGGTATTAAGATTGACCCGAAATCAGTTGATGAAAACTAAAAAACAATTGAACGATGAGAAAGGAAGATAAAGGCGTAATTATAGGACAACTGACAGAGATCGTTAAGGAATATCCTAATTTCTATTTGACAGATATCGAGGCGTTGGACGCTGAGAAGACAAGCAAATTGAGAAAGGAGTGTTTCAAGAACGAGATCAAGTTGGTAGTTGTTAAGAACAGCTTGCTCAGAAAAGCGTTGGAGAATGTAGAGGGTGATTTTACTCCTCTCTATGGTGCGATGAAGGGCAATACGGCCGTGATGTTCTCTCAGGTCGCTAACGCTCCCGCACGTGTGATCAAAGAGTTTACTAAGGACGCTAAGAAAGAGGAGTCACCGAAGCCCGCGTTTAAGGCTGCTTTCGTACAAGAGAGCTTCTATGTCGGTGCCGAGAACTTGGAGGTCTTGGTAAATATCAAAAGCAAGAAAGAACTTATCGCAGACGTTATTGCTCTTTTGGAGTCTCCGGCGAAGAACGTTATTTCGGCTTTACAGTCTTCAGGACAGACTATCCATGGCTTGTTGAAGACTTTGGAAGAAAGATAAATTTTTACAATTATTCATTTAGAAAAATAAACATTTAAATTATACAAAAATGGCAGATTTGAAAGCTTTTGCAGAACAATTAGTAAACTTGACCGTTAAAGAGGTAAGCGAATTGGCTACTATCCTGAAAGAGGAGTATGGTATCGAACCTGCAGCTGCCGCTGTCGCTGTAGCTGGTCCTGCTGCCGCAGGTGCTGCCGCTGCCGCTGAGGAGAAAACTTCTTTTGATGTAGTTTTGAAAGCAGCTGGCGCTAACAAGTTGGCTATCGTTAAGTTGGTAAAGGAATTGACTGGTCTTGGTTTGAAGGACGCTAAGGACTTGGTTGATAACGCTCCTAGCAACGTGAAGGAGGGTATTGCGAAGGCTGACGCTGAGGCTTTGAAGAAACAATTGGAAGAGGCTGGAGCTGAAGTTGAGCTTAAATAGTATTAATAACCTGGTTTCCAGGTGAGTGGTTAAGAGTCTTCACAGAAGAAGACTCTTAACCTTTTTGTGTCTATAATTTCATTTAAGTTCAATAAAATCCTTATTAGATGTCTTCAGTAGCTGAAAACCAAAGAGTTAATTTTGCTTCGATTAAGAATCCTTTCCCGTATCCAGACTTTCTCGAAGTTCAATTGAAGTCATTCCGAGACTTTCTTCAACTAGATACGCCTCCTGAGAAAAGGAAAAAGGAGGGGTTGTATAAGGTATTCGCCGAGAATTTCCCTATTGCGGATACTCGTAATAATTTCGTGTTGGAGTTTTTGGATTATTATATAGATCCGCCTCGCTACACAATTGATGAATGTATTTCTCGTGGTTTGACTTACAGTGTGCCCCTTAAGGCGAAGTTGAAACTGTATTGTACAGACCCGGATCATGAGGATTTTGATACGGTTATCCAGGATGTATACTTAGGTCCGATCCCTTACATGACGGAGCGAGGAACATTCGTGATTAATGGTGCTGAGCGTGTCGTTGTTTCCCAGCTGCATCGTTCGCCTGGAGTTTTCTTCGGACAGAGCATCCATGCGAATGGTACAAAATTGTATTCCGCGCGTATTATTCCTTTTAAGGGTTCATGGATCGAGTTCGCGACAGACATTAATAATGTCATGTACGCCTACATTGACCGTAAAAAGAAATTACCTGTCACGACTCTTTTGAGGGCAATTGGTTTCGAGAGTGATAAGGATATCCTTGAGATCTTCAACTTGGCGGAAGAGGTTAAGGTTTCTAAGGCTAATTTGAAGAAATTGGTCGGTCGTAAACTGGCGGCTCGTGTTTTGAAAACCTGGGTTGAGGACTTTGTTGATGAAGATACTGGTGAGGTCGTTTCTATTGAGCGAAACGATGTGATTATTGACCGTGAGTCAGTTCTTGACGCGGATAATATTTCCGCGATCTTGGATTCGGGAACTCAAAATATCCTTTTGCACCGTGAGGATCAGAACCTCGCTGATTACGCGATTATTTATAATACGTTGCAGAAGGACCCGAGTAACTCGGAAAAAGAGGCTGTCCTGTATATCTATCGCCAATTGCGTAACGCGGAGCCCGCTGATGAGGCCAGTGCTCGCGAGGTGATTACAAACCTGTTCTTCTCTGAGAAGAGATATGATCTGGGTGAGGTCGGCCGTTATCGTATTAACAAGAAATTGGGCTTGACCATTGATGATTCAATCAAGGTCTTGACTAAGGAAGATATTATCGAGATCATCAAATACCTGATCGAGTTGATCAACTCGAAGGCTATCGTTGATGATATCGACCACTTGAGTAACCGTCGTGTCCGTACGGTCGGTGAACAATTATATAATCAGTTCGGTATTGGTTTGGCCCGTATGTCAAGAACGGTGCGTGAGCGTATGAACGTTCGTGATAACGAGGTGTTCACACCGATCGATTTGATCAACGCGAAGACAATTTCTTCAGTTGTCAACTCTTTCTTCGGAACCAACGCGCTTTCACAGTTCATGGACCAGACTAACCCGTTGGCTGAGATTACACATAAGCGTCGTCTTTCTGCCCTTGGACCTGGTGGTCTGTCACGTGACCGTGCGGGTTTCGAGGTGCGAGATGTCCACTATACTCATTATGGTCGCTTGTGTCCGATTGAGACGCCTGAGGGACCTAACATTGGTTTGATCTCCTCGTTGTGTGTCTACGCTAAAATTAATGATCTTGGTTTTATTTCGACTCCGTACCGCCGTGTTGTTAATGGACAGGTGGATTTCTCGGAGGAGGGATTGCAATATTATACTGCGGAGGAAGAGGAAGGCAAGACAATCGCTCAAGGTAATGCGCCTTTGAAAGATGATGGCCATTTTGTCCGTGAGCGTGTCAAGGCTCGTTATGAGGCCGATTTCCCTGTTGTCGCTCCTTCGGAGGTTGATTTGATGGACGTTGCTCCACAGCAGATCGCTTCTATTGCGGCTTCTTTGATTCCGTTCTTGGAGCATGATGACGCGAACCGTGCGTTGATGGGATCAAACATGATGCGCCAGGCTGTTCCTTTGTTGCGGACTGACGCTCCTATTGTTGGTACGGGTATTGAGGCGCAAGTCGCTCGCGACTCTCGTACGCAGATTATGGCAGAGCGTGAGGGTGAGGTTGTGTTTGTCGACGCTACTTGCATCAAGATTAAATACGACCGGACTGAGGATGAGGAATTCGTTAGCTTCGAGGATGCGATTAAGACCTATAACATTCCGAAGTGGCGTAAAACCAACCAGTCGACGACTGTTGACCTTCATCCGATTTGTCACCGTGGCCAGCGTGTGAAGGCGGGTGATATCCTGACTGAGGGTTATTCAACCCAGAAGGGTGAACTTGCTTTGGGACGTAACATCAAGGTAGCTTACATGCCTTGGAAGGGTTATAACTATGAGGACGCGATCGTCTTGAACGAGCGCATGGTAAGTGAGGACTTCTTTACTTCTGTCCATGTGGATGAGTATATCTTGGAGGTTCGCGAGACGAAGCGAGGCATGGAGGAGTTGACTTCCGATATTCCTAATGTCAGCGAAGACGCCACGAAAGACCTCGATGAGCGTGGTATCGTTCGTGTTGGCGCACGGATCGAGCCGGGCGATATCTTGATTGGTAAGATTACGCCGAAGGGCGAGTCTGATCCTTCACCAGAGGAGAAACTGTTGCGTGCGATCTTCGGTGATAAGGCCGGTGACGTTAAGGATGCCTCTTTGAAGGCGACACCTTCATTGCGTGGTGTTGTTATTGAGACCGCTCTCTTCTCTAAGGCCGTCAAGAAGCGCAAGTCGAAGATGGCTGATAAGGCGATCCTCCCGAAATTGGATGAGGAGTATGAGCAGCGGATGGCCGAATTGAAGGTGATCTTGGTGGATAAGTTGATGACATTGACTGAGGGTAAGGTCTCTCAGGGTGTTAAGGACTATATGAATACCGAAATCATCGTTAAGGGCGCTAAATTTACTCGCAAGGCATTAGAGGAACTTGATTATAATGCTATTCAGGTAAGTAAGTGGACGGCTGATGCGGCTAAGAATGAGTTGATCAAGCAGGTCATCCTGAATTACTTGAAGAAGTATAAGGAACTCGACGCTGAGTTGAGACGTAAGAAGTTTGATCTGACGATCGGTGACGAGTTGCCCACCGGTATCGTTCAGATGGCGAAGGTTTATATCGCCAAGAAACGTAAGATCCAGGTTGGTGATAAGATGGCAGGTCGTCACGGTAATAAAGGTATCGTTTCGAAGATTGTCCGTCAAGAGGATATGCCGTTCCTCGAGGATGGTACGCCGGTGGATATCTGTTTGAACCCGTTGGGTGTGCCTTCTCGTATGAACCTGGGACAGATTTTCGAGGCCGTATTAGGTTGGGCAGGACGTACGCTTGACGTGAAGTTCGCGACACCGATCTTTGATGGTGCCTCTTTGGATGACTTGAATGAGTGGACGGACAAGGCCGGCTTGCCACGTTACGGTAAGACTTACCTCTATGATGGTGGTACGGGTGAGCGTTTCGACCAGCCCGCTACGGTAGGTGTGACCTACTTCTTGAAATTGGGCCATATGGTTGACGATAAGATGCACGCCCGTTCAATCGGTCCGTACTCTTTGATTACGCAACAGCCGCTTGGTGGTAAGGCTCAATTTGGTGGTCAGCGTTTCGGAGAGATGGAGGTCTGGGCGCTTGAGGCGTTTGGTGCCGCTCATGTCCTGCAGGAGATCCTGACGATCAAGTCTGATGATGTGGTTGGTCGTTCGAAGGCTTATGAGGCAATTGTTAAGGGCGATCCGATGCCACAGCCAGGTATCCCTGAGTCTTTGAATGTCTTGCTTCATGAGTTGAGAGGTTTGGGCTTAAGCTTCACTTTGGATTAATTCATAATATTATAAATAAAGTAGTGCCCGCTCGGGCATCTACTTTATCTTTAGATAACTCTTTATAAATAAATAATATGGCCTTTAGAAAAGAAAACAAGATAAAGAGTAACTTTTCAAAGATAACAATTGGTTTGGCCTCTCCTGAAGAGATTTTGGAGAACTCAAGCGGCGAGGTTTTGAAACCGGAGACAATTAATTACCGTACGTATAAGCCGGAGCGCGATGGCTTGTTCTGCGAGCGTATCTTTGGTCCGATCAAGGATTATGAGTGCCATTGCGGTAAGTACAAACGTATTCGTTATAAGGGTATTGTTTGTGACCGTTGTGGTGTTGAGGTCACAGAGAAGAAGGTACGTCGTGAGCGAATGGGACACATCCATTTGGTCGTTCCCGTAGCGCATATTTGGTATTTCCGCTCTTTGCCTAATAAGATTGGCTATTTGTTGGGATTACCGACCAAGAAATTGGACTCGATTATTTATTATGAGCGTTACGTCGTTATCCAGCATGGTTGCGTGGATACCGTAGCTGATCTGGATTTGTTGTCGGAGGAGGAATATCTGGAGATCCTTGATAACCTGCCCCGCGAGAACCAGATGCTCGAGGATACGGATCCGAATAAGTTCATCGCCAAGATCGGTGCTGAGGCGGTCTATGATTTGCTGGCTCGCCTGGATCTTGATTCTCTTTCTTACGAGTTGCGTCACCGTGCCAGCACGGATAGCTCTCAGCAGCGTAAGAATGAGGCGTTGAAGCGTCTGCAGGTAGTGGAGTCTTTCCGTGCCTCTCGTGGACGTAACAAACCGGAGTGGATGATCATGAAGGTGATCCCTGTCATTCCGCCGGAATTGCGTCCGTTGGTACCGCTGGATGGTGGACGTTTCGCTACGTCAGACCTTAACGATTTGTATCGTCGTGTTATTATCCGTAATAACCGTCTGAAACGATTGATCGATATCAAGGCTCCGGAAGTCATCTTGCGTAATGAGAAACGTATGTTGCAGGAGGCTGTCGACTCTTTGTTCGACAACTCTCGTAAGTCGAGCGCTGTCAAGACCGACGCTAACCGTCCGTTGAAATCCTTGTCGGATAGCTTGAAGGGTAAGCAAGGTCGTTTCCGTCAAAACTTGTTGGGTAAGCGTGTCGACTATTCAGCCCGTTCGGTTATCGTCGTTGGTCCTGAGTTGAAGATGCACGAGTGCGGTTTGCCTAAGAACATGGCGGCCGAGCTTTATAAGCCGTTTATTATCCGTAAGCTGATCGAGCGTGGTATCGTCAAGACCGTTAAGTCGGCGAAGAAGATCGTCGATCGCAAGGAGCCGGTTGTTTGGGATATCCTGGAGTACGTTATGAAGGGTCATCCGGTCCTGTTGAACCGTGCGCCGACTTTGCACCGTCTGGGTATCCAGGCGTTCCAGCCGAAGTTGATCGAGGGTAAGGCTATCCAGTTGCACCCGTTGGCTTGTACGGCATTCAACGCCGATTTCGATGGCGACCAGATGGCGGTTCACTTGCCGTTGGGCAACGAGGCCGTGCTCGAGGCACAAATGTTGATGTTGGCATCTCACAATATCCTGAACCCCGCGAACGGCGCACCGATCACGGTACCTTCTCAGGATATGGTGTTGGGTCTTTATTATATCACCAAGGAGCGTAAGGGTACTTTGGGCGAGAACCTCAAGTTCTATGGTCCGGAGGAGGCGACGATCGCTTACAACGAGAAGAAGGTAGATATTCACGCGCCGATCTTCGTATATGTTGACGATCTCGACGAGAATGGCAATTTGGTGAAGAAGATGACCAAGACGACGATCGGTCGACTTATGGTTAATGAGTATGTTCCCAAGGAGGTTGGTTATATCAATGACGTATTGGGTAAGAAGGCGCTCCGCGATATCATCGGTAAGGTGATCAAGGTTTGCGGTGTGGCTCGTACGGCCCAGTTCCTCGATGATATCAAGAACCTGGGTTATTATATGGCCTTCAAGGGCGGTTTGTCGTTCAATTTGGCCGACGTGCTTATCCCGCCTGAAAAGGATGAGTTGGTTAAGCAAGGTTACGAGGAGGTTGAGCAGATCCTCGCTAACTATAATATGGGTTTCATCACGAACAATGAGCGTTACAACCAGATTATCGATACTTGGACTCACGTCAACAGCCGTTTGTCAAAGATCCTGATCGATCAGCTGACGGCCGATAACGACGGTTTCAACTCTATCTTCATGATGATGGATTCCGGTGCCCGTGGTTCTAAGGAGCAGATTCGTCAGCTCTCCGGTATGCGTGGATTGATGGCGAAGCCGCAGAAGAGTGGTGCCGAGGGCGGACAGATCATCGAGAACCCGATCCTTTCTAACTTTAAGGAGGGCTTGTCAGTGCTGGAGTACTTCATCTCTACGCACGGTGCCCGTAAGGGTTTGGCCGATACGGCGTTGAAGACTGCCGATGCGGGATATTTGACTCGTCGTCTTGTCGACGTTTCTCACGACGTGATCGTCAACGAGGAGGATTGCGGTACGTTGCGCGGTCTGGTATGTACGGAGTTGAAGAACAACGAGGAGGTGATCGCTTCCCTCTACGAGCGTATCTTGGGTCGTGTCTCTGTTCACGACATTATCCACCCGATCACCGGCGAGGTTCTCGTCAAGTCGGGCGAGGAGATCCGCGAGGAGGCGGCGAAGAAGATTCAGGATTCGCCGATCGAGAGTGTCGAGATCCGTTCCGTACTCACCTGCGAGTCGAAGAGGGGCGTTTGCGCGAAATGTTATGGCCGTAACTTGGCTACCAACCGGATGGTACAGAAAGGTGAGGTGGTCGGTGTCATCGCCGCGCAGTCGATCGGTGAGCCGGGTACGCAGTTGACGTTGCGTACGTTCCACGTCGGTGGTATCGCGTCCAACGTCGCTACGGAGAACAGCTTGTCTTGTAAATATGACAACGCGATCCTTGAGATTGAGGAGTTGCGTGCGGTCGATGCCGAGGAGAACGGCAAGAAATTCCAGGTGGTCGTCAGCCGTTTGGCCGAGATGCGTCTGGTAGACCCAAACACGAAGATTGTCCTCATGACACACAATATCCCTTATGGATCCAAGTTGTTCTTCAATAACGGCGATGCCGTGAAGAAGGGCGACGTGATCATCGAGTGGGACCCGTTCAATGCCGTTATCGTATCCGAGGTTTCCGGTAAGATCGAGTTCGAGAGCCTCGTGGAAAACTCTACGTATAAGGTGGAGAGCGACGAGACGACGGGCTTGAAGGAGAAGATCATTATCGAGTCGAAGGATAAGACGAAGGCGCCTGCCGCGCACATCGTCGATGAGGCCGGTAATTACCTCAAGAACTATTCGTTGCCGCTGGGCGCCCATATCGTCAAGGAGAATGGTGACCGGATCAAGGCCGGTGAGGTACTCGTGAAGATCCCGCGCGCCGTGGGTAAGGCGGGTGATATCACCGGTGGTCTGCCTCGTGTCACCGAGTTGTTCGAGGCGCGTAATCCATCCAACCCGGCGGTCGTCGCCGAGATCGATGGCGAGGTGGGCTTCGGCAAGATCAAGCGCGGTAACCGCGAGATCACCGTTACTTCTAAATTGGGTGAGGTCAAGAAATATATGGTGCCGTTGTCAAAGCAGCTGCTTGTCCAGGAGAACGACTATATCCGTGCTGGCATGCCGTTGTCTGATGGCGCGATCACGCCTTCCGATATCCTGGCGATCAAGGGCCCGACGGCGGTACAGGAGTACATCGTCAACGAGGTACAGGATGTCTACCGTCTGCAGGGTGTGAAGATCAACGACAAGCACTTCGAGGTGATTGTCCGCCAGATGATGCGCAAGGTCGAGGTCGTCGATCCGGGAGATACCCGTTTCTTGGAGCAACAGGTAGTCGACAAGCTCGAGGTGATGGACGAGAACGATCGTATCTGGGGTAAGAAGGTGGTTACCGATCCGGGTGACTCACAGACGCTCCAGGCAGGTCAGATCGTTACGGCCCGTAAGCTGCGCGACGAGAACAGTATGCTGAAACGCCGCGACCTGAAACTTGTACAGGTGCGTGACGCGGTTCCCGCGACGGCCAACCAGATCCTGCAGGGTATTACCCGCGCCGCTTTGCAGACAAACAGCTTCATGTCTGCCGCCTCCTTCCAGGAGACGACCAAGGTGCTCAACGAGGCCGCTATCAATGGTAAGGTGGATCGTCTGGAGGGCTTGAAGGAGAACGTGATCTGCGGACACTTGATCCCCGCCGGCACGGGGCAGCGCGAGTTCGACAAGCTCGTCGTCGGCGCCAAGGAGGATTTCGAAAAGATTAACGCCAATCGTAAGAATGTAGTTGATTTTAACGCGATGGATAATTAATTATCCTCGTAAAGGATAAAAGACAAGGGCGGCAAGAATCCCAACTGGGGTTTTTGCCGCCCTTCTTTTGTTTTACGGGTAGGAAATTTACCAGTTTTCACGCGTTAGTATGTGATGGCGTATACATACGTATGTATCGCCTTATGCGAACGTTTATGTATGCTTACACATACGTTCATGGTGGCCATCACATACGTATGCGCGAATCGGATTTCTTTTGCTTCTTACGGAAATTCTATATATTTGCATTTGATACAACATTAAAGTTCAATGAATGACAAAGTAACATATTGGATTGAGATGTCAGACTATGATTTTGACACGGCAAAGGCTATGCTTGAAACCAAGCGTTATCTTTATGTGGCTTTCATGTGTCACCAAACCATAGAGAAGATTCTCAAAGCATATTGGAGTAATGTGTTGGAAGAACCGCCTTTGAAAATTCATAGTTTATCAAGACTTGCGGAAAATAGCGGTTTGGATAAAGACATGTCAGAAGAACAGACTGACTTCATAGACGAACTTGACCCATTGAACATAGAAGCACGTTACCCCTCATATAAGGAGCGATTGATGAAAAGTCTGACCGCTGACCGTTGCAAGGAACTGATTGAACAAACTGATAAGTTAAGAATATGGATAAAGAGCAAGCTATAAAATTGGCACAACGCTATAAAGCGGCAGTCGCGGAACGGTTGCCCATAAAGGCTCTTTACCTTTATGGCTCATACAGCAAAGGCAACCATACAGAAGACAGCGACATTGACATTGCTGTTGTGGTAGAACGCCTGAGCGATGATTATTTTGAAGATACTCCTTTATTGTGGAAACTGAAACGTAAGATCAGCAATCTTATAGAGCCTATTCTACTTACAGAAGACACCAATAATCCTCTATATGCGGATATTCTCAAAACAGGAATACTGATATAAAGATGGAATTCACTCATTGGGATATAGAGGAAAAAGTAAGTGTAGCCACCAAACAATAATCCTCGTAAAGGATAAAAGACAAGGGCGGCAAGAATCCCAACTGGGGTTTTTGCCGCCCTTCTTTTGTTTTACGGGTAGGAAATTTACCAGTTTTCACGCGTTAGTATGTGATGGCGTATACATACGTATGTATCGCCTTATGCGAACGTTTATGTATGCTTACACATACGTTCATGGTGGCCATCACATACGTATGCGCGAATCGGATTCCTTTTGGCGTTCGCGAGGTAAGGCTGGTAAAATATGACGGTGACGGTTGTGACAGGCATTTTGCGAATTTCTACAGTTGTTTGCGGAAAAATAATGAACGTTAAATTTTTAACTATAATTATTTTTTGACAGTTACATATATATTTTGGAAAATATCTGTCACAACCGTCACACTGTCACAACAGAGATTGTTGTAATCCTCTAAATATTTAAATATTATATTGTTGTGGATTATGGTAATGTATTCCCCAAAATGTTGGGTTTTGTCCTTTGACAGTTAAATTGTTTTATCAAAAAAATAGGACAAATCAATTTTTAATGTTTTTAATATTGCTCCCGTATCATCCACGTGCTTTACCGTTTTTTGGATAGCTCTCCTGTATTTTGATGAGATTTTATGTGATGGATCGCTAAAATAATCCCTGATTATTTTGCTATTACATATATATATATATATTTGGGATCAAATCTAAACCTAAATCCAAATGCTTATGAAGAAACAGTTTATAATCTATGTCTCTTTAGCCCTGTTGTCGCTGGCGGCCTGCGTCACCGACTTCACGCCTGAGGTGAAAGGGGTGAGCGGCATCCTGGTGGTGGACGGGACGATCACGGACGGGGAGTCGGTGTTCCGGTTGAGCCGGAGCGTTAGCATCTTGGATACGACACGGGTGGGCGATTGGATCGCCCACGCCGTTATGTGTGTTGAGCGGGAGGATGGCGCGACATTCCCGGCCTCCTATGAGGGCAATGGTTTCTATCGGATCCCGACGGGCGATCTCGATCCCGCTTCCGGATATCGCCTTAACTTCACCATTGATGGCAAGAATTATCAGTCCTCATTCTTGAAACCTATTGAGACTGCCCCAATCGACAGCGTCTCGTGGCAGAAGGCGGGATTGGGGCAGCCGGTAAGCATCCATGTCTCCAGCCGGGCCGGTGCCGATCAGTCGACCTATTATCGTTGGACCTATTTTGAAACGTGGGAGGTGATCACCCCGCTTACGGCGACCGCCGGGTATCTGGACGGGGTTTTCATGATGTTTGATCCGGCGACATCCCATAATACCCGATATTGTTGGGGCAGGGATTCCTCGAAGGCGTTGCTCTTGGAGAATACGGCCTCGCTGGCTGAGAATGTCGTCGTCCGGAAAAAACTTTTTGAGATCCCTTGTAAAGATGAGAAGCTGTCGTACTTGTATCATGTCGAGGTCTTGCAGACGCAATTACGGGAGGAGGCTTACAATTATTTCCGGATATTGCGTGATGAGGTGGAACGTTCGGGAGGTATCTTCGGTCTGGTCATGTCGGCGGGCGACAATGGGAACGTCTATTGTATTTCCGACCCGGATGAGGTGATCATCGGTTATGTGGAGGTCGCGACCACGACGCGGAAATCGCTTTTCATACCGTATAGTTGGGATATCCATGAGAGTTTGCCGGCGGATAAGGCTTATCGTTATTGCCCGTTGTGCTCCAAGAAGGATTATCCGGATTGGCCGTGGTTCGAGTATCCGCACAGCGTTACATATCCCCAATGCGTCGATTGCCGGGCGCATTATAATGCGACGAAGAACCGCCCCGCTTGGTGGCCGAATGATCATTATTGATTAAAATATCGTGAGAATCTGTATGATGGATCGCTAAAATAATTTTAAATTTGGAGGTGAATCTTAATCTGGAAGCTTATGAAGAAACAGCTTATAATCTATGTCTCTTTAGCCCTGTTGTCGTTGGCGGCCTGCGTCACCGACTTCACGCCTGAGGTGAAAGGGGTGAGCGGCATCCTGGTGGTGGACGGGACGATCACGGACGGGGAGTCGGTGTTCCGGTTGAGCCGGAGCGTTAGCATCACGGACGATATCCGTTCCGCGGACACGATCACGAACGCCGAGGTGAGCGTGGAGCGGAGCGACGGGGTGTTCTTCAAGGCCAGCCAGGAGTCGAAGGGCGCATATCGGGCGATCAACGGGGCGCTCGACCCGAACCTGGAATATCGCCTGAACATCTCGCTGGATGGCAAGCATTATCAATCCACCTTCTTGAAACCTTTGATATCCGCCGGGATCGACAGCCTCAGTTTCCGGAAAAAGAATCGCGACGAGCCGGTGACGATCCATGTGTCGAGCCATGCCGGGAAGGATAGCCCGCCTTATTATTGCTGGTCTTACAAGGAGAATTGGGAGATACAATCCCGTTGGTTCGCTAACGCACGTGAGGAGCCGCTCGGATCAAAGAATATCATCTGGCACAACCCTTATACGTCGGAGAATACTTATCATTGTTGGGTGAAGGATTCCTCGAAGGTCTTGTTGGTGGGCACTACCGAGAAGCTGACGGAGAACCGTCTGGCTGAGCATAAGCTGTTCGAGATTCCCGTCTCGGACGAGCGCCTGTCGGTCCTGTATCACGTGGAGGTGTCGCAGATGCAGATCCGCAAGGAGGCTTACGATTATTTCAAGATCCTTCAGGATGAGATTGAGCGGACGGGTAGCTTGTTCAGTCCGGTATTGACGGCTGGCGAGAACGGGAACATTTATAATGTCTCAGATCCGGATGAGTTGGTAATCGGTTATGTGGAGGTGGCTTCCGTAGCGCGTAAAGAGATGTATATATCCGCTGAAGCGGGCCTGTATGTCCCGGAAGAGGATGCTTATCATGACTGTGAGATTTTTTTGGTGAAATCCGGGCAGGTCATTCCATCCGATTTGGTTTGGTATCGTTATCCGGATTCGAAGACTTATCCCAGTTGCGTGGATTGCCGGGCGAAGCCGGGCGCCACGAAGAACCGCCCCGCTTGGTGGCCGAACGAGCATTATTGATTAAAATATCGTGAGAATCCGTGTGATGGATCACTAAAATAATCTTAAATTTGGACATCATCTTAAATTCGGAAGCTTATGAGGAAACAGCTTATGATCATTGTCTCTTTAGCCCTGTTGTTGGCGGCCTGCGTCACCGACTTCACGCCTGAGGTGAAAGGGGTGAGCGGCATCCTGGTGGTGGACGGGACGATCACGGACGGGGAGTCGGTGTTCCGGTTGAGCCGGAGCGTTAGCATCACGGACGATATCCGTTCCGCGGACACGATCACGAACGCCGAGGTGAGCGTGGAGCGGAGCGACGGGGTGTTCTTCAAGGCCAGCCAGGAGTCGAAGGGCGCATATCGGGCGATCAACGGGGCGCTCGACCCGAACCTGGAATATCGCCTGAACATCTCGCTGGATGGCAAGCATTATCAATCCACCTTCTTGAAACCTTTGATATCCGCCGGGATCGACAGCCTCAGCTACCAGAAGAAGGGACGCGAGGATCCGGTGACAATCCACGTCTCAAGCCACGCTGGGGCGGACGATCCACCCTATTACCGCTGGACCTATAAGGAGGATTGGGAGGTGAAGTCGACCCTTTATGCGAATGCTCGGCAAGGCGCGAATGGGCAGATTATCTGGCATAACCCTAATACATCGGAAAATACCTATTATTGTTGGGTGACGGATTCCTCGTCGGTCTTGTTGCTGGGAACGGCCGATAAGCTGGCCGAGAACCGGCTGGTGGCGCATAAGCTGTTCGAGATCCCCTCGTCGGACGAGCGCCTGTCGGTCCTGTATCACGTGGAGGTGTCGCAGATGCAGATCCGCAAGGAGGCGTATGATTACTTTAAGATCCTTCAGGATGAGATCGAGCGGACGGGCAGCATCTTCAGCCCGATCATGTCGGCGGGCGACAACGGGAATATATTTAATGTCTCTGAGCCGGATGAGCTGGTGATCGGCTATGTGGAGGTGGCCACGGTAAGCCACAAAGGCATGTTTCTCTCTTATGATATGAACCTTTACTTGCCTGTAGTGGATGAGGTGGCGTATTGTCGGATTTTCAAGAAAGGAGTCGGAATGGGAAGCGATGAGAGTATGCTTTGGTATCGTTACCCTGAGACGGTGACATTTCCCAGTTGCGTAGATTGCCGCACGAAACCGGGCGCGACGAAGAACCGTCCCGCTTGGTGGCCGAATGATCATTATTGATTAAAATATCGTGAGAATCTGTATGATGGATCGCTAAAATAATTTTAAATTTGGAGGTGAATCTTAATCTGGAAGCTTATGAAGAAACAGCTTATAATCTATGTCTCTTTAGCCCTGTTGTCGTTGGCGGCCTGCGTCACCGACTTCACGCCTGAGGTGAAAGGGGTGAGCGGCATCCTGGTGGTGGACGGGACGATCACGGACGGGGAGTCGGTGTTCCGGTTGAGCCGGAGCGTTAGCATCACGGACGATATCCGTTCCGCGGACACGATCACGAACGCCGAGGTGAGCGTGGAGCGGAGCGACGGGGTGTTCTTCAAGGCCAGCCAGGAGTCGAAGGGCGCATATCGGGCGATCAACGGGGCGCTCGACCCGAACCTGGAATATCGCCTGAACATCTCGCTGGATGGCAAGCATTATCAATCCACCTTCTTGAAACCTTTGATATCCGCCGGGATCGACAGCCTCAGTTTCCGGAAAAAGAATCGCGACGAGCCGGTGACGATCCATGTGTCGAGCCATGCGGGAAAAAACGATCCGCCCTATTATCGCTGGACCTATAAGGAGGATTGGGAGGTGCAGTCTACTTTTTACGCGAACGTGAGGGAGGAGAAAGGTAAACTCATCTGGCATAACCCCAATACATCGGAGAATACCTACCATTGCTGGGTAAGGGACTCATCGAAGGTCTTGTTGCTGGGGACGACGGAAAAGCTGGCCGAGAACCGGCTGGTGGCGCATAAGCTGTTCGAGATCCCCTCGTCGGACGAGCGCCTGTCGGTCCTGTATCACGTGGAGGTGTCGCAGATGCAGATCCGCAAGGAGGCTTACGATTATTTCAAGATCCTTCAGGATGAGATCGAGCGGACGGGCAGTATCTTCAGCCCGATCATGTCGGCGGGCGACAATGGGAATATTTTTAATGTCTCAGATCCGGATGAGCTGGTGATCGGCTATGTGGAGGTGGCCACGGTGAGCCGTGGGAGGATGTTTATTGAGAATGAGGGTGATCTCTATCTTCCGGAGGTGAACCCGTTGGATCGTTGCCCGGTCTTTAATGTGCATGAAGATGCGATGGCGGGCTTGGCTTGGTATAATTATCCGGATACGAAGACCTACCATCGTTGCGTGGATTGCCGGACGAAGCCAGGCGCGACGAAGAACCGCCCCGCTTGGTGGCCGAATGAGCATTATTAGGTGATCGGATCAAAATAAAACTTGGTTAACTTTATGATAAGAGAAAAGAGAACAATCGGATTGGTTGGCGTCCTGCTGTTGGCGTGGGGCGTAGCGAGCGGGCAGGCGGCACCGCCGCCTCCCGACGAGGGTGGCATTGTTTATACGAAGGTGGCGGGCAGTCAGGCCGCGCTTTATACCGGGCGGCAGGAGCCCCGTTATCCGGCCTATTGGGAGGGGCATCCCTATCTGACCACGGATGAGTTCCTGACGGGGACGCTCGCTTTCGATGGCGTGGTTTATCCGGAGGTCTGGATGCGGCTCAACACCCACATCGACGAGCTGGTCGTCCTAACGCCCGACCAGCGGTTGATGATCGTCTTGCCCGCCGACCGGGTGGCATACGCCCGGATGAACGGCATGGAGATCCGTCGGATGGAGCCAATGGGTGAGAAGGGCACGCTCGACGCCGGCTATTATGCCCGGTTGAGGGAAGGAAAATATCCGCTTTGGAAACGGGCCCGGAAATCGACGGAGCGTCGTACGGAAGGGCTGGAGATGATCCATTTCTTTAAGGAGAGCGTCGATTATTACCTGGAGATCGGGGGGCGTTTCGTCGCTGTCAACAGCAAACGGGCCTTGCTTCGTCGGCTCGAGGGGCGGCAAGCCGAGCTGAACAGCTTCATCAAGCGCCAGCAACTGAGTTTTAACAAGGCGAACCGCGAGGCGTCGATCCTGGCGGTCGTGGCCTATTACGAATCCTTAAATCCGTAAATACCATGAGAACCTCCTTCCTCCTTCTATTCTTTTTGGGCGCGACGGTCGCCTGGCCGCTGGCGGCCCAGGAACAGGCGCGGCCTCTTCGTGAGCTGGTCGAGACCGTTGAGCGGCAGACTGGCCTGCGGGTTGTCGGTGATCCCGCCGTGCTGGACTCGACGTTGGTGGCGCCATCGGCTGACGGCACCGATCCCATCCAGGCACTTTCCGAGGCATTGCGCCCCGCCAAACTCTACGTAGTCCGTTACGAGGGCGACCTGATCATCAGTGGCAATCCCGAATTGACCACCACCCTGCCCGACGACTATTTCAATGCCGTCGAGAGCCCGGTCGGGCAGGAGGAGATGGCGAGCGGGCTTACCTTGCCGGGCGAGCGCAAGGCCTCTTCCGAGAACAAGGTCTATGAGGTCGGCTCGCCAACCGCCGGGAGCGAGAAATGGTTGACATTGAGTGGCGTCGTGACCAACTTCAAGACGGGCGAGCCGTTGAGCGGAGTCGCCATCCAGCTGGGCGACGGTCAGGGCGGCACCACGACCGACAAGCTGGGGCATTACTCATTGCGCCTCCCCTCGGGGCGGAACGAGTTGCGGATCACAGCCGTCGGGTTGAAGGACACCCGTCGCCAGTTGATGATGCACGCCTCCGGGCAGCTCGACATCGAGTTGGAGGAACAGGTCTATGAGCTGGATGAGGTGGCGGTTTCCGCCAGCCGGATGGAGAACGTCCGGAGCACGACGTTGGGCGTGACCCGGCTTAAGATGACGGAGATCAAGAATATCCCGACCGCTTTTGGCGAGGCGGATATCCTGAAGGTGGTGATGTCGTTGCCCGGTGTCAAGTCGGTCGGTGAGGTCTCGACCGGATTCAACGTGCGGGGCGGCGCGACCGACCAGAACCTGATCCTCTTCAATGGCGGTACGGTCTATAACCCGACGCACCTGTTCGGCCTCTTCTCCGTCTTCAACCCCGACCTGGTACAAGACATGGAACTTTACAAGAGCAGCATTCCCGCCAAGTTCGGCGGACGTATCTCGTCCGTGCTCGATATCAACACACGGGTTGGCAATAAGGAAGAGTTCAAGGGCTCGGCGAGCATTGGTCTCCTGACCAGCCGCCTGACGCTCGAGGGGCCGTTGTTCGGCAATAAGACCTCCTACATTGTCGGTGCCCGCACCACCTATTCCGACTGGCTGCTGGGGCTCTTGCCCGAGAAGAGCGGCTATAACGACGGCCGGGCGGGCTTTTACGACCTGAACGCCTCGATCGACCACCGTTTCGACGAGAACAACAGCTTGACCGTGAGCGGTTACTTCAGCCACGACCGTTTCAGCTTCGACGATGCCGAGAAGTACGCTTACCAGAACGCCAGTGCCTCGGCACGTTGGGTACATGCCTTCAGTCCCAGCCTGACAGCGATCCTGACGGCGGGCTACGACCATTATAACAACCATACGGAGAACAGCGAGAACCCCGCGACCGCCTACGACCTGGATTTCGGTATCGACCAGTATCATGGCCAGCTCGATTTCGAGTGGCAGGCGCATGAGGCGCACCAGTTGAGCTTTGGCGCCAGCGCTCTCACTTACGGTTTGAACCCGGGCGAGTATTTGGCGAAGGGCGACGCCTCGCTGGTGCTCGACGACCGTTTGCAACGGGAAAAGGCCCTCGAGTCGGCTCTCTACGTAGGCGACAAGTGGGACATCACGCCGGCGCTCTCAGTCGAGGGAGGCGTGCGCTACTCGATGTTCAACGCCATTGGCCCCAGGAGCTTCCGGACCTATGAGCCGGACCGGATGCCGTCGCCCTCTACCGTGCTCGAGGAGCGCGAGGAGACCGGCTTCTACCAGACCTATCACGGGCCGGAGTTCCGCCTCTCGGCACGTTATGAGTTTGCCGACGGCCTGTCGGTCAAGGCGGGCTACAACACGATGCGGCAGAATATCCATAAGCTGTCGAATACCACCGTCATGTCGCCGACCGATACCTGGAAGCTGAGCGACGCCAACATCAAGCCGCAGACCGGCCAGCAGGTGGCACTCGGTATCTACAAGAACTTCGACAACTGGGGACTGGAAACCTCGCTCGAGGGTTATTACAAGACAATGGACAATTACCTCGACTATCGTAATGGCGCCAACCTCGTGATGAACCATTATATAGAGACCGACGTGGTGCCGACCGTCGGCCGGGCCTATGGCGTGGAGCTGATGGTCCGTAAGCCCGAGGGAAAGCTCAACGGATGGGTCAGCTACACCTACTCGCGCACCCTGCTCCGCCAGGAGGACCCGCGGATCGCCAAGCCGGTGAATGGCGGTGATTGGTATCCGGCGGACTATGACAAGCCGCACGACCTGAAGATCGTAGCCAATTATAAGTTTACGCAGCGTTTCAGTGTCTCCGTCAACTGCGATTACAGCACGGGGCGGCCCGTCTCCATCCCGGTCAGCAAGTACAGCTATTCCGGTGGCGAGTTCGTCTATTTCTCGGAGCGGAACCAATACCGCATCCCCGACTATTTCCGTCTGGACCTCTCGCTCAACCTGGAGCCGAGCCATCACCTGACACTCTTGACGCACAGTACCTTCCAATTGGGACTGTATAATGTCACGGGGCGCGACAACGCCTATTCGGTCTATTACATCGCCGAAGAGGGAAAGCTGAAGGGCTATAAGCTGGCCATCTTCGGCGTGCCCATTCCCTATATTTCTTACAACATTAAATTCTGAGAGGATTATGAGAAGCCTAAGATATACGATCGTAATGATGGCCTGCGGAGCGTTGCTGGCCGGCCACCTGTCCGCTATCGGGCCGCGTGAGCGGGTTTACGCTCAGACGGACAAGCCGGTGTATTTGGCGGGCGAGCTGCTTTGGACAAAATTGGTGGTCACCGACGCGGCGGGCTTGCCCGTCTCGTTAAGCAAAGTGGGTTATGTGGAACTGCTCGACGCGACCACAGCCCAAGTCCAGGCCCGTGTTAACCTGGTAGAGGGTGTCGGCGAGGCTTGTCTTGAGCTGCCTGCGATGCTGCCCACCGGTTATTATCGCCTGGTGGCCTATACCCGTCAGGCACGCAACGAGGGCGAGGCCGCCTATTTCCATACGACGATCGGAGTGGTGAATACCTTCCGCAAGGACGGATCGGTTCCGACCGATACGACACTTTGGGCGACCGCTACATCCGATGGGGCTGATGGCATTACCCTTCGCCTCGACAAGAATACCTTCGGTCGTCGTGAGCAAGGCGAGGTGTTATTGGAAGGTTTACCGGCCGACCTGCGTACGTTGAGCCTCTCTATCGCCGGACGTAGTGCGCTTCCCGTCCCCGGAAGAACGGATCTGTCGGCATGGCACTCGGGCCTGTCCGCCCGGGCCGACCTGCCCTTGAACGGAACTTTCCTGCCCGAATATGAGGGACCGATCATTGAGGGCAAGCTGATCGATACCCGGACGGGTGAGGCGGTCACAACCCCCGGCGTACAGACCTTGTTGGGCTTCGTGGGTGAGGAAACCCGGGTGTTTGGCGGACAACAGCAGGCCGACCATGGTTTGGTACTCTTCCTGACCAAGCGGATCGACGGCTCGGGCGAGGTCGCCGTTACCACTTATGATCCCCTGGCGCTGGGCACGGGCACGGGATCGCCCTATCGGGTGGATATCGAGTCGCCCTTTGCCCTTCATCCCGAGACGGAGATGCCACGGATCAAGCTGAACAGCGCCTGGCGTGATGAGCTGGAGCGGCGGCATGTCGGTCTGCAGGTGACACGGGCTCTCAATGCCCGTCAGCTCGGCCATGCGGAGCGGGCGTTGCCCCATTTCCGGTGGGCTCCCGACAAGTCCTACCTACTCGACGAGTACAAGCGTTTCCCGACCATGGGCGAGACGGTTTTCGAGTTTGTCGAGTCGGTCTCTTTCCGCAAGCGTGACGGGAAGCAGACACTCTTCATCCTGCTGAACGACCTCTCGAACGGCGCGCTCCAGATGAATCCGCCACTCGTGTTGCTGGATGGCATCCCTATTGTTGACCATCAGTTGGTTTATGACTATGATCCGGCCCTGGTGAAGCGGATCGATGTCTATCGTGATCGTTACAGCTTCGGGGGGCAATCTTTTGAGGGTATTTTCTCGATCACGACCAAGCAGGGGCACTATCCATCTTTGCGTCTCACGGAACCGTCGCAATTGTTCGATTACGAGGGGACACAACCCCGTCGTCTTTTCTGGGCGCCCGACTATGCGGATGAGGCGGCACGGGCCGGTCGCCTGCCCGACTATCGGCACACGTTGCTTTGGCTGCCCGAAGTGCCGACTGATGGCGGATCGTCGGTACGGGTTCCTTTCTCCACCTCCGACCTGCGTGGCACGTATGAGGTGGTGGTCGAGGGTTTCACCCGTTCCGGACAGGTGGTTTATGGGCGAGTCGCCTTTCGGGTGGAATAGCTTTTTTTTCGGTTTGTGCCGCCCAAAATTATTCGTACATTTGGGCATTAATTGCAATTTAAAATATCATGAGAAAAATTTTATGGGGCCTTTTGGCCTCCTTGTTGGTGATGGGAGAGGTAATGGCAAGCGGTATAGGTGATCGTTTGCGGGTGATGACCTATAATATCCGCATGGATAATCCGGGAGATGGTGACAACCAATGGAAGTTCCGTAAGGATCTGGCGGCTGAGATGGTTAAGTTTCATGAGGTGGATATCTTTGGCGCCCAAGAGGTATTGCATCACCAGTTGACCGACCTGTTGGATCGTTTGCCTGAGTTCGCTTACGTAGGCGTTGGGCGCGAGGATGGTAAGACGAAAGGCGAGTATGCTCCGATCTTCTATAGGAAAGACCGTTTTTCAGTGGAAAAGAGTGGTAATTTCTGGCTGGCCGAGGATATGAACGCCGTTGGCAAGAAGGGATGGGATGCCGCTTGCGAGCGTGTGGCTACTTGGGCCATCCTGAAGGACAAGAATACGGGTAAGCGCCTGTTCTTCCTGAATACCCATTTGGATCATATGGGAAAGGTTGCCCGTCATGAGGGTGCTCTTCTTGTTATTGATCAGGCAACAAAGCTTTCGGAAGGTTTGCCCGTGATCGTTACAGGCGACTTTAACGCGACTCCGGATGACGAGCCCATCCAGGTTTTGGTCAACAAGTCCGATGAGCGTCATTTGACCCATACACGTGATCTGGCCGAGTTGAAGTATGGCCCGGAGTGGACATTCCATGATTACGGACGTATCCCGATGAATGAGCGGGCCTGGATCGATTATATTTTCGTGAAAGGCAATTTCAAGGTTTATTCCAATGGTGTGATCACCGATACGCTCAACCATCTTTATCCATCGGATCATTGCCCGGTTATGAGCGTGATTGAGATTTTGTAATGTTTTGGGCGTTTAAAACTTGGTAAGCCCAATAAAAGGTGTATCTTTGCGAACGAAATTAAAAAAACAGTAAATTCATAAAAACATGGAAAACGAAAAACAAACGAATAACAACGAGATTCAGATTGAGTTGACAGATGAGATGGCTCAGGGTACATACGCTAACTTGGCAGTGATCTCTCACTCAGCTTCAGAGTTCATCCTTGATTTCATCCGTGTCGTTCCCGGCGCGCCGAAGGCAAAAGTTAAGAGCCGTGTGATCCTGACTCCGGATAACGCACAACGCCTGCTTTTTGCCCTGCAAGATAATATCAAGAAATTTGGTGAGCAATTGAAGGCCGCTCAAAACAATAGCAAGACAGCTAACTTTGAGGATTTCGCCCCGAAGGGTGAGGCTTAATTCGAGCCGATATTTATACATTAGTGGCTTGCCCAAGTTTACGTTCGCGAACGTATTCTTGGGCAAGTCTTTTTTAGGGGGATAACAGTGCGTTCCGGATTACACTGCAGTGAAATTCCAAATACACTGCAGTGTAATTCAAATTGGACTGTTGTAGAAGGGAAAAGGTAAGAAAGGAATATGGATTAAATTATTTAAGTAGTACTTCATCCGCCATTTAAGATATACTTCATCCGTCAGAGAAGATATCTTCTTTCGCTATTGAAGTCATATTATGTGAGGAGGTGGGAATACTAAGAATAGGGATAACAAAAAAGAGAACGGTATTTTGCCGTTCTCTTTTTTGTTATCTCTCTCTATTATGGAATAATTCAATCTACCAGATGATGGCTTTTGAATACCTTATGGATTGTCTCTAACGCGTAATCCAATTGCTCTTTCTTGTGTGTCGCCATCAATGAGAAACGGATCAGGGTGTCCTCTGAAGCAACCGCAGGAGCAACCACCGGATTAACGAAGATGCCAGCCTCGAACAATTCCTTAACGATCAAGAATGTCAAGTCGTTGTCGCGGATGAACAAGGGGATGATCGGCGTTGAGGTGTTACCGATCTCACAACCCATCTGACGGAAACCATCAAGCGCGTAGTGCGTCAAGTCCCACAAGTGCTGAATACGCTCCGGCTCGGTCAACATGATGTCGAGCGCCGCGTTTGCGGCAGCTGTAGCCGCCGGCGTGTTGCTGGCACTGAAGATATAAGAACGCGAGTGGTGACGCAGGTAGTTGATAACAGACTCGTCGGAAGCGATAAAACCACCGATTGAGGCAAATGACTTACTGAAAGTACCCATGATCAGGTCCACGTCGTCCGTAACGCCGAAGTGGTTACAAGTACCCCGGCCATGATCGCCAAAGACACCGATACCATGCGCCTCGTCAACCATGACGCTAGCGTTGTATTTCTTGGCCAAAGCACAAATCTCCGGTAATTTAGCGACATCACCTTCCATGCTGAATACGCCGTCGATTACGATCAGCTTCACCTTGTCGGGCTCGCATTTTTGGAGCTGCTTCTCGAGCGACTCCATATCGTTGTGCTTGTATTTCAATTTTGTGGAGAAGGAGAGACGATGGCCCTCGATAATGGAGGCGTGATCCAATTCGTCCCAAAGAATGTAATCCTCACGGCCGGTGACGCATGATACGACACCCAAGTTCACCTGGAATCCGGTTGAATAAACAATCGCGTCTTCCTTGCCGACAAACTCTGCCAGACGTTTCTCAAGTTGGATGTGCAAATCGAGTGTTCCGTTCAGGAAACGCGATCCGGCACAGCCTGTTCCGTACTTTTTGATCGCTTCGATCGCCGCCTCTTTCACTTTCGGGTGGTTGGTCAAGCCCAAATAGGCATTGGAACCAAACATCAGGACTTTTTTCCCATTGATAACGACTTCCGTGTCTTGGTCGCTTTGGATTTCCCGGAAATAGGGATAGATACCCATTGCCATGGCCCGCTGAGGCGCGTCATATTTCGCTAATTTCTCTTGTAAAAGTTTCATGTTATTAAAAACAGAGAATATTGTACTAAATCTTCAAATCAGTAATTTGGAACACGACAATTATCAGTCGCTTAAAATTCAAGCGCGAAAGTAATAAAAAAATCATTTCTTATCGTTGAATCGCTTTAAAAGTTTATTTAAAGCATTAAATTTGCCATTTATTTAAGAGAAAAGATTCCTAAAACAAGATTCTTGCATGAATATTCAGGCGATAATAAACCCGATCTCGGGTGTTGGGTCGAAACGGAAGATACCCAATATGTTGAGAAAGGTTTGTGAAGAGAAGGGAGATGAGCTAAATATCGCTTTTACCCGTTATCCCGGTCACGCGAGCGAATTGACCCAGCAGGCTGTCCAGGATGGGGCGGCCGTGATTATCGCGGTTGGTGGCGACGGGACGGTCAATGAGGTGGCCCGGTCGATGATCCATACGGACGCTATTTTGGGTATTATTCCCAAGGGATCGGGGAATGGCCTGGCGCGAGACCTGCATATCCCAATGGAGTTGAGGCGGGCGATTGATGTGCTGAAAGGCGGACATCTTTCCACAATCGATTGCTGTCGGGCGAACGGGCGTGTTTTCTTCTGTACCTGTGGCGTTGGGTTTGATGCCGCGGTGAGCCAGAAGTTCGCCAAGCAAAAACGTCGTGGCTCATTGACTTACCTGCGTAATACGATCGAGGAGTATCTGAGTTATAAGCCGGAGCCGTATGAGCTGTTGGTGGATAACCAGACGATCAAGGAGAAGGCTTTCCTGGTGGCATGCGCTAACGCGACCCAGTATGGGAATAACGCTTTCATAGCGCCGCAGGCGAATATCTCGGACGGGAAGATGGATGTCACGATCTTATCGCCGTTCACGCCTTTGGATATCGCGCCTTTGGCGATCCAGTTGTTTACCAAACAGATCGACCGTAACAGCAAGATCAAGACGATGAAGGCGGGTCAAGTGACGATCATTCGCCAAAAGCCGGGCGTAATGCACCTGGATGGCGAGCCGATCTTGGCGGATAGTCGCATCGATATTACCATCGAGCCTAAAGCCTTACGGGTATTGACACCCGAGGTGGTCTCATTCACGGAGGAGGTACGTAACCTGTTTGATCAGGCAAGCCGCTTTTTTGACAAACGGTTACCTTATATTTTCCGGTAAATTGTATTTATAGCCAGCGGATGTAAAACTCTCGGATCAGGTTCACGAAAGGTTCCGTGTAATGATGGTCTTTATTCTCGATCACGAGCCTGTCGTAGACCGGATGAAGGGTTGGCATGGGCGACAATTCGGCGAGAAGCCGTTTCGGATTGCCTCCTTCTACAGGGACGACCTCTGTCAGCCGGTGGAGATAGAGATCCTTTTCCTGGCTGAGCGCTTTCAGGCGGTTCAGTTGGTCGAAAGGCAAGATCAGCGCGAGTTGTCCTTCGGGATTGAGCAACCGTTTGCCATGTGTTAACAGGCTGTCGAGCGAAAGCGTGTCCGTATGACGTGCCAGGTTACGTTTGTCGTTTGGGCATTTCAGGGAATCGACAAAATAGGGTGGATTCGTGACGATCCGGTCATATCCGCCCTGTTGTCCGGGTAGGAAATCCTCTAGGCCCGTGTGCAAGATGTATATGCGGTTGGCGAACGGCGAGCGTTGTACGTTCTCGGTCGCTTGCAGGCAGGCGTCGCCATCGACATCGATCGCGTCGATCGTCGCTTCGGTTCTTTGGGCTGCCATGAGGGCGATCAGTCCGGTGCCGGTTCCGATATCCAGGATCCGGTTGGCGTTGTCGATATTGGCCCAGGCGCCGACAAGGACACCGTCCGTGCCGACTTTCATGGCGCATTTGTCGTGATAAACCGTGAATCGCTGGAATTGAAAATAGGGATTTGCCATATTCATTAATTGTATAGACGCGAAAATAATTAATATTGATTGAAAATAGTGTATCTTTGGCACAGTTATTGTACTGCCATTAACTCATGCATGATTAGTATGTAATAAAGGATTATGAAAAATAAGACGAAATTATTTAGCCAGAGACTGGATGATATAAACAACAATGTCGGTATCGTAATGCCAATCTTGACAGAATGTGACAGTGACGAGGACTTCTCCGAGGGATTGGAGAAGGTCGGAGAGGAACTGTCTATTTTGGCATTACGAAATATGGTCCTGTTTCCGGGAACAGCTTTGCCTGTGCTGATCGGACGTTCGAAATCGATGCGTCTCGTGAAGGAGGCGATGCATAAGAAAAGCCTTGTCGGTGTGGTTTGCCAACGCGACGTCGATATAGAGGATCCCGGGATGGAGGATTTGTATCCGGTGGGTGTTGTGGGCGAGATTGTCCGTATCCTGGAGATGCCTGATGAGATGACAACCATCATCTTGCAGGGTAAGCGGCGTTTCCGCTTGAACGAATTGACCGAGACAGAACCTTACCTGAAAGGACGTATCGAATTGATGGAAGACAAGAAACCGGACAAGGGTGATCGTGAATTCGAGGCGTTGATCTCAACGATTAAGGACTTGACGATAAAATTGCTGGGAGCCTCCATGGAGCCTCCTCGCGACTTGGTCATGTCGATCCGGAACAATAAGAATAATGTATATACTGTCAATTTCTCTTGTAGTAATATTCCGGTGAATGCCTTGGAGAAACAGCAACTCTTGGAGATCGATGATATGAAGGAGCGGGCCTATCGGCTTTTGTTCCTCTTGAATCGGGAGTATCAGTTGGTGGAGTTGAAGGCGGCTATCCAGATGAAGACGCACGAGGATATTGACCAGCAGCAGAAAGAGTATTTCCTGCAACAGCAGATCAAGACGATCCAGGAGGAGCTGGGCGGAAATATCAATGAGCAGGAGATCCAGTCGCTGCGTGAGAAGGCGGCTACCAAGAAGTGGTCAGCCGAGGTAGCGGCGATTTTCGAGAAGGAGGTGAAACGTCTTGAGCGGGTTCATCCCCAATCGCCCGATTATTCCGTGCAGGCGCAATATGTGCAAACCATCGTCAACCTGCCATGGAACGAATACAGTAAGGATAACTTCAACTTGAATCATGCGCAAAAGGTGCTCGACCGCGACCATTACGGCCTGGAGAAGGTGAAGGAGCGTATCATCGAGCATCTGGCCGTATTGAAGCTGAAGGGCGACATGAAATCGCCGATTATCTGCCTTTACGGTCCTCCGGGCGTGGGTAAGACCTCTTTGGGGCGCTCGGTTGCCGAGGCGTTGAACCGTAAGTACGTGCGTGTCTCGCTGGGTGGTCTTCATGATGAGGCGGAGATCCGTGGGCATCGTCGGACCTATATTGGGGCTATGCCCGGTCGGGTAATCCAGAATATCCAGAAAGCGGGTACTTCGAATCCGGTCTTCGTCCTTGATGAGATCGATAAGATTACGAATGATTTCAAGGGAGATCCGGCGGCTGCACTGCTCGAGGTCCTGGATCCGGAGCAGAACAACGCTTTCCATGATAATTACCTGGATATCGATTATGATTTGAGCAAGGTCCTTTTCCTGGCGACGGCAAATAACCTGAATACCATTTCACAACCTCTGTTGGACCGTATGGAACTGATCGAGGTGAGTGGTTATATTCTGGAGGAGAAGGTGGAGATCGCCGCCAAGCATCTTGTGCCGAAAGAGCTTGAGGCTCACGGAATCGGGAAAGGCAAGGTTAAATTCCCGAAGAAGACCCTGCAGGCGATCGTCGAGTCGTATACCCGTGAGAGCGGCGTGCGTGAGCTTGACAAGAAAATCGCGAAGATCATGCGTAAGCTGGCCCGCAAGATCGCCATGGGTGAGGATGTGCCCGCTTCGATCAAGCCTGAGGACCTGTATGAGTATCTCGGTCCGGTGGAGTACACACGGGATAAGTACCAGGGTAATGAGTATGCCGGTGTGGTAACAGGCCTGGCATGGACTGCGGTCGGTGGTGAGATCCTGTTCGTCGAGTCGAGCTTGAGTAAAGGTAAGGGAGCGAAGTTGACACTTACCGGTAATTTGGGCGACGTGATGAAGGAGTCGGCGATGTTGGCGTTGGAATATATTCATGCCCATGCGGCTTTGTTCGATATCCCGGAGGAGATGTTCGAGAATTGGAATGTTCATATCCACGTACCGGAAGGGGCTATCCCTAAAGATGGACCAAGTGCTGGCGTAACGATGGTAACCTCTCTAGTTTCCGCTTTTACCCGTCGTAAGGTTAAGGCCAATCTGGCCATGACGGGCGAGATTACTTTGCGGGGCAAGGTGTTGCCTGTCGGTGGTATCAAGGAGAAGATCTTGGCAGCCAAACGGGCGGGAATCAAGGAGCTGATCCTCTGCTCGGAGAATAAGAAGGATATTGACGAGATTAAGCCGGAATATTTGAAAGGGCTGGAGTTCCATTATGTGACGGATATCCGGGAGGTGGTCGAGTTGGCCTTATTGAAGGAGAAGGTAGACTGACCAGAGTAAAATAGGAATTTAGGTGACGGGACTTTATCAAGGTTATTGATAAGGTCCCGTTTTTTATGTGGATTTTAGTCGGCCATGAAAAAAAATGAGGAGGCTATGCAGCGTTCGGGGCTTCTCTGACATCAATATTAATGTGATTCGAATAGATAATTGTAAGTTAACTGAAAAAAGATTCATATTATGAAATGGTATTTGAAGAATTTGCGCGCCTGGGCGATAGCCTCAGTAAGCATGGTGAGTTTGGCGATGAGTTTGACATCTTGTTTGGATGATGACGATGATGACGCGTATTATTTGTCTATCCCTAATGCGTTGGTGACGGTTAAGCCGACAGCCGATAACGCTTTCTATCTGCAACTGGACGACAGCACGACGCTGTTTGCCACGAATATGTCTAATTCTCCGTTCGGCGAGAAGGAGGTCCGTGCCCTGACCAATTTCGAGGTGGTGAACGAGCCTGCGAACGGTTATAATAAGGCAGTTCATATCAATTGGATCGACAGTATCCTGACGAAATCCATCGCGCCCGATATGGGTTTGAAGAATGATTCGATCTATGGAACGAACGAGGTGGAGATCATCAACGATTGGGTGACGATCGCTGAGGATGGTTACCTGACCCTGCGTTTCCGGACAATGAACGCCTATCCGGGCGCCAAGCATTTTGTCAACCTGTTGATGTCGAAAGACCCGGAGCAACCTTATGAGGTGGAGTTTCGTCACAACGCCTTTGGCGACAATTACGGTCCGATGGCGGATGGTCTGGTGGCATTCAAGCTGGATAGCCTGCCTGATACGAACGGTGAGACGGTGAAGTTGAAACTGAAATGGCGTTCATTCAGTGGTGACAAGTCAGCCGAGTTTGATTATTGTACTCGCAAGTCTACGCCGGCAAAGGCCGCTATTGCGGAAGAGAAGAGCTCTTTGAACCTGAATTAAGGCATTCGTTGCCGATTGCTGACACGATAGGACGTGTAGCCCTTCACATACGTATATGTCTGGTGATATATACGTTCGTGAAGGCTTACACGTCCTATTGTGTTTTTATCCAAGTCCGTATGTGCTAGATGAGGAAGGTGTCGCCGGTCGCGAACAGGTGTAGCTGGGGCAGTTCGTGAAGGAGTTGCCGCTTGGCCTGGTCGCCAGTGCAGTGGCCGGTGTAGATCTCCAGTTGGGGATAATGCGCCCGGATAGCCTCTGAGAAATAGCGGGTCTCGTCGATGGTCTGTTCGCTGTCGACGAAATGGAGTCCGCCGATAAAAACGGCCACCTTTTCCTTGCCGGTAAAGGCGCGGCAGGATTCGATGATGTTCAGGGCGCCACCATGCGAGCAGGCGGAGAGGATCACGAGACCTTGTTCGCTTTTGATCGCCAACGCCAGCTCGTGGCTGAAGTCGTCCGGCATCTCGCCTTGGTTGGTTCCCTTGACCAGGAAGCGGTTGCCCTCCGGTTTGGGGTGACGGGTGGATTGGTTGCGGACGGCCGCGATCTCGTCGGAGAGCCATTGGCTTCCGGGCAGGAACCGGAAGCGGTCGCCGTATAGGGCCTTGAGGCTTTCCGGCGTGCTGATGTCGCGGCGTGCTCCACGGCGGTAGGAATAATAGCGGGCATCGAACAGGCCTTGGGCCAGATAAACCGGTGTTTGCGGAAAATGGCTGAGGAAGGCCTCGAGCCCTCCGGTGTGGTCGGCATGGCCATGCGAGAGGAAGGCGTAGTCGATGGTCGACAGGTCGATGCCCAGCAGGCGGGCGTTCTCCATGAAACGGGCGGAGGCGCCCATGTCGTAGAGGATGCGCTGGTGGGCGGTCTCGACCAGGAGAGAGAGACCGTGCTCCGGGAGCAGGGAAGCGTTGTCGCGGGCGGGAGAGTTATCAACCAATACGGTAACGCGGATGGTGTGGTTCATAGGTCGTTGTTCTTTAGGATTCCAGAAAATAAGGCCCCGTCGCGGACATGAGGCGTGAGCGGCGGGGCCTGTTATCTTTATTTAAGCTGGTCGATCTCGTCGAGCCAGAGGGTGGCCATGGCGTCGCTCGGCATGCGCCAGTCGCCTCGGGGCGAGAGGGTGATGGTGCCGACCTTCGGGCCGTCGGGCAGGCAGCTGCGCTTGAACTGTTGCTGGAAGAACCGGCGGAAGAAGGTGCGCAGCCAGTGGTGGATGGTCGCCGTGTCGTAGCTGTCGCCGAACGCCTTCCGGGCCAGGAAATAGATCTTCGCCGGGCTCGCACCGAAACGGAGGAAGTGGTAGAGGAAGAAGTCGTGCAGCTCGTAGGGGCCGACCAGGTCTTCCGTCTTCTGGCGGATGTTGCCCTGCTCGTCGGCGGGGATCAGCTCCGGGCTGATGGGCGTGTCGACAATGTCGAGCAGCGTCGTCTTCGAGCGCTCGTCGACCTTGTGGTTGGCGACCCATTCCACGAGATATTTCACCAGTGTCTTGGGGATGCTGCCGTTCACGCCATACATCGACATGTGGTCGCCGTTGTAGGTCGCCCAGCCGAGCGCCAGCTCCGAGAGGTCGCCCGTACCGATCACGAGCCCGTTCGCCTGGTTCGCCACGTCCATCAGGATCTGGGTCCGCTCGCGGGCCTGGCTGTTCTCGTAGGTGACGTCGTGGTTGTCCGGGTCATGCTGGATATCCTTGAAATGCTGGAGGCAGGCCTCTTTGATGGAGATCTCGCGCAGCGTGGCGCCCAGCGAGCGGATCAGGCTGACGGCGTTGTTGTAGGTGCGGCCTGTCGTGCCGAAGCCGGGCATCGTGATGCCGATGATCCGCTCGCGCGGGATCTGGAGCGCGTCGAAGGTCATGGCCGTCACCAGAAGCGCCAACGTCGAGTCGAGCCCGCCCGAGATGCCCACGACGGCCGTCTGGGCATGGGTATGGACCAGGCGCTTGGCCAGGCCCGCCACCTGGATCTGGAAGATCTCCTCGCATCGCTCGGCGAGCGCGTCGCCCGACGGGGTGAAGGGGTGCGGGTCGATCCGGCGGGTCAGCTCGAGCGGCCGGTTGGGCAGGTGGAACTGGACGGTCGTCCCGTAGTCCATGCGATAGTTCGAGCAGCCTTGCATGAAACTGGTGTTCACCCGCCGGTCGTTCTGCAGGTTTTGCAGGTCGATCTCGCTGATGACCAGCTGCTCGCGCATCGTGAAACGCGGCGATTCGCTGAGGATGATGCCGTTCTCGGCGATGATGCCGTTGCCGGCGAAGACCAGGTCGGTGCTCGATTCGCCGAAGCCCGCCGAGGCGTAGATGTAGCCGGCGACGCATCGGCCCGACTGCTGGGCGATGAGCGACCGCAGGTAATGGTGCTTGCCGATCAGCTCGTTGCTGGCCGACAGGTTGAAGATGAGGTTGGCGCCCAGCAGGGCCAGCTCGGAGCTGGGCGGGATGGGCACCCACAGGTCCTCGCAGATCTCGATGCCGACGCGGGCCTCGCCGGCCTCGAGGATCAGGTAGCCGTCCAGCGGCACCTCGCGCCCGCCGATCGTGATCATCGACTGTTGCAGGCTCGCGGCCGGCGTGAACCAGCGCTCCTCCTGGAACTCCTTGTAGGCGGGCAGGTAGCTCTTGGGCACCACCCCGAGGATCTCGCCCTTCTGGAAGGCGACGGCGGCGTTGACCAGCTGGCTGCCGGCCACCAGCGGGCAGCCGACGATGATCAGCGGGTCGAGGCCGGCGGTGCGGCCCACCAGCTCGATGAGCGCCCGCTCGGCCTCGCGCAGCAGGATCTCGTGCGAGAAGAGGTCCATGCAGGTATAGGCCGTCACCGCCAGCTCGGGGAAGGCGATGACCTGTACCCCTCTCTTGTCGGCCTCGCGGGCCATCTTCTCGATCTCTTGGGTATTGTAAAAGCAGTCGGCCACCCGCACGTTGGGGACGGCCGCCGCGACTTTGATAAATCCGTAATTCATGTCTTGACTGTTTATGTTGATGCCGCCAAAGTTAAGGATTATTATCGGGATTCGCCGTATCCCGGGGTATAATCCCATCTTGTCCGTACGCCTTTCTTGGGTGGCTCTTCCGCGTGCCGCTATCTTATGACTAAAGCAGTCTTGTTGGCTATCGCATTCTGGTATTCTATAACCAATATAGTTATATTGGCTATCGCATTCTGGTATTCTATAACCAATATAGTTATATCGGCTATCGCATTCTGGTATTTTATAACCAATATAGCTATATCAGCTATCACATTCTGATATTTTATAACTAATATAGTTATATCGGCTATAAGAAGCCAACCCTTAATTCCCGGTCAGCCCGGCGGCAAAAAAGGGAGAGGTACGCCTCGCGGCCATCTCTCCCCCGAACACAAAACAATCAACAAAAACTTATGTCTGATCGAGCTTAACGTATAAATAATAACTCCCTGTATTTTGGTAATGTCCACATCTGGTCGTCGACCACCAGCTCCAGCTTGTCGATGTGGTAGCGGATCGCCTCCATCATCGGCACGATCTGGTCGTGGTAGGCGATGGCCTTCTCGCGCTCGCTCCCGATCTTGTTGGCCACCTTGCGGGCGTTGATCATCTCGTCGACCTTCTCCTTGATGAAGATGGTGCGGTTGGCGATATCCTCGATGATCTCCATGTTTTTCGACGAGAGATGAGCGGCCTTGTCCGCCGGGAAGAGATCGCGCATCTTGTAGACGTTGTCGATCAACTCCGACTGGTATTTCGTGGCGATCGGGATGATGTGGTTCATGGCCAGGTCGCCCAGTACGCGGGCCTCGATCTGGATCTTTTTCGTGTACATCTCCCACTTGACCTCGTTGCGCGCCTCGAGCTCCTTGCGGGTCATGACGCCGGTGGCCTCGAACATCCGGACGCTCGAGTCGCTCAGGTAGGCGTCGAAGATGAGGGGCACGCTGGTCTCGCAGTCGAGGCCACGGCGAGCCGCCTCCGCCTTCCACTCGTCGCTGTAGCCGTTGCCGTCGAAGTGGATCGCCTTGCAGCTCTTGATCTCCTCGCGGAGCGTCTCGACGATGGCGGCGAACTTCTCCTGCCCGCCGGCGATCCGGGCGTCGGTCGCCTGCTTGAAGAGGGTGAGCTGCTCGGCCACGGCGGCGTTGAGCACCAGCATGGCGGCCGCGCAATTGGCCGACGACCCGACGGCACGGAACTCGAAGCGGTTGCCGGTGAAGGCGAAAGGCGAGGTCCGGTTGCGGTCCGTGTTGTCGATCAGCAACTCGGGGATGCGGGCGATATCGAGCTTCATGCCCTGCTTGCCGGCGAGGACGAAACTCTCTGCGTCGCTGTGCTCCAGATGATCGAGCACTTGCGAGAGCTGGGCGCCCAGGAAGCTGGAGATGATGGCTGGGGGCGCCTCGTTGGCGCCAAGGCGGTGCGCGTTGGTCGCGCTCGAGATACTGGCCTTCAGCAGGGCGTTGTGCGTATAGACGGCCTTCAGCACGTTGACGATGAAGGTGACGAAGCGGAGGTTATCCTCGGGTGTCTTGCCGGGACCCATCAGCAGGATGCCGGTGTCGGTACCGAGCGACCAGTTGTTGTGCTTGCCCGAGCCGTTGACCCCCTTGAAGGGCTTCTCGTGCAGCAGGACACGGAAGCCGTGCTTGCGCGAGATCTTCCGCATCAGGGCCATGATAAGCAGGTTGTGGTCGTTGGCCAGGTTACACTCCTCATAGATGGGCGCGAGCTCGAACTGGTTGGGCGCGACCTCGTTGTGGCGGGTCTTGAGCGGGATGCCCAGGCGGAGCGCCTCGATCTCCAGCTCTTTCATGAACTCGAGGACGCGGGTCGGGATGGCACCGAAGTAGTGATCCTCGAGCTGCTGGTTTTTCGAGCTCTCATGCCCCATCAGCGTGCGGCCCGTCATCAGGAGATCCGGACGCGCGGCATACAGCCCCTCGTCGACCAGGAAATATTCCTGCTCCCAACCCAGATAGGCATAAACCTTCTTGACATCGGGGTTGAAGTAGTGGCAAACATCGACCGCGGCCTTGTTTACCGCCTCGAGCGCTTTCAGGAGCGGCGCCTTGTAGTCGAGCGACTCGCCCGTATAGGCGATGAAGATGGTCGGGATACAGAGCGTATCGCCGATGATGAAGGCCGGAGAGGAGGGATCCCAGGCGGAATAGCCGCGCGCCTCGAACGTGTTGCGGATACCGCCGTTAGGGAAGCTCGAGGCGTCGGGCTCCTGCTGGATCAGCAGCTTGCCGTCGAATTCCTCAATGACGCCGCCCTTGCCATCGTGCTCGACGAAGGCGTCGTGCTTCTCTGCCGTGCCCTCTGTCAAGGGATGGAACCAGTGCGTATAGTGCGTCGCGCCTTTCTCGAGGGCCCATTTCTTCATGCCGGCGGCGACGGCGTCGGCCGTTTCCCTGTCGAGGGGTGAGCCATTATCGATCGAGTCGACCAGACGCTCGAACGCTTTGCCAGGAAGATACTTGAACATCTTCTCGCGGTTAAAGACCAACTCGCCGAAATATTCGGACGGCCTTTTCTCAGGAGCGGGTATCTCGACCGCTTTTTTCTCGAAGGCCGACTCAACAACCCGAAATCTTAATTTTGCCATAATACCTTTATTTATAATGGTTCGTTGAATGGATTTATTGTTCTCGTCCGGTTATCTGCCCATCCATCGCCGGATGCGCTCGACGCCCTCGACCGTATCGTCGCGGTCGCCAAAGGCGGTAAGCCGCAAATAACCTTCGCCACTTGGCCCGAAACCGACGCCTGGCGTCCCGACAACCCGTGCCTCGTAGAGCAGCTTGTCGAAGAATTTCCAGGAGTTCAGTCCGTTGGGCGCCTTGACCCACAGGTAGGGCGCGTTGTCGCCGCCATAGACGGTGAGGCCACTCTTTGTCAGCCCCTCTTTCATGATCCGGGCGTTGGTCATGTAATAGTCGATAGTTGCCTTGATCTGCGCCTTGCCCTCGGGTGTGTAGATCGCCTCGGCACCCCGTTGGGTGATGTAGCTCGTACCGTTGAACTTGGTGCATTGCCTGCGGTTCCAGAGTTTGTTGAGGAAAGCTTTCCGCCCGTCGAGCGTGTAGCCCTCCAATTCTTTTGGGACGATGGTGTAGCCACACCTTACGCCCGTGAAGCCAGCCGTCTTGGAGAAGCTCCGGAATTCGATCGCCACCTTCTTGGCTCCCTTGATCTCGTAGATGGAATGGGGAATGGCGGGATCCTGGATGTAGGCCTCATACGCGGAGTCGTACATGATGATCGCGTCGTTCGCCAAGGCGTAGTTGACCCATTTCTTGAGCTCCTCCTTGCTGAGGGTCGTTCCGGTCGGGTTATTTGGATAGCAAAGGTAGATGATGTCGACGCGGCGGCTGGGCAGGCTCGGGATGAAGTTGTTCTCGGCCGTGCAGGGGATATAGACGATATCGCTCCAACGGTCGTCGACCAGTGTGCCCGTACGTCCGCTCATGACATTCGCGTCGATATAGACCGGATAGACCGGATCGGTGACGCCGATACTGTTGTCGTGCCGGAGGATATCACCGATGTTGCCGCAATCGCTCTTGGCGCCATCGCTGATAAAGACCTCGCCCGGCTCGATCGTGACGCCCCGGCTGGCATAGTCGTGTTTTATAATCGTGTCTATTAGGAATGAATATCCTTGCTCTGGCCCGTAGCCGTGGAAAGTTTCCTTGTGGGCCATCTCGTCAACGGCCTTGTGCATTGCCTCGATAACGGCTGGGGCCAGAGGCTGGGTGACATCGCCGATGCCCATCCGGATGATCTTCTCCTTGGGGTGGGTTACCTTGAAGGTGTTGACCTTTTTCGCGATGTCCGAGAATAAGTAGCTGTTTTGTAGTTTTAGGAAATGTTCGTTGATTAATGCCATATTGTTAATTGTTTTATGTGTTGTTGCTTTTTCATATCTCGATGGTTCCCTCAAAAACATTGACCGCCTCGCCGGTCATCAGGACGGCTTCACCTTCCCATTCAATCGTTAGTGGCCCGCCGTCCATGATCACTCGTGTTTTCGGTTCGGCCTTGCCGTGCAGGATACTCGCCACGGCGGTAGCACAGGCGCCCGTACCGCAGGCTTGCGTGATGCCGGATCCCCGTTCCCAGACCCGCATCCGGATTTCTGTTGGACTCAGGATCTGTGCGAACTCGACGTTTACCCGATCCGGAAAAGCGGGATGATGCTCGATCGCCGGTCCGATAGTGGGAAGATCTATCGTCGAGAGATCGTCGACGAGAATGACAAAATGGGGATTGCCCATCGAGAGGGAAGTGCCCGTGAAAGGGCCATAAGCGGTTTCTATACTCAAGTTTGTATCGATAATTTTCGGTTTCCCCATATTAACAGTTACCGTGTCGACTTTGTTGGTGTCGTTGACGTGTAACCTCAATTTCTTGATGCCCGACAAGGTATCGAGCGTAATCTCTTTCTTGTTTGTCAGTCCCTTATCGTAAACAAATTTGCCGATGCATCGGGAGGCGTTGCCACACATCCGGGCTTCCGAACCATCGGCGTTGAAGATGCGCATGCCGAAATCCGCCTTGTCGGACGGGCAGATCAAAACTAACCCGTCGGAACCGATTCCCGTATGGGGCTTGCTCCATCGGATGGCGATTTGTTCCGGTTTTTCGATGGCGCTTCGGGTCGTGTCCACGTAAATGTAGTCGTTGCCTGCGCCATGCATTTTTGAAAAGGGAATAAGTCTTGTCATTTTAATGCGTATTTTTTGATTATGCTTTCTTTTTGTCTTATCGATATGCAAATATATTGCTATTTTGTAATAATTGATACAAACTTATTCCTAATGTTTGCTATAATCTTGGTTTGTGTGATTTGTGTTAGTAATATTGGGTTATTTGTGATAATTTATCATGTGATTTGCTGTTTTATGCTTTAAATTGAAATATGGCTATTGGGGCTTTTCGTTTTGTCGCTTGTAAGTAAAGGAGCGTTTATAATATAAAAAGGAACCGCGGGCGTGATGGAATTTCCCATTCTCACGCCCGCGGTTCCTTTTAAGATCGTATGAATCGTATTCTTTACTTAACCTGTTTGAAGGCCTTGCCCAACATATCAATGATATCGCTGGCGATAAGACTCTCTTCGGATTGGTAGATGGCGGCCAGATCGCCTGCCGTGCCGTGGATGAAAACACCCATGACCGCGGCCGTTTCCGGCTCGTAACCTTGAGCAAGCAGGCCAAGGATAATACCGGTCAGGACATCGCCACTGCCGGCAGTCGCCATACCTGGGTTGCCGCAGCTGTTAAAGTAGATGTTGCCGGCCGTGGTGCAAATGGCGGTATAGGCGCCTTTCAGGACGACAATCAGGTGATTCTCGACAGCGAAGGCTTTCGCTTTCATCAGGCGCTCGTAACCCGAGGCGCTTTCGCCGGCGATACGGTCGAACTCTTTTGGGTGCGGTGTCAGGATGCTTCGCTCAGGGATTCGGCTGATTAACGACTTGTTGGTTGCCAACAGGTTGATAGCGTCGGCATCGATTACCATCGGTTTACTGTTCGTCTGTAGGATCCGCTCGATGGCCGCTCCCGATTCCATATGCTGTCCCATGCCCGGTCCGACACCGATGGCATTGTAAGGACTGAGTTCCGGGACAGAAGAGAAGAAATCGACATTCGTATCGAAGCTGAGCATCGCCTCCGGGAAATTGGTTTGGAAAACACCTTCGCCTCGTTGGGGAATATGGACGGTCAGCAGACCGGCGCCGCTTCGGAGGCAAGCTTTTGCCGCCAGGATCGCTGCGCCCATCTTGCCTTTGCTGCCGGCGATCAGTAACGCGTGCCCGAATGTCCCTTTATGGGCGAACCGGTCTCGTGGCTGGATGACATACGAGATGTCCTCTTCCGTTACCATCGTATATGGTGTCTCGGTCCTTTCGATCACGTCGGGGTGCAGTCCGATCTCAAGCGTTTTCCATTCGCCGACATAGGGTGCGTTCTCCGCCAGGAAGAAGGCCAGCTTCGGGAACTCGAAGGTAAGGGTGAGGTTCGCCTTGACGATCGCCTCCCGGTCGTTGCCCCGGTTGTCCTCTCCGAAAAGACCGGAAGGTATGTCGATAGAGACGACATGAGCGTCCGATTTATTGATATAGTCGACAACGGCGGCGAATCCACCTGTCAGCGGACGGTTCAGCCCTGAGCCGAAAAGTCCGTCGATCACGATGTCGTGTTCCGTCAGTATGGGTGGCGTGAAATCCTCGATCACCTCCGTGAATTCAACTCGGTCCATAAGAAGCAGGCGGCGTTTGTTGGCCTCGCAGTCGGGTGAGAGATGTTCCGTAGGGTTGAACAGGTAAGTTTCTACCCGATAGGATTCCTCCGTCAGCAGTCGGGCGATGGCCAAAGCGTCAGCGCCATTGTTGCCCTGTCCGGCGAAGATGATGATGCGGGTTTGCTTGGAGTAGCGTCGGCAAAACTCGTGCATGAATTGCGTGGCGGCCCGTTCGACCAGGTCGATCGAGCTGATCGGCTCATGCTGGATGGTGTATTGGTCCAGCGTCTTGACTTTATCTGTCGTGAATATCTTTAGCATAATGTTCAATCGAAAAAGTTTGTATTTATGGGGGCAAATGTACACGCAAAATTCCATTTTATGAAAAAAAAGCGGTGTTTCCGGTCGTTGCCGTCGCCCCGAAAGTTTTTGGGGCGGTGTTTCCGGTCGTTGCCGTCGCTCCAAAAGTTTTTGGGGCGGTGTTTCTGGTCGTTGCCGTCGCTCCAAAAGTTTTTGGGGCATCGTTTCCGGTCGTCGTCGGCGCTCCAAAAGTTTTTGGGGCGGTGTTTCCGGTCCGTGGCCTCCGCAGCCTTGCCCTTTGCCAAAAAAATCGTATTTTCGCGACGAGTTATTCTTAAGGATTAATTAAAGAGAGATTCATGGAAACCATCCAGGTAAAGGACAAATGTTTCGAGTTGTATATCCCTGACGGGGAGATCCAGCGGCGTGTGGCCGAGGTGGCGGCGCGGATCAAGGCCGACATGGCTGGCGAGCGTCCCCTGCTGGTCGGCATCCTGACGGGCGCCTATATGTTCGCGGCCGACTTGAGCCGGGCGTTGGACGGCGAGTATGAGATGACTTTTGCCCGTTATTCCTCCTACGCCGGGATGAGCTCGACGGGGCAGTTGGTCGAGGTGATGCCGATCCAGGTTGATATCAAGGACCGGATCGTGATCCTGGTGGAAGACGTGATCGACTCGGGATTAACGATGAGCCTGGTGCGGGCCCGCTGTCTTGAGTTGGGCGCTCGTGAGGTCCGCCTGGCGACGATGCTGTTCAAACCGGCGGCATTGCGGGCCGATCTGACACCCGATTATGTCTGTTTCGAGATCCCTAACGATTTCGTGGTGGGGCATGGCCTCGATTACGATGAGTTTGGGCGGGCTTATAAGGATATTTATCGATTGAAGGTTTAATTCATTATTAAATATACGAGAGAGAAAAATTATGTTGAACATTGTGATTTTTGGTGCTCCCGGTTCAGGAAAGGGAACACAGAGCGAATTGATTATTAAGGAGTATGGCGTAGATCATATCTCGACTGGCGACGTTTTGCGTGCCGAGATGAAGGCTGAGAGCGAGTTGGGCAAGATCGCCAAGGATTATATCGAGAAAGGCCAATTGGTTCCTGATGAGTTGATCGTCAATATGTTGGCTAAGGTTCTCGACAGCAAGAAGAACTCTAAGGGTGTGATCTTCGATGGTTTCCCACGTACGATCCCGCAGGCAAAGGCCTTGAAGAAGATGCTGAACGAGCGTGGTACGGACGTCTCGGTCATGCTGAACTTGCAGGTAGACGAGGATGAGCTGATCAAGCGTCTGTTGGAGCGTGGTAAGGTATCTGGCCGTTCTGACGATAACTTGGAGACGATCAAGTCGCGCCTTGAGGTTTATCACACGCAGACAGCTCCTTTGGCCGACTATTATATCGGTGAGGGCAAGCACGTGGCCATCAAGGGCATGGGTACGATCGACGAGATCTTTGGCCGTATCAAGGAGGCAATCAATAACGTAAAATAAGCGTCTTATCGCATGAGGACGCGCCGGGTCGGGCTTTCGTGGTCTTTATGGAAGGCGATCGGGGCGCGTCCTTTTCATTTTTAATTGGAGAAAACAGAATTGAAATAACATGGCAGAATCGAATTTTGTGGATTACGTCAAGATCTATTGCCGCTCGGGAAAGGGTGGTCGCGGATCTTCTCATTTCCGTCGCGAGAAATATATACCGAAAGGTGGCCCGGATGGTGGCGACGGTGGCCGGGGTGGCCATATCTTCCTGCGTGGCAACCGGAATTATTGGACCCTGCTCCATTTGAAATATGAGCGTCATATCATGGCGACCAATGGCGGTCATGGTGGCGCCAAGCGAAGCACCGGCAAGGATGGCGAGGATCGCACGATCGAGGTGCCATGCGGAACGGTTGTTTACGACGCCGAGACGGGTGAGTTCATTTGCGACGTGACCGAGGACGGGCAGGTGGTCACGCTGCTGAAAGGTGGCCGTGGCGGTTTGGGCAATTGCCATTTCAAGACCGCGACCAACCAGGCGCCCCGTTATTCGCAACCGGGTGAGCCGGCGCAAGAGCGGATGGTTATTCTCCAGTTGAAGCTTTTGGCGGATGTTGGCCTGGTGGGTTTCCCGAACGCTGGTAAGTCGACTTTGCTTTCTGTCGTCTCGGCGGCCAAGCCGAAGATCGCCAATTATCCCTTCACGACGCTTGAGCCTAATCTGGGTATCGTCAGTTACCGCGACAACCGTTCATTCGTGATGGCGGATATCCCCGGAATTATTGAGGGCGCCAGCGAGGGTAAGGGATTGGGTTTGCGTTTCTTGAGGCATATCGAGCGCAACTCGTTACTGCTTTTCATGATTCCGGCGGATTCGGATGATATCCGTAAGGAATATGAGATCCTGAATAATGAGCTGGTAAAATACAATCCCGAGTTGCTGGACAAGGGGCGTGTTCTGGCGATTACCAAGAGTGATATGCTCGACGATGAGTTACGGGAAGCATTGGCGGAAGAGCTGCCTGAGGGCGTGCCCGCGTTGTTTATCTCGTCGGTGGCTATGCAGGGTATCACGGAACTGAAGGATCTTTTGTGGAAAGAGTTGAATAAGGAGACATTCCATGAGGTTGAGCGGATCGTACACAAGAATATTGATGTCAGTACGCTGGTGTTCGACGATGACGAAGATTTTGTCGTGCCGCTTGATGATGAGGATGATGACGAAGAGTATGAGGAATACGAGGAATATTGGGACGATGAGGAGGATGCTCCTGCAAAATAGTTCGGTCGAGGTGTCGCGGTATCCGGGGTTAAGCCGGTTCGGCGACATTTCTCATTTTGTGACCTCTCGTGCGGGAGGCGTGAGTGAGGGAAACTACGCGTCCATGAACCTGGGTCTTTATTCGGGTGATAGCCGGGAAAGGGTTGATGAGAATATCTGCCGGTTGATGACGGGGCTTGGCCTGGAACCCGAGCGCTTGTTGTTGCCGCGTCAGGTGCATGGTTGCCGGGTCGCGGTGGTTGACAGGACGTTTACCCAGCTTTCTGGTGTGGAAAGGGAGGCCCGTTTGGAGGGGTTTGATGCCTTGATCACGGCCGATCCCGGTGTGTGCGTCGCGGTGGCGACCGCCGATTGCGTGCCTGTCCTTCTTTATGCCGCCGATAAACGGGTCGTGGCCGCGGTACATGCCGGTTGGCGTGGTACGGTCTCGCGGATCGCCGAGTTGACACTCCAACGGATGGTGGACGAGTTTGGTTGCGATCCGCGGCAGGTCTGGGCGGCGATTGGCCCCTCGATCAGTCCGTCCGCCTTCGAGGTCGGCGAGGAGGTGGTCGACGCTTTCCATGACGCGGGTTTCGATCTTTCCCGATTGTTGCTTCGTGATCCGGATTCGGGTAAGGGGCACATTGATTTGTGGGAGGCAAATCGGATGTCGTTGACCGGTGCCGGTCTGGACGGCGATCACATCGAGTTGGCGGGGATCTGTACCTATGAGCGTTTTAGCGATTATTTCTCCGCTCGCCGTTTGGGGATCCAGAGCGGACGTTTCCTGTCGGGTATCTATATTAACGAGGCGGTTCTTCCTTAGGTTGTCGGAATCCTTTTTGAAGGAAACTCCAGTCCGGTCCGAAGAAAACTCCAGTCCTTTCCGAAAGAAACTCCAGTCCTGTTCGGAAAGGATTCGCTTTTTTTTAAGTGCTTTATACACGTGCGTATGTGTCGCCTTTCATGTACGTACGTGTCGGCCGATATGAACGCTCGTGTCGGGTGACACATACGTATGCGTGCGCCGACACGTACTATTGTGTTTAATTCCTGTCGAAAAATCATTCATTATAGGATAAATCCCCGTAATTTTGGTCCCACAAAAAGTAACAGTTATTGAGAATAGATATGAGAACGATTACGATATCAGATGAGATTAATCAGGCTTGTCCCGATTTACGTGTTTTGGCGATTGCCTGCCGGGTAAAGAACAGCGAACCGGATGCGGCGTTGTGGCAAGAGATAGAAGAGGAGGAGCGCCGTGTACGCTCGTCGGTCCGGATGGAGGAAATCAACAAATGGCTTCCAATTCAGGCGACTCGCCAGGCTTATAAGCGATTGGGAAAGGATCCGAATCGTTATCGTCCCTCGTCGGAGGCCTTACGGCGCCGGATCGTTAAGGAGATGCCCCTGTATCGCATCGATACATTGGTGGACTTGATCAACCTGGTCTCTATCCGGAGCGGTTATTCGATCGGAGGGTTCGATGCGGACAAGATAGATGGTGACCTTTGCTTGGGTGTCGGTCGTGAGGCGGAGGTGTATCATGGTATTGGCCGTGGCGAGTTGAATATTGCCGGTTTGCCCGTCTATCGCGACCGGCAGGGTGGTATTGGTACGCCGACCAGTGATGAGGAGCGCACGAAAATCGGCTTGTCGACCACGGCCCTGTTAATGATCATCAACGGCTATTCCGGGATGGAAGGTTTGATTGAGGCTGGTGAATACGCCGCCGGTTTGTTGAGGCGTTATGCGTCAGCTGAGTGTGTGGAGGCGGAATTGATCGCTTACGGACAGCGGGAAAAAATGGTTTTATAGCCGTTTTTATCCGTTCAGGCCTTTTTTTTGTCAAAGAACCCGTTGGGTTGGATAAAAAAATCCGTTTTTCTTTTGTTTTAAATCCCTTATGGTTACTTTTGCCACAGTTTAATATAAAAGAGTAAAAATATGATTGAATTAATTGGAAACAATGCCGGTCTCGTTTGGCACGCCTTGAACGAGAATGGGCAAATGAGCGTCAAAAACTTGAAGAAAGCCACCAAGATCAAAGCCGAAAAAGACGTTTACGCGGCTTTAGGCTGGTTAGCGAAAGAGGGCAAATTGGTTTTTGCGGAAGAGAAGGGCGAGATTCTCGTCTCTTTGCTTTGATTACCCGTAAAGAGGGGAAGAGGTTGAAGGCTGTTCGATTCGGTTGGACGGCCTTTTATTTTGCCTTTTCGGAAAAAATGTGAGGCTTAATATTTGCCCGATTCAATTCTTAATCTTATTTTTGTGTAGAATTTGGTATGAAATGACCGAGGATCAAAATAGATTATTGGCTGTTTTTGAGGTGAGGGTTCGAGATTTAATCGCTTTGTGTGAGCGGCAGAAACGAGAAATCGACGAGCTTAATGGTCTGTTGAGAACACGTGACGAAGAATTGAGGATAGCCAAGGAGACGATCGGATCGTTGAATGCCAAGTGTGATAACTTGTTGATGGCACGTGTCTTTTCCACGAACGAGGAGGAAATGAAGAATGTCAAGCTCAGGTTGTCGAGATTGGTGCGGGAAGTAGATAAGTGCATTGCGTTGTTGAACGAGTAAATTGTGAAATGCAATGGACGATAAGTTTTTAATAAATATAGAAATAGCAGGGACTAAATATCCCCTTACGATAAATCGTCAGGAAGAGGAGGTCGTACGTGCCGCCGCGGCACAGATTAACAGTAAGATCCTTCAATACCGACAATATTTTAACAGTGAGGTGAATATTAAGGATTTGTTGGCGATGGTCGCCTTTCAGCTCTCGTTGACGAACTTGAAGCTGGAGAAAAGGAATGACACGGCGCCTTTCATGGACGCTATCGAGCGGTTGAAAGAAGAAGTGGAAGTTTGCTTGGGCCAATAAGGCTGGAATCTTGATATTTTCGCAGATTATTTTCCGCACCCCGCGTATGGGAATCCATACGTTTGAGGTGCTTTTTTTGTTTTTATGTATATATAAATTATTAGTTAAATGGGAATGTATATAATTATAGCGGTTGTCGCTCTTCTGGTTGGCGGTTTGCTCGCTTGGCTAGGGATGCGTTTCCTCCTGAAGTCTAAGTATGAGGCTGTGCTGAAAGAGGCCGAGAAGGAGGCTGAAGTGATCAAGAAAAACAAGATGCTGGAGGTGAAGGAGAAGTTTATTCACCTGAAGGCGGATTTGGAGAAACAGGTTTCGCAGCGTAATGCCAAGATCCAGTCGGTCGAGACAAAGCTCAAGCAGCGTGAGATCTCGATGAACCAGCGTCAGGAGGAACTCCAGCGCAAGAACAACGAGGTGGATATCGTGAAGGAGAACCTGGCGAACCAGTTGGAGTTGGTTGAGAAGAAAAAACAGGAACTGGATAAGTTGCACCAGAAGGAAATCGAGCATCTGGAGACGATTTCCGGCTTGTCGGCCGAGGAGGCGAAAGAGCGCCTGATCGAGTCGTTGAAGGATGAGGCGAAGACAGAGGCTGCCTCTTACATCAATGAGATCATTGAGGAGGCGAAGATGACGGCCAATAAGGAGGCTAAGAAAATCGTGGTCCAGTCCATTCAAAGGGTAGCGACTGAGACAGCGATCGAGAACTCGATCACGGTCTTCCATATTGAATCGGATGAGATCAAGGGACGTATCATTGGTCGTGAGGGACGTAATATCCGTGCCTTGGAAGCGGCGACTGGTATTGAGATCGTCGTTGACGATACGCCAGAGGCGATTGTCTTGTCAGGCTTTGATCCTGTCCGTCGTGAGATCGCCCGTTTGGCGCTTCACCAGTTGGTACAGGATGGCCGTATCCACCCTGCCCGTATTGAGGAGGTCGTAACGAAAGTTCGCAAGCAGGTTGAGGATGAGATTGTTGAGACAGGTAAGCGGACGGTGATCGATTTGGGTGTGCATGGTTTGCATCCGGAATTGGTCCGTTTGATCGGAAAGATGAAATATCGTTCTTCTTATGGCCAGAACTTGTTGCAGCACGCCCGCGAGACGGCGAACCTCTGCGCGATCATGGCTTCCGAGTTGGGCTTGAACCCGAAAAAGGCGAAACGTGCCGGATTGTTGCATGACATAGGTAAGGTGCCCGATGACGAGCCCGAATTGCCACACGCTATTCTGGGTATGAAGTTGTGCGAGAAATACAAGGAGAAACCAGATATCTGCAATGCGGTGGGCGCTCACCACGATGAGGTGGAGATGCAAACCCTGTTGGCGCCGATCGTTCAGGTTTGCGATGCGATTTCAGGCGCACGTCCTGGTGCCCGTCGTGAGATCGTTGAGGCTTATATCAAGCGTTTGAACGACTTGGAGCAGTTGGCGATGTCTTATCCGGGAGTGGTTAAGACCTACGCTATCCAGGCTGGCCGTGAGTTGCGTGTGATTGTCGGTGCTGATAAGATCGACGATAAGGCAACCGAGAGCCTCTCGAACGAGATCGCCAAGAAGATCCAGGATGAGATGACTTATCCGGGCCAGGTTAAGATTACGGTGATCCGTGAGACACGTGCCGTAAGCTACGCGAAGTAATAGAGTGTTTCGCCATTTGTTTGGCGAAGGTATATGAGGATTTCCCGAAAGAGGAATGCCCTTGGAACAAATGAGTTCCGGTGGCGTCTCTTTCGGGAAATCTTGTTATGGGGTGAATGTCAGACGAGTGTGGCGGCGATTAGTGCGCATGTTGAATGTGACAAATCTTTTTTGTACCTTCGCGGCCGAAATCCAATCAATATTTAGAGGTAGAATATGATAACAGTCAGCAATCTGGATGTCCAGTTCGGGAAAAGGATCCTGTTCCAGGACGTGAACATGAAGTTTACGCCGGGTAATTGTTACGGAATCATTGGCGCTAACGGTGCCGGTAAGTCAACTTTTTTGCGGGTAATCAGCAAGCAGCTGGATCCGACACGAGGCAGTGTCACTTTAGGACCGGGCGAGCGCCTGTCTGTCTTGAGCCAGGACCACTTCGCTTTTGATGAGTATACGGTCATGGACACGGTCTTGATGGGACATTCGGTCTTGTGGGAGATCATGAGCGAGAAGAACGCCCTCTACGCTAAGCCTGATTTCAGTGACGAGGATGGTATCCGTGTTTCGGAGCTGGAGGAGAAGTTTGCCGAGATGGAGGGATGGAACGCCGAGAGCGATGCCGCCAGCCTGTTGAGTGGTTTGGGTATTCCGGAGGAGATCCATTACAGCATGATGAAGGACCTGAGCGGTAAGCAGAAAGTGCGTGTCCTTTTGGCGCGTGCGCTTTATGGTCAGCCGGATAACCTGTTGTTGGATGAGCCGACGAACGACCTCGACTTGGAAACGGTTTCTTGGTTGGAGAACTATCTCTCTAATTTTGAGCATACGGTATTGGTCGTAAGTCACGACCGTCACTTCTTGGACTCGGTTTGTACACACACGGTGGATATTGATTTCGGAAAGCTTCAGATGTTTGCCGGTAACTATAGCTTCTGGTATGAGTCCAGCCAGTTGGCTCTCCGTCAGCAACAACAGCAGAACAAGAAGGCTGAGGAGAAGAAGAAGGAGTTGGAGGAGTTTATCCGTCGTTTCAGCGCCAACGTAGCGAAGTCAAAGCAGACCACGAGCCGTAAGAAGATGTTGGAGAAGCTGAATATTGAGGAGATTAAACCCTCTTCTCGCCGTTATCCGGGTATCTTGTTTACGCCCAACCGTGAGCCGGGTAACCAGATTTTGGAGGTAAAGGGATTGACGAAGAGTATCGATGGCAAGATCCTGTTCCAGGATTTGAATTTCAATGTGGAGAAGGATGATAAGATTGTTTTCATCAGCCGTGATCCACGTGCGATGACCGCGCTCTTCCAGATTATCAATGGAGAGGAGAAACCCGACGCCGGTTCTTATCAGTGGGGGCAGACAATCACGACAACCTATTTGCCGCTTGATAACTCGAAATATTTCAATACGGATTACAACTTGATCGAGTGGTTGACACAGTTCTCGCCCGATACCAACGAGGTCTTCCTGAAAGGCTTCTTGGGACGTATGCTTTTCTCGGGTGAGGAGCTTCTGAAGAAGGTTAGCGTCCTTTCGGGAGGTGAGAAGATGCGTTGCATGATCTCCCGGATGATGTTGACGGATGCCAATGTCCTGATCCTCGATACGCCGACCAACCACTTGGATCTGGAGTCGATCCAGGCATTCAACAATACGTTGAAGACATTTAAGGGTAACATCCTCTTCTCGAGCCACGACCACGAGTTCATTCAGACGGTCGCAAATCGGGTGATCGAGTTGACCCCGAATGGCATTATCGATAAGATGATGGAATACGACGATTATATTACTGATCCGTTGGTGGCTGCCCAACGTGAGAAACTTTATGCCAAGGCCTGATAGAGTTTGAGACGGTCACGGTTCATAATAGCCCTTTTTCTGGCTTGGTTGCCGGTATTTGTCCTGCAGAGGCCACTTTTTATGCTTTACCAGGGCGCCTTGGCGAAAGGCTACTCGTTAGTGGACTTTTGCCAGGTGGCTTGGCATGGGCTGAAGCTGGACTTGACCGTCGCTGGTTATTTGACCGCCGTCCCGTTGTTGTTGAGCCTTGTGTCCGTATGGCTTCCTGGACGCTGGCTGGGGCGGGTCTTGAATGTTTACCTGGCTGTTGTAAGTCTATTGGTCGGGGCGCTTTTCGTGGTGGACCTGATCCTTTATGGCTTCTGGGGCTTCCGGTTGGATGCGACACTTTTCTTTTATATGGAATCGCCCGCTGACGCTTTGGCGAGTGTATCACTTCCTTTTGTGCTTGTCGGATTGGCGGTCTTGTTCGCTTATGGGATTGCGGTTTATGGCTGGTTTCGTTGGTCGCTCGTGCCCCGTGCGCCCTCAAGTCCGGAACGTCGTCGTTGGTTGTCCTCTGTAGTTCTGGTACTTTTGGGAGGACTGATGTTTATCGCTATTCGGGGCGGCGTGACTACTTCGACTGCAAATGTCGGGATGGTCTATTATAGTCAGGACCAATTCCTGAACCATTCCGCTATTAATCCCTGTTTCAGCCTGTTTTCTTCATTAAGTAAGCAACAGGATTTCGCCAGCCAGTTTGATTTCTTTCTCGAAGATAAGCGGCAAGAATTGGCGTCGGATTTGACCCGGCCGTTTGAGGTGGCGTCAGGTGATACGATTCCCCGATTGTTGAGAACCAATCGTCCTAACATCCTGTTGATTTTGTTGGAGAGTTTTTCAGCGAACGCGATTGAGGTCTTAGGCGGTACGCCGGGTGTCACGCCTTGTTTAAACCGTTTGAGCGAGGAGGGTATCCTTTTTACCAATATGTATGCCAACTCGTTCAGGACTGATCGTGGATTGGTATCCGTCTTGAATGGTTATTTGGCGCAGCCGACCACTTCGATCATGAAATATCCGGCAAAGAGCCAGTCTTTGCCCTCATTGGCGAAAAGTCTGGGTGAGGTTGGTTATACCGCCGATATGCTCTATGGTGGTGACATCAATTTCACCAACATGAGAAGTTTCTTCTTCAGTTCCGGTTATACCCGAATCACGTGTGATCAGGATTTTCCGCTCTCAAGCCGTTTGAGCAAGTGGGGAGCGAACGATGACGTGACTTTCCGCCATTTGTTGGAGGATTTGTCCGCACGCCCTGTTGATGGCGCGCCGTGGCTGACTACCTTTTTGACCTTGAGCAGTCATGAGCCGTTTGAGGTGCCTTATCATCGCTTATCGGATCCTTATCTGAATTCAGTCGCGTTTACCGATAGTTGCTTGGGTGCGTTTATCGATGATCTGAAAGAGTTACCGGTTTGGAAGAATACATTGGTGATTCTTGTTTCGGATCATGGCTACTGTTATCCGGAGAATTTGACCAATTATGAGCCTCGCCGTTATCATATTCCGATGTTATGGTTGGGCGGCGCGGTGGCGGCTCCGCGAAAAGTGGAAACCTTTGCTTGCCAGACCGATCTGGCGGCTACTTTATTGGGACAACTGGGGCTTCCGGTTGATCGTTTTACTTTCAGTAAGAATATATTCTCGCCATCAGAGCCTCATTTTGCCTTTTATACCTATAATAATGGGTTTGGCATAATTGATACGACGGGCTATTCCGCTTTTGATAACGAGGCGGGCCGTGTGTTATCGACAAAGGCTTCTCCGGCGGGTGAGGCCCTTCGCGTGGATAAGGGCAAAGCTTTGTTACAGACCTTATACGATGATTTGGGAAGCCGATAAGCCGGCTTGGTCCCGAACAAGAGGCCTCAATAATATCTTTTATTTGATTTTTAAATGCTATTAGGAAATTAATCGCTAATTTTGTGCTCTAAAACATTAACGTAACATATTATCAAAGATGGCTGCGACTAAAAAAATTAAGAGAGCGTTAGTCTCTGTCTTTCACAAAGAGGGATTGGATGAGATTTTGAGAAAACTTCATGAGGAAGGTGTTAGTTTCGTGTCAACTGGTGGCACTCAATCGTTTATAGAATCTTTAGGTATCCCTTGCGACGCTGTCGAGGATTTGACGGGTTATCCTTCTATATTGGGTGGTCGCGTTAAGACTTTGCATCCGAAAGTGTTTGGTGGCATCTTGGCTCGTCGTGAGAACGAGGGTGACCAGGCCCAGCTGTCGGAATATGAAATTCCTGAGATTGATTTGGTGATTGTCGACCTGTATCCGTTTGAGGAGACTGTAGCCTCTGGCGCTGATGAGCAGGCGATTATCGAGAAGATTGATATAGGCGGTATCTCGTTGATCCGTGCGGCCGCCAAGAATTTCAAGGATGTGGTGATTGTTGCCTCAAAAGCACAATACGCTCCTTTGATGAATTTGTTGAATGAGAAGGGCGCTGAGACGACATTAGAGGATCGTAAATGGTTCGCTAAGGAGGCATTCGCCGTTTCTTCCGGCTATGATTCAGCTATTTTCAACTATTTCGACGATCGTGCGGGTTCGCATTTCCGTGCGACGGTTGATGAGCCGATGCACTTGCGTTATGGTGAGAATCCTCATCAGGCGGCTAAGTTCTATGGCAAGTTCAATGATATGTTCGAGCAGGTTCATGGTAAGGAGATCTCCTATAACAACTTGCTTGATGTTGACGCTGCTGTGAACTTGATCGACGAGTTCGATGAGTTGACTTTCGCTATCCTGAAACATAATAACGCTTGTGGTATCGCTTCTCGTGGTAATATCCTGGAGGCATGGAAAGAGGCCTTGGCTGGTGATCCGGTTTCCGCTTTTGGTGGAATCTTGGTTACGAACGGAACGATCAACGCGGAGGCAGCGGAAGAGATCAACAAGATTTTCTTCGAGGTTATTATCGCTCCGGCCTACGAGCCTGAGGCGTTGGCTATTCTTGAGCAAAAGAAGAACCGTATTATCTTGGTTCGTAAGGAGTGCAAGACTTGCCCGATGCAGTTCCGCTCATTGTTGAATGGCGTATTGATGCAACAGAAAGACTTGAGTATCCAGAGCGAGGCTGATTTGGAGCCGATGACCGTAAAACGTCCGACCGCTCCGGAAATTGAGGATTTGTTGTTCGCTAATAAGATCGTGAAGAACAGTAAGTCTAACGCAATCACTTTGGTGAAGAACAAGCAATTGTGCGCAAGTGGTGTCGGACAGACTTCACGTGTTGACGCGTTGAAGCAGGCTATCGAGAAGGCAAAATCATTCGGATTCGACTTGAATGGCGCGGTTATGGCTTCTGATGCGTTCTTCCCGTTCCCTGATTGTGTTGAGATCGCTGATAAGGCAGGTATCACGGCGGTAATACAGCCGGGTGGCTCAATCAAGGACAATTTGTCTGTAGAGTATTGTGATGAGCATGGCATGTCGATGGTAAAGACAGGCGTTCGTCATTTTAAACATTAATATTTTAAGGGGATTCAAAAATGGGATTATTCTCTTTTACCCAAGGAGTCGCTATTGATTTGGGAACGGCGAACACGATCATTACGATTAACGATAAGATCGTGGTCGACGAGCCTTCGGTTGTAGCGCTCGATGCCCGTACAGATAAAGTGTTGGCGGTCGGTAAGGTGGCTCGTGAAATGTACGAGAAGACGCATCCGAACATCCGCACGATACGTCCGTTGCGTGAGGGCGTGATCGCTGATTTCTATGCGGCGGAACAGATGATTCGCGGCTTCATCAAGATCGCGAGTGGCCGTAAACGTTGGTTTTCACCTTCGTTGCGTATGGTGATCGGTATCCCTTCCGGCAGTACGGAGGTGGAGATCCGTGCGGTGCGCGACTCTTCAGAACATGCGGGTGGACGTGATGTCTATATGGTGTTCGAGCCGATGGCAGCCGCTATTGGTGTTGGTATTGACGTATTGGCCCCAGAGGGCAATATGATCGTGGATATAGGTGGTGGTACGACTGAGATCGCCGTAATCTCATTGGGTGGTATCGTGTCGAATAAGTCTATCCGTATGGCCGGTGACGACTTGACGGCGGATATTATGGAGTATATGCGTCGCCAGCACAACGTCCGTGTGAGCGAGCGTATGGCTGAGCGTATCAAGATCAATGTCGGATCGGCATTGACGGTATTGGAAGACGCTCCTGAGGATTACGTGATCCATGGTCCTAACCAGATGACTGCCCTGCCGATGGAGGTTTCTGTCTCTTATCAGGAAATCGCCCATTGTTTGGATAAGTCTATCTCGAAGATTGAGGCGGCTATCTTGAGTGCCTTGGAGCAGACTCCACCTGAGTTGTATGCCGACATCGTGAAGAATGGCGTTTATCTGGCTGGTGGTGGTGCCTTGTTGCGTGGTTTGAGTAAACGTTTGCGCGACAAGATGAATATTGAGTTCCATGTGGCGGATGATCCGTTACGTGCGGTAGCTAAGGGTACGGGTATTGCCCTGAAGAATATAGATAAGTATAATTTCCTTATTCGATAAGTAACAGCCAATAAGGGACGTGCCGAAGTCATGTGTTCTGTCGCATGGTGAAGCGTGTGCCTTATTGGCTTTTGTCTTTCTGTTTGTTGTATGCGGAAACTGCTGGAGTTTTTGGTCCGGATAAAGCATTGGTTCCTGTTCTTCCTGTTGGAGGCGGTCTCGATCTTTCTGGTCGTTCGTGATAACGCTTACCAGCGGAGTGTATTTTTTAGTTCCGCTAATGTTGCCATCGCGCATATCACCTCACTAACCTCTTCCGTGCATTCATATATGGATTTGAAGACGGCTAATAAGGAATTGCTTGAGGATAATGGAAGACTTGAGCAACAATTGCTTGAACTTCAAGATCAGTTGGAAGCGTTGATCGCTGACACGACGGCGTTTGAGGGTATGGCTCCCGACTCGTTGGATACAAAGGAGGAGTTCCCTTACTCGTTTATCCTGGCTGAGGTGGTTAATAATAGCGTGAATCAGGTCTCCAACTATATTACGATCAATAAGGGACGGGAAGATGGAGTCCGGCAAGATATGGGTGTTGTTTCCAATAAAGGTATAGTTGGTATCGTGTCGGTTGTTTCTGACCATTTTGCCGTGATAATCCCTTTGTTAAACCCCAAATCACATTTGAGTTGTCGGTTAAAGAATAGCGATTATTTTGGCTCTTTAAGCTGGGATGGTCGTGATGTCCGTTGCGCTTCATTGGATGAGTTGCCCAGGCATACGGTATTTAATGAGGGAGATACTGTCGTGACGAGTGGTTATTCCGCCGTATTCCCGAAAGGAATCATGGTGGGGACGGTTATCTCGGAAGAGGAAGGAGACGATGAGGATTTCCGGTCGTTGAAGGTTAGTTTATCCACTGATTTCTCGACGTTGAGAATGGTCCGGGTTATTCGTAATTTTTATCAAGAGGAACAGGTCGCTATAGAGAAGGAGGCTCGAAAGAATGATAAATAATTTGATTAGGGGACTATTGTATGTGATCGTATTTGTCTTGTTGCAAGTTTTGTTCTTGAATAACATCCATTTTCTGAAGATCGCTACCCCGTTCTTGTATCTCTATGTCATTTTGCGCTTGCCTTTGGGAGAGTCCCGGTCGGGCATTTTATTGTTCTCGTTTTTCCTGGGATTGTTGGTCGACCTTTTTGGGAATACGGCGGGAATGCATGCCTTCGCGACGACATTCGCCGGTTTTTGCCGTGAACCGTTGATCCGGTTATGGAATGGTAAGGATTTACCGGCGGGAGCTATTCCTTCGTCGAAGGTGTTTGGCATGGGGGGCTATTTACGCTATGCCTTAAGCGTCATATTGATCCATCATACGATGGTTTTTGGGATCGAGTCATTGACATTGTTTGATCCCTTCTTCTTGGTTATCCGGATTTTGGGTAGTGTCTTGTTGACATTTATATTGGTTTGTATTTTTGAGGGATTTAATGTAGTGCGTCAGAAAAGTGGAGAATAACACGAAATACGCTTATACGGGCAGGCGTTACGTGATCGCTGGTGCCGTCATCCTTTTGGTCGTTATTTATGTGATTCGCCTGTTTTATTTACAAGTGATCGAGAGCGACTATAAGGCTTGGGCCGATAGTAACGCCTTTCTGAAAAGGACTGTCTATCCGTCTCGTGGCATCATGTATGATCGGGCTGGCAAACTGGTGGTTTATAACCAACCGGCCTACGACGTGATGTTGATCATGCGAGAGGTACAGCCTTTTGATACGCTTGATTTATGCCGGACGCTCGATATTACGAAGGAGCAATTCGACAAGCGGATCTTGGAGATCAAGGATCGTCGTCGGAATCCGGGTTATTCCTCTTATGTCCCGCAGATCTTCATAAGCCAGATCTCGACCGAGAAATATGGGGTTTTACAGGAAAAGTTATATAAGTTCCCCGGGTTTTATACCCAGAAACGAACGGTCCGTGAATATGCCTATCCTAATGGTGCCTTGGTATTGGGGAATGTCGGCGAGGTCAATAAACGGGATATCGAGTCGGATTCCTATTATGTGCGGGGCGATTATGCCGGACGTACAGGGATTGAGAGCTCGTATGAGAAATGGTTGAGAGGAGTCAAGGGTGTCGAGATCCTTTTGCGCGATGCGCATGGACGTGTGCAGGGGCGTTATGAGGAGGGACGGCATGATATCGCTCCCCAAGCGGGAAAAGACCTGACACTTTCATTGGATATGGAGCTTCAGGCTTATGGTGAGAAATTGATGAGTAATAAGTTGGGCGGTATTGTCATGATCGAGCCGGAGACAGGGGAAGTGCTTTGTATGGTTTCGTCGCCTACGTTTGATCCGGGAATCCTGGTCGGTAGGGAACGGGGAAAGAATCACCTGGCCTTACAGAAGGATCCCTTGAAGCCTTTGTTTAATCGTCCGCTGATGGCGCAATATCCTCCGGGATCGACTTTCAAGCCTACGCAAGGATTGATTTTTCTGCAAGAGGGTGTGATCACGCCCGAGACACGTTATACGTGTGCTCATGGTTATACCTTTTTGCATGGAAAACCGGCTTGCCATGGTCATCCATCTCCATTGAATCTAGTCGGGGCGTTAGCGACCTCCTGTAATTCATTTTTCCCTTGGGGATTGCATGACATGTTGGATAGCCGGCAACGCTATCCTTCCATCCAGCAGGGCTTTGATACTTGGGAAGATTATATGGTCTCGATGGGCTATGGCTATAAGTTGGGAATCGATTTGCCGGGAGAGAAGCGTGGATTTATTCCGAATAGCAAGTTTTATGATAAGGTTTACCATAAACGATGGAACTCGAGCACCATCATCTCGATCGCGATCGGTCAGGGTGAGATTCTGGCGACTCCTCTGCAAATTTGTAACTTGGCCGCGACGGTGGCGAATCGTGGGTATTTCATAACGCCTCATGTCGTGAAGAAGATCCAGGACGTGCCGTTGGACTCACTTTATACGGAGCGTCGTTATACGAAGATCGACCAGCGTTATTACGAGTATATCGCCGAGGGTATGCGAGGCGCTGTTACCGGAACCGCTTTTGGTGGCACCTGCCGAGGGGCGGCATTGCCGGATATAGAGGTTTGTGGTAAGACCGGAACGGCGGAGAATCCTCATGGCAAGGACCATTCCATTTTTATGGGATTCGCGCCTTATCATGGTCCTAAGGTGGCGATCGCCGTGTTTGTGGAGAACGCTGGTTTTGGTGCTACATACGCCGTTCCGATCGGGAAACTGATGCTGGAGAAATATCTGAAAGGAGAGATCTCAGAGGCTAATAAAATGACGGAAGAATATATTGTTAATTCGGTTATCTTACCCAATGGCGCGTTATAGAAAGACGGAAATATGGAAATCGGTCGATTGGTTGACCATTTTGCTTTACCTGTTATTGATCGTGGCGGGATGGTTCAGTATTTGTGGCGCCAGCTATGAATTTGACCACGTTGGCCTGTTCGATCCTTCGGGGCGTCCTGGCATGCAATTGATCTGGATCGCGACCTCCTTTGTGTTGATCTTCGTGATCCTGATGCTGGATAGCGATTTCTTCGACGTGTTCGCTTATTTCATCTATGGGTTTGTCGTGCTCCTGCTGATCGCCACGATCTTCTTGGCGCCTAATATCAAGGGATCGCATTCTTGGCTCGTGTTGGGGCCTATCCGTCTTCAACCGGCTGAGTTGGCGAAGTTCGCAACGGCACTTGCCGTGGCGAAATATATGGATACGTATGGTTTTAAGTTGACACCCCCCAAGAATTTCCTGGTGACTTTGACGTTGATCTTTGTCCCGATGGTTTGCATCTTGTTGCAACGTGAGACTGGATCGGCCTTGGTTTATCTCGCCTTTTTCCTGATGTTGTATCGGGAGGGAATGACTGGATATGTGCTTTTGGCCGGTATTTGCGCTATCGTCTATTTTGTGGTTGGCATGAAGTATGCGGATATCGTGGCGGGTATAACTCCGCTCGATCTTTTGATCGTATCTTGCTTGATCCTGGCGATTACGGTGGTGCTGATAGCCATTAACTCGAAAACGGGAAAGACGGCTAAGCGTGTCGTCATGTGTACTATGGTGTCTTTCGCTCTCGCTGGTCTTCTCTCCATTTGGGTCCCGGTGAATTTCGCCTGGGTCTCCCTGGCGCTCTTGGGTGGAGTGGTTATCTATCTGCTTTATCTCTCTATCCATTTATGGTTGTTACGCTATGCTTTGATAGCGACATTCTCGCTCTTGTCTATCGGGTTCCTTTTCTCGGTTAATTATGTGTTCAATGATATTTTGGAACCTCACCAGCAGGTTCGTATCTTGGTCTCATTGGGCCTTAAGGATGATCCTAGTGGAGCGGGATATAACGTGAACCAATCGAAAATCGCCATTGGCTCGGGAGGTTTCTCGGGAAAAGGATTCTTGAACGGTACGCAAACGAAGTTGAAATATGTCCCGGAACAGGATACGGACTTTATTTTCTGTACGGTTGGCGAGGAGCAAGGTTTTGTGGGATCAACAGCAGTATTGATCCTCTTCGCGGTTTTCATCTTGCGCCTTTTCGCCTTGGCGGAACGGCAGGATCGTGCTTTTGGCCGGGTATATGGCTATAGTGTCGCCTCCATCTTTTTCTTCCATCTGGTGATCAATATCGGGATGGTTATCGGATTGACACCGGTTATCGGCATTCCTTTGCCCTTTTTCAGTTATGGAGGTTCCTCCTTATGGGGCTTCACGATCCTTCTTTTCATCTTCTTGCGTCTCGACGCCTCGCGGAAGGAGCGCTAGTCGGAAGCGACCATGAGCCGGAGGCCAATCTCTTGGATACCCGGTAGTGAATCCTTGCGCATGCCTTGCCGGAAACCGAACGTGTATTGCCCTTCCATCGGGAATTTATATCGCTTTTTCAGGGAAAAGCTGGAATGGAATAGGGAAAAGCCCTGTCCATACCATTTCCCATAATCGTCGGCAAGGAGAAATTCGACCGTATCTCGACGTAACGGACCGACCGGCATCTCTTCCGAGCAGAATAACCAAAGATTCTGGTATGGATAAAAGTTATTGTTACGAACCTCGAACGAGATATCATAGACAACGGACGCGTCGGTGACCTCAAACGTGAAAAAATAGGTTTTCTCCTTATTCCACGACGTATTGTCTATCGCCTGGTATTGCTCGTAAACGACCTGATTCTCGCACGAGGCGAGAATCAGTAACAGGCATGACAAGACCGCCATCCAGAGGTTATTCCGCCGTTTGTGGGGCATTACCTCCATTATTGTTGTTGTTTGGCTTACGAGGCGGCTTAGCGGATTGGGCCTTAGGTCGCTTTTCGCCATTTCCTTGAGCCTTCTCAGGGTTGGCCTGAGGTTTCTCAGGGTTATTGCCTTGGGGCTTTTCTCCGTTATTGTTCTTTGGTTTCTCGTCGTTGCCTCCCTTGTTCTTTTGCTTGGGCTTATTGTTGTTTCCCGCCTCCTTGTCGCGGTTATTGTTCGCCCGGTTGTTGTTCCGGTTATTGTTTGCCCGGTTATTATTGTTGCCTCCGTTGTTCTTCCGGCCATTTTCCTTGTTGTTATTGTTCTTGTTTTCCGTAGAGGGCTTGTCCGAAGGCGCGTTTCCTTTTGCCGGAGTTGCCTCTTGCGGATTGTTATTGTTCGCCTGGTTATTCGCGTTACCATTGCCGCCAGAACGTTTCTTTTTCTTTTTCTTGACGGTATCGAAACGGGTAACGCTCTCCTCCAGGATGTCTTGCGTATCTCGTTTGGGAGCTTGTTGCTTGGTATCCGCCTCCAAAGAGAGTGGCTTATTGCCTTTCTTGTTCATGTTTATCACCTCGAAGGCACGTTGCGCCGAGATCGTTACCAGGTTGGCGGCGATCGACTTATCTGTCGAGTAGGTGATCTCCTGCTTGAAGATATCCGTCTTGAAGTGGTAATAGGTATTGTCTTTCGTCTCAAGAGTGATCTCTCGGGATGGCAATTTCTTTTGCGCCTCCACGTATGAGTCTACCTCATAGTTGATACAACATTTGAGTTTCGCGCATTGGCCGGCCAGTTTTTGCGGGTTCATGGAGATATCCTGGTAACGGGCGGCGCTGGTCGCTACTGAAACGAAGTTGGTCATCCAGCTGGAGCAACACAACTCGCGACCACAGGGTCCGATACCACCGATTCGTCCAGCCTCTTGCCGGGCACCGATCTGCTTCATCTCGATCCGGACACGGAAAGCTTCCGCCAGCACCTTGATCAATTGCCGGAAGTCGACACGCTCGTCGGCGATATAATAGAAAATCGCCTTGTTGCCATCACCCTGGTATTCGACATCGCCGATTTTCATGTTGAGACCTAGATCCGCGGCGATCTGGCGAGAGCGAATCATGGTGGCGTGCTCTTTCGACTTTGCCTCCTCGTATTTCTCGATGTCGGTTGGCTTAGCCTTGCGGTAGACTCGTTTGGGCTCCTGATCCGTGCGCACGTTGTTCTTCTTCATCTGGAGGAGTACCAACTTGCCGGTTAGGGTAACCGTTCCGATATCGTGTCCGGGATTGGCCTCCACGGCAACGATGTCTCCCTTCTCGAGAGGGATCTTCGTGTTGTTCAAGTAATAGCCTTTCCGCGTATTCTTGAATTGTACTTCCACGTAATCGGTCGCCTTGTCCGAATCGGGCACGTCGCATAACCAATCGTACGTGTTTAATTTATGATCTTGATGCCTGCTACAGCCTTTTCGGCTCATGCGGCAATTCCCTTTATCTAATCTGAAATCCATTTCGTAAATGTTTGAGAATTGGCGTCGATCCCTGTGTCTGATTTTAGGGACTTTCGCTCGAAATACGCAAAAATACGAATTTATTTCTTTATTGGGAAAATGACGTTTTTAAAAAGATTGAAATCCTAGGGTGAGAAAGGAATGGAAAAAGGACTGTTATGAAAATTCAATCCCACTGTAGTGTATTTAAGATTTCACTACAGTGGGATCAAAAACGGCCTGTGGCCCGTATGGGAAATATATGGATTAGATTCCCAGTTTAGCCCGGATCTCTTTCGGAATAGCGTTCTTGTGAACGACGATATTCATGGTCTTGAAAGCGACGAATGTCTCAGACGCATACCAAGTACCTTTATATTTATTATCCGTACCCCAAGAATTCTTGACCATATAGAACTTTTTGCCTGTCTGGTCTTTCGCGATACCATAGATCAACATGCCGTGGTCGTCGGTTGTCTTATAGTTGTCGTACTCCTCTTGGCGCAACTCTTGGGTAACCTTGATCTCTTGGCAAGGTTTCTCAAGCATTTTCTTGATCTCTTGATCCTTTTGTGTCTGGCTCAAGCCCAACCAACGATCCTGATCGGAGCCACTACGTTCCATCGATTCAATGTCGGCAGCTACGGCGACACCGTTACGAGAGAAGCCCTTTTCGCTAACGTCGGATGCCCAAGCGATAGAATAGCCGTTATTGATAGCGTTGTCGAACACTTGCATCAGCTCGTCGATAGGCAAGTTATACGACAAGTCCCAGCGCCAGTTGTCCTGTACCTCGATCGGGAATGCGGAGTAGAACGGATGGTGCGTGAACGAGGTCAATGATACGTAATCGTCGATGTTCAGGCCCAACTCCTCGGCGAAACTTTTTGGGGTATACTCCTTGCCGTTGTAGGTAAACTTTTCGGGAAGCTCGCCCAGGTAAGCGTCGATGATACCGTCGAAACCTTTCTTCCATGCGGTAGAGAGCTTGCGGTTCGGGTTCTTGATGATCGCTTCCAGGTAGTTGGCGGCGGCGGATTCCATCTCGCCATGTACGTGCATGTTCTCGCCATAGTTCAAGCCATTCATAACCGATTCAGGCACGAGACCATAATGTTTTGCCGCGTAAAGCACATCTCCGAACGAGCCACCCTGGGCAAAGTTCAGGTAACCGTGCAAACGAACGTACTTGTCCGCTTTATCCTTATAAGAATGGTTGACGATGAACATCTCAGACAGGTCGTATTCGCCCTTGCCCATACGGAGCAATTCGGATTCCAGGAAACCAAGGCCAGAGAAGCACCAGCAGGTTCCTGTCCGGTTCTGGTTCTTGACGGGAGAGATCTTAACCTCCTTTACTGTCGTGAACTGATAACCATCGTTATCTTGGGCGTACATCGACGAGGAGAGGATGGCCGCCAGCATGAAGACTGATGTAAAAATCTTTTTCATACACTCATCTATTTTTTTGAAAAGTTAATTTTGAAATAAATGTTTTCGCAAATTTATTAATTTTTTTGAGAGATGATGGATTCTGCTCCCGAAAAATTGTCGGAGGCTTTTTTACCTGCCTCCTGATGATCCCTGGTTATTTTTAGGAAGATTTTTCGCTTGGGGAAGGTCATTCGGTGAGAAAGTTATTTTTCTTGTTAAAAAAAAAGAGATAGATTGTATATTTATTCAGATTTAAGCCCTATATTTGCGGCCTATTTGCATAATTATTCAATATGAGCACGAAGAAAGAACGCTTGGAGGCGATATGTCGATTGATACGGACGAAGATGATCGGGAACCAGGAGGAATTGCAGAAAGCATTGGAAGATAACGGTTTCTCGGTTACGCAAGCGACCCTCTCGCGTGATATCAAGCAATTGAAGATCGCGAAAGTGCATGATGGGAATGGCGATTATGTCTATCGTTTGCCGGACGATCAACCCGCTTGGCCAGAGGAGGGCGATATGGCTCATCCTAATATCGAGTTTTCGGGAAACCTTGCGGTGGTACGTACACGTCCGGGTTACGCGATGGGAATTGCCTCGGATATAGACGCTCACGCCTCGCGTGAGATCCTGGCGACAATCGCGGGTGACGACACGATCCTGGTTATTCCACGTGAGGGATACAGGCGTGAGCAGGTGGTCGAGGTCCTGTCGCGTTTCGTTTGATCCGGGTGATTAAGGTGGATAAAAAAGAATAACGATATAAAATGGAAAAGAAAGAAGAGGTAGAAATTGAGGTGATGATCGCGGAGGCATCCCATGAGGTATATGTCGACACGATCCTGAAAACGATCGAGGACGCGGCGAAGGTGCGTGGCACGGGTATCGCCAAGCGGACGCACGAGTATGTGGCCCAGAAGATGAAAGAGGGAAAATGCGTGATCGCGTTGGCGGGTGACCGGTTCGCCGGGTTCAGCTATATCGAGTCGTGGGGAAACAAGCAATACGTGACCACCTCTGGATTGATCGTCCATCCTGATTTCCGGGGATTGGGTGTCGCCAAGCGGATCAAGGACATGACCTTCCAGCTGGCGCGCATGCGTTGGCCGAAGGCGAAGATTTTTAGCCTGACCTCGGGCGCGGCGGTTATGAAGATGAACACGGAACTGGGCTACGTGCCGGTGACGTTCGCCGACCTGACCGATGATGAGGCTTTCTGGCGTGGTTGCGAGGGATGTGTCAATCACGACATCCTGGAGTGCACCGGGCGTAAGTATTGCATCTGTACGGCGATGTTGTTCGATCCCGCCGATCCGCATCGGGCGGCAAGGGAGCGCGAGAAACAGGAGAAATATTAACTTTGCGATAAAAATAACCATACGATAATAAAAAAAGATGAAGAAGAAAGTTGTAGTAGCGTTCAGCGGCGGTTTGGATACGTCGTTTACGGTGATGTATTTGGCGAAAGAGAAGGGGTATGACGTTTATGCGGCATGCGCCAACACGGGTGGTTTCAGCCCCGAGCAGCTGAAGCAGAACGAGGAAAACGCCTATAAGTTGGGCGCGGTGAAATACGTGACACTCGACGTGACTCGCGAGTATTACGAGAAGAGCTTGAAATATATGGTGTATGGCAACGTGCTTCGTAACGGTACCTATCCTATCTCGGTCAGCTCAGAGCGTATTTTCCAGGCGTTGGCCATCGCTCGCTACGCGAACGAGATCGGCGCGGACGCTATCGCCCATGGCTCAACCGGAGCGGGTAACGATCAGGTCCGTTTCGACATGACTTTCCTGGTCTTGGCGCCTAACGTGGAGATCATCACGTTGACTCGCGATATGGCGTTGAGCCGCGATTATGAGATCAATTACCTGAAGGAGCACGGCTTCGAGGCCGACTTCGTGAAGATGAAATATTCCTATAATGTCGGTTTGTGGGGTACCTCCATCTGTGGTGGCGAGATCCTGGATTCCGCCCAGGGCCTGCCCGAGAGCGCTTACCTGAAGCAGGTCAAGAAGGAGGGAAGCGAGCAGCTTCGCCTGGAGTTCAAGAAGGGCCAGTTGTGTGGTGTCAATGGTGAGGCGTTTGACGACCCGATCAAGGCGATCCAGAAGGTGGAGGAGATCGGTGCCGCTTATGGCATTGGTCGCGACATGCACGTGGGCGATACGATCATTGGCATCAAGGGTCGTGTGGGCTTCGAGGCGGCTGCCCCGATGTTGATCATTGGCGCGCACCGTTTCCTTGAGAAATACACGTTGAGCAAGTGGCAACAATACTGGAAGGACCAGGTCGCTAACTGGTATGGCATGTTCTTGCACGAGAGCCAATACCTGGAGCCGGTGATGCGTGATATCGAGGCGATGCTCGAGGAGTCGCAACGTCACGTCAATGGTACGGTTATCCTGGAGTTGCGTCCGTTGTCGTTCTCGACGGTTGGTGTCGAGTCTGCCGATGATTTGGTGAAGACCAAGTTCGGTGAGTATGGCGAGATGCAGAAGGGTTGGACCGCCGACGACGCGAAGGGCTTCATCAAGGTGCTCTCTACTCCGTTGCGTGTCTATTATACGAACCATAAAGAAGAGGAGAATATATGATAAAAGTTGGTATCGTTGGCGGCGCCGGCTATACGGCGGGCGAGTTGATCCGGTTGTTGCTTAACCACCCGGACGTGGAGATCGTGTTTGTCAATAGTACGAGCAACGCGGGCAACCGGATCACGGACGTGCATGAGGGATTGTATGGCGAGACGGATCTCTGTTTCACCAATCTCTTGCCTCTCGACAAGATCGACCTCCTGTTCTTCTGTACGGCGCATGGCGACACGAAGAAGTTCATGGCCGAGCATGAGGTGCCGGAAGAGGTGCGTATCATCGACCTCTCGATGGATTACCGGATCAAGAGCCCGGAGCACGATTTCGTCTATGGCTTGCCGGAGTTGAACCGCCGGGCGATTTGTGAGGCGCGCCATGTGGCTAACCCGGGATGTTTCGCGACCTGCATTCAGCTGGCCGTACTCCCGTTGGCGAAACACCTGTTGCTCAATTCCGATCTTCACGTGAACGCTATCACCGGCTCTACCGGGGCTGGCGTGAAGCCATCGGCTACTTCGCATTTCAGCTGGCGCAACGATAACATCTCGATCTATAAGCCCTTTACGCACCAGCACCTGGCCGAGATCGGGCAGAGTTTCCGGCAATTGCAGAACAGTTTCAATAGCCGGATCAACTTCATCCCGGTGCGGGGTAACTTCTCGAGAGGCATTTTCGCGACTACCTACCTGGATTGTAAGATCGAACTGGAGGAGATCAAGCGTATCTATGAGGAATATTACGCCGATCATTCCTTCACCTTCCTGACCGATAAGAATCCGGATTTGAAACAGGTGGTGAACACGAACAAGTGCTTGCTTTATTTACAGAAATTTGAGGACCGGCTCCTGATCGTCTCCATGATCGACAATTTGTTGAAAGGAGCGAGTGGCCAGGCGGTCCATAACATGAACCTGATGTTCGGCTTGGAGGAGACGGTGGGATTGCATCTCAAGCCAAGCGCGTTCTGATGGTTCGCGTAAATGTTTATTCAAAATGAAATTATTCGACGTCTATCCATTATTCAATATTGAGATCACGAAGGGGAAGGGTTGCCACGTCTGGGACAAGGAGGGCAATGAGTACCTTGATCTCTATGGTGGCCACGCGGTGATCTCGGTTGGGCATGCCCATCCGGCCTACGTGAAGGCCATCAGCGAGCAGGTCGCCAAGTTGGGGTTTTATTCCAATTCGGTGATTAATAGTTTGCAACAGACCTTGGCCGACAAGTTGGGCAAGGCCTCCGGTTATGATGATTATGCCTTGTTCCTGATCAATTCTGGTGCGGAGGCGAACGAGAACGCCCTGAAGCTGGCCTCGTTCCATAATGGCAAGAAACGGGTCTTGGCTTTTAAGCACGCCTTCCATGGGCGTACGTCGGCGGCGGTTCGGGTTACCGATAACCCGAAGATCATCGCCCCGGTCAATGAGGGACTCGACGTGACCTATCTTCCCCTGAACGACCTGGAATCCGTCCGGAAGGAGTTGGCCAAAGGCGATGTCTCGTCGGTTATCATTGAGGGTATCCAGGGAGTCGGTGGTATCCAGCTCCCGACAGACGAGTTCTTGGTGGCCTTGCGTGCGTTGTGTACGGAGCATGAGGCGGTCCTGATTCTCGACGAGATCCAGTCCGGTTATGGCCGGAGCGGTAAGTTCTTCGCTCACCAGTACGCGGGTATCCGTCCGGATATCATTACCGTGGCGAAGGGCATCGCGAATGGTTTCCCGATGGGAGCGGTCCTGATCAGCCCGATGTTCAAGCCGGTATATGGTATGCTGGGTACGACGTTCGGTGGTAATCACCTGGCCTGCGCGGCGGCGATCTCGGTTCTCGATATCATGGCCGAGGAGCTCCTGGTCGATAACGCGGCAAAGGTGGGCGCTTTCCTGGTCGACGAGCTGAAGGGCTGGTCGAGGATCAAGGAGGTGCGTGGCCGGGGATTGATGATCGGTCTTGAGTTCGACGAGCCGATCAAGGAGATCCGCCAGCGCTTGTTGTTCGACGAGAAGGTATTCACCGGCGTGGCTGGCACCAACACGATTCGCTTGTTGCCCCCGTTGTGCCTGAGCCAGGCTGAGGCGGAGTGTTTCCTCGAGCGTTTCGGGCGTGTATTAAAAGCTTAGTTGTTCTGTTTTAATGATAAGACCGCCATCGGAAGGGGAGCGATCCCCTCCATGATGGCGGTTTTTACTTTTCCCCCTTTAGAGGATCTTGTCGAGCGTGAAGGTGAAAATGAGGGTCGATCCACCGGGGATACCCATGTAGTCGTTCTCGCCGTAACCCAATGAGGCGGGAATGATGGCCTCGATCGTCTCGTCCGGATGGACCCGGTAGAGGATGGCGGTGAAGCCGGGGATCAACGTGGTCATCCCGAACTGGCAGGAGTCTGTCTTTTGCTGGAAGACGGTGCCGTCGATCAGGTGCCCCTCGAGGTCGAGCAGGTGAACGGTCGACTCCGCTACGGGAACCGAATTCCAGTCGCCCTCCTTTTTGATGACCCGATAGAGAGCCGTGTCGCCCAGGGCAACGATCTCCGTATAAACCGGGTTCCCGTTTTCGTCTTTCTCGGCCTTTTTCTCCCAGATATAGGCCTTGTTCTCGGTAATGTAGGCCTGTTGCTCGGCGCTCAGGCCATCATCGTCGCCACACGAGGTGAGAGTGGCCATCCCAAACAAGGCGGTCAACGCGTAGGCTAATAATCTTGATTTCATCATAACTTTGAATTATTCAACAAATTTTCCAATAAAAACGGCGCGAATATACAAAACCATTCGTTAGTTGCCTAATTTCTGGCGGAAAGGGATGGATTATTGCGTGTTATTGCGTATGTTCGCGGTGTTAATCGGATCATACGATTATGGATAAACAATAAAAAAGATACGCACATGATGACAATTATGGTCTTGGTGTTCCTGATTGGCTATTTGATGATCGCCATGGAGCATCCTTTGAAGGTGAATAAGGCGGGAACCGCCCTGTTGCTTGGCGCCGTTTTGTGGGTGATGTATATGTTCGCGGCTCCCACGTTGATTCCTGATGCCGCGGGTGAGGATTTTAAGGCTTTCGTGAGCCATTCGCCCTCCTTGATAAATCTGTCCTACCTGGAGCAATGCGTGCATTTCGTGGTGGATCACCAGATCTTGCATAGCGTGGGCGAGATCAGTACCACGTTGATCTTCCTGATCGGGGCGATGACGATCGTCGAGTTGATCGACGCCCACGGTGGCTTCAATTTCATTACACGCCGGGTTACCGCGCGCGATAAGAGGCGTTTGCTGGTGATGGTCTCGATCATGACCTTCTTCATGTCGGCGGTCCTGGACAACCTGACCACCTCGATCGTGATGATCATGCTGATCCGTAAGATCGTGGGAAATTATCGGGAGCGTTGGATCTTTGGTAGCATGATCGTGATCGCCGCGAATAGTGGAGGCGCCTGGTCGCCGATTGGCGATGTCACGACCATCATGCTTTGGGTACGGGGCAACATATCGACGGGCGAGACGATCCCCAACCTGATCATACCCAGTATCGTTTCGGCCTTGATCCCCTTGTTGTTCTTAAGGCGTTTCCTGAAAGGCGACGTGACGCCCCCGAGAAAAAAGGAGGCAAGTCAGGAGGAGGAGACGATCTTGCGCCAATTAGGCGATCGCGAGAAACTCTCGATCCTGATTCTTGGCGTGTTGTGCCTCCTGTTCGTGCCTGTATTCAAGATGGTGACCCACCTGCCCCCGTTCATGGGAATCTTGCTTGGGGTCGGCTTCCTGTGGTTTTATACCGAGCTCATGTATGCCAAGATAAACGTGAGGGAGGACCTGAAGTTGCGCCTCTCCAAGGTGGTGCACCGGATCGACGGGTCAACGCTTCTTTTCTTCCTGGGTATCCTGCTCGCCGTCGACGCCTTGAAATGTGGCGGAATCCTCGCCGAGTTTGCCCGTTGGCTGGATACGAGCCTGGGGAATGTCTTCGTCGTGAACCTGATTATCGGTGCCCTCTCGGCGGTGGTCGATAACGTTCCGCTGGTGGCCGGGGCGATCGGTATGTATCCCGTGGCGACCGACGTGATGGTCGCCGCCTCGGCGGATCCCGTTTATCTGGCCAATTTCGTGCAAGACGGCGTGTTCTGGCAATTCCTGGCCTATTGCGCCGGCGTGGGCGGAAGCATGCTGATCATCGGTTCGGCGGCGGGTGTCGTGGTGATGGGCCTCGAGCGGATCCAGTTCATGTGGTACCTGAAGAACGTCTCTCTTTACGCCCTGTTGGGATACCTGGCGGGTGCGGTGGTCTATATCGCGCAGCATTATTTGTTGGGGGCGATTGTTTGATGTTTCGGATTTGTGACTTGAAATTCTGATAGGATGATATTGATCGCGGATAGCGGCTCCACGAAGACGGCGTGGGGCCTTTGGGATGGAGGCCGGCTGGTGGGCTCTGTCAAGACGGCGGGGATCAACCCCTATTACCAGGAGGAGGCGGACATCGCCACTACGATCGGTGGCGAGCTCGTGCCGGCGTTGGGAGGGGTGATGGTCGACCGGGTCTATTTTTATGGTGCCGGTTGCGCTTTCGAGGAGAAGAACCGCCAGGTGGCGAGGGCGATCAACCGGTTCATCCCGGCGCCGGTCGAGGTGGCCAGCGACCTGATGGCGGCGGCACGGGCCCTGTGTGGCGATCGTCCGGGCATTGCCTGTATCCTGGGAACGGGCTCCAACTCCTGCCTCTATGATGGGCGGCGGATCGTCGAGCAGGTCTCGCCTTTGGGCTTTATCCTGGGCGATGAGGGCAGTGGCGCCGTGCTGGGCAAGCTCTTCGTGGGCGATTGCCTGAAGCGCCAGTTGCCCGAGGCGTTGGCTCGCGAGTTCATGGAGCGTTATGGGCTGACGCCCGCCCTGTTGCTCGACAAGGTTTATAAGCGTCCCTTCCCGAACCGTTTCCTGGCCTCCCTGTCGCCTTTCATCCACGAGCACCTTTCCGAGCCCTCGGTTTATCGGATGGTGTACGAGAGTTTCAGGAGCTTCTTCATCCGCAACGTGTGGATGTACACCGGCTATCAGGCTTACGAGGCCGGTTTTGTCGGGTCGGTCGCCTATCATTACCAGGAGGTGCTGAGGGCCGCCGCTTCGTCGGTAGGTGTCGGTGTCGGGGCGATCATGCGCGAGCCGATGGACGCCCTGGCCCGTTATCATCAATAAACTTATAAGACTCATACTTTTATGGCATTTCAGAAAATAACAGAATCCAGTTCCCTCTATTCCGGTCTCGACCGGATGCCGGTGCGGGCGTTATTGGAAGGGATCAACCGCGAGGATAGGAAGGTGGCCGAGGCGGTAGGCCGGGAGATCCCGAAGATCGAGCGCCTCGTCGAGCGCCTGGTGGAGCGGATGCGACGTGGTGGCCGGTTGTTCTATATCGGCGCCGGGACGAGTGGCCGGCTGGGCGTGCTCGACGCGTCCGAGATCCCGCCGACCTATGGTATGCCCAATACCCTGGTGATCGGTCTTATCGCCGGGGGCGACCGGGCGTTGCGCAACCCCGTCGAGTCCGCCGAGGATGATGAGCTGAAGGGGTGGAACGAGCTGCTCGCCTACCAGATCAACGAGCTCGATACGCTGGTCGGCATCGCCGCCTCGGGGACGACACCCTACGTGATCGGCGCCTTGAGGGAGGCCCGCAAGCGGGGCGTATTGACCGCCTCGATCGCTTGCAATCCCGACTCGCCCGTGGCTCACGAGGCCGAGATCGCCATCGAGCCGGTGGTCGGTCCAGAGTTCGTCACCGGAAGCACCCGCATGAAGAGCGGCACGGCACAGAAGATGGTGCTCAACATGATCTCGACTACCGCCATGATCCAGCTGGGGCGGGTGAAGGGCAATCGCATGGTGAACATGCAGCTGACCAACCAGAAGCTGGTGGACCGGGGCACACGCATGATCATGGAGGAGCTGGGGCTGGGCGCCGACGAGGCGAGACATCTCCTGTTGTTGCACGGGTCTGTGCGCGAGGCGATCGACTCATATCACCGGGAATGGCGCCTGAACCAGTAAATCTTTCGCCCGCCGTTCCCGATTCTTCGCCAAAAATGCGTAAGTTTGCCGACTGAAATAAATTAAGTTAAAGAAATGGGATTTTTTTCGAAATTATTCAAGAGAAACGAGGAGCCGAAAGAGGAGGTCAAGGGCTCTGTCGAGGAGTTCGTCTCGTTGATTCGGGTCTATTACCAGGCGGTGATCGCCATGAACCTGGGTGTCACCAATATGTCTATCTTGCCGGATATGGCGTTGTTCAAGCGGATGCTGAAGATACCGACGCAAAACAATAAGCTGGGTATCGCCGAGCGGGCCCGGGTGCGCAAGGTGCTGACCCAGGATTATGGTCTGGGCGAGTCCTTCTTCAAGGAGATGGACGGGTCGGTGAAGCGTGTCTGCAAGAACCAGAACGACATCAAGACCTACTATATCCTCTTCCAGGGGTTCACGAGCGACCTCTTCTCGTTGATGGGCAACCTCATGCAATGGAAGTTCCGCTTCTCGATGCTCGTCAAGAAATTGCTCTATAACATGACGTCGAAGACGGTTCACGAGATCCTCACCAAGTCCGAGTGGAAGGAGGTGAGCGTACAGAAGGCCGCCTGGAGCGTCCGTAAATATGCCGGCACGCTGGGCTTCTCCGAGCAGTGGATCACCGACTTCGTCTACAACGTCGTCCTGCTGGCCAAGGAGGACCAGAAGCGCGAGTTGAAGAAGAACAAGGACAAGAAGGAATGACCACCGAGCGCCATCCCCTGGGCTTTTTCCTGCCCGAGGGTGCCCGGCTCCTGATGCTGGGCAGCTTCCCCCCGCCCAAGGCGCGCTGGTCGATGGATTTTTTCTACCCGAATATCCAGAACGACATGTGGCGCGTCATGGGCCTGCTTTTCTATGCGGACAAGGATCATTTCCTGGCTACGCCCAAGGCGTTTGATCGCGACAAGGCGATCCGTTTCTGCCGGGAGAGGGGCATCGCCCTGGGCGATACCGCCCGTGAGGTGATCCGCCAGAAGGCCAACGCCTCCGACAAGTTCCTCGAGGTGATCGTCCCGATCGACCTGGAGGCTGTCCTGTCGGCATTGCCCGCCTGCGAGGCGATCGTCGTGACGGGGCAAAAGGCCCTGGACACGCTCCTCGGGGTACTGGCCTCGGCGGAGGATCCCGTGGTCGTGGAGGCGCCCAAGGTCGGCTCGTCGGTGACGTTCGTTTTCGCCGGGCGTCGCTTGCGCCTCTATCGCATGCCCTCCACCTCGAGGGCCTACCCCAAGCCTTTGGCCGAGAAGGCCGCCGCCTATGGGGCGATGCTCCGTGAGGTGGGGATCCTTTGAGGCCCGATTTCTCCGCGCCTCGCGAAACTCTCACCGACCTGCCAAAATGACAATCGCGGCTCGCGAAAGCCTCTCCGGCGTTCCGTTTTAGCTTTCGCGATTCGCGAAAGGCTTTCCGGAGCTCCGTTTGGGCTTTCGCGAGCCGCGAAAGGCTTTCCGGCCTGCCAGAATGGCAATCGCGAGCCGCGGAAGCCTCTCCGGCGTTTCGTTGGGGTTTTCGCGAGCCGCGATGGCTTCTCCGGCGTTTCGTTGGGGTTTTCGCGAGCCGCGATGGCTTCTCCGGAGCTCCGTTGGGGTTTTCGCGAGCCGCGATAGGCTCTCCGGTGCTCCGTCGGGGGCATCGCGACTCGCGATGAATTAAGCTTAAAAACATTATCCGCAATGGAAATAGCGCATGACAAGATTGAGCATCGCCGCCTGGTCGTTCTCGACCGTCTGGCGCAGGTTCGCGTCGTTATAGCCCTCCAGCTTCTGGATGAGGCCATCGATCATGCTGGGGCTGAAGACGCCCTGGGCCTCGAAGTGGGCACGCAGGCGCTCGAGGCAACGGGCTGAGGCGGCGCAACTATCGGGCAATTGCTCCAGCTCCTTGAGGCGTTCCGCGTTCTCGGCTTTGTGGATGTTCACGTCGACGTAGCAACGTTGGGCGATCTCGAGGGCGTTGTCGATCTCGAAGCCATGGCGGCAGGCGACGGCAAGGCCGGCCAGCAGGAGGTAGAGATCGGCCGACCCGTCGGGCGAGCGCATCTCGACCGTCTGTTTCTGGGCGGTCTTGGGCTTGATGGCCTTCTCGAGTGGGTTGGCCAGGCTCGACATGTCCACCTTCGTGGTCCATCCCAATGGCACGCGGACCAGGACGGAGCGGTTACGGTCGCCCCAGCAGATGTTGGTCGGCGCCTCCTGGTGCGGGACGAGCCGGAAGTAGGAGGTCGGGTTGGTATTGCCGAAGGCGGTGATGGCGGGTGCCAGCACCATCATGCCGGCGATGGCCCGCCGGGCGGTGTCGGAGAGCTTGCCGCCATCGAGCATCTGGTTCTCGCCATCCTTCATGATACGCATATGGATGTGGAGCCCCGAGCCTGCCTTGCCGGTGGTGATCTTGGGGGCGAAGGTGATGTCGTAGCCGTATTGGCAGGCCCGGTTGCGGATCACCCACTTGGCCAGCATGAGCTGGTCTGCCGCCTCCTCGGCGGGGCAGGGCAGGAACTCGATCTCGTTCTGCTCGAAGACCTTCCCGTCGAGGGTGAAGTTGCCCACCTCCGAGTGGCCGTACTTGACCTGTCCGCCGGTCTGGGCGATGTAGCGCATGCACTGGGCCCTGAATTCGTTGAACTTGGCGAAGGGGGCGGACTCGTGATAGCCCTTCTGGTCGGTTGCCGGGAAGCAGAGGTCGTCGTCAGCGATGACGTAATACTCCAGCTCGCCCATCGCCTCGAAGGTCATGCCGGTCGTCTTATGGAAGGCGGCGCAGGCCTTGCGCAGGGTTTGCTCGGGCGACGACTCGAGCGGCTTGCCCTCCTTGTCGAAGAAGGAGCAGAGCATCGTGAGTGTCGGGAGCGAGGCGAAAGGATCGACGAAGGCGGTACGGAACCGGGGGAGGACGTAAAGGTCGCTATTGCCCGCCTCGATGAAAGGGAAGAGGCTCGACCCGTCGACCCGCTCGCCGTAGCTGAGGATGGTCTCGAGATATTCCTCGTTGTTGATGACGAAGTTGAGGGTCTTCAGGCGCCCGTCGCCGGCGGGATACATGAAGTTGACCATTTGGATCTCCTGCTCGCGTATGAACCGGATGATGTCCGCCTTCGTGAACTGGGCGGCGGGTTTCCCGAGGAACCCGACCAGCGTGTTCGGGCTCATTGATAAAGTCTTGTCGATTGTCTTGCTCATAGTATTTGATTATATGTTAATGAATAGGTCAATACTCGTCTACCTTGAGGTCGCGGCGGAACTGGTCGAGCCGTTGTTGCAGACGGTCGCTCACCTCCTTGTATTCCGCCTTGCCGTAGAGGTTGTTCAGCTCGTTGGGATCCTTCTCGAGGTCGTAGAGCTCATCGCAATTGATGGCCTCGTTATACTGGTCCTTCTCGCCATAGAAATGGATCAGCTTATAGCGCTTGTCGCGCACGCCGTCGTGCCGGCGTACCTGGTGATAGGCCGGGTAGTCGTAATAATGGTAGTAGAGATACTCACGCCAGTCGGCCGGTGTCGTGCCGTCGAAGAGGGGGACGAGCGATGTGCCCACCATGTAGTCGGGTTTCTCGATGCCCGCCAGGTCGAGATAGGTCGGGGCATAGTCGATGTTCTGCACCAGCGCGTCGCAGGTGCTGCCCGGCTTGATCTTGGCCGGATAGCGGATGATGAGCGGCGTGCGGAACGACTCCTCGTACATGAAGCGCTTGTCGAACCAGCCATGCTCACCCATGTAGAAGCCCTGGTCGGAGGTATAGACGATGACGGTGTTGTCCATCAGCCCCTCCTTCTCGAGATAGGCGATGAGGCGTCCCACCTCGTCGTCGATCGACTTGATGCAACGGACGTAGTCCTTGATGTAGCGTTGGTATTTCCACCGGACGAGGTCGTCGCCTTTCAGCCCTTGAGCCAGCATCTTCTCGTTATTGGGCTTGTAGGCGGCCATCCAGGCCTCGCGTTGTCCGGGCGTCATCCGGTCGATCGAGGCGTTCCATCCGCCCAGCTCCCGCTCGTTCTTGTAGGCGTCGGTCGTCTTCAGCTCGTCCACCTTCAGGTCGTAGACCATCGTCATGTCGTCGTCGATGCGCATCTCTTGCGTACGGGCCGCGTCGCACCGGGTCGAGTAGTCGTCGTAGAAGGTCTCCGGCATCGGGAATTCCACATCCTCGTAGAGGTTGGCGTATTTCGTGTCGGGCATCCAGTTGCGATGGGGTGCCTTGTGGTGTACCAGGAGGCAGAAGGGCTTATCGGGATCCCGTTGGTCGAGGAACTCGATGGCGTGGTCGGTGGTGAGGGTCGTCGCGTAGCCCTCCTCACGGACATACTCGCCATTGGTCTCGGGGCTCTTGAAGCGGGGGTTGTAATATTCGCCCTGATCGTCGAACACGTGATAGAAATCGAATCCTTTCGGCTCGCATTGCATATGCCACTTACCGACGACGCCGGTCTGGTAGCCGTGTTGCCTCAGGATCTCGGAGAAGAAGGTCTTCGTCGTGTCGATACCCGCGCCCAGTTGGCGTTGGCCGTTCTGGTGGCTATAGAGGCCGGTCATCAGGCAGGCCCGGCTGGGTGTCGATAGCGAGTTCTCGACAAAGGCCTTGCGGAAGAGCATACCCTCGGCGGCGAGCCGGTCGAGATTGGGGGTCGGCGCCAGCTTGCCCAGGGCGTGCCCGTAGGCGCTGATCGTCTGGTACGAGTGGTCGTCGGTCATGATATGGATGATGTTCAACGGTTTCTGTTGAGGCTGTTTCTCGCCACCGGCGCAAGACGCCAGCAAGAGCGCGGAGGCCAGTCCGCCTCCCAGGATAAGCGTGTTTCTCATTTCTTTATCTGATTTTAATGATGTTTTTGCGAACTTACGAAAGATATTTGAGATGGGGAAACGAAGGGGCGCTTTTCTTCCGGCTGGAGAATAAAAGCGGAATAAATTTCGTATGTTCGCGGGTAAAGATAAGGGTCGGTATGGACGAGAAGGTATTGGAGAAATTGAGGATCTTGGCGGAGTCGGCGAAATACGACGTCTCGTGCGCCTCGAGTGGCACCTCCCGGGGGAAGAAGAGCGGGATGATCGGGAGTGCCGCGGGCTGGGGCATTTGCCATAGCTTCGCCGAGGATGGGCGTTGCATCTCGCTCCTGAAGGTGATGCTCACGAACTATTGCGTGTACGATTGCGCCTATTGCGTCAACCGGCGGAGCAACGACCTGCCCAGGGCCACCTTTTCCGTCTCTGAGCTGGTGGAGCTGACGATCGAGTTCTATCGGCGGAACTATATCGAGGGGTTGTTCCTCAGCTCGGGCGTGGTGCGGAATCCCGATTATACGATGGAGCGGTTGGTGCGTGTCGTACGTGATTTGCGGCTGGTCCATCGTTTCAATGGCTATATCCACCTGAAGAGCATCCCCGGCGCCAGTCCCGAGCTGGTGAGCGAGGCAGGGCTCTATGCCGATCGCTTGAGCGTCAACATCGAGATCCCCAACGAGACGAGCCTCAAGGCGCTCGCCCCCGAGAAGGATTTCCAGAGTGTCTTCACGCCGATGCGCTCCATCCACCAGGGTTTCCTGAAGGCCAAGGAGGAGCGGACCCGTTTCCGCCACGCGCCCCGTTTCGCCCCGGCGGGCCAGAGCACGCAGATGATCATCGGGGCTACCGCCGACCGGGATAGGGATATCCTGCGCCTCTCGTCGGCTTTCTATCGTCGTCCCTCGATGAAGCGGGTCTATTATTCGGGTTTCATCCCCGTGAATCGCTACGATACCCGCTTGCCAGCCTTGTCGGCTCCGCCTTTGGTGCGCGAGAACCGGCTTTACCAGGCGGATTGGCTCTTGCGCTTCTATCAGTTCCAGGTGGACGAGATCGTCAACGACGCCTATCCGGATCTCGACCTGGAGGTCGATCCCAAGTTGGCCTGGGCGTTGCGTCATCCGGAACTCTTTCCTGTCGACGTGAACCGGGCGGATTATGAGATGTTGCTCCGTGTGCCCGGTATCGGGGTGAAGTCGGCCCGGCTGATCGTCGCCTCCCGTCGCTATGCACGGCTGGGATCAGAGGAGTTGAGGCGTATGGGACTGGTGATGAAGAAGGCCCGTTATTTCATTACCTGCCGTGAGTTGCCGATGGGCGAGACGATCCATGAGTTGACTCCTGAGGGCGTACGTCGCCTCCTGACCTCGAAAGGACGCAAGGGAGACGATCGCCAGCTGCTCTTGCCCTTCGCGGATTGGGAAGGAGGTGTCCGATGATCCTCTTCCAGTACGACCGGACATTCGAGGGGTTGCTTACCGCCGTGTTCGATGCCTACGCGCGTCGTTCCTTCCCCGATCGCCTGTTGGGCGAGGAGGAGGCGTTGCCCCTGTTCTACGACGAGCTGTTTCGGGTGATCACCGATGGAGAGAAGGCGAACCGGGTGTGGCGTGGGCTGGAGAAGAGGCTCTCGAAAGCGGCGCTCTCGGTCATCTCGATCGCCTGGCTTTCGGAGGTGCCCGAGGCGGGTGAGCTCCTGTTCCGTTATATCCGCCTGGCGATCGACGCGCCCCGATCGATCGAGCTGAATTTTGGCGACCCGACGGTAATGGCGGTAACCAAGCTCTGGAAGCGGGTGAGCAACGAGCGGCTCCGTGTGGCGCAATTCCTCCGTTTCCAGAAAGCGGCGGATGGCACCTATTTCTCGGCGCTCTCGCCCCTCTATAATGTCTTGCCCCTTGTGATCCCTCATCTCCTGGAGCGTTTTGCCGACCAGCGCTGGCTGGTTTACGACTTGCGGCGTGCCTATGGCTATTATTATGATGGCAAGGAGGCTGAGGAGGTGACCTTTTCCGACCGGGCGGGGCACTTGCGGGATGGTTTGCTCGATCCCTCAATCATGGACAAGGACGAGCGGCTTTTCCAGGAGATGTGGCGAACCTACTTCCATTCGATCGCCATCAAGGAGCGACTCAATCCCCGTTTGCATCGACAGAACATGCCGGCCCGTTTCTGGCCTTATATGCCCGAGAAGGCTTGATGATATAGAAAAAGCGCCTCCGGGGAAAATTCCCCACGGAAGCGCCTTTCTCTTATTACTTGCCGGCTTCGGATTATAACTCACGAATCCAGATGTTGCGGAAGCTGATCGGCTCGCTTGGATCGCCGTGGCTTTGCAGGATGATCGGGCCATCGCCATGTTTCTTCACTTGCGGGAAGCCGATCCACTCGGTCGTACCGAGGATTTGCGTATGGTTCTGCAGGACGACGCCATTGTGGATCACCGTTACCGTCGGGTGCGTACGGTAGCTACCATCCTCCTTGAAGGTCGGGGCGGTGTAGATGATGTCGTAAACGTTCCACTCGCCCGGTTTGCGCATCGCGTTAGCCAATGGGATCGCTTGCTTGTAGATACTGCCCGTCTGTCCGTTCACGTAGGTCGGGTTGTTGTAGCAATCGAGGATCTGGACCTCATACATGCCTTGCAGGAAGACACCGCTATTACCGCGCAACTGGCTCTCACCCGTGATGTTGGTCGGTACCATCCATTCGATGTGCAATTGGAAATCGTTGAATTTTTGTTTGGTCTGGATGTCTCCTTTAGGTTTATTGACGGTAAAAACACCATCATGCACGTCCCACTCGGCTGGGCCGCCCTTAACGCTTTCCCAGGCAGAGAGATCCTTGCCGTCGAACAAGACAATCGCGTCGGAAGGAGCCGTGAAGCCTCCACCTTTCAATTCCGTTCCTGGTGTGACTACTTTCGGAACGGGCTCATAGAATTCAGACATCTCGTGAGTGATTCCGGCATAACCGGTTTGCGCGTTAGCGATCGCGCAACTGGCGCCTATAAGCGCGCAGATAGACAATAACTTTTTCTTCATGGTTAATCAAAATTTGTCAACAATTCTGGCGCAAATATACGCAAATTGTTGGATTAACCATGAGGAAAAAGAGAATTTCTCAGGCGTTATGCTCGAACAACCGCTTCTCGGCCAATTGCTCGAACTTTGTTCCCGGGCGTCCGTAATTGCAATAAGGATAGATGCTTATACCTCCACGTGGGGTGAAGATGCCCGTTACCTCAATATATTTCGGGTCCATCAGGCGGATCAGGTCTTTCATGATGATGTTGACGCAATCCTCATGGAAAGCCCCATGGTTACGGAAACTGAAGAGATAGAGCTTCAGGCTCTTGCTCTCCACCATCTTGATGTCGGGGATATAGTCGATATGGATGGTGGCGAAATCAGGCTGCCCGGTGATGGGGCAGAGGCTCGTGAACTCCGGGCAATTGAAGCGCACCCAATAGTCGTTCTCCGGATGCTTGTTGGTGAAGGCCTCCAGCACCTCGGGCGCGTAATCTTGCCGGTAGATGGTCTTGCCACCCAAGAGGCTCAGCTCATGCTCGTCCTTTCGTGTATCCATTATTCTTGTTCTCCTTTATTATTGATTGTTAGACATGCTTTTCTTTCGCTCCAGATATTTCTCCAGGCCATGTTGTCTGAGCTTGCAAGCGGGGCAATGGCCACATCCGTCGGCGATGACACCATTGTAACAGGTGAGTGTGCGTTGGCGCACCAGGTCGAATACACCCAACTCGTCGGAAAGTTCCCAGACCTCACTCTTGTCGCGATCCATCAACGGGGTGTGCAGGACGAATTGCTCGTCCATCGCCAGATTGAGCGTCACGTTGAGCGAACGGATGAAAGTATCCCGGCAATCGGGATAGCCGCTAAAGTCGGCCTCCGATACACCTGTCACCAGATGGAAGATTCCCTTGCTCCGGGCCAGGATAGCGGCAAAGGTGAGGAACACCATGTTACGCCCCGGCACGAAGGTATTCGGATAGTTATCCGCCGGTTTCTCCTCGTCCATCGTGATGGATCCGTTCACCAGTGAGTTGTTCGGGTCAAGCTGGCTGATCAGCGAGACATCCAGCAGATGGAAGGGGACATGCGCCTCGTCGGCGATCGCCCGGGCCACCTCGACCTCGAGCGCATGTTTTTGTCCGTAGGTGAAGCATACCGCCTCTACTCTCTTGAAGTGCTTTTTCGCCCAGAACAGGCAGGTCGTGGAGTCTTGTCCTCCAGAGAAGCACACCATAGCAGCGTCTTGTCTTTTCATTAATCTTTTGTTTTCTTGTTTTTAATACGTGGTTTAGCAAGCACACGGAGAGGCGTTCGCCTCTTGGGACGCGAAGATACGCGTTTTTCGCCAGAAGTATGACTTACTCGAGCGAGTTCCAGCCTTGTGCCCTGAGTGTCACCTCGCCACCATCACGACCAACCAGGTAGTTGCCCAGTTCCTCTCGGGTGATGTGGCCAATCACCTTCACGCCCTCGATCGCCTCCACCTTATCGTGGTCGGTAAGGGGCACGGTAAAGAGCAGCTCGTAATCCTCGCCTCCATTAAGCGCGGCGGTAACGAGGTTCATGTTGAATTGCTCGGCCATCACGGCGGTTTGGTAATCGATCGGGATGCGATCCTCATAAACCCGGCAACCGACGTGGCTCGCCTTCGAGATGTGGAGCAACTCGGACGAGAGTCCATCGGATACGTCCATCATCGCCGTCGGGACGATACCCGCCCGGTCGAGCGCCTCGATGATGTCCTTGCGTGCCTCCGGTTTCAATTGCCGCTCGAGGAGATACTCCTTGCCGGCGAAGTCGGGCTGGAAATCCTTCTCGCCGCGGAAGACGCTCTTCTCGCGCTCCAGCAACTGGAGACCCATATAGGCGGCACCCAGGTCGCCACTGACGCAGATGAGGTCGGTCTCGTGAGCGCCATCCCGATAGACCACTTTGCCTCGCTCGCCCTCACCGATACAGGTGATGCTGATGGTCAGGCCGGTCATCGAGGCGGAGGTGTCGCCACCGACGAGGTCGACGCCGTAAATGTCGCACGCCAGGCGGATGCCATCATAAAGTTGCTCCAGATCCTCAACGCAGAAACGCTTCGAGATGCCGAGCGATACGGTGATCTGGCGTGGCCGGCCATTCATGGCGTAAATGTCGGAGAAGTTGACCACGGCGGACTTATAGCCCAGATGCTTCAAGGGAACGTAAGTGAGGTCGAAATGAACACCCTCCAGCAGGAGGTCGGTCGTCACGAGCGTCAGCTTGTCGGCATAGTCCATCACGGCGGCATCGTCGCCTACCCCTTTCAGGGAACTCTTGTTTTTCAACTCGATGCGATCGGTGAGGTGGTGGATCAATCCGAACTCACCCAAGGTCGCTATTTCAGTTCTTTTAGTCATGCTATATGTTGGAATTAAATGATTGTTCGATATGTCGTTGGATCAATAGGTCGAACCGTTCGCCCTCTCCGTTGAGGAAGCACGTCCGGATCGGCAATTGGTAAAGGATCGCTCGCCAGGCATTGGGCAAGCCGGGATGCTGGCGCAATCGGGCGGCGTCCTTCTCGGTCACGATGATGAGCGTCGGTCCGCTTTGCTCTTGTCGTTTGGTCTCGATCCTCGCCAGCTCGTCGGCATTGAACGAGTGATGGTCGGCGAACGGGAAATGGATCACCTGGCGTGCTCGTCTCCTGACCTCGGCCAGGAGTGGTGCCGGATTGGCGATGCCACTAATGAGCAGGACCGTCGCCTGGGCGGTATCGATCGTCTCGCTGGCCTCGTCCGGGAAGAGCGGTTCCAGATGATCGTAGACCAACTCGCTAAAGAAGAGATGTTGCCCCGGCTCGAGGCTCGAGGCTTTTCGCCACTCCTCGTAGATTGGGCGATCGATGGGCTCGTCGGTTTTGGTGACGATCACGATGTCCGCCCTCCGGATGCCACCTCTTGTCTCTCGCAATCGTCCATCGGGCATCAAGGCGTCGACAAAATAGGGACGATGATAATCGGTCAGGACGATATTGAGCGAGGGACGTACGTAGCGATGCTGGAAAGCGTCGTCAAGAAGGATCACTTTCGGACGTTCTCGTTCGGGCAGGGCCAGCAGGTTGGCGATTCCCCGACGCCGGTCGCTATCTACCGCCACGGTTATTTCCGGGAATTTGCGTTTGATCTGGTAAGGCTCATCTCCGATCTCGCTAGAGCTACTCTTTGTGGTGGCTAAACGATAGCCTTTCGTCTCTCGTTTGTATCCCCGGCTCAAAACGGCGACCCGATGTCTTGGTGATAGGAGCCGGACAAGGTATTCCGTATGGGGTGTCTTGCCCGTGCCGCCCACGCTGAGATTACCCACGCAGATCACCGGGAGCGGAAAGCGCTCGGAAGGCAACCAGCCCCAATCGAACAGGCGATTACGAAGGCTCGTAACCGCGCCATACAACCAGGCGAGTGGCGCCAATATGCGGAATCGTTTGATCGTGAACGCTCTCATCTCGTCGGGATATTAAAGGGGCCGGATATCGTAGGGCAGGCGAGCCTGGATACCGGAGTTTACACGTATCTGCTGGAGCGTTTGGTAATAAATGAAATCATCCCCCAGGAACGAGCGGAGCAGATTGGCTTTGATCGTCGGGCCGGTCGTGGCGAAAAGCTCCTCGAACAGGCTCTTGTTGGTCGTGATCTCCTTGATCTGGTAATGATCCAATTGCGCCAGCTCGGCGGCGTCGCTAATCGCTTGTTGAAGGCCACCCAGGTCATCCACCAGGCCCAAGTCTACCGCTTGCGAGCCGGTCCAGACCCGACCTTGCGCCACACGATCCACCTGCTCGGTGGTCATGCTTCGTCCATCAGCGCATCGGGAAAGGAAAGTTCGGTATGCATACTCGGTCTGGTGTTGCAAGAGCGCTCGCTCGTCGGCGCTCATGGGGCGCATGGAGTTGCCCAGGTCGGCATAGGGATTGGTTTTCACCACATCACTTCCGATACCCAGCTTATCTGCCAGGCGGGTCGTGTTGGGCAGGAGAGAGAAGACACCGATCGATCCGGTCAGGGTATTCGGTTCGGCGATGATCCGGTTGGCGGCACATGCGATGTAGTAACCACCCGAGGCGGCGGCATCGCCCATCGAAATCACGATCGGTTTCTCTTTCTTGAGCTCCTCGACCTGTCGCCAGATCTGGTCGGCGACCTGGAAGCTTCCGCCCGGCGAGTTGATACGCAAGACAACCGCCTTGATCTCCTTATCCTCCTTCAGCTCGATCAGCTGGTCGGCCAGTCGCTCGGTGATCACTTGTGAGAGATCATAGCCCGAGACACTTTGCCGGGGAACGATCTCGCCCTCGGCATAAAGCAGGGCGATCTTCGGTCCCGATCCTTTGGGCGTATCCAGGCTGGCCACCTCCGAGACGGAGGCGTAACTCTGTTTGTTCTCTTGTCCGGTCTGTTCCCGAATGAAACGGTCTACCTCCGGTTGATACTTTTGCTCGTCGATCAGGCCCATATCAATCGCTTTTTGGGCACCGGCGAAGGCGAGTCCCTCGTTGGCGAATTGCTCGACGGCATCCGTACTCATCCGGCGTGAGGAGGCGATGCCCTCCACCAGATGGCCCCAGATGGTCGAGATATAGGATTGGATCTGCTCCCGGTTCTCGTCGCTCAATTTCTTGAGCAGGAAAGGCTCAACCGCTCCCTTGTAGGAGCCGACCTTAAAGACCTCCATCTCGACACCGAGTTTCTCCATCAACCCGGTGAAGAACATGGTCTGGCTCGATAGGCCATTGAGCATCACCATTCCCTGTGGATTGAGGAAAAGCCGGTCGGCCACGGAGCAGAGATAATAACATCCTTGCGTATAGTTATCGCCATAGGCCACCACGAACTTACCGCTCTCCTTGAAGGCCTCGAGGGCATGGCGGATGCTTTGCAGGCTCGCGCTACCACCATCAAGGTTACCTGCCCGGAGATAAATACCATTGATCCGGGGATCTTCACCGGCGACCTTGATGGCTTTCAGGATCTCCTTGAGCGATAGGGTTGTCTCATCTTCTTTCCAGAGAAGGGCCAGAGGGTCTTCCGCCGGATTGTCGGCGATGGTGCCGTTGAGGTCGATTCTCAGGACCGTATTGTTTGACGGTACGTAGGTCGGCGTACTGGTGAGGCCGGCGACCAGCCCGACTAAGGCGAGCAGGCCGATTATGCCCATAAAGGTGAGGCCTACGATCACGCCGATCGTCGAGGCCAGGATGGTTTTAAAGAATGCTTTCATCGTCTTGTTTTTGCTTCGCTAAACGTGTTTGCCGCGAAGATAGTTAAAAAACAGTATTGATCTGGAATGACCGGATCGTCTCGTCGTCATAGCAGGTTTGCCCGAACAGGTCACGCAACAGGGACTCGTCCATCCGTTCGAAATCCCGTTCGACGGGTAGGATCAGCAAACCGCCTACGTCGGCGGCTCCCGGACTACTCAACAGGCGCTCCTCTCCTTCGGCGAAGTATTGCCGTGGCCGGTGTGCCTTTCTCGGGATGATCACCAGTCTCCAGCCCGTTTTGTCGTTATAATAGGCAAAAAGATTCATCTTGGGTTCCTCCTCGTCCTCGCTACGTGGCAAGGCGTCGAAGACACGCTTGAACCAAGTGGCGATCTCCTCTTGGTTATTGCCCTCGATGACGAAACCGTTTCGCAAATAACGTTCCAGTCGCCAGAGCCGGCTTCCTCCGGGCGCTTGCCCAAGTGGTATGAGGTGCCGGTCGTCTTGCCGTGCGAGCCAATCGCCGATCTCCTGGTCTATGGGCATCACGCCTTGCGTTACCGCCTGGAAATGGGCATGGTCGGGAGCTGAGGCGCCACAACGGGGACCATTATAGAAGATCGTGTGCCGGTTGAGCCGGCGAGCGATGGTCAGCAGGTCGTTGAGCCGGCACAAGATCCTTTGGGGCTCATGCCTGCGGGCCGGGATCGTGAAATGCTCCTGGAAGATCGGGTAGGGATTGCAAAGCACCAGGTAATGGAACCCGAACGGCAATCGTTCCTGCTCCACCGGAAGGTTGGCCACGCAGAGGAAGCAGGGCCGATCCAGGATAGCGCCTTTATCCACCTTTGCCGTCGTGGAGATGGCGCGTGCCGGATTGAACTGGATCTTGATAAGGCAATCGTCCAGCCGGATCTCCTTGAGGCGAACATTCTTCAACGCCTGGAAGTTGTCATGCGCCAGGGACCATGTCTTGAGTTGCTTGGCCAGCATCTCGTTGGCTTGCGAGGAGCTGACCCAGATATTCGGTTTCATGCTTTTCTCTTGTTTAGGAGGATACGGGCTTGCAATTCCCATGTCCGGATTTTATCCTTATAGAGGTTATGGTCGTTCATCCGACGAGTATCGAGGGCGGCGTCGGAATTGTCTTCCCAACGGCGGCAGAGATAAAGCACGTCATAGATCCGCCCGATCTTATACTCCCGGCAAAGCCTTAACCCGATGGCGTAATCCTCGCCATAGCTGGTGTTCGGCAGGTTCAGTTGTCGCAAGAGAGGCGTATAGAAGGCTCTGGGCGCGCCAAGTCCATTTATGCGGAGGGCGTTGTTGTGCCCATTCTCGGCGGTCCATTCCCGATGGTCGATCACGCCGGGCGGCAAGGTCTCCATCTGGAAGTTGGTCATGCGGTAGCTACCGATTACCATGGCGCAATGCTCGGAGCGGAAGGTCGAGATCACCCGGCTCAAGGTATGCTCGTCGCTATAGACATCGTCGCTATCCAGTTGTACGGCGAAACGACCACACTCGGGATGGTGGATCGCCAGGTTCCAACACCCGCCGATACCCAAATCGTTCCGTTCGGGCAGGAGATGCAACAAGCGCGGGTCCTCTTTGGCCAATGCGGCGATCTTCTCGGTCGTACCGTCGGTCGAATGGTTATCCACGACGATGACGTTATAGTTGAAATCCGTTGCTTGCCTCAAGGCGGAACGGATCGCGTCCTCGATCGTACGGACCCGGTTACGAACAGGAATTATAACGGATGCCTCACGGGAGAAATCCGTCCCCTCAAACTCAATCTCTCTTGTGACGGGAGGCAGGTAGGCGTCAACTTGCCGTAAATGCTCCGTGCAAGCCGCCTCCATCTCGATTTGGACGGCCCGGTTCTTGGGATCGACGTAATCGAACAATTTCTCGCCCGAGGTGCGAAGGTCGTTCTCGACAATCGTATAAAGGTATTCACTGACATGCGTAATCGGCCAGGATTGGGAAACCTTGAGACGCAAGTCGTAGAGTCCGGCGAAGCGGTATTGCTCATGTGCGCGGGTGATCGCCTCGATCAGCGCTTCGGCACGATAGAGAAGCAAGGCTCCGAAGTTGAAATCATCACGAAGGCTACCCTCCTGATAGTCGATGAGTGGATGTGGTTCTGTTTTTTCACCTTTTGTCTCCTGATAGTCGGCGTAAAGCAGGCCGGCATTGGTCTCGGAGGCTAATGTAGCCAGGCGATCGAGGGCGAACGGACCCAGTTTTAAGGCATCTCCCTGAGTATAGATCAGGATAAACTCGGTTGTCGAGTGCTCGGCAATGGTCCGGATAGTCTCGGAGCTCCACAAGTCGTTGGTCCGGATCGAAGCGCATGAGGGAATTTGCGGTTCTTTCTTATCGGCTGGGACGAGCAGGTAGATCTTTTCAACGAGGGGCGAACAGGTGAGTTGCCTTACGGTCGAGCGGGTTGCCGTGTCGTCTTGATATGGCAAGAAACAGGATATGCTTTTCATAGATGCTATTCTTTTTAATGAGTAATCTTGTTATGGCAGGGGCAAATCCGGTGCGCCCCGCCCTTTTACGCGAATTTAAGAATAATATCGCGATTCTTTTTGGTGTGAAGCGGATAATGGATCTGTTTTTTCCGTACATTTGCTAACGAACAAAAAGATTGTTTCATTATTTAAAATCTTAGGAATTATGGAATTTTTGACTAACGAGAAATTAACGATCGTTGGAGCTGCCGGAATGATTGGCTCTAATATGGCTCAGTGCGCCGCTATGATGCGCTTGACTCCCAATATCTGCTTGTATGATGTTTATGCTCCGGGTTTGGAGGGTGTCGCTGAGGAGATCCGTCATTGTGGTTTTGAGGGCTTGAACGTGACCTTCTCGACCGATGTTAAAGAGGCGTTTACTGGCGCGAAGTACATCATCTCTTCTGGTGGCGCTCCTCGTAAACAAGGTATGACTCGTGAGGATCTGTTGAAAGGCAACGCTGCTGTTGCTGAGCAATTAGGTAAGGATATCAAGGCATATTGCCCGGATGTAAAGCATGTAGTGATTATTTTCAACCCTGCTGATATCACGGGTTTGGTAACTTTGCTTTGGTCAGGTCTGAAACCGTCTCAAGTAACAACTTTGGCCGCTTTGGATAGCATCCGTTTGCAGAGCGAGTTGGCTAAGCATTTCGGCATTGGCCAGAGCGAGGTAACAGGTTGCCGTACTTATGGTGGTCATGGCGAGCAGATGGCTGTATTCGCTTCTACCGCGAAGGTACAAGGTAAACCGTTGACAGACTTGATCGGAACGGATAAGCTTTCAGCTGAGCAATGGGCAGAGATCCAGCAGAAGGTTGTTAAGGGTGGCGCTAATATCATCAACCTGCGTGGTCGTTCTTCTTTCCAGAGCCCGTCATACGTTTCTGTTGAGATGATCCGTGCGGCAATGGGTGGCGCTGAGTTCCAGTGGCCGGCTGGTCGTTACGTTTCTTTCAGCGGAATGGATCACATCATGATGGCGATGGAGGTAACAATCACGAAGAACGGTGCCGCTTACGAGGAGGTAACAGGTACTGCAGAAGAGATGGCTGCCTTGAAGAAGAGCTACGAGCACTTGTGCAAGTTGCGTGATGAGGTGATCGCTATGGGTGTTCTGCCCCCAGTAGAGAAATGGAATGAGATCAACCCGAACATCGCTTGATCCGTTTCGGTTTGAAAGATCTTACGATTCGTGGCCAGGCGTAGGCATTGCCTAATCTGGCCTGGAATCGTGAACGCTTGGGAGAATGGATAGATTCTCTCAAGCGTTTTTTATTGCCTACCCTTTCCCGCAGGATTAGAGCGGGAAGAGTAATGGTACGATAAACAGGTCTGCCGCCAGGATGATGAAGTTCATGGGAAGTCCGATTCTCATGAAATCAACAAAGCGATAACCGCCGGGACCATAGACCATCATGTGTGTCGGTGAGCCGATCGGCGTGGCGAAACTTGACGAGACGGCGATCATCAAGGCTACACAGAAGGTTAAAGGATTGACCCCTAAAGTTACGGCTATCTGGTAAGTGATGGGGAAGAAAATAGCGGCGGTTGCCGTATTGCTGGTGAATTCCGTCAAGAAAGTCGCGGCGAAACAGATTCCCGCCAAGGCGAACATCGGGTTACTACCGCAAACCGACAGGATACCTTCGGCGATCTTGGTGGCTATTCCGGTATATTCGATCGCGCTACCCAAGCTGATGGAGCCGGCGAAGACCATAAGCAACCCCCAATCAATGCTCTCTCGTGCCTGATTGATGGAGCAACACCGGAGGATGATCATGGCGAAAGCCGCCAGGAAGCTGGCTTGTAGCAAAGGAATGATATTGAGCGATGAGCAGATAATCATGGCCAGAAGGATGAGCGACGAGGTCAAGGTCTTCTTGCCTTCCTGTGGGATCAGGCTCGACTCAAAGAACTGAAGGTCGGGTGTCAAGGCGCTCTCTCTCTTTGAACGTGGAGGACACTCTAACAGTAAGGTATCACCCTTCTCGATCACGATTTCACGGGGGCTTTGGTTGATACGCTCACCTTCACGGGCAATGGCGATAAGTACCATGTTGTTGCGCTCCTCGAAATCGGTATCCACCATACGCGTGCCAACCAAAGAGCTACTGAAACGGACATTCGCCATACGTAGCTTACGATTTGAGTCTACTTCGTTGACCGAGAAGACGTGATGAGCCGCATTGACCAATTGGTGGCTATTTCTCAATTTAAGGATCTCGTCGACCTGACCGGAGAAGACCAGGCGATCACCTCCAAAGATGAATTCATCCTCACTGACCGGCGAGATGATCTCCTTATCGAAACGGATAATCTCGATGATGTGTCCGCCTTCTACCTGGAATAATCCCGCGTCTTTCAATGTCTCACCAATGAACTTGGCGTCGGATGGGACAAGTAGTTCTACCGTGTAGTTTTGTGAATTCTCTAAAGCCTCTTCCGGAGAGGTTCGCTCCGGGATCAGTTTCTTCATCGCGATCGTCGCGAGGATACCGACCGTCAGGCAGAATAAGCCTGCGAGAGTAGGCGTGAATATACTTAATTGCTCGTGTGTCTGGTCCATGTAGAATCCGGAGATCAACAGGTTGGGAGGCGTGCCGATCAAGGTACAGATACCGCCCATGCCAGACGCGTAACTTAGGGGAATCAGGAGTTTGGACGGGGCGACATTAAGCTTCTTGGCCCATATCTTTACCACGTTGATAAAAAGGGCAACGACGGTCGTGTTGTTCAGGAACGAGCTGAGGGCGGCAACCGGTGTCATTAACCGAAAAATAGCCATGTTGTAGGATTTCGGCGTTCCCAGGCAATAACGGACGATCCATTGCATGACGCCGGTATGAACCAATCCCGCGATAACGACGAACAATGCGCCAACAAGGACGACAGAAGAGGAGGAGAATCCACTCAAGACCTTATCAACCGGAAGGGCTCCGGTGACCATCAGGATGGTCATTCCTCCTAAGAAGACAAAATCGGGCGCTAGTTTGGTGAATAGCATGAGCCCAAAGACGAGAATGATTGTCGCTATGACAATCCAGGCGTGAAAACTTAGGCCAGCGAATAAAACTGTTTCCATTGTGTAGAGATTAAAATGATTTATTTTTAGCGACAAAGATAGCTTTAATGCTGGAATTTCCGTAATTTCGCTACGGACTATTTAATTATGGCAGATATGGGGATCAAAAATGTTTTTGGCCAAATCATGGGGATTTGTCTCATTGGATTCTTGTCTCAAGGGTGCGGCTTCCCGAGCCAACAACCGGATGCTGTTAATCCGACGCTTGAGACCATCATGTCCCGGAAGAGTGTACGCCAGTTCCAGGAGCGTCCGGTTGAGGCGGAAAAGGTCGATTGGTTATTGCGATCGGCCATGGCGGCTCCGAGCGGAAAGGATCTGCGTCCATGGTCGTTTGTGGTGATCGATCAAAGGGAGAGGCTGGATTCGTTGGCGGAGGCATTACCGACGGCGAAGATGTTGCGGCAAGCTCCAATGGCGATTGTGGTTTGTGGCGATGAGACGCGTTCGTTTTATTGGTATCTGGATTGTTCTGCCGCCACTCAAAATATCCTGTTAGCTGCCGAGTCTTTGGGATTGGGCGCGGTGTGGACGGCGACTTATCCTTATCCGGACCGGATGCGTGTCGTGGCTGATCAATTGGCCTTGCCCGACCGGATCAAGTCGCTTTGTGTCATTCCTGTCGGTTATCCGGCAGGGGAAACTTCTCCAAAGGACAAATGGAATGAGGATTGTATTCATCAAAATAAATGGTAAGATTATAGATTATGAAAAGACGAGAATGGTTGCGTAATGTCGCGAGCGCTTCCCTGTTGTTCGCCATGACGGGATGCGCTAACGGGAACAAGAAGACGGAAGCGAGTGAGGTAAAAACCGAGACGCCTGTCGCTGGAGTGAAAACCCAAACTGGCGTGACAACAAGAGAGTTCGGACAGGCAAAGGTGACCTGGATCCGTGATAACGCTAAAGAGCGGATAATGAATAACAGTCTTTTTGTTGGCGCCGATAGTACCAAGATTAACGAGTGGTCTCCACAAGGAGGAGCGCCCGCCTCGGTTAGTGTTGTTTTGGTCGAATCGGAAGGGAAACGGATTTTGGTAGACACGGGAAATGGCGTAGCTGATAGCCTTATGCTTCCTGGGTTGGCCTCGATAGGTGTCAAGCCGGAAGATATTGATTATTTATATATTACCCATTTTCATGGCGATCATCTTGGCGGTATGATGAATGGGGAACAGGTCGTTTTCCCAAATGCCCAGGTTTATGTCTCAACTTTGGAGTATGACGCCTGGATGACGAGTCCAGCTTTGGAGAAACGTCGTGAGCAAGCGGCTAAGATCATGGGTGCTTATCAGGAGCGGTTGCATAAGTTCTCTTTTGGTGAGACTTTGCCAGGAAATGTGTTGGCGATCGATGCGGTTGGTCATACGCCAGGCCATACGGCTTATCTAGTGGACAAGTGCCTGATCATTGGCGACCTTTTGCATGGTGCTGCCTTACAGATTCCGCATCCGGAGTTGTGTGCCTCATTTGATATGGATCGGGAAAAGGCGGTTGAGACTAGAAAGCGATTGTTGGCGGAAGCCAAATCGAAAGGGTTTGTCTTGACAGGAATGCACCTGCCTGAGCCCGGATTTATCGAAAGCTGGTAAAAGGGATCGAAGTGAAAAAAGAATTCCACTGCAGTGTATTTGGAAACGCACTGCAGTGGAATTTTTTTTGGACTATATTAGAAACTAAAGGATTCTACCGATCCATTCGAACGGGAGATCTCTACGGTCGCGTGCTTGAAGTAGAAACTTCCCAGTTGATCACCTGTTTTCTCGTTATACATATTTTTCAGGTGTGGATTCTTTTCGAAGACGGCCTGTGTCACTTCTGGATCATCTTCACAGACTACTTCTCCGCTGATACGGATCCATTCCCTGTTTTGTCCAGTGGCGGCTACTTCTACGTGTGGGTTCTTGAGTGCTTGTTGATAAACGCCCTTTTGTTTTCCGACGTGAAACCAGAGTTTTTCTTTCAATAAGGAAATAACGCCGGTTGGCCGGACGCGAGGCTTATCGCCATCTATTGTTGTCACGTAATAGGGTCTGCTTGTGTTCAAGAAATTATAAGTAACCGTTCGGGCTGAATCCGCCGGAAGGTCTAACTTGACGACACCTAGTCCGGTAGCGCTGGAGTTGGCGTCGGTCTGTGTTACCGTTGCCTCCTCTTGCTTGGGGAGCGCATTGGTTGATTCTGATTTCTTCGTCTCTTGACCACAACTAGCCAAAAAAGTAAGCGCAGCGGCTACTAAATAGAGGTTTGTTTTCATAATGAGAAAAAGTGGTTTTATTGTTTGTTTGAATAAGTTCCTCAAAAATACGAAATAGTTTGATGTTAAATCGTTCGGAATACTTGATTTTTGTTTTTTTAGGGATGTCGTGGAGCGGTGATAGATAATTTGTTGAGTATTTTGGGAAATTGGATGGCGAAAATCGTCGTGCAACAGATGGCGGCGGTCGCGTCGGAGATGGCCTCTGCCGCGAAAACGCCGTTTGTTCCCCAATAATTGGGTAAGATCAACGCGAGCGGGATCAACAGGAATACTTTCCGGAGCAGGGCGATGAAGACAGAGACTTTTGCCTGTCCCAAAGCGACGAACATATTTTGGCAAGCTCTTTGTAAACCGAAGATCGACATGCCGGCCAGGAAAAGGGGCATGACTTGGGCGACGGTCGCGATCAGTCGCTCGTCGTTCGTGAAGGCGGAGGCGACGACCTCTGGAAACAGGATCATCAAAAGGATCAGGAGCAGGTTGAACGAGAACATGACAAGCAATACGATCTTGAAACATTCTTGGACACGGGCCTTGTCCTTGTGCCCGTAGTTGTAGCTGACAATGGGTATGAAACCTTGCGCGAATCCCGTAAGGGGAACACTCACCAGGAGCATGGCGCTTTGCATGATGGCCAGGGCGCTGACGTAGATGTCGCCAGAGGCCTTCAGGCTGCTGTTCAGGACAAATCCTACCAGGCTTTCCGTGCTGGCCATGATGAAAGGCGATACGCCTAAGGCCAATATGGCGCTTACGGTTTTCCAGTTGAGTCTCATCTGTTTCGGATTCAGTCGCAAGGAGGCCCGGTCGGAACAGAGAAAGGCGAGTACCCATGCCGCGCTGAAGGCTTGTGATATGATGGTTGCCCATGCCGCGCCTTTCACGCCCATTTCGAAGACGAAAATGAACAGTGGGTCGAGCAGGATATTCAGGACGGCGCCAATTATGACCGAGAGCATCGCGATGGTTGGCCGGCCCTGTGTGTTGATGAATGAGTTGAGGCCGACGGCGATTTGGACGAACAGGGTTCCCAATAGATAAATCGACAGATAGTCGACCGCATAACCGATCGTGTTACTCGACGCCCCGATCATCAGGAGGATCGGTCGCATGAACAGATAGACGATGGAGGAGGTGACAAGCGAGAACAGCAGCAGGAGCGTAAATCCGTTGCCCAGGATCAGGCTGGCTCTTGCCCGGTCGTTTTGCCCAAGCGCGATGGCGGCCAGTGGCGCGCCACCCGACCCGACAATCGCCGAGAAGGCGGATATCAGGATAATGATGGAGCTGGTAACGCCGATTCCGGCCAAGGCATCGGTTCCGATCCCGGGAATGTGCCCGATATAGATCCGGTCAACAAGATTGTAGAGCAAGTTGACTATTTGAGCGGCGATGGCGGGTAAAGCCATGTGGAATATCAGGGGCAACATCCGCTCGGTGCCCAGGCGTTCCTCGTAAACCAGTTGACTCATATGAGCGTGTCTCCTTTTGGGCGCGAAGGTAAGAAAAATGCCTTTTTATTGGATATAAAACCTTAATTTTGGCGGTTGTAATTTCTGGTAATGATTTAGTTCGTATTTTGGAAGATGAAAAGGTTGATCAATTGGCTTTATCTTTTGGTGATGGTTCTACTCTTGGCTGCTTGTGGGTCGAGGAAGCAGGAGAAGGTTATCTTGCCTGCCGATTTTAAGGGGCCGAAGGAGCTGTCGAGACTCTATGGCGTGCGACTGACGCCCGACGATAATATTTTTCTCTATAATGCGGGTGCCCATTGGCTGGGCGTGCCGCATCGGTTGGGGGGAATGACGAAGCGGGGCGTCGATTGCTCGGGCTTCGTGACGATCATTTATCGGGAGGTGTACGGGAAGCGGTTATCCCGCTCAGCCGCCGATATGCTTAAAAAGGATTGTAAAAAGGTGGGCCGAAGCGCTTTGAGGGAAGGAGACCTGGTCTTCTTCAGGACCGGTAGAGGCCGTAGGAAAACGCCGGATCATGTCGGGATTTATCTTAAGAACGGCCGTTTTATCCATACCAGCTCCTCACGTGGGGTTATGGTGAGTAGTTTAAGTGAGCCTTATTACACAAGAACATGGCTAACGGGAGGGCGGGTGAAGTAAAATTTTACTACCTTTGTGCCCCAGAATAATAAACATAAAGCAATATGTTGACAATAAAGCAAATTACCGAGAATACGGATGCGGTGATCCGCGGTCTCGAGAAAAAGCGTTTCAAGGACGCTAAGGAAATGATCGAGAAGGTGCTGGAGTTGGACAGCAAACGGCGCAATGCCCAGAACCAGTTGGACAGGAATCTGGCGGAGGTGAACTCGACCTCCAAGTCTATCGGCCTGTTGATGAAAGAGGGCAAGAAAGAGGAGGCGGAAGCCGCTAAGCGTCGTGTCTCGGAGATAAAGGAGATTTGTAAGGGTTTGCAGGCGGAGATGGACCAGGCCGCCGAGGAGACGCAAGCCTTATTGTATACGATACCGAACGTGCCCTACGAGAGCGTTCCGGAAGGCGCTGGCGCTGAGGACAACGTTGTTGAGAAGATGGGTGGCATGGAGACGGAGTTGCCCAAGAATGCCCTGCCGCATTGGGAGTTGGCGAAGAAATACGACCTGATTGATTTTGACCTGGGCGTGAAGATCACGGGTGCGGGCTTCCCGGTTTATAAGGGACAGGGTGCTCGTTTGCAACGGGCCCTGATCAATTTCTTCCTCGATGAGGCACGTGCTTCCGGCTATGAGGAGGTTATGCCACCGACGGTGGTGAATGCCGCTTCCGGTTATGGAACCGGTCAGTTGCCTGATAAGGAGGGACAGATGTATCACTGTGAGGTGGACGATCTTTACCTGATTCCGACCGCTGAGGTGCCGGTAACGAATATTTACCGTGATGTTATCCTCGACGAGAAGCAGCTGCCGATCAAGAACTGTGCTTATACGCAATGTTTCCGTCGTGAGGCAGGATCGTATGGTAAGGACGTGCGTGGCTTGAACCGTCTGCATGAGTTCTCGAAAGTGGAGTTGGTTCGTATCGATAAGCCGGAGCATTCGAAGCAATCACATCAGGAGATGCTGGATCATGTTGAGGGGCTGTTGAAGAAACTGGAGTTGCCTTATCGTATCCTTCGTCTTTGCGGTGGCGATATGAGCTTCACGGCGGCGTTGTGTTTCGACTTCGAGGTTTATTCCGAGGCACAGCAACGTTGGTTGGAGGTTAGCTCGGTCTCTAACTTCGATACCTATCAGGCGAACCGCTTGAAATGCCGTTATCGCGATGAGAACAAGAAGATTCAGCTTTGCCATACCTTGAATGGTAGCGCCCTGGCTTTGCCTCGTATTGTCGCTGCTTTGCTGGAGAACAACCAGACACCCGAGGGTATCCGTATCCCGAAAGCGCTGGTACCTTATACAGGCTTCGACATGATCAAGTGATTGTGTCCTGATTTCTTTTTGGAAGACATCTGAAATTATAGACAAGCGAAAGGCTCCTATCCCGAAGATAAGGGATGGGGGCTTTTTTTATCCCAGATGTTTGTAGTGTACTAAATAAGTTGACACAAATTATTTAGTAACATGCGTAAAAA
>DGYMR06203__coassemble_565_pt1 | contig 75268 bp, 59 predicted proteins | sample DGYMR06203__metabat2_low_PE_012 | metagenome-assembled genome bin DGYMR06203
GTTTTATGCAATCTGTTGAAAAAAAGTGGGATTTTGAAAATAATGAAGGGTTTAAATCCAATAATATATTGTTTGATCGAATTAAAGGAACTATTTATCGCTATGAAATTTATAATCGGGATTTTAAAGATCAAGAAATAGATCTTTCTATGAGGAGTTTTCATAAAAATATTGTCTTTGCTATATCTTTGGATCCATTTGATTTAATTGAATCCAATAATTCCGGTAAGCTTGAAGGACGATTAAAAGAGATAGCGTCGAGTTTAGACGAAGAGGATAATCCTGTAATCTTGTTGGCAAAATATTTGTAGTGTGACAGTTTATTTGATACGAATTTCATATTTTCCTCTATTAATTATTGATTATTGCACAATTGTGTAGTATTGTGTAAACAAATTATGTTGTATTTCCCTAAATTTGAGATTGTATCGATGGTCCTAGAAGTATAGTCAATAGGAACAATACGAGAGTGTCTCTATAGGAACAGATGCGAAGGGATTTTCAGTCCGATTCGAATCGGACTGGAGTTTTCTCCCAATCGGACTGGAGTTTTCTTCGGAAAGTACTGGAATCCTTTTCGGAGGAAATTTCAGCTTACCGCATTATTGGTTTTGATTCAATAGGGAAAAAATTTAAATTGAGAGTAATAAATTTAAGTATCAAGTAAATAACAATTTTATGGCATTCTCAAAAAGAATTCAAGAGGCATGGGGCAACCGATGGTATGCTTTGCCTTTTTTGGCCCTGATAGGGCTGTTCTCTTGTACGGGAGAAAAGAGTACGGATGTATTACCTGCTGTTGATCTCACGGGCGTAACCAACCGGACAGAGATCAAGTTATCCGATGTGACAAGCGACGTGACTTACGTTAAGCTGGAGACAAACGACTCGTGTTTGATCGGTAATAACTTTCAGCTTTATGCGGACGACCAATACATTTTCTCATTCTCCAATGGGCAGATCTACCTGTTCGACCGGAAAGATGGACATTTCGTGCGGGCCATCTCGAAGCGGGGCGAGGGGCCGGGCGAATATTCTCGGATAACCCGTCAGTTGCCGGTGAACGAGCGTGAGCGGAGCGTTTCCGCCTATACGGGTAAAGGGTTGATAACTTACTCTTATGAGGGTGAGATGATCAGCCAGGTGAACCGTCCGGAAAACGCTGCCTGTTTCGACTTGGTACGGGTGGCTCCAGATCTTTATACGGGTTATCAGTTTAATATGCCGGACAAGTTGATATTGTTCGACAAGAATGGGAATGAGGTGAAGCGTGTGGCTAATCCGAAGGTGGCTGAAACGAACGCTTTTTTGGTGCCCAATTGTGGCTTCTTCGAGTACGACAATCAGGTGAACCTGTTTGAGTCTTTAGGCGATACGATCTACTCGATCAGTCCGGCTGGCGACTTGTCTGCCCGTTATCGGCTGGATTGGGGCAGCCATCAGATCGTGATTGAGAATATGAGCGACCAAGTTGCCGCAAAAGAGTATTGTTATCCACAAATGATTGGTGAGACCGGTGATTTCCTGTTTATCAGCTATATTTATCAGACCAAGCCCGCTTTGTCTCTTTATAATAAGCGGACAAAGCAGGTTACACATGCCGCAGAGGGTGGTACGTTGACGAACGACGTAGATGGTTTCGCGCCTACGACGCTCTCTTCGGTATCCAACGGTCGCCTGGTGGGTTATGTCAATGCGGAGACGTTCTTGGAGTGGTCGGAAAGTGAATCCGGCGATTGGGCCTCGAATCCCAAATTGGCTCCATTGAAATCGACCGGCGAGATGGATAACCCGATTGTTGTTATTGGGCAGTTACATTAATGATTATATAATATTTGTAAGGGCGGGGATAACTCGCCCTTCTGTTTGTTTGTATTAATGAGTTCTCGATTCAGCTTTATTGGTACCCGGATATTGGTCTCTCTGCTTTTGGCCATGTCGTTGTTCCTCTTCTCGTGCGATAAGAGGGAAAAGCACGATGCCCTGTTCCGGCAGGTGGAGCGTGTCGTGGACGTACGCCCTGATAGCGCTTCACTACTTTTAGGACGGATCGTAGCGCCAGAGCGATTGGATTCGGCGGAATGGGCCCGTTGGGCATTGCTTAAGATCCGGAGCTGTGATAAATCTTCAATTATACGTTTTACTCCTTATGCGATGATTCATCGTGTGGTTGATTATTATGACCGTTATGGGGATAATCTTCAACGGGCACGAGCCTATTATTATATGGGTCGGATTTATAATGAATTGAAGGATAAGAAGTCTGCGTCTGACGCTTATGTTCGGGCTTATGGTTATTCGGTTAAGACCGATGATCAGGATCTTTTATTCTGGATTCTCATCCATTGGGGCGATCTTTTGGCCCAGCAAGGGGCGATACGTGATGCCCTGAATGTTTTCAAGAAAGGCATCTGATATTGCTTTGCGGGCTGATGATCCGACCAATGAGGCGATCGCTCATCTCTATTTGGGGCGAATGTATAGCGAGGTCGGGGAGTGGTCTTGTTCGGATAGCAGTTACCGGAAAGCGATTGACCTGGCAGAACGGATGCATTATTTTGATTTGCGAGTGGGAGTGCAATTATTGGCGCATGAATATTCGGCTCCCGATCAGTTGAATGCCGCATTGCGTCGTATTCAAGGTATGAGCAGTGTGTTTGACCTTTATTCCGCCCAAAAAATGGACCAGGAGGAGACTTTTCGATCCGCATTGATAAGAAAAGGTCTAATCATAGGACTTATTGGCTTGATGCTGATAACTGTTATATGTGGACTCATTTATTGGTATCGTCGGGAAAAAGAACAACTGGCTCGGGTTCATCAGGAATTGTCGAGATTACGGGAACGGGAAGAGGAATTGACCCTGGAGCATGGTCACCAAAAACGTTTAAGACAAGAGGTTGAGCAATGGCGGGAGAAATATGTGGAGGAGCGAAAGGCCAAACAGAAGCTGATGCGTGCGCAAGCTAAAGCACGACCGGAGATGGCAATCGATGGCTTTTTGACGATGGAGGAGACGATCGCTCAGTTGCGTCGGAAGCCACGGGCCCTGAATGAACGGGAACGTCAGGCGATTCCCGTTTATCTGGATGCCGTAAGTCATGCTTTCATCACTCGTTTGCGGGAGGCAAATCCGGCTTTGACCGTGGGCGACCGTTTACTTTGTGGTTTGCTTCGTTTAGGTTTTTGGGAGGAGTTGGCGATCCTGCTCGCTGTCGAGCCTAAAACAGTCAGCAAACAGAAACAACGTTTGCGGGAACACTTGAGCCAGAAACCCGCTAACGATACCGGATTGATTGATTACATCCGGAAATTTTGACTTTTCTTGAAGGATTGTCGCTCGTTTTAAGATAGTGATTCTTTACTTAAACCATTTATAATTAATATCTAATTCCGGAAATAGGGGCGACGGGAAATGTCGCCTCTATTTTTATGTGCCTTTTGGGAAATCCCTCTAGTTTTGTCGTGAATCAAGAAATCATGACATTAAAATTATAATAGTTCTTATGGGGAGAGTTTTTATTTTCGGTTTTTTGATATTGGTGTTGTCTGCTTGTTCCTCCTATAAGGAGGATGAACTTGTGGTGTTTGATACGGAGGCTTCTTATCCGGAACGGGAGATCCTTTTGAGTGAGGTTTGTGATGTGACATATGTTCCTTTGGATAATGTTGAGGTTGTCGGTGGGCGTCCGAGGTTGGTGACGGATCAGTTTATTATCTATTCGAACAGGGAAAGCGATCTGCTTTTCTTCGACAGGCAAGGTCGTTTCGTAAGGAAGTTCAATCATAGAGGATCAGGTCCCGGTGAGTATGCCTATATCGGTAAGGTTATTTACGATGCGGCATCGGATTGTCTGGTTGTGGCATACAACAATAAGATCCTTTATTATACGATGTCGGGCGAATTCTTGCGGGAGCAGACCTTGGATTCGTTTGTTTTTGTGTCGGATGTGAAAGACTATTCATCAGACAGGCTATTGATCAATAACTTACATTCCCTCACTTCCGCCTATTTGATGATCGATAAGGCAAGCGGAAAAGTGGTTGATTCGATTGGTGTGGTAGCTGAACAGGCGATCAGTCCTTATGTTCAGGTTGATTTGAGGAATAACATGAGATATGTTTATATGCCCTCTTATTATAATATGGTTCGTTCACATGATGGGCTCTTGATCAATAATATATCCGCGGATACCTTTTATCTTTTGTCGGCTGAAAAAGTATTGCGACCTTATCTGGTGCGTCGTCCTTCTGTTCAGGATCAGACCTATCCATATTTTGTGAATGCTTGGGTTGAGACCAATTTGGGTTATTTCCTGTCAACCGTAGAACGGAAGTTTGATGCCGAAAGTCAGGAGGGTTTTGAACAGGCATATTATATGATAGAAGAGGAAAGCCTTAAGATCTATCGAGTTCATTTAGTTAATGATGAAATTGAGGGTTATGAGATTCATCTTGATCCAGAGGTAATAGATCGTTCGGTAAACGCTTCTTGGGGTTTCCTTTCATTACCCGCCGAGGAATTGGTGGCGGCTCGCGACGAGGGTCGGATCCAATCGCCTGAATTAGCCGAGATTGTCCGTGGAATGGATGAAGAAGATAATCCGGTATTGATGTTTATGCGGTTTAAATAGGTTCTAATTAAAAGCCCACTGATGACACCGTTTTCAAATGTCATCAGTGGGTTTTTATCTATTTCGGTAAACTCTCAATCTATTCAATCCGCATAGCGAATCCGCCTCCAGGGGCGAGATGAAGGGTTAATTTCTGGTTACCGATTGTCTGTTTCTCCAGTTTATAATCTTGTGCCTTTCGATCTGCGTTGACACCATCCTTGAAGAGAGTCGCCTGTTTGCCTTGAACTTTCAGGGCTGAGAGATCGATGGTCAAGTCACGGGGCGTCCAGTTGGTGAGTCCGCCGACATACCAGGTATTGCCGCTTCTTCTCGCAACGATGATGTATTCCCCGATTTTGCCATCAAGAATGATCGTTTCATCCCATACAGTCGGGATTTTGGCGATGTAATCCAATGACTCTCGTTCACGCAGGTAGTTGGTGGGCGCGTCGCAAAGCATATTTAGTGGCGATTCGAGGGCGATATAGAGCGCCAATTGATGGCAACGGGTGCCTTGACTCATAGGCTCGCTGTTGCAGGGATAATAGTTTGACCGTGAGGCATTGCGCATGGCGCCTTGCGTATAGTCCATCGGGCCGGCTACTTGCCGGATGAAAGGAATGGAAACGTCGTAAGCCATTTGGTCAACCGTATTGGGTGACCATTTCATTTGCTCCAGGCCGTGAACACCCTCGAAATTGAGCACATTGGGATAGGTTCGGTTCAAGCCGGCCGGTTTATACATACCGTGAAGGTCGAGCAGGAGTTTATAGCGTGCGCAAGTCTCAGCTGCCCGATTGTTGAAAGCGACCATCTCTTGGTCGTCACGGTCCATGAAATCGACCTTGAAGCCCTTCACGCCCATTTCCGAGTAATGTTTACAGAGATTTTCCATGTCACGGTTGAAAGCGTGATAACCGGCCCAAAGGATGATGCCGACACCTTTATTATTGGCGTAATCCACCAGTTCCTTCAGGTTGATCTCGGGAACGACTTGCGTGAGGTCCGCTTTCAGGTTTACTGCCCAACCCTCATCGAGGATCACGTATTCGATACCATTTTGTGCGGCGAAATCAATATAATACCGATAGGTCGCGTCGTTGACGCCGGTCTTGAAATCTACGCCCTCAAGATTCCAGTCGTTCCACCATTCCCAAGCGACTTTACCCGGTTTAATCCAGGCGATATCGTCGAGTTTGGAGGGTTCCGCCAGACGATAGGTGATATCGGTATCAGCCAACTTGATGTCGTTTTCCGCGACGATCGCTACACGCCAAGGGAAAGCACGTGGGCCGTCTACTTTGGCGATGTATGCCTCACGTTCCTTAACCAGGAATTGCAGGTTGTTGTGGCCACCCTGTTCGGTCCGTTTCGGATAAGCGGCCTGAATGCCGGTTAACCGATTGCCACCTGTTTGATTGGTGAGATAGAGTCCGGGATAATTATCGAGATTGACCTCGGTGAAGCAGAGATGGATACCCTGATCGGTCGTAGCGACGAGCGGCAGGAGCATCAATCGGCCCTTGTTCTGTTCGGAGAGGCGTTTTACCTCATAGATGTTCTCGAATGAGTTCATGAACTGCGACTCAAAATCGCCGTCGTTGCCCCGATTGGAATAGGCGATCCGAGTCATTGGGTCGTGATCGAATTGATAAGCGACCTCCTCGTTTTGGATGGTGAACGGTTGTTTCCGTTGACTGACGAAACGGTAGGCGATGCCATCATTGTAAGCCCTGAACTCAATGCTCCATTGTTTCCGGAAGGTGAGGGTCAACTGGTTATAATGGTCTACAACCTCACTTCGTTTATAGAGAGGGGAAGGAATGGTCTCGTTGACACTTTTCTTTTGTGTTTTCGAGAGTTTGGCGTTGTCGCCCCATACTTCGCCATCACTCAAGGTCATGGAGATAGGTGAGGGGGCCAGTACTTGTTGGCCATCCAAACGAATATCGTAGGTCAATTTCTCGCCGATCTGGATCGTGGTGGTCAAACGGCCATCCGGAGAGGCAAGACTCAATTGTTTTTGCGCATGGGAGGTGAATGCCCATCCCAGGCAACAGAGGAATAAAAGGATTCTTTTCATGGAAGTGTGTTTATTGATGGTTATTAAATCTTGATATAAATCCGTTTCCGATAGAGGAAATAACCCGGTATCCAGTTGGCGATAACGTAGAAGATCGCCCAGGCCAACGAGCCGCCATAAGCCCCGAATAGAGGTTGGAAAACGCCGTTAACTAAGAAAGAGGAGAGTCCGATCGCCCCGAACAGGACACCCAACAGATCCGCTTGTACATAGAGATAGAGTGGATTGATACCAAACGACTCGAAGAATAGTGTCCAGTTCTTACGTCTTTTTATGTCGATGATCCAGATCAGCAAAGCCAGCAGCAACGAACCGAAACCACAGGTAGTCAAGACAAAGGTGCTGCTCCAGATCTTCTTGTTGATCGGGCAGCCATATTGCAGGAGAAGCCCGCTGAACAGGAGGATCGTACCGAAGATAAAAAGCCGCTGGAGGATCTGTTCCTTGTTGTTTTTGCCCTCTAGGATGATTTTACCGGCATAGAAGCCAAGCAGGACATGTGCGACACTGCCGATACAGCTCAGCAAGCCTTCCGGATCAAAGGCGATACGGATGCCTTCCGCTGTCGTGTCGTGATACATGTGTGTCTCACCGAACAGGGTGCGGTCGATGGTCGCGATCAGGCTCTGTTCCGTCATCTCCATGCTGTCTGTCAAGCCGAGCAAGGCCCAATAGCCGATGAGGATCAAGGCGGCCGTATGCAACAAGTACTTTGGCTTGATCGCCAGTCCGATCAGTGAGCCGATACCGTAGGCCAATGCCAGTCGTTGCATGACGCCCAGGATACGGACCTTTTCCCATTCCGCGAAGCCGTGGTTCAAGATGTGGCCAAACAGGTTGAGACCGAAGCCGACCAGGAAGATGACAACCGTGCGACGAAGGATTTTCGTGACGCTCTCTTTGGATAGTCTCAAGCCGTATTTCCGGAGTGAGAAAAACATGGAGACGCCCATGATAAACATGAAGAAGGGGAAAACGAGATCCGTAGGGGTGAGGCCGTTCCAGGCGGCATGACGCAAAGGGGCGTAAACGTGTCCCCAATCGCCTGGATTGTTCACCAGGATCATTCCCGAGATGGTGATGCCTCGCATGACATCGAGCGAGAGCAATCTTTCGGAAGATTTTACGTTCATGATTCTAAGAAATAAGGTTATTATTATGTTTTGGGATCAAAGATAAGGCTTGGCTTCGAAAAAGGGGCCATTTAAGTGGAAAAAGGAACGCACTGCAGTGTATTTGGAATTTCACTGCAGTGCGTTCCTTTTTTCATGCGAGTCCGCTTATTCCGGCAGGAAGAGCATCTCGTCCGGCAGGACCTGTTTGGGAAGGTTTTTTCCCGTGATGCCGATCTCGAGCGCCTGGCCCATATAATCCTCGAAATAGATCACACGGATCTCGTGGAATCCCTTCTCGAGGGCAACTTTGCCCGTCGCTTCGCCTGCGCTGTGCGAGCCGTCGTTATCAATTACCTCCTGGCCATCGATAAAGAGGCGGGCGCCATCGTCGGAATAGATGTGGAACTTATAGACCCCTTTTTCCGGGATATTGATCTGCGAGCGGAACTGGTAACCGAAATGATCGTCGGCCGCAGCCTCCTTGATGGAGAAATTACGGAAAGTTCCCTCCTTGACCGGTTTGGCCTTCAGCACGTCGGCCGTGCTCTTGAATTTGCCCTCATAATAAGTATAGGCGACGCCCGGTTTGCCTGCTTTCGTAGTTGTGGCCGGGAGATAGCTCATTTGCTCCTCGTCGAGCGAGGTCAGGCCTGAGGGATAATAGAAGATATCGCCTTTCTTGGAGGGTGTGCGAACCCACGTATCGAAACTTCTCTCGTTCTCTTTCAGTTCGATCACCCGCATGCCTCTTTCCAGGTCGCCATAAGCGTCGGTTCCCGTGACACGCCCGTAGGCCAGGGCGATCTGGTAATGCGTACCGATGAAGTCGTTATCGTGGTCATGACCGACGAAGGCGCCCATGACGTCGCCCATCTCGATGAATGAGGCGAACAGGCCGGAGTTGATCTTCGAAGCGCCCGATCCCTCGTTTTTCTCGCCCAGCATCGTTCCGTTGTTAGGGATCGCGTCGTATTCCGGAAGGGCGATATGAAAGAAGGCCAGAGCAGGCAAGGGATTGCCTCCGTTCTCTTTCGTGAAGCGGGCGCTCGTCTGGCGATACCAGGCGACCTGGTCGAAATGGATCCAGTCGTAGGTGCCATAATCCTTGCTCTCCGGATAGTCGTTCGAGTCGATGCAATAGAGCAATGCCTTTGTTGTTTTGTGATCCGCTCCATAGACCGGGACGACATAATTGCCGCAACCGTGGATCGTCTCGGGGCCTTTTTCGCCGATGAAATAGGGTGATTGAGCCAGCAGGTCGTAGATCTCCCGCTTGGGCATGACCTCGGCGTCGTGGTTGCCCATCATGACCGTGAAGGGCACTTGGGCTTTCTCGAGAAGGGCGATGATCGCTTTCCATCCCTCCGGTCCGGGTCTCTCGGTGACGACATCGCCCGTCAGCATGGCGATATCCGGTTTCTCGAGCGCCAGGACCGCCTCGATGGTTTGGGCTGTCTGGGCGCAATTCTTCGATTGGGGATCCCAATGGATATCGGTCAGTTGCACGATCTTGAGCTTGCCCTCCTTGAAGGCGATGCTTTTCTGGGCATAAGCCCCAAGGAGGATCAGGCAGGCGAACAACGCCGTCAATATGAATTTACGGTTTTTCATGACGTGATTCGCTTATTTGTCCTTACACTTTTTCTTGGGTTCCTCCGGATCCGGGGCCGAGGCCTGGTTCTTGGCGTAGAGCATATCGATGATACCGTCCGCCAGACCGATGACCGGTACGTGGATGTAGCTGGCGTTGATCGTCTCGGCGATGGTCAGGAAGATCTTGGCCGCCGGAATGATAACGTCGGCGCGGTCCGGTTTCATGTCGAACTGCTCGCAACGCTCCTCGGGTGTTAGAGGCGCCAGCTCGTCGTAAAGCATACGCAACGAGGAGATGGGCAACCGTTTCTTTTTCTTGTTCTTCTTCTCGGTCAGGCGATAGAGCTTGTTGATGTTACCTCCCGATCCGATGATGTTGATATTCTGATACTCTTTGGTCAGTTCCGTGATCTCGTCTTTCAGGCGGATCCAGGCACCGTCGTCGACCTTGCCGCTCAGGATACGCACCGTACCGATATTGAAGGAGCGCGAGCAGACCAGCTTGCCGCCGATCAGCAGGTTGATCTCCGTACTGCCACCGCCGACATCGACGTACATGTAGTTGCCATTCCGGTCTTCCATGCACTCCATGTGGTTGCTGTAGACGATCTGCGCCTCTTCCTGGCCGCTGATGATCTCGATCTGGATGCCGGTCTTCTTCTTGATGTTCTTGATGATATCCGGCCCGTTGAGGGCGTCGCGCATGGCCGATGTCGCGCAGGCGCGGCAGCATTCCACGTCGTAGATCTTCATCAGCTGCCGGTAGGTCTTCATCAGCCGGGTGAGGTTCTCCTCCTTCTTGGCGGAGAGCTTGCCGATCGAGAACACGTCGAAACCGAGCCGCAACGGGACACGGAGCAACAGGCGCTTGTCGAACATGTTCGTCTTGTTGTTCCTTTTCTTGATCAGTAGGCGGGCGGCGTTCGATCCGATGTCGATCGCCGCGTAAACGGTCGCCTGGGCGGGGTCATTTTTCTTTTTCATCTTCTTCGTTTTTTTCCAGATAATAGTTATATAAGGCCTCTTGCGAGCGGAAAGGGATGTTCTCGTCGGTCGTCCAGGGCTCGTTCTTGCCGCTGCCGTCCACTTTCCGGCCTTGCAGGGTGTCGAGCAGGCCATACTCCACGACCCGTCTCAAGTCCGCCTTGATCTCGGGGTCGTAGACCGGCGTGACGACCTCCACGCGGTTGTCGAGGTTGCGCGGCATCCAGTCGGCCGACCCGATGAACATCTTCTCGTCGCCTCCATTCGCGAAGATAAAGATTCTGGAGTGTTCCAGGTAGCGATCGATGATTCCATTTATGCGAATGTTGCCGTTCGTGCCGGGGGCGTCGGTGCAGAGCGAGCAGTTGCCGCGTACCACCAGGTCGATCCGAACCCCGTTCGCCGCCGCCTCATAGAGTTTCTTGACCATGATCGGGTCGGTGATGTGGTTGATCTTGACCATGATGTAGGCCGGTTTGCCGGCGCGCTTGTTGCGGATCTCCTCGTTGATGAGGCGGACGAAGCGCCGTTTCATGTCGTTGGGCGAGACGAGCAGCTCCTTGAAGCGCACCGGCGTATAGGGCCGCTCGATGAACCTGAAGGCGTTCTCCACGTCTTGCACGATGGGGCGCGAGGCGGTCATCAGCAGGAAGTCGGTGTACATCTTGGCGTTGCCCTCGTGGAAATTGCCGGTGCTGACGCAGGCGATGTCGTTGCCCGTGCGCATCTGGATGTGGGTGATCTTCGAGTGCACCTTCAGCCCCTCGACGCCGAAGATGACGTGGATGCCCGCGTCTTGCATCTTTTTCGACCAGTTGATGTTCGACGCCTCGTCGAAGCGGGCCAGCAGCTCGATGACGACCGTCACCTTCTTGCCGTTGCGGGCGGCGCAGATCAGCGCCTGTACCACTTTCGACTCCTTGGCCAGGCGGTAGAGCGTCGTCTTGATCGCCTTCACCTCCTTGTTGATCGCCGCCTCCTGCAGGACGCGGATGTAGCTGTCGAAGCTGTGGTAGGGGACGTGGATGAAGCGGTCCTTTTTCTGGATCTTCTCGAGCAGGCTCTTGGGCCCCGACAGCTCGCGCTTCACGATGGGCGGCCACGCCGGGTATTTCAGGTCGCGCCGGCCGCAGTCGGGGAATTTCATCAGGTCGCGGTGGTTCTGGTAGCGCCCGCCGGCCAGCACGGTGTCGAGCTTGTCGAGATTCAGCTTGCCGAGCACCTTCTTCAGCAGGTCTTTCGGCATGCTGGCGTCGTAGATCACCCGCAGCGGCTCGCCTTTCTTGCGGCTCTTGACGCCCTTCGAGATCTTCTGCAGCGTGCCGTTGCGCAGGTCGTTGTCGATCTCCATCTCCGCGTCTTTCGTGAACTTGAACGAGTAGGCCTCGAAATGCTCGTATTCCAGCCCGACGAAGACGAGCGGGAGGCAGCAGCGCACGACGTCTTCCATGTACATCAGGTAATGGCGCCCCTCGCGGGTGGGCAGCTCGAGGAAGCGGCCGCAGACGCTGATCGGCAGCTCCAGCAGCGCGTATTCGGCCTTGCCCTTCTCTTTTTCCTTCTTGGTCATCTTGATGGCCATGTAGATGTCCTCGTCGCTCTGGTCGTCGATCTGCGCCAGTCGCGAGAACCAGGTGGGGTTGATGAAGCCGTTCAGCTTCTGGTAGTAGTAATCGCGGATGAAGGCCCGTTGCTCGTCGTCGACCTCGTTGTCGCGCAAGAGGTAGATGTTGTTGTCGCGCAGCTCGCGGTTGAGCGCCGTGATGGTCTGCTCGTATTCCTTGGCGTATTTGCTGTTCAGCTTATAGATCTGTTTCAGCAGTTTCTTCGCCTCCTCCTGCTCCTTCTTGGCGCTCTTGTCCTCGCACTCGGCGACGCGGCTCTGCGTCGCCACGCGGACCCGGAAGAACTCGTCGAGGTTGTTCGAGTAGATCCCCAGGAAACTCAGCCGCTCGAGCAAGGGGATGTTCTCCTTGTGGGCCTCCTGCAGGATGCGCCGGTTGAAATACATCCAGCTGATGTCTCTCGGCAGGTAATAATCCTCAAATGTTTCTTTCTTAGGCATAATGATCGCTTTTTCGCGAAGTTCGGCAAAAAATATTACAAAGTTGTTTCAGGTGGCGGTGATTTTTATCTGTTTTTTTAACATTTTCCGATAGGGGTTTTCGCCGGAATCCGCGTCTTAGGGAACAAAGTGTTTACGATAACCGAAAAATTGAAAGCTTATGAAAACGAAAGAGGAAAAGAAGAGAATGGCCCCCATCTGGCATTGGGGCGAGCCCCAGGCGGGGATGACGATCGAGGAATGCGAGCGGTTCATTCGCACGGTGCCCGCGTATGAGCGCCGTTTCACGCCGGGGCGCGAGCTGAGGATCTCGATCCTGTAGGGCGTCGCGGCCCCGCTTGCGGGGAGGGGGGCCGCGACGTGGGCCTAGATCTCGCCGGGCGTGCCGCTGTCGTCGCCGCCATCCGGGTCGGTCGGCTCCGTCGGGTCGGTGGGCTCGCCGCTGTCGTCGCCACCATCGGGCGTCTCGGGCTCGCCGGGCGTGGTGGGGCTGGTGGGCGAGGCGTCGATCATCGCGGCGTAGACCGCCACCGTGGCGTTCAGCTGGTCGATGAAGCCCTCGATCTCGTCGGTCGGGCTGACGATGGCGTAGGCGTTGACCGTCAGGACGATCTGGTCGTAGAGGTCGTTGGCCGCGCGCGTCGCCTCACGCGAGTCGATGTCGCTCACCGCCTGGCGGGCCTGCTCCTCGGCGATCTTCTCGTCGAGCGCCGCCTCGAAGGCCTCGTTGGCCTCGGCCAAGGCCGCCACCTCGTCGGTCAGGCCCAGCAGGCCGGCCTCCGTCGCGTGGGCCTCGAGCACGGCCAGCATCCCGTTGATCTCCTCGGTCTCCTTGGCGTATTGGTGCTTGGTGATCGAGCGATAGGGGGCCATCAGCGCGGCCAGCGTCGCCGCCGCCGCCCGTTTCTCGTCGAGCGGGTTGTTCTTGTGGGCGTTGATGACCTGGTGGATCACCGTGACGAACCGGTCGCGGCGGTTGTCGGTCTCCTGGCGCGACTGGGTCGCCACGTAGGTCGTCGGGCGGTTGACGATGCTCGACAGCGTCTCCACCGCCGCCTCATACTGGGGTTCGAGCCCCTCCACATGGAGCGCCGTCGCCGTCGTGGTCCCGATCAGGGTCAATACTTTCTTGTGGAAATTGGTCTGGGTACCGATGGGGAGTTGTGTTTTGTTGAAATTCTTGATTTGTTTAGCCATAATGATTAGATTTTAAATGTTTATGCGACGAATTTAGTCTTTTTCTGGATAAAAGCAAGAGATTCCACGCGACTTTTTAAGGAAAAAAAGGTTTATCCGGTGTTTCCTGGCTCGCTGGGGCTGACAAACTAGTTTTTTTGGCGTTTCCTGGCTCGCTGGAGCCGACAAACTAGTTTTTTTGGCGTTTCCTGGCTCGCTGGGGCCGACAAACTAGTTTTTTTGGGCATTTCCTGGCTCGCTGGGGCCGACAAACTAGTTTTTTGGGTATTTCCTGGCTCGCTGGAGCCGACAAACTAGTTTTTTGGGTATTTCCTGGCTCGCTGGAGCCGACAAACTAGTTTTTTGGGATCTTTCCACCGGTGCCTACCATCGGCAAGCCTCTGGCTTATCCCGGTTTTTAAATAAATAAGGGTTGCCGATTTCTAATTTGGCGTTAAAAGTTGACGCTAATATTTGGCGAAGTCTTTTTTTTTTTATTCGCGACAGATTACTAATTCAAATTTTGTTTCGTATGAAGAAGTTTTACTTATTGTTGGTGCTCTCGCTGAATGTTCTTTTGGCGAGCGCGCAATGGAGCGTGGCGCCCGAGGTCGGTTTGTCGGCGATGTGGTCGCAGGCTAATGATTGCTCTCGGCCGGTGGTGAAGATCGGCGCGGCGGTGGAATATGCCATCAAGCCCAATTTCTCGATCGAGTCGGGCCTGTATTACACGCAGCGCGGGGATTTCTTTGGGGAGTTATGGGTGTCGGAATACATCTCGGAGGATATTGAGACCGTCCGCCACCTGATCCAGTTGCCGGTGATGGCCCGTTTCTCGTGGCAGGTGGCCGAGGATACGCGGCTCTTCATCAGCGCAGGTCCCTACGTTGGCGCTTACGTGGCCGACAGGTGGAAGGACCGCCACTTTTATGAGGGCGGCGACATTGGCGATTGGTTCGACTGGGGCCTCTCGGCGTCGGGCGGCGTCGAGATCGGGCGGTGGTTCATCCGCCTGGGCTACGACCTGTCGCTTGGCGGCTATGGCGGAGGCGACGGCATCAACGCGAACTATCACCAGGTGACGCTCTCGGCCGGCTACAAGTTCTGAGGCCCGCGCCTGGCGAAGGAACGGCCGCGGCTTTCCAACCAAGGGAGAGGCCGCGGCCGTTTGTTTATTGTTTGCCCGCGTTTGTGGAGTACCATTTCCTTAGAGCGCCGCTGCCAGCTTGCGGATATTGGCCAGCCTTTCGAGGAAGTTCTTGTCGGATTTGGCGACGTGCATGTCGTAGTCCGTCTGCATCTTCAGCAGAGGTTCCGCGTCTATCCCGAGCGCCGCCTCGAAAAGGAGGGCATATCGGGTGGTAATGGCCTGTCGTGCGTTCAGCAGGTCGTTTAGCGTATTGGTCGAGATGCCCATTTGCTCGGCCAGCCTCGTCGTTGAGATGCCGCGATACGCGATCTCGTCCTTCAGGATCTCGCCCGGATGCACCGGCTCGGATGGTGTCAGGTTGTTGGCGATCATTGTGGGATCGACGCCTTCTAGAGTGATCATATCTTTAATTCATTTATAATGGTTCGACAATTCAATAATGTTACACACGGTGGGCAGGCCGTCAGAGGATCCGGCTGGCCCGCTCGAGGGCCTGGTGGATGTTGGCGCAGATATTCTCCGGGCCGATCATCCGGTCGACATTCGACCTCTCGAGCACGTGGCGCACCCGCTCGTTGACGCCCGAGAGGACCACTTGTATGCCCTCGGCCTTGGAGAGGCGGATGAGGCTCTCGAGGTTGTGCAGGCCCGTCGAGTCCATGAAGGGCACCTTGCGCATCCGGATGACGCGGACGCGGGGCTTGTCGCCCATGCTCTTCATGACGCTGTCGAACTTGTTGGCGATGCCGAAGAAGAAGGGGCCGTCGATCTCGTAGACCTCCACGCCGCGCGGGATGGTGAGGCGCTCCTTCCGCGGCTGGCGCGTCTCGTTCTCCTCCGTCAGGTTGATCACGTCGGTGGCGACGGAGACGCGCGTCGTCTCGGCCACGCGGCGCATGAAGAGGAGCATGGCGATCAGGAGGCCGATCTCGATGGCGATCGTCAGGTCGAAGATGACCGTCAGCAGGAAGGTGACGAGCAGGACGGAGACGTCGCTCTTCGGGTTCTTCATCAGCGACCGGAAGGTGCGCCACTCGCTCATGTTGTAAGAGACGACGACGAGCACGCCGGCCAGGCAGGCCATCGGGATGTGTCGCGTCAGCGGCCCGAGGAAGAGGAGGATGAGCAGCAACACGCCGGCGTGCACGATGCCGGCGACCGGGCTGCGGCCGCCGTTGTTGATGTTGGTCATCGTGCGGGCGATGGCGCCGGTGACGGGGATGCCGCCGAAGATCGGGACGATGATGTTGGCCGCGCCCTGGGCGATCAGCTCGGTGTTCGAGTCGTGGCGGTCGCCGATGACGCCGTCGGCCACCGTGGCCGAGAGCAGCGACTCGATGGCGCCCAGCACGGCGATCGTGAAGGCCGGCGGGATGAGCAGGTTGATCGTCTCCATGTTGAAGGCCAGCCCCTCGGGCCTCGGCAGCGCGGCGTTGATCGTGAAGCGGTCGCCAATAGTCTCGATCGAGGCGATGCCCCCGTGCTCGCGCAGGAGGTAGGCGACGACGGTCATGATGATGATGGCGATCAGCGACCCGGGGATCTTGCGGGTCAGCCGGGGCGAGAGGGCGATGATCGCGATACTGGCGATGCCGATCCCCAGCGACCAGGGGTTCATGGTGGGGAAGGCGCCCGCGTAGGCGATCCATTTCGAGATGAAATCCGCCGGAACCTCGGCCATCGCGAGGCCGAAGAGGTCTTTCATCTGGGTGGTGAAGATCGTCACGGCGATACCGCTCGTGAAGCCAACGACGATCGGGTAGGGGATGAACTTGATGACCGTCCCGAGCCGCAGGGCGCCCATCAGGAGCAGTATCCCGCCGGCCAGGACGGTGGCGATGGCCAGCCCCTCGACGCCGAAGTTCTGGATGATGCCGTAGACGATCACGATGAAGGCGCCCGTGGGCCCTCCGATCTGCACCTTGCTGCCGCCCAGCAGGGAGACGATAAAGCCGCCGATGATGGCGGTGATCAGGCCTTTTTCCGGACTCACGCCCGAGGCGATACCAAACGCGATGGCGAGGGGCAGGGCGACGATGCCGACAATGATGCCCGCCATCAGGTCAGCCGTGAACTTTTCCTTGGAATAGTTTCTCAACTCAGTGAAAAGTTTGGGCTGAAACACAAACATGTTACTCATTTTTTTCTTGCTGTTAGTTTAACGGACGCGAAGGTAACTATTTCGCCTGAAACCGGAATAATGGAATAATCAAGAAGCGATCCGGAACAATCGCCGGGCCTCGCTTGTTTTATTGATGTGGACGTTGGGGCGGATGATAGATATTATCGATTGGCTTATCAAAACTATTGAATGAAAAGAGGATAGCTGTGTGAGGTAATCTCTGTATATTCGCGGTATAAGAAACAAGGGAACATTATTAACAACATAATATTTTAGCGATATGGAAAAAAGCATTAAAGGTACACGTACAGAGCAGAACTTATTGAAATCATTCGCGGGTGAGTCGCAGGCAAGAAGCCGTTACACATTCTTCGCGAGCACGGCCAAGAAAGAGGGTTATGAGCAGATCGCCGGTGTCTTCATGGAGACAGCCGAGCAGGAGAAAGAGCACGCTAAGCGTTTCTTCAAGTTCCTCGAGGGCGGCATGGTAGAGATCACGGCGGCATATCCCGCGGGTGTTATCGGTACGACAGCCGAGAACTTGGCGGCAGCCGCGGCAGGCGAGAACGAGGAGTGGGCAGACCTTTATCCTGAGTTCGCGAAGGTAGCCGACGAGGAGGGCTTCCCCGAGATCGCCGTAGCGTTCCGTATGATCGCCAAGGTCGAGGCTGAGCACGAGAAACGTTATCGTAAGCTTTTGGCGAACGTCCAGGAGAATAAGGTATTCGAGAAGGACGAGACGATCTGGTGGCAGTGCCGCAATTGCGGTTTCGTGATCGAGGGCAAGAAGGCGCCGCAGAAATGTCCGGCATGCCTGCACCCGCAAGCCTTCTTCGAGCCGATGAAGCAGAACTATTGATATTGGGATACTGGAATGGGAATAAGGAAAGCCCGCGAGATCGCTCGCGGGCTTTTCAATTATTGGGAGATCGTCTTGTTCTTGTCTTTCTCGGGCAGGTAGTCGATGGTGTAGTGCAAGCCACGGCTCTCCTTCCGCTCCATCGCCTGCTTGGTGATGAGGTAGCCGACGTTGATCAGGTTACGCAGCTCGCAAATCTCGCGCGAGGCCTTGCAGTGCTTGAAGAGGCTCTCCGTCTCCTCGTAGAGGATGTCGAGGCGGTTCCAGGCCCGCGTCAGGCGCAGGTTGCTCCGGACGATACCGACGTAGGATTCCATGATCTGGTTCACCTCCCTCATGCTCTGGGTGATCAGGACGCGCTCCTCGTTGGTGATCGTTCCCTCGTCGTTCCATTCGGGGATATCGGTGTTGTAGTCGTAACGGTCGACGACGCTCAACGCGTGCTGGGCGGCGGCCTCGGCGTAGACAACTGCCTCGATCAGCGAGTTAGACGCCAAGCGGTTACCGCCGTGCAGGCCCGTGCATGAGCACTCGCCGATAGCGTAGAGGCGGCGGATGCTCGATTGCCCGTCGAGATCCACCTTGATACCGCCGCACAGGTAGTGTGCCGCCGGAGCGACCGGAATATAATCCTTAGTGATGTCGATACCGATCTCCAGGCAATGCTTGTAAATGTTGGGGAAGTGACGTTTCGTCTCTTCCGGATCCTTATGGGTGACATCGAGGTAGACGTGATCGTCGCCCCGCAATTTCATCTCACTGTCGATCGCCCGGGCCACGATGTCGCGCGGTGCCAACGAGAGACGCGGGTCATACTTCTGCATGAACTCCTCGCCAGCGAGGTTCTTCAGGACAGCTCCGTAGCCACGCATCGCCTCGGTGATCAGGAAGCAGGGACGGTCGCCCGGATGATAGAGGGCAGTTGGGTGGAACTGGATGAATTCCATGTCCTTCACCTGTCCCTTGGCGCGATAGACCATCGCGATTCCGTCGCCCGTAGCGACAAGCGGGTTGGTGGTATTGCGGTAGACCGCCTCGCAACCGCCGGTAGCCATGACCGTCACCTTCGAAAGGAAGGTATCCACCTCGCCGGTCTCCTCGTTCAACACGTAGGCGCCGAAACACTTGATGCCGGGCGTGTAGCGGGTGACGATGATACCCAGATGATGCTGCGTGATGATCTCGACGGCAAAATGGTTCTTGAAGATGGTAATGTTCGGATGTTGCTGTACGGCGCGGATCAAGCTGGTCTGGATCTCGGCGCCTGTATTGTCTTTATGGTGCAGGATACGGAACTCCGAGTGGCCGCCCTCCTTGTGGAGGTCGAACTCGCCGTCCGCCTTCTTGTCGAAGTTAACGCCCCACTCGATCAGTTGCTTGATCTGCGCGGGGGCCTCACGGACAACCTTCTCGACGGCGGCCCGGTCGCTGATCCAGTCGCCTGCGATCATGGTGTCCTCAATATGTTTCTCGAAATTGTCGACGGCTAGATTGGTAACCGACGCTATTCCGCCTTGGGCGAAATAGGTATTAGCCTCCTCCAGGCCAGCCTTGCAGATCAGCGCGACCTTTCCCTTGTGCGCGACCTTGAGCGCGAAGCTCATGCCGGCGATTCCGGAGCCTATTACTAAGAAATCGAATTTCTGTATCATTTTGCTACATTTTAATGGGATACAAAATTAGGGATTTTCATGGATTGTGGTCATAAAAATCCATTTTTGGATTTCTTATATGTTGAACAACATAAATTAATAGTTGTTTTCTTGATGGATTCTTGTAAGTCCCCTATATTTGCACCGTGGTTTTTTCATAATAGTATTAGATTTAAGGTTAACAAAGTTTGATTAGGGGTTGTCGGGAGACAACCTTTAATTGTTTTAGGGCGGTAGGTTCCGGTTTCTTTCCCTGTTTTTCTTCCTGGTTGTTTTTATCGTTGTCGTTTTCGTTCGCGTTAGGGACTGGCGAGACGTATGGACAAGGCTCGTGTTTTTTCCCTACCTTCGCGTCATACAATTCTATTTGGACATGGATACGGAAAATCTCTACCAGTTATTTATAAAGCATCCGGTAGTGACGACAGACAGTCGCCATTGTCCGGAAGGCTCTCTTTTCTTTGCCTTGAAGGGCGAGCGTTTCGATGGAAACCAATACGCGGTGGCGGCTTTGGAGAAAGGTTGCGCCTATGCGGTGATCGATAATCCCGATTACCTGTCAGGCGATCATATGATCCTGGTCGACGATACTTTGCGGGCATTGCAAGCGTTGGCCCGAGAGCATCGGGACAGGTTGGGCTTGCCGGTGATCGGTATTACGGGTACGAACGGTAAGACGACGACCAAGGAATTGATCGCGGCGGTCCTCTCCACTCAATATAACCTGCTTTATACGGAAGGCAACCTGAATAATCATATCGGCGTGCCGCTGACATTGCTTCGTCTTCGTGAGACGCATCAGCTGGCGGTGATCGAGATGGGTGCCAGCCATCCGGGTGATATCCGTGAGTTGGTGGAGATCGCTCATCCCAATTATGGCTTGATTACCAATGTGGGACAGGCCCATTTGCAGGGATTTGGCTCGTTTGATGGAGTGATCCGGACCAAGGGGGAACTTTACGATTACCTCCGGGCACATGGTGGCGAGATCTTTATCCGTGAGGAGGATGAGATCCTGCGTGGCATCGCCCAGGGTTTGCCGCAGACCACTTACGGCTCGGGTGAGGAGGCTTTCATTCATGGTCGGCTGACGGAGGTCAATCCCTTCCTCTTGTTGGAGTGGCAGGAAAAGGGGACGGACGAGAGCTATCCGGTCGATACCCACCTGATCGGAGGATATAATATTCACAATGTCTTGGCCGCGATCGCGATAGGTCGTTATTTCAAGGTCCCGGCGGATCGGATCAACCAGGCGATCGCCGCCTATACGCCGACCAATAACCGCTCACAATTCCAGCAGACGGAGCGAAACAGTCTGGTGATCGACGCCTACAACGCCAATCCCAGCAGCATGAGGGCTGCCCTCGAGAATTTTGGAGCTATGCCGGGCACTCCCAAGGCTTTGATCCTTGGCGATATGCGCGAGCTAGGTCCGGAGAGTGACCGGCTGCATGCCGAGATTGTCCGGTTGATCGACGCGGGTCATTACGACCGGGTTTACCTCTGTGGCGAGCATTTCTCGGCCGTTGGGTCGGGTTACCATTGTTTCCAGTCGACCGAGGCGCTTCTGGAGACGCTCGAGCGTGAACCCCTGACGGGTTATCATATCTTAATCAAGGGCTCACGGGGGATCGGATTGGAGCGTACGTTGAAATTCCTGTAAGCCGAATCCATTTTTTTATTAAATTTACAGCGTGAAATGTATTCAGACTAAGCAGCTATAGAAGAAGAGGACAGACGATGACACCAGAGGATCTCACACAAGAACACGCGCGCTATAAGGTTCCGGACAAGAATGACGCGCACATCACATATCATCTTTCCGGCATGTACCAGAATTGGTTCCTGGATTATGCCTCCTATGTGATTCTTGAGCGGGCCGTGCCGCACATCAACGATGGACTCAAGCCGGTGCAGCGTCGTATTCTTCATTCCATGAGAAGGCTCGACGACGGGCGTTACAATAAGGTCGCCAACATCGTGGGCCATACCATGCAGTTCCATCCGCATGGCGACGCGTCGATCGGCGACGCGTTGGTGCAGTTGGGACAAAAGGAACTGCTCATCGATTGCCAGGGAAACTGGGGAAATATCCTGACAGGCGACAGCGCGGCCGCTCCCCGTTACATCGAGGCGCGTCTCTCCAAGTTCGCTCTCGATACCGTCTTCAATCCGAAGACGACCCAGTGGCAACTCTCTTACGATGGCCGTAACCGGGAGCCGGTTACCCTGCCCGTGAAATTCCCGTTGCTTTTGGCGCAAGGCGTCGAGGGTATCGCCGTGGGCCTTTCCTCCAAGATATTGCCGCATAACTTCAACGAGCTGATCGACGCCTCGATCGCTTACCTGCGGGGCGAGCCTTTCACGCTTTATCCCGATTTCCAGACGGGTGGCTATATCGATGTCTCCCGTTATAATGACGGCGAGCGGGGCGGCTCGGTGAAGATCCGGGCGAAGGTGGGCAAGATCGACAACAAGACTTTGGTCATCTCCGAGATCCCGTATGGGAAAACGACCTCGGCCGTGATCGATTCCATATTGAAGGCGAACGAGAAGGGCAAGATCAAGATCAAGAAGGTGGACGACAATACGGCTAAGAACGTGGAGATCCTCGTGCATTTGGCGCCCGGTGTCTCGTCCGACAAGACGATCGACGCGCTTTACGCCTTTACCGATTGCGAGATCAGTCTCTCACCCAACTGCTGTGTCATCAAGGACGATAAGCCTCATTTCCTGACCGTCAGCGACGTGCTGCGCCATTCGACCGACCGGACGCTCGACCTGCTCCGGCAGGAGCTTCAGATCCAGAAACAGGAGCAGGAGGAGGCGCTTTTCTATGCCTCGCTCGAGAAGATTTTTATCGAGGAGCGGATCTACAAGGATCAGGCGTTCGAGAACGCCAAGGATATGGACGCGGCGGTCGCGCACATCGACAGTCGCCTGGAGCCGTTCAAGCCCTCGTTTATCCGTGAGGTGACACGTGACGATATCTTGAGACTGATGGAGATCAAGATGGGACGTATCCTGAAGTTCAACAGCGACAAGAGCAATGAGTTCATCGCCCAGACCAAGCGTGAGATCGAGCGTATCAACCATCATCTGGAGTTTATTGTCGATTACACGGTGGATTGGTTTACAGGCTTGAAGGAGAAATACGGTAAGAATTATCCCCGCCTGACGGAGATCCGTAATTTCGACACGATCGAGGCGACCAAGGTGGTCGAGGCGAACGAGAAGCTTTATATCAACCGTCAGGAGGGATTCATTGGCTATGGCCTGAAGAAGGACGAGTACGTCTGCAACTGTTCCGATATCGACGACGTGATCATCTTCTACCGCAACGGGACCTACAAGATCGTGCGGATCGCCGAGAAGATGTTTGTCGGCAAGGATATTCTTTACGTCAATGTCTTCAAGCGTAACGATGTCCGTACGATTTACAACGTGATCTACCGCGATGGTAAGGTGGGCTATAATTACATCAAGCGTTTCGCTGTTACCGGCATTACCCGCGACAAGGAGTACGACCTGACGAAGGGAACAGAAGGCTCGCGTATCCTCTATTTCAGCGCCAACCCGAATGGCGAGGCGGAGACGGTCAAGGTGATCCTCAAGCCCAAGGCACGCCAGAAACTGTTGGTGTTCGAGAAGAATTTCAGCGATATCGCCATCAAGGGCCGTGGCTCGCAAGGCAATATCCTGACAAAGGCCGACATCCATAAGATCTCGTTGAAACAGCGAGGTTCCTCCACGCTGGGCGGCTTGCAGGTCTGGTTCGACCGTGATATCCTGCGCCTCAATTACGATGGGCGAGGCGAGGAGCTGGGTGAGTTCCACAGCGATGATCAGATCCTGGTTGTTCTGAACAACGGTGATTTCTATACCACCAATTTCGACCTGAGTAACCATTATGAGCAAAATATCCTGGTGATCGAGAAATATCGACCGGGCAAGACCTGGACGGCGATCGTCTACGACGCGGACCAGAAATATTATTACCTCAAGCGCTTCCTGTTGGAGGCCAGTGCCCGTAAGCAGAGCTTCCTGGGCGAGAATCCCAAGAACCGCCTGATGCTGCTCACGGATGAGGCCTATCCCCGGGTGGAGGTGGTCTTTGGCGGGCACGATTCGTTCCGCGAGGCGCTCGTGATCGACGCGGACGAGTTTACCGTAGTCCGTGGCTTCAAGGCCAAAGGACGGCGTGTATCGAGCTACGAGATCGCCAGTTTCAACGAGCTGGAGCCGAACAGGCTGCCGGAAGCGACATCGCCCGAGAGCGAGGCGGAGGCTCTCTCGCAAGTGGAGGAGACCGATGAGGAGGAGCCGCAGAGCCACACCGATATCCTGGACGAGATCACCGGGCAGATGAATCTTTTCAAGAATAATCCAACCAGCGATAACGAGGAATGATAAGGCCGTTTCTACTCTCGACCGTTTTGGCCCTTTTTGCCGCTTTATCGCCCCTTCGCGGGCAAGAGGAACTGCCGCTCTCTATCATGGAGGCGACCTCCATCGGTGTCGGTGGTTATAACCTGATGGATACCTATCTGACGCCTGGAGCGACAGTCAATTATTCCGGCGCGGGCCTGAGCGTACTCAACGAGCGGATGAAGATGACCGGCATCGCTGATGGGAATATTTCCCGTCAACAACTGCTCCGGGCGGAATTTTCCTCGACCTCGAATGGCGCGGGCACGAAATCCAACCTGGAATTGTTGGGACAATACGCACTGAATTATCATTACCATTTCACGCCGCTGCCCAACCTGAAGTTGTTGGCGGGCGGTGGCGCACGGGGCTTGCTGGGCATGATCTATAATATGCAGAATGGCAACAATCCCGTCTCGGTCAAGGCCGATCTCGACCTGAACCTCTCGGGTATGGCCATCTATCAGCTGGCGATCAAGGATTATCCCGTCACGTTGCGCTATCAGGTGGATTTGCCCTTTTCGGGCATCTGTTTCGCCCCGAAATATGGGCAATCCTATTATGAGATGTTCGGCCTGAGCAATTCGGGTGGGTTGGTGCGCTATAATTCCTTTCATAATAAGTTCGCGATCCAGAACTACCTGACCGCCGATTTCCCGATCGGCAATTTCACCATCCGGGCCGCTTTCCATCATCAGGCTTATCATACCGATATGAATGGGATCAAGAGCCACGTCATCTCCCGCTCTTTTATGATCGGTTTTGTCCGCGAGTTCATCTCGTGGGGCGGGAAAAAGAGCAAGCGGATGCGGGAGAGTTACCGAAGCGCGTTTTATTAATCAAGAGTCGTAGGTTTATGAGGAGAAGTATGATCTATCTGATGGCCCTGGTCGCCTGCCTTTTCTCGGGCTGCGAGAAAGGTGACGAGTATGAGCCGTCGCCCCGCGAGAATTTCGAGGCGTTGTGGAAGATATTGGACGAGAACTATTGTTTCTTCAGTTATAAGCAGGTGGATTGGGATGAGGTGCACGGGCGCTACAGCTCGCTGATCACCGACACGATGTCGCAGATCGCCCTCTTCGACACGTTGGCCAACATGACCAACGAGCTGAAGGACGGGCATACGAATCTGGTCTCGCAGTTCAATACCTCCCGTTATTGGGATTGGTATCTCGACTATCCGGATAATTTCGACTCCAAGATCCAGGAGAATTACCTCGGGCGCGATTACGCGATCGCCGGGGGCCTCGAATACACCACTTTGGCCGACGGGAAGGTCGGCTATGTCTATTACGGCAGCTTTTCCTCCTCGGCGGGCGAGAATGGCCTCGATTATCTCCTGCTCGCCTTCAAGGATTGCCAGGGATTGATCTTTGATATCCGCAATAACGGCGGTGGCCTGCTCTCGAACAGTGAGCGCATCGCCTCCCGTTTCGCCGACCAGAAGAGGCTGACCGGTTATATCCAGCACAAGACGGGCAAGGGGCATGATGATTTCTCGGAGCCTTATCCTGTTTATGTCGAGCCTTCCGAGCGGGTACGCTGGTTGAGGCCTGTCGTGGTCCTGACCAACCGGCAATGCTATAGCGCCGCCAACGATTTCGTGCAACGGATGCGCGAGATGCCCTACGCGGTGATCATGGGCGATCGCACGGGCGGTGGCAGCGGCATGCCTTTCAACTCGGAATTGCCCAACGGCTGGTCGATCCGCTTCTCGGCGTCGCCCCTGCTCGACAAGAATCAGGAGCCACTGGAGTTCGGCATCGATCCCGATATCCGGGTCGACATGACGGAAGAGGACATGGAGAAGGGGCTGGACACGATCATCGAGCGGGCGATCCAATACATCGACGAGTATTATCAGGGGAAATAGGCCTTTTGGGGGTAAAACATTGATTGGCAGATCTCCCGCGAGCTCGCGCCAACTCCGCGTAGCCCTGCGCCGACTTGCCGCGAGCTCGCGCCAGCTCCGTGTAGCCCTGCGCCGACCTGCCGCGAGTTTGCGCCGGCTCCGTGTAGCCCTACGCCGACCTGCCGCGGGTTCGCGCCGGCTCCGTGTAGCCCTACGCCGACCTGCCGCGGGTTCGCGCCGGCTCCGTGTAGCCCTACGCCGACCTGCCGCGGGTTCGCGCCGGCTCCGCGTAGCCCTACGCCGACCCGCCGCGAGCTTGCGCCAATTTAGTTTATCCCTTCCGCCCAGGGAAAGATGGCGGAGGAAAGAGGCTTGGGATGGTTTTGTTTTTTATAAATTCGCGCTTACAGGAATCTAATCAAATTAATATCATGAATCGGAAAGAATTCTTAACGCGGACGGGCGCCTTGTTGCCCCTCTCTTTTTTGGGAATGCCGAAAGCATCGGCCTCCGCGGCTGCCGCGATGCCGGCCACGCCAGCCTCGGCCTATTGGGCGAGCGAGGCCTATCAATCGACCGCCCGCTCATTGAAGTTTAACGCGAACGGCAAGTTCAAGATCGTACAGTTTACCGACGTCCATTGGGTGCCGGGCAACGACGCCTCGGAGGTCGCGGGTGAGCGAATGCGTGAGGTGCTCGACGCGGAGAAGCCGGATTTGGTGATCTTCACGGGCGATGTCGCCTTCGGGAAGCCCGCGCGCGAGTGTTTCCAGAAGGCTTTCGAGCCGGTGATCAGCCGGGGTATCCCCTTCAGCTTCACCTTTGGCAACCACGACGACGAGCAGGGCATGACGCGGCAGGAGATCTACCAGTTTATCAAGGATATGCCGGGCAACCTGACAGGCCACGTGGAGGGCCTTTCGGGCGTGACGAATTATATATTGCCCATCATGAGCTCGGATGGCTCGAAAGAGGCCTTCACGCTCTATCATTTCGACAGCCATTCCTATTCGCCGGATAAGGCGGTCGAGGGTTACGACTGGATCAAGGCGGACCAGGTGGCCTGGTATCGCGAGAGCAGTGCCAGGATCAAGGCGGCGAATGGCGATAAGCCGCTGCCCGCGATGGCTTTCTTCCATATCCCATTGCCCGAGTATAACGAGGCGGCCCGTGATGAGGGCGCTTTGCTGATCGGTGTCCGTAAGGAGACGGCTTGCGCGCCGAAGGTCAATTCCGGCCTTTTCACGGCGATGCTGGAGGCGGGCGACGTGATGGGAGTCTTTGTGGGGCACGATCACGTCAACGATTATGTGACCTCCTGGAAAGGCATTTTATTAGGCTATGGCCGTTATACGGGCGGCAAGACGGTCTACTGGGACGTACCTTGGGGAAATGGTGCCCGTGTGATCGAGCTGACAGAGGGCGAGCGGAGTTTCGAGACCTGGGTACGCTTGAGAAACAACCGGGTCGAGGCACGCGTCCAGTTCCCGGTCGATTTCTCGAAAGAGCCTTATTGATTTTTTAGCCGCAGGGTCTCGCCCGTATCCTCCAGCTCAAAGAGCTTGGCCCGTTCCAGTCCGGCGGGGTCGTTGGGTTGGTGGAAGGTGATGTAGAGCTTGCCGTCGAACGAGCGGAAGATCATGCCGTGTCCGCCGTTCTTGTCGAACAGAGGCTCCGGCTGTTGTATCCAGGGCCCCGTGATCTTGCCTGTCGATGATTTGGCGATGCCGATGGCGTATTCCCCGTTCATGAAGCTCGACCAGATCATCAACAGGTTTTTGTTTTTGGTCTGGTAGAGGAAACAGCCGTCTGTCACGTAGGTGGATCGCTCCGGATGCTCCGGATCGCTTCCGGTGGACCATGGCGCGCTCGAGGCGTGGAAAAGGCGTGTGATCTCGCCATTTCGCCCTGAAAGATCCGGTTTCAGCTCGACGAGATTCATCCCGCCGTCGCGTATTTGCACCCATTCGTGGCAATAGACCATGTAGGGTTTGCCATCCTCGACCCAAAGCGTGCCGTCGAGCGTCATCTGGTCCATCGGCAGGGCCGGCAATTTGCTGAAAGGCTCGAACGGCCCGGTGGGCGAATCGGCCACGAAGATCTGCACGCCCCGGAAGGTATAGGGCACCTCGCCAGGAGCGGCTTTCTTCCAGATAATATCGCTGTTGATGGTAGCGAAAAGATAATATTTCCCTTGATAGGCATGTACTTCCGGTGCCCAGATCTTGCCGTTGATCCAATTGTCGGTGGGCAGGGTAAAGATATGCTTCGGGCCGTACCATTGTTTCAGGTTCTTGCTTTCATAAACAGCCAAGCCACCCAAGGTCTTTCCGTCGCTTCCTTTTACGTCATCGGAAGCGTAGAGGTAATAAGTCTGGCTTGTCTTGTCCGGCAGGATATAAGGATCCCGTATGGGGATTTCCTCCAGGCTTTTGGCCTCTTTTTCCTGCCCCCACACGGGGAATGGCGTCAATGCGCAAGTGAGGAACAGCAGGCAGGAGATAATTCTTGTTTTCATGTGTATTCTATTTAATGGTATATAAGCGAAAAGAGGTCGCCCAGAATAGTTCGGGCGACCTCTTTGGTTATTTGAGATCAAAGATCATTAGTCTTTCAGTTTCGCTTTCAAGAACTCACGGTTCAAGCGAGCGATGTTGCTGACAGAGATGTTCTTCGGGCACTCCATCTCGCAAGCGCGAGTGTTCGTACAGTTACCGAAGCCCAGCTCATCCATCTTAGCGACCATCGCTTTCGCACGGCGAGCAGCCTCAACACGACCTTGTGGTAACAAAGCCAGCTGGCTAACCTTAGCAGAGACGAACAACATGGCGGAACCGTTCTTACAAGCAGCGGCGCAAGCACCACAACCGATACAAGCGGCCGCGTCCATAGCGAGGTCAGCGTTCTTCTTAGGAATAGGAATCGCGTTGGCATCAGGCACACCGCCTGTGTTGACCGATACGAAACCACCGGCCTGCATGATCTTGTCGTAAGCCGAGCGGTCAACCATCAAGTCGCGGATAACCGGGAAACCGGCTGAACGCCACGGCTCAATAGTGATGGTCTCGCCATCGTGGAAACGACGCATATACAACTGGCAAGTTGTAGCGCCTGTCGCTGGTCCGTGCGGGTGACCATTGACATACAGGGAACACATACCGCAGATACCCTCGCGGCAATCGTGGTCGAATACGATTGGCTCTTTGCCTTCGTTGATCAAACGCTCATTCAAAATGTCCAGCATTTCCAAGAAAGAGACACTTTGGTTGATCTTGTCGATTTGGTAAGTCTCGAACTGTCCTTTTTCCTTCGGACCTCTTTGACGCCAAACTTTAAGCGTTACTTTTATATCTTTATCCATGATTCTAATTTTTGTGATTGATGATTATTACTTCTTGTAGTTACGTGTCTGAGGAACGACAAACTCATAGTTCAAATCCTCTTTCAACATAACCGGGTCTTTATCCTCGCCCTGGTATTCCCAGCAAGCGACGTACATGAACTTATCGTCATGACGCAAAGCCTCGCCCTCTTCAGTCTGGTGCTCTGTACGGAAGTGACCACCACAAGACTCCGCACGGTTCAATGCGTCGTGAGCCATCAACGTACCGATCTCGATGAAGTCTGCCAAACGCAATGCCTTCTCCAGCTCGACGTTCTGGTCGTCGCCTGAACCTGGGATATATACGTTGCTCCAGAACTCTTTCTTCAGCTCTTTCAGCATTTCGATAGCCTCTTTCAAGCCCTTCTCGTCGCGTGCCATACCGATGTGCTCCCACATGATGTGACCCAACTTACGGTGGATTGTGTCGACAGTCTCTTTACCCTTGATGTTCATCAATTTCTCGATACGAGCCTTGATAGCCTTCTCAGCCTCGACGAACTCAGGCAGGTCTGTGCTGAAACGCGGAACCTGGATCTGGTCAGACAAGTAGTTCTGGATAGTATACGGTAATACGAAATAACCATCAGCCAAACCTTGCATCAACGCGGAAGCTCCCAGACGGTTAGCGCCGTGATCAGAGAAGTTGGCCTCACCGATCGCGAACAAGCCAGGAATTGAGGTCATCAACTCATAGTCAACCCAGAGGCCACCCATTGAGTAGTGCAATGCCGGATAGATCATCATCGGAGTCTCGTAGGGGTTATCATTTGTGATCTCCTCGTACATATCGAACAAGTTACCATATTTCTGTTTTACGACCTCTTTACCCAGGCGGTTGATTGCCTCAGAGAAGTCCAGGAATACGGCCAGACCTGTATTGTTTACGCCATAACCAGCGTCGCAACGCTCTTTTGCGGCACGTGAAGCGACGTCACGTGGAACCAGGTTACCGAATGCCGGATAACGGCGCTCCAAGTAATAATCACGATCCTCTTCAGGAATATCTTTACCTTTCTTAGTTCCTGCTTGCAAAGCTTTAGCGTCCTCCAATTTCTTGGGAACCCAAATACGGCCATCGTTACGCAGGGACTCAGACATCAATGTCAATTTTGATTGATAATCACCTTTCACAGGGATACAAGTCGGGTGGATCTGAACCATACAGGGGTTTGCGAAGTAAGCACCCTTTTTGTAGCACTGCCATGCGGCTGAACCGTTAGATGCCATAGCGTTAGTCGACAAGAAGAATGTGTTTACATAACCACCTGTAGCGACAACAACAGCGTGAGCGGCATAGCGCTCGATCTTACCGGTAATCAGGTTACGGGTGATGATACCACGAGCACGACCATCGACGATAACGACATCCAACATCTCGTGACGAGTATACATCTTAACTTTACCCAAACCAATCTGACGGCTCAACGCTGAGTAAGCACCCAAAAGCAACTGCTGTCCCGTCTGGCCACGGGCATAGAACGTACGTGATACCTGAGCACCACCGAATGAACGGTTATCCAGCAAACCTCCGTACTCACGGGCGAAAGGTACGCCTTGAGCGACACATTGGTCGATGATGTTATTTGATACCTCAGCCAAACGGTAAACGTTTGCCTCACGTGCACGATAGTCACCACCCTTGATCGTATCGTAGAACAGGCGATATACGGAGTCGCCATCGTTCTGGTAGTTCTTAGCGGCGTTGATACCACCTTGAGCCGCGATAGAGTGCGCACGGCGAGGAGAGTCCTGAATACAGAAATTCAATACGTTGAATCCCATCTCTGCCAAAGAAGCAGCCGCGGAAGCTCCAGCCAAACCTGTTCCAACTACGATAATATCCAAACGACGCTTGTTAGCGGGGTTCACCAGTTTCTGGTGATCTTTATAATTTTTCCACTTGTCAGCCAACGGGCCTTGAGGGATTTTTGAATTAATTTCAGCCATAATGTTTTATTCTCAAATTAAGTTATCCTGGATTAAGCGCCAACGCCATTCAGGTAGAAAATAATAGTAATAATCGCAAACAAACCACAGATGATTGTAGCTACCCATTTTGAGATACATTCCCAACGGCTCATCCAAACGTTGTTATTCCAACCCAATGTGTGAATAGCCGACCAGAAACCGTGAGTCAGGTGGAACCATAAAGCGACGTACCAGATCAAGTATAAAACCGTGATTACGATATTCCCTTTGAAATAGAAATTGATAAACGCCGCGCCATCTTGCGGAGATACCATGTCTGGTCCTAATGCGATCTCATGTTGACCGATCAATTCAGCGAACATCATCTTGTACCAGAACTGGCTGAAGTGCAAGATCATGAACAGAATGACGATCAAACCCAAAACAAACATGTTCTGAGATGCCCACTCAACCCCTTTCGGGCGAGAGTTCAACGCGTAACGGTCGTTACCACGAGCCTTGCGGTTCTGTACGGTAAGCATCCATGCGTACACGAAGTGAATCACTACACCAGCCGCCAATACAAGTGTCGCCGCAACCGCATACCAATTCGCGCCAAGCAAAGAACATACCAAATTGTAAGCTTCGCCTGAGAATACTGCCGCCACGTTCATTGACAGGTGGAACAATAAAAACAGAATTAGGAAGAGACCTGATATACTCATTATCAGTTTCCTTCCAATAGAAGAATTAAGTAACCACATAAAGATGATAATTTAAGTTATTTAATCGTATTAAAAAATCCTTATTTTATCGCGAAAATAACCCAAATCCCTTGTTTGAGCAAACGATTAAAGAATTATTTCTGTAATCTTTGGCAATAAATTTAAGGGGAGCTCTTTAGCGAACGATTTGTTACCGAGGCCTTGTTTTAGGCCGTTTCCGGATCGTTTGTTGTTGGTGGGGTGGTTTTTGTAATAATTGGTTATTCATTTTGGGTATCACCAGGAGGCTCTATTTCTTTAGGGTTGTTCTATAAGCCTGAATGATCAGCTTTTCCGATAAATTTTTAGTATCTTTGCGGGCGTTTCGCCGCCAGGGATGAATAGATTCATTAGCGGCGTGATTGTTCGATATGAAACGATTATAATTTTATATTTATGGCATTACAATGTGGTATTGTCGGACTGCCCAACGTGGGAAAGTCCACGCTTTTTAATTGCTTGTCGAACGCGAAAGCGCAATCGGCGAATTTCCCTTTTTGTACGATTGAGCCAAACGTGGGCGTGATTACCGTGCCCGATGAGCGCCTGAACAAGCTTGCGGAGATAGAGCACCCGCAACGGGTGATCCCGACGACGGTCGAGATCGTCGATATCGCTGGATTGGTTAAAGGAGCCAGCAAAGGTGAGGGATTAGGAAACAAGTTCTTGGCCAATATTCGTGAGACGGACGCGATCCTGCATGTGTTGCGTTGCTTCGACGATGATAATATTGTTCACGTGGATGGATCGGTTGATCCGGTACGCGACAAGGAGATTATCGACCTGGAGTTGCAGATCAAAGACCTGGAGACGGTGGACAGCCGTATTGCCAAGGTGCAGAAGCAGGCGCAGACAGGTGGCGATAAGCAGGCGAAGATCGCTTACGAGGTGCTTTGTAAATATAAGGACGCTCTCGAACAGGGAAAGAGTGCCCGGACGGTCTCTTTCGAAACGAAGGAGGAGGAGAAGATCGCTCACGATCTGTTCTTGCTGACAAACAAGCCGGTGATGTATGTTTGTAACGTTGATGAGGCGAGCGCCGTCAATGGAAACAAGTATGTCGAGGCGGTTCGAGAGGCCGTGAAGGACGAGAACGCCCAGATCCTTGTGGTAGCCGCCAAGATCGAGAGCGAGATCGCTGAGTTCGAGACCTATGAGGAGCGTGAGATGTTCCTTCAGGAGATCGGTCTCGAGGAGTCGGGTGTCAACCGTTTGATCAAGTCCGCTTATCGTTTGCTCAACTTGCAGACGTTTCTGACTGCCGGTCCTGATGAGGTACGTGCTTGGACATTCCATAAGGGTTGGAAGGCGCCGCAATGCGCGGGCGTGATCCACACCGATTTCGAGAAGGGCTTCATTCGTGCGGAGGTAATCAAGTACGAGGATTATATCGCCTATGGCTCGGAAGCAGCCGTGAAAGAGGCTGGCAAGATGAGTGTCGAGGGCAAGGATTATGTAGTGCAGGATGGCGATATCATGCACTTCCGTTTTAATGTCTGATAATTTCTGAGATAAATGCTCTGTTATGTGCCTTCCGCGCACGTACGTACTTGTCGCCTTTCACATACGTATGTGTAGGCTCATGCGAGCGGTCGTGTCTCGTCACACAATAGTACGTGTGAGCCTACACGTACTATTGTGTTGGATCATTGATCTTCTTGATGGTCTTTTGGCGGTTTTATTACCTGTTTTCCCGATATTTTTGAGGAGAGAGCCCTGTTTGCTTTTTGAAGAAGGTACCAAAGCTGGAAGCACTTGGGAAGTTCAGTTCTTCTGAGATCTCGAGTACGGTTTTGCTTGTCCCATTGAGTAAAGACATGCTTTTCCGAACAATCTCCTTAAAAACGAGTTCTTTTACCGTATAGCCGCAAATTGATTTGGAGAGTCCCGACAGGTATTTGGGCGACAGGCACAGTTTGTCGGCATAAAATTCGACACCCCGTTCCGACATATAGAATTGGTCGATCAGTTGGATCAGGCGGAGGAAGATTTCTGTCCGGCGGGCTCCGACTGAGCCTCCTGCCATCAGTTTCCGGTGAAAGATTGAGCAGAGGCGATAGGTCAACGACAGGAGCAATAGTTTTCGCTCATAGAAATCGAATGGCTCTTCTTGTGTTTCCGGGCTTTTCTCGAGCAATCGCATATACCGAACGACATTCTTTTCCTCTCCGGTCTGCCAGACGTAATATTTGTCTGGTGATAGGTTCGAATAGAGACGTAGGGATTGTGCGACATTCCCTACAATATCGCGGATGGGTTCAACTTTATATATTAATACGTAAGCCACTAAGTCGTCAGACGAGTCTTGTATCTGGAACAGGACATCCGCTGGAAGAAAAACAGTCTCTCCAGCATGTGCCGAGTAATTTCTTGAATCGAGAGAGAAATGAAATTCGCCCTGGTCGCAAACGATCAGGCCAACGCCATAGGTATGGAATGGGCGAGTCAACTGCGCTGGGAAACGACCGATAGCGCCCCATGATGAACAAACGTCTGCTTTCATGATCAAATCTTGTTCTAATCGGGATAAATTACTTTCTTCCATTCGATTATTAACTTAGCGGATTTCTTGTCCGCTAAGTTAATAATTTTCGCTTACGGTAAGGATAGGCCAATACGAATAGCATTGCGGCCAAGCAACCGTAGAAGGTCCAACCGGACATCTCCTTGACCGCTGATAACGTGGCTTGTGCCTGGATCCGTCCTTTGGTGGAGATCGATGCCATCTGTTCGGCTTCCGTTTCACTTTTGCCTTGGTATCGCATACCACGTGCGGTCTGGGTGTACGAGGCTTCGGCATCTGGATTCATCCGATCTACGTTTTGGGCATAGCGGGTGACGTAATGTTGCTGGCGCTCTTGGAGAAGATTCGTATAGATGGCGGTTCCAATTCCCGGACCGATTACCATACGGACTGTCAGCATTACGCATATCCAAGTGGAGAGGTATTTATACGGCATTCTTTGGTTTGCGTGTACCGCTGTCAATGAGTAGATAATCATCATGCCGGCGGCCCGGATGATCACCGGATATTTCATCCGGTCATAAAGTCCGGCGCTCTGAACTTCAAAATAGATGAACAAGGCTGAGCAACCAAGTAGCAGGAAACCGATGGCAAACAGGTATTTCAGATGTACGCTTCGTGAGCCGAGCGCGATAGAGAGAATGGCTCCTATGATATAGCCGACCACGCACCAGTTGCCTAAGGCGGCATTCTGCCAGTTATCGATCTTCATCCCGATACTGGTGAATACATTCACGAACATGGCGCTCGAGTTCAGGATCATCAATAGCAAAAACAGGATCACGCCCATATTGATCGTACGTAACTTGAAAAGATCCATCAGGAAAAAGGGCGAGCGGCGTGACGACTCCAGGTAAATAAATATTGCTCCGAAAAGGAGGGTCAGCAGGGCGGCCCGTACGATCGTCGGGTCGTCGAACCAATCGAGTGTCTTGCCATATACCAGGATATAAATGAAGCAGGTAACCATACAGCTGAACACGACTACGTTGCCGAATTTACTGAAGGTGATCGGGAAGCGCTCTCCGGGATAGCTATGGAATGGCATCGTGATGAAGATAATCAAGATTGATAACAGGATTGTGCCCATCATGAAATAGTAAACATACTGCCATTCATACTCATAAGCCAGCCAAGCGGTCAAGGCCGTACCGACCTGTCCCAGGATCATGAAAAAGAGATAGATGATTGGCATACTGGTGCTTTTCTCCCGATCTAGACGATCCCAGCCTTCTTCGTCTGAAGGTTCGTTGCCCGGCGTGATGTTGCGAGTCGCCTCCATCCCGAAAGCGTATTTGATTAAGGTAAAGAGGTTGACCATCATCAGTACCATACGCAAGAAACCCATGATAAGGCTGCATAGGGCCAGAAGGAAGATGCTTTCCGTCACGGCACAGACATAACTGAGCAGGTACATGATCGAGAAACCCACCAGACACATCAATTTCTCCCGGCGAATGCGTACCAGATCATAGAAGAAAGGCGCGAAAGCGGCCATCCCGATCGAGGTTACGAACCCGACGAACTGGATATGTTCCGACAGGATGCCTAAACCGCTCATCATCTCGCCGCTGTTGGCGGAATAGACACCGCCAACAGTTAGGATCGGGATGAACAGCAGGATCAAGATCAGGATCCCGACAGGTTTCGGAACCCAATCATAAAATGGATAATTTTGTGGGAAACGCGTCATGATTACTTTGGTTATAATTTGGCTTTTACGACAACCATCATTCCAGCAGCCAGACGGTTGTTGTCTTCTTTTGAGAGTTCTTTAAAATCGATCCGAACCGGAACACGTTGCTGGATCTTTACGAAATTGCCTGCCGAGTTGTCGGTTGGTACTAACGAGTATTTTGATCCGGTCGCTCCGGAGATCGCCGTGATTGTGCCGGTAAATTCCTTATCGGGAAAGGCATCGACGGTGATGATCACCTCTTGCCCGATGGCCAGGTTCTCTACCTGGCGCTCCTTATAATTGGCAATGACCCATTTTTGTGTCTCGGGAACGATATAAGTGATTGTTTGTCCAGCGGAGATGAATTGACCCTCCTCGAGCGCACGGCGTCCCAATTTACCATCGCAAGGAGCGACTACGACGGTATAGGAGAGGTTCAGTTTGGCCATCTCGAGAGCAGCTTCAGCACGTAAAATAGCGGCCTCGGTGTTCTCACGTCGGTGTGAGACCTCGTTAACTCCAGACAGGGCAGCTGCCTGCTGACGTTTCAGTGCCTCCAGTTTTTTACGGGTAGCGGCATATTCTGTTTCCAGTTGCTCTAGCTGGATTGGGGTAGTCGCGTTTCGCTTCAAGAGGTTCGCATAGCGTTGGCGGTCTTTCTCCAGTTTGGCCAGGCGAATTTCCACTTCAGCGATCGAGGCCTCATAGACGGAGGCGGTGGTTTGGGTCGTCTGTAAGGTTGCGCTGATCACGGTTGCGCCGGCTTTGGCATCCTTTAGGGCGGCTTCGGCTTCCATGAGTCGGATACGATATTCGCTGTCATCGAGAATTAATAAGGTGTCGCCTTTACGCACATCCTGATGCTCGGTGAAGCAGATCTTCTTGATATAGCCGGAGGCCCGGAGGTTGACTGGCGAGAGATATTGCTCGATTTGCGCGTCGTTGCTGGTCTCCATCCGTTTGTAGTCGAGGAAAAGGCAAGCTACTTGCACGATACCGATACCCAGAATGATGATGCCCAGTCCGCTGGCCAGCCATTGGCGGACGCGCGTTCTTTTCAGTTTAGTGGCCTGCTCCTTATGGGTTTTGTTCGGGATGTTCTGTTCTTTTGTTTCCATATCTTGATTCTTTTTTATTTGTTTGTGTATGCGATTAATTCAGTAGTGACTCTATTTGTCCGGTCAGTTTCAGTAACGTCAGGTTCGTGAGGCGATAATTGTAATGTGCGTTCACGTAGTTGTTTTGTGCCTCACTCATCCGCATTTCGTCCTGGAGAACTTCGGTCATCGAGGCGACACCTTCGCGGTAACGATCGGTCGTCACCTCATAAACATCTTCAGCCAGAAGGTAATTGTCTTTCTGTTTCGTGAAGTTACGCTCGTTATTCATCAACTCGTTGACAGCGTTCTGATACTTGGTTTCGAGGTCGCGACGGGTGTTCTCGTAAGAGAGTCGGGCATTCTCGATATCAATCTTTGCCTTACGTAATTTGGAGCGGCGCTCAAGGCCATCGAAGATCGGGATCCGCAGTGTCAAACCAATGCCATTGGAATGATACCAATGATTCGACGGTCCGGCGTGAAACCAGTTGGTGGCCTTATCGGTAAAAGCGGAGAACATCAGGTTGCCCGTCAGGCTGATCGAAGGCAGGTATCCCTGTGCGATCATCTTTTTCTGTTGCTCCGCCAAAGTCCGGCGTGAGTCAAGTAAGCGTAATTCATATTGGCTCTCTTCTGCCAATCCCGTCAAGGCGACCGGCTCGATCGTCTCGGCGTCTACTGGGCTGAGGGTGATCGCCTGTTCTGCCGGATAATCGATGACATATTTCAGCAGGTTCATCTGTTGGGCGAGCATGGAGGTGGCATTATCGTATTGCACCCGCATATTTTCCAGGTTGATGTTGACCCGCTTGACATCCACCTCCATCGCCATGCCGTTGTCGAAGAAGGCGACGGTGATGTCGCGCAGCTCCTCCAGACGGGCGATATTGGCCTGGATCAGACTGATCTGCTCGGCGGTGCTCTGTCCAAGGTAATACATCTTGGTGATCTGGAGGATCAGCTCCTCTCGAGCCTTCTCGTAACTGAGTTGGTTGATCTCGTCCATCCGTTTGGAAATATCGAGAGCGGTATAGATCGTCTGGTTGTAGAGTGGCATCTGGAGCTGCAATCCGGCCGAGGCGTTATATTGGAGTGTCTTCGTCACGTTGTAGGGCTTGCCGTATTCCGATCCATCCGTCACTGAAACGGGTGGGTTGAAATTATCGTTGAACGAGGCCACGCCATTGATCTGCGGCAACAGCTTCGCCCGGTTCTCCGAGATGGTGTGTTTGCCCTTACGTACCTCATTGCGCTGGCCGCGAAGGGAGAGATTATTCTCTATGCCGGTCCTCAAGCATTCCTCGAGGGTCAGGACCTCCTGGGCATTCGCGAGTGATAACGCACAGGAGAGCGTAAAAATGAATAGTAATGTCCTCATATTGTTTCGTTCTTCTAACTATCGCGAAGTAAGCGTGTTAATGGGAAATGATCATTTCGACATTTTCGCTTTGGATGTTCATATTTTCCCTATTGTGCCTTCTGTTTGATTTTTCGTTTAAGTCCACGTCTTGATGATTGGGCAGAAAAAGGAAAAATATCTATTTTAGTGCCCGAATCAATCATATACCATGAGCACATGAAAAAGAGTTTTAGTTATTTACCGTTGGCGTTGGCGCTGATGGGCGGTATGGCTGCCTGCCAGCGATCGGGCGACGCGATCCGTCTTGAGCCGTTGGGCGATTCCCTGACGGTTGTTCGTGTTGATAATCCCGCGAGATATTTGTTGTTGCCTATTCAGGAATCGAGTCCGGAAGGGTTGGTGAAGTTGGATAAGGGCGATCCCGCCGATATGGCGATGGATGTCCGTCTGGCGGTTGATAGCGTGGACTATTACGTCCCGTTCGAGCTTTCCGCGACGGATGGCGAGGCGAAGGTCGTTATTGACGGGGTGCCTTCCGATGCTATCTGTTGGAGCCGTCTGGCGGTTTCCGATACGTTCGATACACGCAATACCGATCTCTATCGTCCGATCTATCACCATACGCCGCTTTATGGCTGGATGAACGACGCCAATGGTTTGGTCTATAAGGATGGGGAATATCATCTCTATTTCCAGTATAATCCCTACGGGTCGATGTGGGGCAATATGCACTGGGGTCATTCGGTCAGCCGTGACCTGGTCCGTTGGGAGCCGTTGCCGCCGGCGATCGCCCGTGATACGTTGGGGCATATCTTCTCGGGCAGCTCGGTGGTCGACCACCTGAATAGCGCCGGTTATGGCGAGAATGCCCTGATCGCCTTCTATACCTCGGCCAGCGATCGCAACGGGCAGATCCAATGTATGGCCTACAGCACCGACAACGGGCGTACTTTCACGAAATATGAGAATAATCCGGTGCTTACGCCGTTTGATGGGCTGCGGGATTTCCGCGATCCGAAGGTGTTCTGGTATGAGCCGGAACAGAAGTGGTACATGATCGTCTCGGCCGACAAGGAGATGCGTTTCTACGCTTCTGCCAACCTGAAGGATTGGGAATACCTGAGCGGTTTCGGCGAAGGTTATGGCGCTCAGCCCAACCAGTTCGAGTGCCCTGATTTCATCCAGCTGCCGGTCGATGGCAACGCGGATCGCAAGAAATGGGTGATGATCGTGAATGTCAATCCGGGTGGCCCGTTCGGTGGCAGCGCTACGGAGTATTTCGTGGGCGATTTCGACGGTAAGACCTTTACGTGCGACAGTAAGCCGGAGGTGGCCAAGTGGCTCGATTTCGGAAAGGATCATTATGCGACGGTCTGTTTCTCGAACACGGGAGAAAGGGTTGTCGCCATGCCCTGGATGAGCAACTGGCAATATGCCAACATCACGCCGATCCGGCAATATCGCGGGGCGAATGGTTTGCCGCGTGAGTTGTCGCTTTATTCGAAGGATGGCGAGATCTATATGGCGGCCGACGCGGTGGACGAGCTTCAGTCGCTGAGGAAGGAGACACGTGAGTTGGGCGATCTGACGGTCGACGGAAGTTATCTGGTGAATGAGATCCTGCCTGATAATGAAGGGGCTTATGAGTTGGAGATGACAGTCGTCCCGGATAAGTCGGGTATCGCAGGCCTTGAGCTGGCCAACAGCAAGGGCGAGCGGACGATGGTTTACCTCGACCTGGCCGCCAAACGGGTCGTGATGGATCGTACGGAGAGCGGCCTGACGGCCTTTGGCGAGCGGGCGACGCCTCATGTCAAGGAAAATCACGACCGACGGAAAACGACGGCGGTCAATTATGTGAATGATTTCGCGTTGGGCACCTGGGCGCCGCTTTCCTTGTGCGAGGGTAAGGCCTATCGCCTCCATCTGTTTGTCGATAAATGCTCGATGGAGCTTTTCGTGGACGATGGCCGTGTGGCGATGACCAACCTGATCTTCCCGACGGAGGTTTACAACCAGTTGCGTCTCTACACCGAGGGCGGTACGGCCCAGGTGAAGGGGTTGAAAATCCATCGACTGGCCATTTAAAGGGCTTTGAAGAACGTGCGAAATGGGATTTCCGTCCGGAAATTCCATTCCGCGACACTCGCGAAGCGGGAAATCCGTCCGGAAATTCCATTCCGCGACACTCGCGAAGCGGGAAATCCGTCCGGAAATTCCATTCCGCGACACTCGCGAAACGGGAAATCCGCCCGGAAATTCCATTCTGCGGCACTCGCAAAACGAGAAACCCCGCCGGAAATTCCATTTTACAACACTCGCGAAATGGAATTCCCGGCGGGGTCTCTTATTTTGTATGCTTTCCGGACTCGGCTTAACGTCGGCGAACACTACGCACCGGCGTTGACGAACGTTCCGGCTTCGGCGCTTTTACCGTTTTGGTTTTTGGTGCCTCTTCCTGCTTTACGCCCTCGTCCTTGCTTTTCCTTGAGCTTTTCTTACTCTTCTTGGTCTCTTCCTTGTCCGCGGCCTGTGCGGTCGTATCGGGCTGGAACCAGAGCGCCTTCTCGAAGGCTACCAATTGGTTCTCGATCCGTTCCTGCTCCTTTTTCAGCGAGTCAGGTGTCGGGCAATAGGCCTGCAACGGCTGGTTCAGCAAGTTTTGTGTCTTGATGATATCGCCCTTGAACATACGGCGGCGGAAATAGTCATCCATCGTGAAGGTCATCGCGTTATTGATGTTCGAGGTCATGATGTAGGCGTTGCTGATGTAGGGGCGGATATTCTCGTAAGGCAGCCAGAACATCGGCATCGTCGTCTCGCCCATGTCGCCGACCGAGGTCAGGATCGGGCAGATGGCCAGGATCTTCACGTCGAACATGGAGTTGTTCTGGTCGAAATACCAGGCCTCCTTCACGTAGAGCGAGCGGACATCGGCCGAGGGGATATCGCTCTCGTTGATCACGAATCCCGGCTCCTCGCCCCGCTTGCCGGGTACCTCTTCGTAATAGATATGGAAGCGGTCGAGCATCTCCTTGAAATTGACCAGGTGCTCGTCGGTGAATTCCTCGTAGCCATCCAGGTACTCATAGGCCTTGATCTTGTTCTCGCCCAGCAATTGGAAGATGGTCGAGAAGAGATTACGTTGCCCGTTGATGGATTGCGTCGGGTAATAGAGCGGCGCGTTCTGCTCGTCGACCAGGTTGAGCTGGCGATAGATGACACGTGTCCAACGGGCGTTGCCGATCTCTTGCGTCAGCCGCTCGTTCAGGTCTTGGGCCCGTACGGTCAGGTCGGGCGTGTCGCTCTCTTTCTGGTCGTTCCGTTCACCCCTCGAGGCTTGCGGCGAGCGCCTTTGCTGGTTGTTCCCGTTCCCTTCCTGCGCCATCGCCGGCAGTGAGGCGAGGAGAGAGGCGGCCATAATAGCGATATAATAAATGTGTCTCATAAGCGATCTAATTTACGATAACTTCAATGGTCGGGATCGTGCGCTCGATGCCGTCAGGACCTTTAGCCACGACCCGGGTGATATAAAAACGTTTGCCCCTGCTGAGGCGGCGGATATAGTCTTTCTGTCTTTGCGAGAAGTTGGTGCCCTCGGCGACCTCGGGAATGGCGTTACCCATCGAGTCGAAGAAGGTCAGCTCGAACCGGACAACGGTATACTTGACGTTCAACAGGTCGTCGTCGATCGCGGCCAGGATACCGTCCGCTTCCACAAGGTTACGCTTGGAGATCTGTCCGCCCCGGAATTTCCTTGTGTTGCCGTTCTCGTCCTTATACTCGATGTAGGGCAGAGGATCAGGCAGCGCGCGCACCCGGAAAGAGGTCTTTGCCATCTCGACGTTGCGGCCGTCGCCCATGCGGGCGTTGACCGTGATGATCGCCTCCGTGCCCACTTTCGTCGGGCGGGCTTCCCACGTATCGCCCTTGCGTGTCAGGGTACCGTTGGTCATTGAGGCGGTGACGTTACCGCTTGGGACGCCCGGCACGGCGATCCGGATCGGGTTGGCGATACCGGCATACAAGACATTCATCAAGGTCGGAGCCACTGTCGCGCTCGGTTCGGTGACGAAATACTCGCTCTCAAACTCCCGTCTCATGAAGCTTCCGTCGCTGTTGGGCATCTCGATATAACCCTTGATCGGGAAGGTTCCCGTAGAGCCCGTATTCACGGTAAACAAGCCGTTATTCTCTTCCGGCAGCTCCTTGCCGTTGACAAAGATGCGTGGCCGTTTCGTGGAATCGACCGCCGACAGCGTGATGTTCGCCTTGTATTGGCTTCCCCGCATGACGATCTGGCTTTGCGGGATAACCTGCGCCGTGATCTGGTTCACACGATAGTCGCCCACGTCCACGTTATTGAGCAGGGTCGAGAGAACCTCACCCTCAACATAACGGATATCGCTCTGTATCTTGGTCAGCAACGTGATGGCCGCGGCGACCGGCATATTCTCGAACAGTGCCGTTTCCCATGTGCGGATATTCAGGCCCGGCTTGTGAGGCGGGGTCGTGCTCAGGTTCGCCTCCAGGACCTTCGTCTTGGTGGAGTCGTCGATGAAACTGCCCATCCAGATCCGATAGTCGTCGATGGCTTTCCGCAGCTTTGGTCCCTCGCCGTTGAGCGGTCTCAGCATGACACGCGACGCGGCCTCCAGGTCGTCCTTGTGCTCGATGTTGTTGACGTCGCCATTCTCGCCGTCCGCCAGCTTGACGATCTGCACTTTCAAATCCTGGATATAGTTGTAAAGGCTGTCTGATGCCTTTTTCACCATCCTTCCTTTCATGGCCCATTCGCCCACCTTCTGTGGGTTATCCTTGAAATAGGCCTCCAGCTCATCCGCCACGAGCTGGTTGCGCTGGGATGAGTTGTCGATGGATTTCCTTAAGCTCCCTTCCACCAGCTCGAAGCCATCAAGCACCTCCGACGAGACGTTCAAGGCCATCATGGCGATGAACACCAGGTACATGAGGTTGATCATCTTCTGGCGTGGCGAGTTGGGATTATTTGATATTCCTGCCATACGCTTTACTTAATCGGGTTGTTAGGATAAGGCGCTTGCTGGTAGCCATAAGGCTGCTGGTAAGTCGGTTGTTGATACATCGACTGTTGCGGCTGCTGGTAGCCCATGTTGACCGTCATCGCCTGCAACAGGCGAGCGTAGACTTGATTCAACTCGGCGATCTGCCGTGTCATCTTCTCTGTCTCGGAACGGAAGAGTGAGCTGTCCATGACAGAGCCCTCATACATCTCGCGGATACGGTTCAAGCCGCTGTTGATGTGCTCGATCTGATCCATCTGGCTGGTGATGCTCTTCAGCTGTGCCTCATAAACCGCGTTCAATCCGGAGATGTTGCGGTTCAGGATCTCCATCTGCTGCATGTAGCCTTGCGAGTTCGCGCTCATATTGTCGGAGCTGTCAGCGATATTCTTATAGGAGTTCAACAGGTTGCCAGAGACGTTGGTCAGCGAGCTGGTCACCTCATTGAAGCGCTCCATGCTCTGCGAGATCCCCGCCAGTTGCTCCAGATATTTCTGGGTCGCCTCTGTCAGCTCTGCCATCTTGGAGATCTGCTCGGCCGCGCCACTCAGTTTCTTGATGCTCTCAGAGAGATTCTTCGTATCCTCCTCTGTTACGTTGACCGATCCGGCGATATTGATACTGCCACCGCCTTGGATATTCATGTCGCCTGTCGTGTTCCAGCCCGGATTGAATCCCGTGGCGCCATTCGGTATATTCGCGTTGGTCCCGCTGGCCTGGATGCCTTGTCCGCTGTGGAAATCCGGACGGTCCATCGGGTTCTTCGATTTCAGGACAGGAAAGACATCTTCCCAGTGATATTCGTTTGAGGGGTGTTCGAACGCCGAGATAAAAAACACGATCGACTCCGTGATCATGGCGATGAACAAGATCTGGTTCGCGTAGGGCAGGTGCAAAAGCTTGAACAACGCGCCCAGGATGACGACTGAGGCACCCCAGCTGTATAAGAAATTCAATACACGTTTACCCTTCTCGCTGGAGAGGAACATTTCCAGCCTGTTTTTATATCTTCTATATTTTCCCATCGTGTGAAAAACTTAATTCGATTTATGATTCATGTTGCCTGTTATTTCCCTTTTGCCCGGGAGAAGCCAATCTGCGTCCGTACACAACGGAAGCCGATGTAGGAGCGATTCTCGTTCTGGTATTCGAACGTTCGCATGTCCGAACGGATGAATTGTGAGACATCCTTCCAGGAGCCACCGCGTACGACCTTCTTCTTCATGGCATAAGGATCGTTCTTGGCGGCGTTATAACGCAATTCCGGATTGATGTCGCTCATCTGGTTAGGACCGGACTCGGTGTAGGCGGTCGATGTCCATTCGGCAACGTTACCGGCCATATCGAAGAGGCCGAACTCATTGGGCGAGTAGGAGCCGACACGCGAGGTAATCAGGTGTCCGTCTTCCGTATAGTTACCCTTGCCCGGCTTGAAGTTGCCCAGGAAGCAACCCTTCTCGCTCTGCAGCTTGTCGGTTGCCCATGGATATTTGTTCTCGTTCTTACCAGCCCGTGCGGCATATTCCCATTCTCCTTCTGTCGGGAGGCGGAACGGCTCGATCGACATGCCAGTGGGGAAACTCAGCGATTGCTTATAGAGATTGGTTCGCCAGTTGCAGAAGGCTAAGGCCTGTTCCCATGATACGCCTACGACAGGATAGTCGTCGTAACCCGGATGAGAGAAATACATACGGGTATAAGGCTCATTATAAGCGTTCTTGAAATCGTTGACCCAACAATTCTCGTCGGGGTAGATATTGACGATGTAGGTATTCAGGAAGTCCCATTCGCTAGAGAGCGGTCGGGTGATGGTCTCGTTGATGATACGGCCCTCATCGTCGATGTAGGCGGTATCTTTCGAAATCATGACAACCTCGTTCGGGTCGACCTGGATATCGGTGTTACGTACCCGGTCGGCCGGGTTCAGTTGGTTTTTCCGGAGGGCCGCCGCCGTATAGTCGTACCACTCATATTTATAGATCATTTGCTTGGGATCGAGTTTCTTTTCACCCGTCACCGGGTTGGTATAATAGACACTCTCGATCGCCCGCAACTCATCCTCATTGGCCTTTTTCCAGGGGATCGGGCGGCTCCAGTCCAGATGAGGCGTAACGGGATCACCATAACGGTCTTCCGTGATCTTGAAAAGGTCGTTGCCTCCATAAGCGGGATCAGCCAATCGCTCGCGGATGATGGAGTCGCGTACCCAATAGACGAACTGCCGGTATTTGGCGTTCGTGATTTCGGTCTGGTCCATCCAGAACGCGTCAAACGAGACCCCTTTCGTCTCGGGCATCAGTCCCCAAAGCGAATCCTTGTCCGCGGGGCCCATCTCGAACGCGCCGCGCTTGATCAGTACCATGCCATAAGGCGCCGGCTCGTTGTAGGCGGCCAGGCGGGCGCCGGTAACCTCTCCTCCGGCGTTACGGAGTGATTTCCCACACGAGGAGAGCGTGATCATTGTCACTAATACGAGTATTATTTTCTTCATATACTATAAAATGCGTACGCTTTTGTGTCGATTTTTTCCTGTTTTCGTTTTTTTCAATTTCAATGAATAACGGACGCACAACTCATGGCTTCCGCTTGTGGCTTGCCCAAGGGCCGTGATCGGGAAATCGTAGGCGTAACCGGCTTGAAATCGTCCGATCTTGACGCCGAAAATGATACCCACCGATTCGTTGACCCGATAGGAGACGCCCCCGTTAAACATCTTGTTATACTCGAGCCTGGCGGTGATATCCGTGTGGAAACTTTGTAAGTCGGTCAACAGGAACACCGAAGGCTGTAACTCAAATAACGGATTTGGAAGCTGAATATTGTATCCGCCCATGAAATTATATGTGCGGCCAATGTAGCTGTAGGCGTTCTCACCGAGTTGGAGCTCCGGCTCGATCAGATGCGCCATCCCAATTCCGGCATAAAACTTTTTGTGTGTGTAAAAGAGGCCGAAGTTCATGTCGAATCCCATGCCGCTCACTTGCGAGGTAGGAATGGCCTCGTCTGTCTGCTGGTGATACTCGGACTCGACCATCTCGACCTTGCTACCGTCGAACGACTGGTTGACGAGGCCGATTTGGAAACCACCGCTGATGATACCGCCGAACAGCTTCTGTTTATAGGCGTATTGTAGCCCGACGTGCGTATTCTGGAAGAGGCCGATCGACTCGGTCAGCAAGACGACGCCGACGCCATGTTGTGTCTTTCCCAATGTCAGGGGCATATCGGCCATCGCGAAGAAGGAGAGAGGCGCTCCCTTGATACCCACCCATTCCATACGGGCCAGCGCCAGGATGTTGAGATCCTCAGTCGCGCCTACGGAGGCTGGGTTGTAGTAGGGTTTCGCCTGGAAATATTGACTGAGACGCACGTCATATTGGGCTCGCGTAAGGCTTACGCAAGTCAACAATAATACGATTGTGAAAAGAAGGGGTCTTCTCATTTATTCGTCTCTAAATCGTTCTCTCTTTTCGCTGCTTAATATTTAACGGGGCAATCCGGATAAAATTGCGTGAATAACCTTCAGAAAAAAGGAATGCCTTGGCCTTTTTATAACAAAGAACGAGGTAGGAGGAAACTCCCCGCCACCTCGTTTATTCTTTTGCCGTTATTTAATCGTTTGGATTCAGGAGATGATCAATACTCTTCCTCGTTGAAAAAGAAGTCCTCCTTGCTCGGATAATCGGGCCAGATGTCTTCCATGCACTCGTAAATTTCTCCCTCATCTTCCATCTCTTGCAGATTTTCGATTACCTCTAACGGCGCGCCTGAACGTTGGGCGTAATCGATTAATTCATCCTTGGTCGCGGGCCAAGGCGCGTCTTCCAGTTTAGATGCTAATTCCAATGTCCAATACATAGCTATCAAATTTTAAATCGCCGAAGCGATAGGTTTTCATTTTTCTCGCGAAAATAGGATTTTATTTATTAAACGCAAGAAGAATCCCAAATAATTTCTTTCCCCTCATTCTTCAGGCATTCCTTGCGTGCCAGAACGAACAGGTAATCCGATAAGCGATTGATGAATACGAGTACCGGCTCCTCGACGGGATCGGTCTCGGCAAGGCGGTAAATCTGGCGTTCGGCCCGGCGGCAGACGGTGCGGCAGACGTGCGCCAGAGAGGCGGAGCGACAACCACCCGGCAATACGAAATGGCGCATCTTCGGCAACGTGCTGTCCACACGGTCGATCTCGCCCTCGATCCGGGCGATACTCTCGGGCGTTACCCGGCTCTCGATACGCAATTCGGTAGTCGATTGGTCGGTCGCGAGATAGGAGCCGATCGTGAATAGCTTATGCTGTACGAACGAGAGGAACTCCGTGTCGGCCGGGTCCTCGAGCGACGTGATCAGCAAGCCGATGAACGAGTTCAGCTCGTCGATCGTCCCGTAGCTCTCGATGCGTTGGTGCGCTTTCGACACGCGTTGCCCGCCAACGAGCGATGTCGTTCCCCGGTCGCCTGTCCCTGTGTATATCTTACTCTTTTCCATATGACAATATGTTTTGTTCCTGTTTAAAAATAGATCTTATAATTCCTTTTGTGTAATTTGCGATTGAAGACGGCGATACCGATGGTGCAGAGGTCGATCGTGACGGTCGGCTCCGATCGTTTGATCAGCCACTCCCAGTAGGTCATGCTTCTCATGTTGTCTCGCAAATGCTCAACGACAAGTAGCGTTTGATCGTGAAAACGAGACAGGGCGATCTCGGTCGCCACCATGACGTCGCTTGTTGAGTTGGCCGGGTCGACGACGAATAGATCGATCTTATCTATCTTGAGCAGGGCCGTTTGCTTGATGTAATCGCCCTCGCGCAGCTCGATCGCCCCGCGGCCCCAGCGCTCATAGACCTTAGAGGCATTCCGTGCCCGCTCGGGCTCCGGCTCGACAACGACGCATCGCGCCTTCCGCGAGTGATAGGTGAGGTAGAGAGCTGCCAGCCCGTCGTTTGAGCCCAGTTGGACGACCTTTCTCGCGCCGGCGAAGTTGGCCAGACGGAAGAGGAGCTTCCCCTCCTTTGCCGTGAGGTCGCGATGCCATTCGCCTTGTTGCGCCAGTTGCTTGCGGACAAGCTCGATATCGTCGTAGGCATAATAGCCTCGTCGTTCGCCGATCACTTGGGTGATCAGGTGATAGGCATAGGGCGAGTGGACGCCATAACCCCCGTGGTGACGGAAGAAACGGTAGGCGCGGCAGAGTGTCGATTGGATGATTCCTGTTCTCATGGTTACCAACGATAAAGTTCCCTATAATTCTCCGGACGGTTGCTTTGCCGGTAATGGAGCGGCGCGAGGTGGTGGTAGTGCTGGAAGACGGTCGTGAAGCAGTTGGCCGTCTTGAAGCCGCAAATCGTGGCGATCTCCTTTACCGTCAGGTTGGTGCATGCCAGCAGCTCCTTCCCGCGGGCCAGCTGGTAGCGGGTGAGGAAGTCGCGCCCGTTCAGGCCGCTCATGGCGCGGATCACACCGTTCAGGTCGGCGGCCTGGAGCCCCATCCTCGTGGCCATGACCTCGAGCGACCGCGAGGGATCTTGCGCCAGCAGCTCCAGCAGGCAGTCGAGCACGACGCAGCCCGTCGCCGGCGATTGGGCGGTGGGGCGTTCCCAGCGCGTCCAGCCGGCCTCGTTCGTCACCAATTTCTCTTTCAGTGGCGATACGCAGACCGATTCCGGTGTTATGATCTTCCATTTCTTGCTCATATCCATCCTTTTTACGAACGAATATCGGTATTATTCCTCAAAAAGGCAATAATTTCTCTATTTTTTTTCCATAAATGGATGTTTATTCGCTCATTTTTCTAATCGCGCTTTTCGGATAGATAATTCATTCCTTGTTCTTCTATTTGTTTTATTATAATAGATGAACATATCTATTATTGTCTGTTTGTATGGACCATATAGAAGAACGAATTTTAATTCATCTAATCGCGATAATCAAAAAGATGAATTTATGCCTATTCATCTATTTGTATTGTTTTGATAGAAGAATGATACTTCGTTCATCCATTTGCGCCATTCAGATAGATGATTTGGCGGGGGAAAAGAAGAGAGGCCGACGCGCCCGTTGGCCGCCGGCCCCTCGTTAGGTCTATTTCTTGACGCTTATGCGATCAGAGCTTGTGGATCACCTGCATCAGCTGCTCGCCGAGGCCGATGGTATAGCCTTGCGAGACGAAGACGACGCGGTTGAAGGTATCGGCGATGATGAAGATCGGCAGGTTGTGGGCGTTGGTCAGTTTCATGGCGCTGACCATCTCCTTCTGGTTCTTGCCGTCGATGTCGATACCATAAGTGATGGTATTGGGCAGTTCGCCGAACTCCTTCGGATCAAAGCTCTTGAACCCTTTCTCGTCGGGGAAGAGAAGGACAATGCCACGGCCCCAGGCCTCGAGCTGATCCTTCACGGCGGCGATGTCGCGCATCGCGTGGTTGGTCGGCTCCTGGCGCGCGCCGAGGACAGCGACGATATAGTAACCCCGTCCGGTGGTCGCGAGCAGGCTGGTCTCCTCGTCCTTGTCGGCTAGCTTGAACTTATTCTCCGAGTTGAAGTTGCCGATGACCTGGATCTCGTCCTTGCTCTCGCGCATCTCAAGCTTGATCGGGGTCGTCTTACCAGCCTCGACGTTGAAGAAGGTGATCTCCGCCAGGACGCTGCCTTTCGCCATACGGGTTCCGGTGACGAGCATGTAATGACCCTCATCGATATCGAGCGGCCGTTTCAGCATACCGGACCAGGTGTCGCCCAAGCCCATGTCGACGTGCGAGCCGCTTTCGAAATTCAGGGTCTGCAACGTACCTTCGGGCAGGATCTTGGCAATGGTGAAATGGCTGTAATATTTCGGGTCCTCAAGCGCCTTGATCGGCTTGTAAGAGGCAACGACCTTACCCTGCTTTGTGGTGACGGTTTGTGCCGCCTCGAAGTCGACATCCATCCATTGCTCGTTCTTCAGGTCGAAATACTGGATCTTGCCGGCAACCGGCTCAACACGGGCGGGGATGCCCAGGCTACGGGCAACAGCGACGAAGAAGATGTCGCGAGAGCCATTGTCTGCCACACGTGCCTTCCAGACGCCCATCGGCATGATGGGGATCCGTTGCGCGTTGAGGGCATTGTTGATGGTGATGTTATTCTTGACCCATTCCACGAGAACAAGCGGATCAGCGACCGCTTTTTGGGCGATGGCCGCGTCGAAGTTCTCCTTGAAGAATTGCTTATACGGTGTGAGGAACTCGTTACGGACACGCGGGTTCATCACGAAGTAGGTCTGGATCTCTTCCAGATCCTTATTGCCTTTCGTGTCGATGACAGGACTGTTCTTCAGGTGATCGTTGAGGACAGAGGCGGGCGTGTCGCGCAGGTCCTTGGCCGAAATGGCGCCCAGGAGAGCCATTGCCGCTGGATTCCCCTTATTCTCACGAAGGAAGTTCTCGATCTCCTGCCAGTTGCCACGGCTACCGATCAAATATCGCTCCGTCAGCTTGGGATCGGTACCCAATTCCTTCGCTAAAGCCTGAGCCTTTTCGGTGGTGTAGAAGGTAGCGACATAAGCGTTGCGGATCTCATCCTCTTTCAGGAGGCGTTGCGCGTTGGCCTCTTTCTGTTCAGGTGTCACCTCCGCTGGGATCGTGCCGTCGACCGGCGGAACGATATCGAGCGCGACAGTTTCCGTGTCGCCCGGTTTCTTGTTGAGGGCGATCGTTACCTCATTGTCCTTACCGAACGAGACTTTGCTGTAGCCGAAACGGCCATCCTTGCTTGCCCAGACCAGCATATCACCCTTACCGGCTGAAAGAGAGCATTTGCCCGCTGCGTCGGTATATTTGCGAGCCACGCTGTTGAACTCGGCGTAGTTGTAGATCTTGAACTCAACGAAAGCGCCCTCGACCGGCTTGCCCGCCTCGTCGGTGATGGTGATGTTCGCCTTGGCCGATGGGGCGTAGTTGTCGATCACGTTGATCTCCGTGTAGCCGTCGGTATATTCCATCACCTCCTCAGGCCCGTTGTATTTGCCGAACACCTTCGTGTGCATCAGCATGCCGCGGTAGGCCGGGCCGTTGAACCAGCCGAGATTCAGGACCGGCTCCGGCTCGCAGGCACCGAGGAAATACCATTTGCCGTTGACCCAGGCCTCGACCCAGGCGTGGTTATCGTCCGTATGCGCCCAGCGCGGCGTGTAGACCTGCCGGGCCGGAATGCCCACCGAGCGGAGGGCGGCAACCGTAAAGGTCGATTCCTCGCCGCAACGGCCATAAGCGGTCTTGACCGAGGCGAGCGGCGAGCTGGTGCGGGCGTCCGACGGGGTGTAAATCACCTTCTCGTGGCACCAATGGTTGACCTCGAGCACGGCGTCATAAAGCGAGAGCCCTTTCACCCGGTCTTTCAACTCTTGATAGAAAACCATGCGGCTCTCGTCAAGATTCTCGTTGTTGACCCGGATCGGGAGCACGAAGTGGCGGAAGATCATCTCGGGGATGCTGTCGCCCCAAGGCATCGCCTCGCGTGCCTCGAAAGCGGCGCGTACATTACGGAGGTAGAAATCACCGCTGTAATCCGTAATGTCTCCGATGGGCATGTAGGCGTAAAGGAATGTCATGGCCTCCTTTTCTTGAGGCGTCATCGGCTGGTTGAACACTTCGAAAAGGTTGCCGTTTGGCAGGGCCGCCTGTTTCGCCAGGAAATCTTTCTCTACCTCGGCGCGGTAAGCGTTGTCGGTAATGAAATGCTGGGATTTGTCATCGCAAGATGTTCCAATCAGGAAAACGAATAGTAACAGAAACAGATTTATTTTTGTCATAGCGTTAATTTTTATTACTACAAATATACGGGATATATTGGAAACAGGGTCTATCTTAGGCTCTTTTAAATGTTATGTGGTCGTGAATATCGTTATTTTTCTTTTATTTTGTAGTTCCAAATTCATAAAGTAAATCCTTATCGCGTATGTTTCATAATTTGCATTTGATTGAAAGTCCAGAATTGGTCTTGCTGGTCGCTTCCATTATCTTTTTTTTCAGTATTGTGGCAGGTAAAGCCGGTTTCCGTTTCGGTTTACCGGCTTTGTTGCTTTTTCTTGGGGTCGGTATGCTGTTTGGCAGTGACGGGCTGGGTATCCAGTTCAATAATCCTGGCGCGGCGCAGTTTATCGGTATGCTGGCATTGAGTATTATCTTGTTTTCGGGCGGTATGGACACGAAGGTGTCTGAAATCAAGCCCATCGCAACAGAAGGATTGGTGCTGGCAACGGTCGGCGTGTTGCTGACGACGCTCATTACCGGTGGATTCATCTATTACGTGTTCCTGTGGTCGACCGGCTATGAAACGCTTACGGTCGCCGAGTCGATGTTGCTGGCGGCGGTCATGTCGTCGACCGACTCCGCGTCGGTCTTCTCCATCCTGCGCAGCAAGGGGGTCTATTTGAAAGAGCGCTTGCGCCCGACGTTGGAGCTGGAGAGCGGTAGTAATGACCCGATGGCCTATATGCTGACGCTGTTGTTGATCGCGTATATCCAGGTGGGGGGCATGAACTTGCAGGATGCCTTGATTCAGTTGCTGGTTCAGTTGTCGGTCGGCGCGCTTGCCGGTTTCCTGCTGGGCCGGCTGGCTGTTATCCTGATTAATCACTTGAATATAAACAACGAATCGCTCTATCCGATTTTATTGCTGACGACGGCTTTCTTTACCTTCTCGGCGACGACGCTGTGCAAGGGAAACGGTTATCTGGCCGTTTACATCGCCGGATTGGTGGTGGGGAATGCCAAGATTGTGCATAAAAAGAGCATCGGTACGTTTTTCGACGGTTTCGCTTGGCTGTGGCAAATCGTGATGTTCTTGGCTTTGGGGTTGCTGGTCAATCCGCACGAGCTGTTGCCGGTGGCTCCGGTGGGGTTGCTGGTTGGCGTTTTCATGATTCTGGTGGCGCGTCCGGCGACGATTTTCCTCTGCCTGATTCCTTTTAAAAGTTTCTCGACCAAAGGAAAACTCTACATTTCGTGGGTCGGGTTGCGCGGGGCAGTACCGATTATCTTCGCTACGTATCCTTGGATTGCCGGTGTCGATCATGGCGGCATGTTTTTCAATATTGTCTTCTTCATCACGATCCTCTCCCTGTTGATACAAGGAACTACCGTGACGCAGGCGGCCAAATGGTTGGGGCTGATAGATGAACCGGAGCGGAAAGACGAGTTTGGCATCGAATTACCCGAAAACATTAAAAGCGCCATGAGTGAAATCGAGCTTACCCCTGCGGTCTTGTCACACGGCAACAAGTTGATGCAGTTGGCGATGCCGGACCATACGCTGGTCGTGATGGTCAAGCGCGACGGCCGTTATTTTATTCCTAAGGGCAATACGGAGCTGAAAGAGAACGACCTGCTGTTGGTTATCTCTGATAATGACAAGGCGCTTCTGAACGCTTACGAGTCGTTAGGCGTGAAAGATTATACCTTAAAGAAGAACTGATTTTGACACGCGTCGTGGACCATATATAACGAAGAAGAGGCTGCCCCCTGAGGAGACAGCCTCTTCTTCGTTATTCAGATATCCGGTTATTCGGTTTCTCCTTTCTGCAGGACATCGACAACCTCGATCTCGAAGATCAGGGCCGAGCAGGGCTGGATATCGCCTTTTTGTTCGTAACCGTAAGCTAATTGCCAAGGGATCCAAACTTCCCATTTGTCGCCTACCCGCATTTGCTGCAAGGCGATGGTCCAGCCTATGATTACCGTGGAATAGCCATCGGGATTTGATGAGCTGTCGTAGTCGGCGACACCCGAGGAAACGGCGACCCGGAAAGGATCATCGTATGGCCGTGAGCGCTCGTCCTGTACGACACCGTCGATCGTGCTGCACTTGTAATAAACCTTTACCCGGCTGGTGTAATAGACCCGTTCGCCATCACCTGCCTGGAGTTGTTTCATCAGGATACTTCCCTCATTACCGGTCGATTTGACTTCCGTAAATTCGGGATCACTCTTTTTCTCCTCGAATGCCTGCTCATTTTCCGCTTTCCAGGCCTCATCATAGACCACTTCCGTGTTGTCATCATCATCATCACTACCACAAGAAACCAAACTAAACGATAACGCGCATAGGAAAAGGAACGCGATATACCCGAATTTTCTTATCATCTTAATTAATCCTCAATTATTTTCATTAATAAATTCTTCATGCTCACCTTCTCGGAAATGATGCTGTGGAGTTGGTCGATGCTGACGCGCTCCTGCTCCATCGTATCACGGAAACGGATCGTGACGCAATTGTCTTTCAACGTGTCGTGATCGACCGTGATACAATAAGGCGTACCGATTGCGTCTTGCCGGCGATAACGCTTGCCGATAGAGTCTTTCTCGTCGTACTGGCAACGGAAGTCGAAACGGAGCATACGCATGATCTCCTCTGCCTTCTCGGGCAGGCCGTCTTTCTTTACCAAAGGCAATACCGCCAATTTGATCGGAGCCAAGGCTGCCGGTAATTTCAGTACGACACGGCTCTCGCCATTCTCCAAGGTCTCCTCGCAGTAGGAACCGGCCATGATGCTCAGGAAAACACGATCAACACCGATTGAAGTCTCGATCACGTACGGAGTATAGCTCTTGTTCAGCTCCGGATCGAAGTATTGGATCTTCTTGCCAGAGAACTTCTCATGCTGGCTCAGGTCGAAGTCCGTGCGGCTGTGGATACCCTCTACCTCCTTGAATCCGAACGGCATCTCAAACTCGATGTCGGTCGCCGCGTTGGCGTAGTGCGCCAGCTTCTCGTGGTCGTGATAGCGGTATTTATCATCGCCCAAGCCCATTGCCTTGTGCCATTTCAGGCGAGTCTCTTTCCATTTCTTGAACCATTGCATCTCCTCGCCCGGACGAACAAAGAACTGCATCTCCATCTGCTCGAACTCGCGCATACGGAAGATGAACTGACGGGCAACGATCTCGTTACGGAACGCCTTACCGATCTGGGCGATACCGAACGGTACTTTCATACGGCCAGTCTTCTGGACATTCAGGAAGTTAACGAAGATACCCTGCGCTGTCTCCGGACGGAGATAGACCTTCATGGCGCCATCGGAGGTAGAACCCATCTCGGTAGAGAACATCAGGTTGAACTGGCGAACATCTGTCCAGTTACGTGTGCCTGAGATCGGGCAGACGATCTCGCAATCCAGGATCAGCTGACGCAAATCCTCGAAATTGGAGTCGTTCATATCTTTGGAATAACGGGCGTGGATCTCGTTCCATTTAGCCTGGTGCTCGAGAACACGCGGGTTTGTCTCACGGAATTTTGCCTCATCGAAAGCGTCGCCAAACTTCTTGGCCGCTTTGGCTACCTCCTTATTGATTTTCTCCTCGATCTTAGCCAGGTGATCCTCGATCAGCACGTCGGCACGGTATCTTTTCTTAGAATCCTTGTTATCGATCAAAGGGTCGTTGAACGCGTCCACATGGCCAGAAGCTTTCCAGATCGTCGGATGCATGAAGATCGCGGAGTCGATACCGACAACGTTCTCGTGCAGCAACGTCATGCTGTCCCACCAATATTTCTTGATGTTATTCTTCAACTCAACGCCATATTGTCCGTAGTCGTAGACGGCGCCCAAGCCATCGTAAATCTCGGAAGAGGGGAATACGAAACCATACTCTTTACAGTGTGAAACCAGTTTCTTGAATACGTCTTCTTGTGCCATAATTTTAATGTTTGCCAAATTTGTCTTATCTAAAAGCGCGAATTTAGAATAAAAAACCGAGATATAGGTGGCCAATAGGCTATTATATGTTTATTTAGTCGAACGACCATTTGATGGCGAGGGTCGGGATCGCGTAGAATCCGTTACGTGCGCCGAAGTTCTGGCTCAGCTCCACCTCCGTTCCGACGCTGAGCTTAAACCGGTCGTCGATTTTCTTGAACTTGTTCAGATTTAACCAGAACTGAGGTTCCGACAGGAAGATGAAGTTATGGTGGCTGCCATCCTCATAGAAGGTCTGCTCGCGCCACCAATCGGCAAAACCACTGAAAGTGCATAATCCATCCTTTCCGAAATGGAGGAACCAGGTGCCCGTTAATTGGAAGTTGTTGGGGCTTTTATGCTTTTGGATATACTTATACATGGCGGTTAACGAGAAACCCTTGGTGAAGTCCGGACTGTTCCAGGTATAAGTTAAACCACCCAGGTAGGCATTATTATAGGAATACTTGTTGGAGGCTCCACCGTTGTATTCGACATGGATGGAGAAGGGCGGTTGCCAGAAACGCAGCTCACGGGCGATCTCCCAATAACCTGCCGCGACGCCGTCGCTGGTGTAATCCATATCGACAAAGAAATAGGTGCTACCCCATTTGTCGGGCTTGAACATTTCGACGGTAGTCGTTACGACCGGACGGCCATCCAGCTCCTTGTCGTAGAGAGCGCTTCCGAAATCGTAATGTAACTGCACGTTTTGCGCTTTTACCCCAAGCGCCGCGATCACGATAATCGCCAGGAAAAGGAATTTTCTCATCTTTTTGATCTTGTTTGCGGTTTGTTTTTTAATGGCCGCGAAGGTAATATCTTTGGATGGCATGGGCAAAACACTGGGAATGGGAAAATAGGCCTTTCCGATAACAAACCGCCCTGTTTGGTCACACGAAGCCCGTCGCTTTGTCCGGAAGGGATAATATCGCCCAATCCTTGCCGTTCTTATCCCAAACAAGAAATTAAAACAACAGAGATTATGGTGAGTAAATTGTTTTGTGGTGGATTGATGGTATTGGCCTTGTGCTTGGTTTCCTGCGGACAGGATCAGATCGTGGATACGACGCGTGGTGTATATAAGATGGAGATTCGTCGGAGTGGTGATGTCGATAAGTTCGCGACCTCTTCGGTCGTACTGACAGGACCAGCCAGCGACGGTCTGGACTTGATTTATACTGAAAAGGATCCGACGGGGCGTTCGCTCTATGTACTCGACAATGAGGATAATCGTGCGACAAGCGACTTGTTCCGCTCATCGGAGAATTGTGGCGGACTGGTTTATACGGGATCCACATTTTGCTTGAACAATACGGGACGTGATTCCATGCGGATCGAGGTGATCGGTTATCTGGATGATCGGGAGATTTGCCGTGAGACACGTACGTTCTATTCATTCACGGAAGAGGAGCTGAAAGCGATTGATCCGGACTCGGAGGCTTCAGCGATCAATTTCCGCTTCCAGTTGCAGGATTACGTGAGAAATTAACAAACGTCTTTGAGCTATTATGAAGAGAGTGGTATTTTGTTGGTTATGGATGACTTGCCTGGTTTTGGGGCTAACGGGATGCGAAACGACACATGTCGTGCCTGTCGAGGGATTGATCCCGAATCGTGGGGAGTTGGAGTGTATTTGGATGCCTTTGGAGGAGTGGGAGGAACTTTTTGGTACAGACTTAGAGACGAGAAGTTATCTGATCAATTCCAAGGGGCAGGCGTTAGAATTGTTGGGAGAGGATTTCCTGAAACGTTATCCGGATTATTCATCGGTGGATTATACCCGTTATTCACTTATCTTGACCTGGTGTTGGTATCCGATATCGGAGTTGGATAAGGCCTCGGGTTATGCGGTAGAAGATGGGCCTTCAGGAATAAAGGTCAAAAGTTATTTTAATTTTTCTCAAGGCCATTTTTCAGAGGATATGTATGGCGGAGTTTTCGCATTTTTCGTGGATCGTTTGCCTGATGAAACGGAGGTAGGATTTTCAGTAAATTATGGCGTTTATGAGTGATAAAACGAATGAATAGGTGGAAAAATATCGATTTATAAAAAATAATTCAATAAAATTTTGTCTGATTAAAAATAAATCCTTATGTTCGCGTATGACAAAACCTTAACAATGGAGGATGCCCTAAGGGGCAAATAGACAAAATGAGATTATTAACCGAAGCTGTAGCTATGATTGATAAGATCTTTTGGGCGGGATTCTTTATCGGAGGAATCCCGTTTTTTGTGCCCTAAAGTCTGGATTTCTTTCTCTCCTTAAATATTATTCCTTTGTGGTATTCTTTCGGAAGATATTAGGAAACTATCATGGTTTTCTTCGGAAAGTACTCCAGTACTTCTTAGAGAAAACTGCGGTACTTCCTAGAGAAAACTCCAGTCCGACTCGCATCGGACTGGAATCGTTATTATAAGGAATTGTTTATCGACTAGTATACGGTTAATAGATATTTCTAATGCACAAGACGAAATCCTCCTTTTCTAAAAAGTTTTGGACCGAATCGGGCAACATGCTGATGTCCATCGTCGGCTCATAATAGGCGATCGAGAGAGTATCGGAATAGCCGATCAGGGCGGGAGAGGCGTATTCCTCCTGCTCCGCGCATAAATAGGAGGTATTCGTCCGTCGGTCGTAGACAAAAGGTACCGTCTTGCGGGATTTCCACAATGCGCCGATGATATAATTGTCCGTCACGGCCACGTAGTTCTTCAACAGGTCATATTCCTCATAGTCCCGCAGCTTCGACTCGATCTCTTTCTTGGCCTCATTGGGGACATTTCAGGAGCCGAAATCCATATTGACCGAGCCTTTATAATTTCCGTCGGGATCGAACTGATAAATGTGGTTATCGATTGTCTGGTTATAGACGATGCCATCTCTCGTGCGGATAAATGTATAACCCGATATCCAAAAGGCGGGATCCGTGTATTCGTCATACTCCAGGAACCTCTCTTGGACATTCAGCTCTCCATCTGTCCGGATAATCTTGGCACCCTCACATTCCCCCGTGTTCCACGACGACAGGCCGAAAAGAAAACCGTCGCTCACGGCTTTAAGAATATCCGCCTCGAACGGGAGCTCTTTCGTGTAAGCGAACGAGAAATCTTCATTAAAGCAAAAAAGCTTGTCCGATTGCCCATCGATAAAATAGATTTTTCCGTCGTCGGCGACGTCAAAATCCGCGATGCTTAAATATTCCTGCGGACCTTCCCCTCGTGTGCCTACTTGGGCGAGCCCTTCGCCTTCTCTTGAGAAGACGACCAGCTTCGTGGGCCGGGCGCTATCCAAGATAAAGATCTTTTCATTCTGGACCAAGATCTTCTTGGGTTTGGAAAAATCTGTTTCGGAGCTTTTCGATCTCAGCAAGACATACTCCTCTTGGATGGGTCTCTCGCGTAAAAGATCCTCGAAAGGCTTAACCTTCGCGTTTTGATAATCGATCCTTACCTCTAAGGGATCCTGTGCCTCCTTTTCCGTTTGGCATCCGAAGAATAAGAGAGGAAACAATAATAAATACTTCCAATCCATAAAGCCTGATAATTTGAGGGTTCAAGTATCAGATCAGGTCATCCAAATCCAGGTATCCGATCTGTATGTCGTCATTAAAATTCATGATTAACCGGTTTTGCTCGTCGTCGTAGCACATGGACAGGATATCATATCCGACATCGAGTGTCTTCAAATAATTCCCTTCCAGATCGAAGACCATCAGCTTTTTCGTCGTGGAGGTATTATAATCCTCACCCGAATAGGAGACGATTAGCTTGTTGTCGTTGCAGAAGACCGCTTTTGAGAAATAGGACTTATGAGATTTTGAGTTCCACTCCGGGCCATAGACGACTGCCTTCAGGTTCCCGTCGAAATCGCCGATCGACAGTAGATCCACCCGGTTATACATTTCTACGTAAAGACCATATTTCCCTGATGCGGCGCATGTAATCCGGATCTTTTCCAGATCATCGCGCATGGGCGAGATCGGTACGACCTGACCGTTTTTCATGTTCCAACGAGCGACACGAGGCACGTAATTGTTGGTACCTTGTGGGGTGATGACCCGCCCGATACAAAGCGTATCATTTATATATTCATAATCTGCCGGGAAGGAGTTCAGGTCCAACGGGATCTTTTCGACGCCGACATAGTTGTCATTGGTCAGGAGGCTGTCCAAATCGTAGGCGAAAATTTTCAGCTTACCGAAATCAGACAGGTAAAAACATCTGTTTTTCTCGTCGATACCGATGTGCCCCATACGCGTGATCTCTTCCGGACCTGGCCCCATATTGATCACGCTTTTGATGTAGCGATAATTATTCTTGTCATAAATATGGACACATTTTTCATTTACCGCGCATTCGCCCTCTATCAGGAGGTAATTATCCATGATATAGGGAACGCCGATGTTCCCTAAAAGGATCTCTTCTGTCGATATGGCTTGAACTTTCGACTTGACATCAATAACCTCGTCTCTTTGTCGTTGATGTTGCTCGATGCTTTTTTCGTTCGTTTGGCAAGCGAAGCAGGCTAATAATAGTATATACAAACAAACTCTTTTCATAATATTAGAATAATAAAGACGTGTACGAATCATTAATTCCATTGAATACTCTCAAGGACTCGATATGGTCTCTCGATATTTATGGCGTCTAAAGTTATAGTATTTATTGTATTAAGGAGGCTATCCGTGAATAATTGTGCAGAAATAATCGAGCAAATTTAGCTGTTGACTACCCAACGCTCAATGTTCCGGACCGCCGATGAGAAATTGATCCCGACCTTGATCACCTCCCGACCGTCGTGGGCGAACGGTTCGGCGTAACCCTTTTCCTCGATCTGTCGCATGGCCTCCTCCGCCGTGCCGTTCAACTTGAACTCCATAATATAAATGTAGCGATCCGTCTTCAAGACCAGGTCGATCCGCCCCCGGTTCGTATGGTATTCCACTTGCGTATACAAACCAACCAGGCGGAAAACGATGAACAGCACATTCTGGTAATGCAGTTCCAGGTCGCGGGCCAGTTCATAGGGCGTGTCGGCAAAGAAGGATTGGAGACGCTCGAGAAAGGCGTCCACGTCGCCCTGACGGACCTCACGTACGAAACGCTGGATCTCGAAAGCGGTATCCACCATGTTGACCGAGGTATAATAGGGCAACAGGTATTTGACAAACCCCTCTTCTACCTCCCGGTTCGGGAAGCCCAACGTATAGAGCCCAAATTCCGGATCGTAGTCCTTAATTGTCAAATAACCGCTCTGATAGATCACCGGAATGGGATTGTAAGAGGCGGCGTCGATGCTGTTCAGGACGCTCGCGCTGGTCTCCGTGTGCGCCATATTATAAAGGTTATATTTCGTCCGTTTCAGCAGCTCCACCAGATAGGTCGGTGTACCCGTCTCGAACCAATAGTCGCCGAATTTCCGTTTGGCGAAGGTATTCAACAGACTGAAAGGGTTGTAAATACCGATCGTGTTTTCCACGAAGTGGTAACCGTCGTAACGCTCCTTCAATTCCTGAGATGCCGCCTCTACGGTCAATCCCTGGTTTGTCGCCAGGTTTTGAACATCCTCCATCAACTGCCCCTTGATCTCCGCCTCGGTAATCCCGCAGATCGTCACGTAACGCTCATCCATCGAAATGTCCTCCAGATTATTGAGATCGCTAAAGACGCTCACCTTCCCGAACTTCGTCACACCCGTCAACAAGGCGAAACGGATGCAACCGTCCATCGTCTTCAGCACCCCATAGAAGGGTTTCAGGATCGAGCGCATCTCGCCTTGAAGATCCTCATCATGAAGTGTCTGTAAGAGCGGCTTGTCGTACTCGTCGACCAGGATCACCGCCCGGCGTCCCGTTTGTTTGTAAGCCCGCTGGATAACACCGGCAAACCGGAGCGGCAGGCTTCTTTCAGAGGAATCGCTACCATAAAGTCCTTCCCAGGCGGTAACGTTCCGATTTAATATATCCATCAAATCGGTAACAGAGGCATATTTGGAAATATTCAGGTCCAAATGGAAGATCGGGTATTCCAGCCATTCCTGCTCCAGGGAGGCCATCGCCAACCCCTCGAACAACTCCTTCTTCCCTTGGAAATAAGCTTCTAATGTAGAGATCAACAGGCTCTTGCCAAAACGGCGGGGGCGGCTCAGGAAATAATAACTTCCTGTTTTCACCATTTGATGGATCAAGGCAGTCTTATCAATATAAAGATAACCTTCCTTACGGATCTTCTCAAAATTCTGGATACCGATGGGATATAACCGTAGACTCATAAGCGCTAGTTTTTAAATGCGGCCTCTTTACGCGAAGATAAACTTTTCATTTAAATATTAGATGCGTTATTTTTTCGATCTTCGCGGTGTGGATGAATGATTTCACCCGATATTTTATGTTCTGTATGAGGAGATATTGATATGATAAGATTATTGTTCGTGTGCCTGTTTTGCGTTTGCTGTTTTGGAGGAGAAGTGAAGGCCCAAGGTTTGTCTCATTTGTTGGACAGTTGCTATCAATTCCTGGAGAAAGGGGATATGGCTTCATTTAATGATAACTATGTCAAGATTCTGGATGCTTATGAGGCAGATTACAATCCGGAATATTATCATCTTGAAAAAGAGCTTACCCAAATGCGGGTTAAGGATCAAAGCATAAGATTATTATTGCTGGATGCCCAAAAAAGAGATAAGCCGGTTTCAAAAATCCGTGAGATAATGAAAGCGATCGATCGTGTTAATGCCCATAGGGTTATGGAGATAATCGATCAATACGGCTGGCTTTCGCCTGATGATATCGGTTACGAGGCGAATGAGGCCTTGTTCCTTTGCGTACAACATGCCGAGGATTCGATCATACAAAATAAATGTTTGCCTATTCTTGAGGAAGCCGTAAAAGAGGGAAATGCGGAGGGTTGGCAATATGCTTTTCTTACGGATCGATGCCTTATGAATCAAGGAGAGACGCAAATATATGGAACCCAAAGGATCTTACGTGATGGCGTGTATTATTTGGTTCCTATCCAGGATATTGACCGGGTGGATTCCTTGAGAGAGGCTTTAGGACTTGAGCCTTTGGAAGAATACATGGAGGATTCCGGTCTTGAGGCGGGATGGAGCAAGGATTATTATAAGAATAATATCGGGCTTCATGAGTCTGTTTTTGATTCCTGGTATAAAAAGAGGAAGGGAAAATAGGAAATGCCTTATTATCAGGCCTGTCTTGACATGTGGGAAATCGTGTTTCGGGATGAGTTTTACACATACGTTCGTGTAGCCTTACATGAACGTATGTGCGGGCCGTCATGAACGTTCGTGTCGGGCGATACATACGTATGTGCGCGTTAACGCTATTGGATGTGTTGGCGGAGATGATGATCGGGAATGAAAATCACGGGGGAAAGGGCTGTTTTTACCAATCTAATTCCTAACTTTATCGCCCAATAACATTAAATCTAACGACATCATGAAATCGACAGAAATCACGCGCCGCTCGTTCTTGAAACGGACGTTGGCGCTTTCCGCCCTGACGGCGGTTCCTTCGTTTTGGATCCCGAAAGCGCATGCCGCTGTTCGGCAAGTGAGCGCGAATGAGCGAGTTAAGATCGCGTTTATCGGTATCGGACAGCGAGGAGGCGAGATCGCCAAGGAGTTGTATAAGACCGGACTTTGTGAGGTGGTCGCCTTGTGCGATGTGGATATGGGTGCTCCTCATACGCAAGAGATTATCAATATGTTCCCTAAAGTTCCTCGTTTCCAGGATTTCCGGACCATGTTCGACCGGATGGCCAACCAGATCGATGCCGTAACGGTGGGCGTTCCCGACCATTCGCATTTCCCGATCTCGATTGAGGCGATGAGTCATGGTATCCATGTTTATGTGGAAAAGCCTTTGGCGCGGACCTTCAATGAGGTGGAGATCCTGATGCGTGCCGAGAAGAAGTTTGGCGTTGTGACGCAAATGGGTAACCAAGGCCATTCGGAAGGGAATTATTTCCAGTTCAAGGCTTGGAAAGAGGCGGGCATCATTAAGGATGTGACAGCCATTACCGCCCACATGAATAACTCACGCCGTTGGCACGGTTGGAACCCACGGATCTTGCATATGCCGATGGGCGAGCCGGTGCCCGAGACAATGGATTGGGATACTTGGATCGGTGTGGCTCAATATCATGATTATAATCACGATTATCATTTGGGACAATGGCGTTGCTGGTATGATTACGGTATGGGCGCCTTGGGCGATTGGGGTGCGCACATCCTCGATACGGCACATGAGTTCCTCGACCTGGGTCTGCCTTCAGAGGTCAACCCGCTTTACTTGAAGGACCATAACCCATTCTTCTTCCCGATGTCATCGACTATCCTGTTCCGTTTCCCGGAGCGTAAGGGAATGCCGGCCGTCGATGTCACCTGGTATGATGGATTGGATAATATCCCGGCCGTTCCCGAAGGTTATGGCGTTTCGGAATTGGATCCCAATATCCCGACCGTGGCGGGTGGTAAGATCCAGCCTGCCAAGTTGAATCCGGGTAAGGAGATCTATTCAAAGACGTTGACTTTCAAGGGTGGATCGCATGGTAGTACGCTTTCGATCATTCCCGACGAGAAGGCCAAGGAGATGGCTTCCCGATTGCCGGAGGTGCCGAAGAGCCCGTCTAACCATTACGCCAACTTCCTGTTGAGTTGCCAGGGTAAGGAGAAACCCCGTTCGCCCTTCTCGATCTCAGGGCCGTTGAGCCAGGTGTTCTGTCTGGGCGTCTTGAGCCAGCGGTTGAATCGTAAGCTGGTGTTCGATCGCGACACGAAGCAGATCACGAATGATCCGGAGGCGAATCGGATGTTGGTTGGCCTGCCGCCACGCAAGGGCTGGGAGCAATATTACCAGATTTGATTGTTTAATCACTTTAAATTCTATCAGTATGAAGAAGAATTTAATTTTCAGGGTGCTGTGCGTGTTTTGTTGCTTGGTCCTGACAGTGCCGGCTTTAGCGCAGTTCAACCTGAAAAAGGCGGTAAGCGGTGCCGCCAAGGCGGTCAAGGCTGTTACTTTGACTGATGAGCAGATGACGGAGTATGTCAAGGAGTATATTGACTGGATGGACAAGAATAATCCTGTTTGTGATGCGAACAGTCCTTATACCCAGCGGTTAAACAAATTGACTCAAGGTTTGGGTGATGCCGATGGGATTCCCTTGAATTTTAAGGTCTATCATGTGACCGACGTCAATGCTTTCGCTTGCGCGGATGGTAGTGTACGTGTCTTCTCCTCACTAATGGATATCATGACCGACGAGGAATTGCTTGGAGTGATCGGGCATGAGATCGGGCATGTGGCGCATCGTGATTCTAAAGATGGTTTCCGTACCGCATTGCTTACTTCTGCCTTGAAAGACGGCATTTCCTCGCAAGGTGGTAAGGTTGCGACCTTGACGGATTCGCAGTTGGGCGACTTGAGCGAGGCGCTGGTGAACGCGACCTACTCGCAAAAGCAGGAACGTGAGGCCGATGATTATGGCTATGAGTTCCTGAGGAAAGCCGGTAAGAATCCTTGGGCTATGGCGCTCTCTTTCCAACGCCTGAAGGCCTTGCAAGAGGAGGCGGGAGCACAAAAGACCGGAAAGATCAATCAATTGTTCTCGACTCATCCGGACCTTGATTCCCGTATTGAGCGCATGCAAGAGCGTGCCACGGCTGATGGTTTCGAGAAGCCGGTTTCTTGATGAGCGGTCATTGAGTGATCTTGTATATAAGGATGCCGCCCCGCATAAAAGGAATGTAGGGCGGCATTTATTTTGTTTTCCCGGATGTTCTTGCGGGATATTATTATCTCGGATAAGCCGGGTTAAGGAGTGAAGACGACACGGAAACCGGCAATGTCGTAACCGTTTGAAGGGATGCTGTGGCTACGGCTGGCTGATCGGCAATTCAATGCCCGGGTGCCCCATGAGCCTCCTCGCAGGACTCGTTCATTCCCTTTGCGCGGTCCGGTCGGATCGGTGACCATTTCAGGAGAGAAGGGGGCATACAGGTCCTGGCACCACTCGGCAACGTTGCCATACATGTCGTGTAATCCCCAGGGATTGGCCTCTTTAGTCCCGACCTTATGGGTCGTATAGATGATTTCCGCATCGCGAAAATACCAGGCATGAGGATCCAGTTCCTCCCAGTTATTACCGAAATAGTAGTCTGTTATCGTCCCCGCACGACAAGCGTATTCCCATTGTGCTTCGGTGGGCAGGCTGCCGCCGATCCAATCGGCATAAGCCTTGGCACCATACCAGGTGACATAAACAACCGGATAATTCTCATAACCGGTCATGGAAACCCATTGGAGGTTCGAGCTGTCCCATCTTACGCCCCAAAGATGATCTTTGGTCGTGCAATCGACAATCAAGACCCTTCCTCGATATTCCGTCTTGTTGTTTCCCCGGCCATCGGGACCAATGCCGCACGCGTTCAGGAAGGCGACGTATTGGGCGTTGGTGATCTCGTACTTGCTCATGGTGAAATCCTTGGTCAGGATAACTTCGTGGCGGGTCTCGTCCGGTTTGCGATACAGGTTACTTTCCAGGCTACCCATTTGAAACGATCCAGCCTTGATGAGTACGGTCTCGATCTCCAGAACCGGGATATCAGCCTGAACGGGCTTTTTTTCTTCAACAGACGATTCGTCGGATGACAGGTCCATACTGTCGCTTGCGGAGAAGGAAATCGCTTGGTTGTCCGGCTTGATTATTTGGACCGAAGGCCGGTTCTTATCGGCAACGGATGTCTCCTTGCGGCCTGTACCGCTGTTTTGTGAGCAGCCACTGACAAGCAACAGGGCCGTCAATGATAGCATTAGATTTAATCGGGTGTTCATGGTTCATGATGGTATTGAGTTAATATGCTGGTAAAGATAGTGTTTTTTATGGGAAAGAAGGTGAGGATTAATTACCGGATTTGGGTAGGGTATAAAAAAACAGCTTTATGTCTCATCACTGGGACATAAAGCCTTTGTTTTTCCAGGGACTTTGGTCTGAAAATGTATATGTATGTGTCTTCTAAAAAAAGAGTTGATAATCTAGTCCTTTATTAGGGCTCACCAACAGGTTGGTTACCTCGAAATCGATATGTCCTGAGGCCGCGGGCTCTTTCAGGCGTACGCTGATCGTGTGTTTGCATTTCGGGGCGATCTTGTACTCCCGGAAGTAGGTCAGGTTGGGATCATGCTCACCTTTTTTCAGGTAGAAGGTAAGGTCCGAGTTGTTGTAGACGACCAGTTGGACATTGTTCTTGCCGTGGTGGTTGACCTTCTCAACCTTAACGGCGTTCTTGAACAACTCTTTCAACCAAGCCTCCTCGCCGATGATCTTCTCGCCAACGAAGACGGCGGTACGTCGGTTATTAAGGGCCTCACGAATCCCTTCCGCCGAGCGTTCCTTGGCGAAGACAAGCGTCATCGTGCGGTGCTCGCCTTTGCTGAAGTCGATGTCCGTCTGTATCGGTTGGTGGATATCGGAATTGCCGATCATGGTCAGCTTCTTGTCGAGACACCATTGTTGCGCCTCGGGAAAATAGGAGCTGCCGTTGGCCACCTCAATGCCCTGCATGTATCCTCCGTCGTAAAGTTGGGTATGCACGTCCCACCATTTCGTCTCTTCGGGCTGTTGGGCGTCCCATCCCGGATGGTTCCAGAAGATGAACGCGCCTTGCGCCTTGGCGGCCTTGAACGCGTTCATATAATCAGGTGTGTCGAGCGGTTCGCTATCGTTGATGTAGATCGCGTTGTGATGGCCCGGTGCCATATCGCGGGTGATCTCACTGCCCTTGATCAGGATGACATCCTTGTCTTTCGCGTATTGCTTGATCAGCTCATAAGAACGGTTATGATCAGCCTGTATGTCCTGCTTGTGCGGGCGATACTCAATATGTTCTGTCAGGGCGATCGCGTCCAATCCCTCGGCATAAGCCTCATCGACCCGGACAGTTGGCCAGACCAGTCCGTCGGAGAAGACCGTATGGATGTGAAAATCGCATTTGAGCGTTTGGTAATTGTCCAAGTCGGGGATATCCAAGTCCTTGTTGCGAGTTTGACTAAAACAGATTTGCGCCGCGAGCGCCAATATGACAGGTAAATAAAATCTTCTCATCCTTCTTTTGTTTTTGTTTTCGTATGCCGCGAAGATAGATCCCGTGTTTTGCGGGAGTATGACAAGAGAACTACAATCGTGATTCATGAATCCGTGCGTTGGCCAGGTTTTGTGGCTCAATTTTTTTTGCTTACCTTTAGGCAAAGTAATACCATATTCATATGAGAACACGAGATTGTATTTGGGCGGCTATTGTCGCCATTGGTTTGGGATTAGGCATGCATGTTAGTGCGCAGACTCCGGTTTTGGAGATTACGGGCGGACAAGTGAGGGGTGTCGAGACGGCGACCGCGGGTGTTGACCTATATAAAGGTATTCCCTATGCGGCACCTCCGGTTGGAGACTTGCGTTGGAAAGCGCCTCAGCCGGTCGTCCCTTGGATGGGTATTTTAGAGGCGGATAAATTTGGGCCAGCCTCGATCCAGCCGGATCGGGATCATAGCGGTAATCCTCCCGCTCAGGGAATTGATTATGTAAAGGAGTTTTATCAGGAGGGCGATCCTATGCGCAGTGAGGATTGCCTTTACCTGAACGTATGGACACCGGCTTCGGGTAAGACTGATGCCAAGTTGCCGGTGGCCTTCTGGATTCATGGCGGCGCTTTTATGGGCGGTTTCGGTTATGAAAAGGAGTTTGATGGCGAGGCTTTCGCCCGTCGGGGTGTCGTGTTGGTGACAATCAATTATCGGCTTGGCGTATTGGGATTCATGGCCCATCCGGCTTTGAGCAAGGAGAGCGAGCATGGCGTTTCCGGCAACTATGGTTTGCTGGACCAGATCGCCGCATTGGATTGGGTGCGTGAGAATATCGCCCAATTTGGTGGCGATCCCGATAACATCACGATCTTTGGGCAGAGCGCGGGGGCGATGAGTGTTCGTTGCCTGGTGGCCTCGCCCTTGACAAAAGGGAAAATAGCGAAGGCCATCATCCAGAGCGGTGGTGGTTTGGAGGGAATAGATTCGGACGATACCTTGGCCGACTATGAGAAGATCGGTGAAGGTGTTTTCGGGAATGTTACGGCAGAAGAGTTGCGCTCGTTGACAACTCAGCAGGTTCAGGATGCTTATGGTAATTGGATGGGAAAACAGAGGGGATTCCGTCTGTTGTCGCCGATGATCGACGGCTATGCCTTGACCGCTAACTTGAAGAACGCGACACGGGCCGGCGCTATTCCCTCGATCCCTTATATGCTGGGTGGCACGGAAGATGATATGGGTATTTTCAAGACAGGACAATCTCATTATGATTTCTCTTTGGAGATTGCCAAGCACGGTATCCGCCCGGCTTACATTTATCATTTTGCCCGTCCGTTGCCGGGTGATGATTCCGGCGCTTTCCATTCGGCGGAGTTGTGGTATGTATTTGGGACGCTTCAGCGAGCATGGCGTCCTTTCACGGCCGGGGATTACGACTTGAGTAATTTGATGCTGGATTATTGGACCAATTTCATGAAAAACGGCGATCCGAACGGCGCGGGCCTGGAACGCTGGGAGCCTTATACAACATCGACTCCTTATGTGCGGGTCTTCGACGTGAAACATTAATACATATATAATAAGTATGCGGATGAGCACGGATGTTGAATCCGTGTCACCCGCATGCTCATTGTTATGAGGTTTTAATGCGCCTCCAGCCAGTTTTGACCCTCGCCGCAGTCGGCGATGAGGGGCACGCGCAGGGGAACGACCTTCTCCATCTCTTCCAGGACGATCTTTTTCACCAGTTCCGCCTCCTCCTTATAGACATTGAAGTTCAACTCGTCGTGTACCTGTAAGATCATTTTGCTCTTTAGCTTCTCCGTCTCGAAACGTTGGTAGATGCGGACCATCGCCAGCTTGATGATATCGGCCGCGCTGCCTTGGATCGGGGCGTTGATGGCGTTGCGCTCGGCATAACCCCGGACAACGGCGTTGTGCGAGTGGATATCCGGCAGGTAACGTTTCCGCTTGAAGATGGTCTCGACATAGCCGTTCTGGCGAGCGGTCTCGATGCTCTCGTCCATATATTCCTTGACTCTCGAATAGGTCTTGAAATAACCCTCGATCAACTCTTTCGATTCGGATCGGGGAATGCTGAGTCGTTCGGCCAGGCCGAAGACGGAGATGCCATAGATGATACCGAAGTTCGCGGTCTTCGCCTTGCGGCGCATGTCGCTCGTCACCTCATCGAGCGCGACGCCATAGATCTTGGCTGCCGTGGCGGCGTGGATATCCATGCCGCTCTGGAAGGCCTCGATCATGTGCGGATCCTGACTGAGGTGCGCCATGATGCGCAGCTCGATCTGTGAATAATCGGCCGAGAAGAAGATGCAATCTTCGTTGTCGGGGATAAAGGCCTTACGGATCTCGCGCCCCAACTCATCACGTACCGGGATGTTTTGCAGGTTGGGGTTGGTCGAGCTGAGCCGGCCGGTTGAGGTGACCGCCTGGTTGAACGAGGTGTGGATCTTGCCCGTTTCCGGATGGATCAGCTCGGGCAACGCGTCGATGTAGGTACTGAGCAGCTTCTTCAGTCCGCGATATTCCAGGAGCTTCCCGATGATCGGGTGTTTGGGACGAAGCTTCTCGAGAATCTCCTCGCTGGTGCTGTAGCCGCCACTCTTGGTCTTTTTCGCCTTGTCGTCGAGTTTCAGGTGATCGAAGAGGATCTCACCGACCTGCCGGGTCGAGTTGACGTTGAAACTTTTTCCCGCCAGCTCGATGATCTCCCGCTCCAGCTGGTTCATGGTTGCCGTCAGCTCGACGGAGGATTGCTTGAGCGCGGCGGTGTCGAGCGTGACGCCGGTCGCCTCCATCTCGGCGAGGACATAGATCAGCGGCATCTCGATCGTATAGAACAGTTCATGCACGCCGGCCTCTTCTATCTTTGGGGCGAACAGGTTCCGGAGGCGCAGGGTGACGTCGGCATCCTCGGCGGCATACTCAGCGACCTCGGCGACCGGCACGTCGCGCATCGAGCGTTGCGACTTGCCCTTGGGGCCGATCAACTCCTCGATGTGGACCGTCTTATATTTAAGGTAGGTCTCCGCGAGGTAATCCATGTTGTGGCGCAACTCCGGGTTGAGGAGGTAGTGCGCGATCATCGTGTCGAACAACGGTCCTTCTACCCGCAAGCCGTATTTCCGCAACACCAGGATGTCGAACTTGATGTTCTGTCCGATCTTGGTCGAGCGCGGGTCGCGTAGGGCAGGGGCGAAGAGATTCACGATGCGAGTCGCCTCCGTCTTGTCGGCCGGAACGGGCACGTACCAAGCCTCAAATTCCTCGACGGCGAACGACATGCCCACCAATCCGGCGGTCAATGGCTCGACGCTGTCTGTTTCCGTGTCAAACGCGAAAAATTCACGACCCTCTAAAAAGCGGGCTAATTCCACTCTTTTTTCTTCTGTATCAACGAGATGATAGGTGTGAGGGGTCGACTTTAACTCCGCGAGAATCGAATATTTGGAATCGTCCGTACTCTCGGGCGCAAATATTTCAAAGAGCGAGGGTTCAGCGGGGGCCTTTTTGGGCTGTTTTTGGTCGCTCTTGGTCAATCGGTCGATAAATGTTCTAAATTCTAAATCTGTGTAAATTTCTATTAATCGGGCCTCATCCGGTTTTTCCCGGACACAATCGGCGGCGTTGAACCGGATCGGCGCGTCGGTCTTGATCGTCGCGAGGAATTTGGAGAAGCGGATCTGCTCGGCGTTCTCCTCGATCTTTTTCTTTTGGGCGCCTTTCAGCTGGTCAGTATGCGCGAGCAGGTTCTCGATGTCGCCAAACTCGGCGAGCAGTTTTTGGGCGGTCTTCTCGCCGACACCCGGGCAACCGGGAATGTTGTCGGAGCTGTCGCCCATCAAGCCCAACAGGTCGATCACCTGCGAGACATCTTTCAGTTGATATTTCTCGAGCACCTCGGCGACGCCCAGCGTCTCATAGTCGCCACCGAACTTGGGGCGATACATAAAGATGTTGTCCGCGACCAACTGGCCGTAGTCCTTGTCGGGCGTCATCATGTAGACCTCGAATCCCTCGAGGGCGGCCTGCTTGGCGATGGTCCCGATCACGTCGTCCGCCTCGTAGCGGGGAACCTCGAGGATCGGGATGCGATAAGCCCGGATGATCTCCTTGATGATCGGCACCGATTGGCGGATCGCCTCGGGCGTCTCCTCGCGTTGCGCCTTGTAGGCCTCGAAGGCCTCGTGGCGGAAGGTTGGGCCGGCGGGATCGAACGCCACGGCGACATGTGTCGGTTTCTCCCGTTTCAGGACATCCTCGAGGCTGTTGATGAAGCCGAAGATGGCCGAGGTATTCATCCCTTTCGAGTTGATCCGGGGATTTTTGATGAACGCGTAGTAGGAACGGTAAATGAGCGCGTACGCGTCTATGAGGAATAGTTTCATTGCTTTTAACACGTTTTAGTGGGACAAATTTTGGGTAAATGTACGAAAAAATGCGTTGACTCGATAGTTTTTGTTACTTTTGCGGATCTTTGAGTGAATATGATGGATAGACGAAAAATAGAAGAGCCTGTCGCCGCTGAGTTCAAACGGTTCAATGATGATTTCGAGAGCTCGTTGCGTAGCGAGACGAATCGGTTGCAAGCCGCCATTGACGTGATCTTAAGCTCAACCGGCAAGCACGTGCGCCCTCTTCTCGTCCTGCTCACCGCCAAGGCTTGTGGCCGTGTGACAGACCAGTCCATCAATTCCGCTGTCCTTCTGGAGCTTTTGCATACGGCGACGTTGATCCACGACGACGTGATCGACGAGACGAAACAACGCCGCGGGCTTCCTTCCCTCAACGCTATTTTCGACAATCGGGTCTCGGTCCTGGTGGGCGATTATCTGCTCTCGACCGCCCTGATCCGCTCGATCCAGACAGGTGATATGCGCATTGTCGGGATTATCTCGAGCCTCGGGCGCGACCTTTCGGAAGGGGAGATCAAACAGCTCGAGACGGCCGACGAGAGTGTTATGGACGAGGCTTGCTATATGCAGGTGATCCACAAGAAGACCGCCTCGTTGCTCTCCGCTTGCGCCGAGATCGGAGCTATTTCCGCCCAGGCGTCCGCCGAGATCGTGGCGATCTGCCGCGACTTTGGCCAGTCGCTCGGCTACGCGTTCCAGATCAAGGACGACATCTTCGATTACTTCAAGGAGGCCAATATCGGAAAGCCGACCGGCAACGATATCCGTGAGGGCAAGGTGACGCTGCCTTTGCTCTATGCCTTGCGTGAGGGCGATCGGGAAGAGGCCGACCGATTCCGTGCGATCATCCGCTCGAAAGACTTTACCGACGCGAACGTCGAGGCGCTGATCCGTTTCGCCAAGGAGAATGGCGGTATCGCCTACGCCGAGAGCCGTATGCGCGCGTTTCGCGACGAGGCGGTGTCGAAGCTCTCCCTGTTGCCACAGTCCGCGGCCCGGGAGGCGTTGATGATGCTCGCCGATTTCGTGGTGGAGCGGACGAGATGAGAGAAGGATTTAAAGTGAATAAATAAGAAAGGGCCGTACCATTAGCTAAAGGTATGGCCCTTTCTACGTCTTGGCTATCTTATGTTGTCAGATATCGCCTGGCGTTCCGCCGTCCTCTTCCTCGTCGTCGTTGAGGCCCGGGGCGATCTCCGGATCCGGATCGCGGGGTGGCAGGCTGGGATCCGCTTTCCCATCCTCTTCCGTCTTGTTGGCGGCTCGTGTCTGGCGCGATTTGAGCACTGTTCGCATTTCTGAGAAGAGCGTGTTGGCGCGCGCGACAAACGCTTGATAATCGCTCTCGCCGTTGAGGAGGATCAAGGCCTCTACCTGGCGGAGGAACTGGCGCAACGCGTTCTCGGTCGCCTCGCGTGCCGCTTTGACGGCGCCTACCAGACGGGCGTCCTCCTCGCCAAGCCGACCCTCCTCCGCGGTCTCGTAGGTGGCGATCCGTTTCTTCAGTTCCGCGAACCATTCGTCCACGTAAGCCAGCTTCAGCTTTTCCTCGCCCAGGTTGTCGAGATCCTGCGTCAGGTTGTGCAGGCGGCCATATTCCTCCTTATAGGAGAGCTTGGTTACGTTGCCATATTTGTACATGATGTCGTAGACCAGTGCCGCCGCCGCCCGCCGGTCAAGATTCGGGTGTTTCACCATAATTTTCGTCATGCCCCAAAGGGCGCTCCACGTCTCGTCGACCGCCTCGTCGGCCAGCTCGACCGACGCGGTGTAACTGTTCTTGGTACTCTGTTTCAGGGCCTCGTCGAATGCGGTTACGGCGCTCTCGTAAGTCGCGATTCTAGGTTGTGCCTCGGTTTCCGCCAGCATCTCTTTGGCGGCCTGAAGGATTTGTTGGGCAAGCGTGAAAAACTCATTGACATGTGCCCTACGGGTGTTGCAAAGGGTAAAATACTCGTTCATAATCTATTCATTTTAATGGTTATGCTGCGAGTTTAAGGATAAAATCCCGATTTTCCAAATCTTGGGCGCGAATAACGCGTTTCTCCCGCTTTTAGGGCGATCAACGGCTTCTCTCCGCCCGGAGCGGGCCTGATGACCGGATCAACGGTTTCCCTCTGCCCGGAGCGGGCCTGATGATCGGATCAACGGCTTCCCTCCGCCCGGAGCGGGCCTGATGATCGGATCAACGGCTTCCCTCCGCCCGGAGCGGGCCTGATGATCGGATCAACGGTTTCCCTCCGCCCGGAGCGAGCCTGATGATCGGATCAACGGCTTCCCTCCGGACGGAGCGGGCCTGATGATCGGATCAACAGCTTTCCTCCGGACGGAGCGGAGGTGATGATTAAACTTGTTCCTTGACATCCTGCCAATAGGGGAGAGCGATCGTAAAATAGGCTCTGCCGCACCATTCAAGTTTCAATGTATCCTTTTGTGGATGAATATATCGCCATTATCTGTTATCCTGTTTTTTATTTGGTGAATAATCTCTATTTTTAAACATTGCTGTCCGATAAACTCGATTAACTATAAAAATGTATCGCTCGACCATTGTG